>Ga0081479_112776_pt1 | contig 25346 bp, 24 predicted proteins | sample MamHotmetagenome_FD_70984 | JGI IMG/M metagenome (GOLD analysis project Ga0081479, IMG submission 70984) | Hot spring cone microbial streamer communities from Mammoth Hot Spring (Liberty Cap Streamers), Yellowstone National Park, USA - T=72 v2... | ecosystem: Environmental > Aquatic > Thermal...
TGAAGGTGATGGTGGGGGGGACGGGGGGAGAAGGGGAGAGGGGGAGGGTGGGAGAGGGGGCGGTCGGCTGTGCGCAGGCCGAGAGCAGGAGGAAGAGGAGGATGGTGAGCAGGCGCAGAAGGGTGGACATGGGTGCTCCTTTTGCGGGGAAATTATACCCCTCCGTATCCGTTCATCTCGACAGGTTGGAAAGCCTGCCCTGCGGCTGTCTGCGGTCTGCGGTCAAGCGGATTGCTTACCCTTCGGGTACGCTTCGCGGTCGTTACGCTTGCAATGACAACTCGCAGCGCAACAGGCTGGTAAGCCCGCCCTACGGCGGTCTGCGGTCTGCCGTCAAGCGGATTGCTTACCCTTCGGGTACGCTTCGCGGTTGTCGCTGCGCTGCTTGCAATGACATCATCATAGCGGGGCGTTTTGGAAAGTTTTTTACTCTTTCTCAATCGCCTGCTCGGTCTCCGCGTCGAACAGGCAGAGCGGGGCGGCGGCAACCTCAACCTTGAGCGTTGCGCCGGGCTGGAAGAGGGCTTCATCCACGTTAAAAAAGAGCGCATTGACGAGCAGGCCCCCAGCCAGTTTCAGCGTGACGATGAGTTCACTGACCAGCGGTTCGACAAAGTCAATTTCGCCGCGAATCTGGCTAAATGGGCCCTGCAACTCATCTACCGGCATACCGGGAGGAAGGAAGGCAGCCGGAGGAATTCCCAGGATAACTTGCCTTTTGTTGTATTTCTGGAGCACGGCATTCCACTCCTGAGAAAGACGTACCGAAACGCCCGGCGATACCTCCACCCGAAAAGTGCCCTGGTCAAAGGAGAGCGTGCCGCGCAGTAAATTCATAGCCGGAGTGCCGATGAAACCGGCAACAAAGATGTTTGCCGGGTGCTGAATCAAATCGTCGGGGGTGCCCACCTGCTGCAACCTACCTCGGGCAATCACTCCAATGCGGTCGCCCAACGCCAGGGCTTCTGCCTGGTCATGGGTGACATAAATGGACGGCTTACGCTTGGTGCGATGCACCATGAGTATATCGCGCCGTGCCTGGGCGCGGAGTTTCGGGTCGAGGTTGGAAAGCGGTTCATCGAAAAGAAACAGGTCGGCGTTTTTCGCCAGAGCACGTGCTAACGCCACACGCTGCTGCTCGCCACCCGAAAGGTCTACCACCACACGCTGGAGCATGGGAGTCAGCCCCAGTTTGTCGGCGGCTTCTCTCACGCGCCGGTTGACCTCGTCTTTGGGCATGCCGCGCGCCTCCAGCCCATAGGCAATGTTTTCAAAGACGTTCATGTGCGGATACAGCCCATAATCCTGAAAGACCATCCCCAGGTTGCGTTCACGCGGCGGCAGAGAGGTGATGTCACGTCCGTTGAGCAGGATGCGGCCTGTGTCGGGGGTTTCGATACCGCAGATCAGTTTCAGAATCGTGCTTTTGCCACCGCCAGATGGTCCAAGCAGCACAAAGAACTCGCCTTCGCCAACCGAGAGATTCAGGTTTTCGAGGACAACGTTCTTACCAAAGCGTTTGGTGAGACCTTGAATTTCCAGGGAACCCATAGTTCTATCCTTTCGATGATGGACTGCCCAAAACAAAAGTCATGAAGGGGTAACTGTTCAGTCTTGCATCAAAACTGTTGTGTTTGTCATTGCGAGGAGCGTTCTTTGCGACGACCGCGAAGCGTACCCAAAGGGTAAGCAATCCCCAAGCAGTCAATCTGGGCTGATAAATGGGAGATTGTTTCGCCAGAAAACGGCTCGCAATGACATGGCTGAATAGTTACATGAAGGGAAGCAAAGGAAACTCCTTTTATCGTGTACTCCTTAAGACTTTGACTTTTAGTCTTTTGAGGAGGTGCGCCAGTGATAAAGTTGTATCTGAAAGACTGCAATCAACGCCGGAACGATCAGCATGAACCCGGCAATTGAAACGATTCCCAATACCAGCGCCAGCAAACAAGCCAGCCCCATCAACAGCGTTGGGCCGGGACGTTGCCAGAAGCGCCTCACGGATTGGTAGAAGATGCCCCAGGCCTGCAAATCCGGCTCATATACCAGCAGTGGTCCCCAATAGAGCGAAAAGACCAGCAGGAACAGGAAGAGCAACCGGGCAGCGGTATCCAGAAGTAGCCAGCCTTCCCTGGCCGCATAACTTGCCAGCCATCCTGTCCAGTAGAACAGGCTCAGGAGCGGAAGCAATTTCAGAAATGCCGGACTGACCTGGGCTTTGAAATGGTGCCAGAGCATTGCGCCATCCAGCGGCACGCCCTCGCTGACTTCCGCAGTTGCGGCAAACAGGGTTGCTGTTGCCGGGGCAAGTGCAAACGCCGTGTAGAGGCTCAGGAGCAGGCGCAGCCAGGGCGGAATTTGCTCGAAAACCAGGGCTACCAGGAGCGGAATGATCTGCGCTGCCCACAAGAGGTTGAGCAGAATCAGGCGTTCCAACTGGTCAGCCACCAGTGCAAACGAACGCCAGAGGGGATTTTTTTCCTCTTCCGGACGCGGCCCGGAATCATCGAAGAACGGCATACTACCCGAGCAGGATGGACTTTTCAGTCTCAAGGTCGAAGAAGTGTGCTTTCTCCAGGTGCACCGCCAGCGGCACTTCTTTGCCGATGTATTGCGCCGGCATGCGGGTGCGGAACGTGGCAACAAAATCCTGCGGTGTGTCTTCTACCGTGCTCATGTAGACTGAACAGCCGGTGGAGGAGGGTTCGATGACGTTGACTACGCCGTGCATCTGGTTTTGCTCGGTGACGGCGAAAGGCGCCAGGCGCGGCACATGCAGGTCTTCAGGGCGGATGCCCATTTTGACCCGCTTGCCGGCATAGTTGGCCATTTTAGCAGCAATAGGAGGCGGAAGCAGCAGCGAAAAGGCCTTGTTCCGCACCCATAACCCGGCGTTCCCCCCCATCACCTCCACCTCGAACAGGTTGATGCTGGGCGTGCCGATGAAGTAAGCCACGAACAGGTTGGCCGGACGTTCGTACAACTCTGCGCCGGTGCCGATTTGTTCAATCTTTCCGTTACGCATCACGGCGATGCGGTCGCCCATCGCCATGGCTTCCGATTGGTCATGGGTGACATACACGCTTGGTTTTTGCTTCTCACGGTGCAGCGCCAGAATGTCCTCGCGTGCCTGATGGCGCAGTTGGGCATCGAGATTGGCGAGCGGCTCGTCGAAGAGATACAAGTCAGCATCGCGCACCATCGCCCGCGCCAGCGCCACCCGCTGACGTTCGCCGCCGCTCAACTGGCGTGGTTTGCGCCCCAGCAGGTGATGAATGCGAAAGGTGGCGGCTGCCTTCTCCACCCGCTCCTTGATAAGTTTGCCCGGCGCGTGACGAGAACGTAAGCCGTAAGCGATGTTCTCGAAAACTGTCATGTGCGGAAAGACGGCGTAATCCTGAAAAACCATCGCCACATTGCGCAGTTTCGGGCGGATGTCGTTGACGCGCTTATCGCCGAAGAAGATGTCGCCGCTGGTGGGCACTTCCAATCCAGCCAGCAGACGCAGGGTAGTAGTCTTGCCGCAGCCCGAAGGACCCACCAGCACGAGAAACTCATGCTCACCGATCTCGAAAGAGATGTCGTTCACGGCAGTTTTTTCAGGATAACGTTTGACCAGATGGGATACGGTAATGGATGCCATAAGCCCTCTTAGAATAACTCAGGGATTCCCGGCGTGTGTAGAACTGTCTCGCCTTCAGCGGCGAAGAAGTAGGCTCGCTCCAGGTCGGGCTGCAGGCTGACCTGTTTGACTTCAGGGAAGTCGAGCGGGATGAGCGCACTGATGGTATTTGCAGCGATTTGCCCATAGACGAAGGCGGCGCGTTCAGTGAAGAGACGCTCGATGCGCGTGACCCGGAGCGTCAGCCCCTGCCCTGCTTCGGGTTGGACGGACCAGGCTTCCGGTCGGAGGCCGAGCCGCAGGCGGCCCTGGGGGAGTTTTTCTGCCAGGGTGGGGGGAAGCGTCAGCGAGAGAGTGCCCGCAATCTGCAGCGTGTTCCCGCTCACTTCCGCCGGCAGAATGCTGATGGGCGGCGTACCGATCAGGGAAGCCACGAACAGGTTGGCAGGGGAGTAATAGAGATCGTCAAAGGTGCCGAACTGCTCGATGCGTCCGGCGCGCATGACGGCAATGCGATCGCCCATGAAGATGGCTTCCTGCTGGTCGTGAGTGACGTAGATGGTGGTGATTTGGAACTTCTTGAGCAGGCGTTTGATTTCAGTGCGCGTGCGCTCACGCAGTTTGGCATCCAGGTTTGAGATGGGTTCGTCCATCAGGAAGACGGTGGGATCACGCACGATGCAGCGAGCGATGCCGACCCGCTGTTTTTCGCCGCCGGAAAGGGTATCTACTTCGCGTTCCATCAGGACCTCGAAACCGATGCCCATCAATTCGGCAGTTTCCCGCAGCCGCTGCTGTTTCTCCTCTTCGGTGCGGCGATGGACCTCGAAGAAGTAACTCATGTTCTGGCTGCCCTGTTTGCCCGGATAGAGGGCATAGTCCTGAAAGACCATGCCTACGCCGCGCTCCTGCGGGCTGACGTATGTCACCTCCATGTTGTTGAAGAATACGCGGCCTTCCTCGGGGAATTCCAGCCCGGCGATGACCTTGAGCAAGGTGCTTTTGCCGCAGCCGGAGGGGCCGACGATGCTGACCGTCTCGCCGTCCTGAATCTCCAGCGTGACATGGTTGAGACCCAGGGTGGGCTTTGTCTCTGCCGAACCGAGGGCCGGATAATAATACTTGACGACGTTTTCAAGTCGAACGCTGGTCATTTCAACCCTTGAATCTTGACACCCTTGAGCAGGTACTCGCGGGCGATGATAAAGAAAATGAACACCGGCAAGGCCTGCAACAGCCCCAACACCATTAAACCGTTCCAGGAGAGTCCCTGCGCAATCAGGTCGGCCATCTGAGCGGAGGCGCCCAGCGCTGATTGCGGGTTGGTTGTGCCAGTTGCCACGAAGGCATCGGAAATGCGCCGGATGGCCAGGGTGAGCGGGGCAATTTTGCTGTCTTGAATCACCACCAGTGGCCAAAGATAACTTTCCCAGGCGCCGCCGAACTCGAAATAGGCTACTACCGCATAGACCGGGATGGACATGGGCAGGATAATGCGGCGGAAGATGTTGAACTCCGAGCCGCCATCCACGCGCGCTGCGTTGATAATCGAATCGGGGATGCTATCGAAGTAACCCTTGAAGAGCAGGAAGTTCCCGGCGCTAAAGCCAGCCGGAAGGATCACTGCCCAGTAGGTGTTCCAGATGCGCAGGGTGGGAAAGGGAATATCCGTGCCAGGGATGTTCGGCGCAACCGGCAATGGGAAGGGAAAGTTGCGCGTTAGCAGGAAGGAGGGAATCAGGCTGACGATGCCAGGAAGCATGAGCGTCCCGACAAAGAAAATGAACAGCGGTTTTGCCACGCGACCCTTGATGAGTTTGCTGGAAGCATACGCCGCCAGCGAAGTGACCGGAATGCTCAAGAACATGGTGCCGAACGTCATGATGAGCGAGTTGAGAAAGTAACGGCTGAGCGGTTGCGAAAGCACTGATTTGGCAACATCCGAAATCCGAAAGACCAGATTCCAGGCTGCCAGGGTGGGGTGTGAGGGCCAGAGTTTGGGCGGCATGGACATGGCTTCGTTGGCTGGCGTGATGGAAGTGACCATCATGATATAAAACGGCACCAGGTGCATGAACACGCCGAACCATAGAAAGGCTTGAAGCGCAAACCACGAAACCCGCAGACGAAAATCTTTACGACCAACGGCAGGGAAAAGACTCATGGGACCTCCTTTTAAACGTCCAGGTCCGATTTGAAGGTGGCACGGTAAATCAGCACCAGGAACATGATGAGCGCGAATAACATGACCGCCAAAGCCGTGGCGTCACCATAGCGGCCGTTATCGAGCAGCGTGAACATGTACATCACCACCGTGCGACTGGCGCCGTTCGGGCCGCCGCGTGTCATCAGATCGATCCAGGTGAACTCTTGCAGCGTGCCAATGATAGAAAAGAGCAGGGTCATGGAGATGATGGGGCGCAGGCGCGGCAGGGAGATGGTCCAGATTTTGCGCCAGAATCCGGCCCCTTCGATTTCCGCGGCTTCGTAGTACGATTTTGGGATGCTCTGCAATCCAGCAATGTAATACAGCCCTGGCCCATACATCAGAATGCCCGGCACGATCAGCCAGAAGAGCACCCAACGCTCACTGCTCAGGAAGGCCTGTCGCGGCAATCCCAGTACAGCAGTCGCAATCCACTGGAAGATGCCGAACTGCTCGTTATAGAGATATTGCCAGAACAGGGTACTGGCAATGCCGCTTAAGGGAAGATACCAGAGAATCATCATGATGCGCATGGTCTTTGGTGGCATTTCCATCAGCAGGATGGCGACCAGGATGGGGATGAAAAAGGTGAGCGCAATCGAGAGAAAGCCATATAGCAGGGTCACACGGAATGCCATTGGCACGAGCGGGTCGGCGCTCAGACGCAGGTAATTTTCGAAGCCGCGGAAGGTGACCTGCCCGCGGATGGGCGCGTTGGTCAGGCTAAGGAAGATCGCCACTACCATCGGGTACCAGCCCCAGAAGAACTGGAACAGGATGGCAGGGAGAACGAACAGCCAGTTGGTCCAACGCCTGCGGGGGCTGACGTCTGCCAGCGGCGGCGCAGGCGAGGTTTGAACCATCGAATCGGTGCTTACGGTCATAACATCGCTCCTGGTGGAAAATCGGGAAGGGAAGGCAGCCGCAGCATTCAAACCTGACCTTCCGCCTTTGTTTTAGCCGAATTCGTAATTACCTACCAACTGCCCATCCACTCTCATCTTTGTCATTGCGAGCCGCCGCAGGCGGCGAAGCAATCCCCCTATCAGCCAGGAGATTGCTTCGCTACGCTCGCAATGACAAGAGTTAGAGAGTTCTTCATCGCTTAGGGTAGGCAGTTACGAGTTGTCTGGTTTGAGGAGAGAAGAAACATGAAAAGTGAAATTTTGCTGGCCTTCAATGAGTTGCTGGAAGAGCGTCAGTTGCCGCGCCAGGCGATTGTCCAGGCCATCGAGGCGGCGATGGTACACGCCTACCGCAAAGCGGTCAATGCTTCCGGCGCGCAACGGGTAGAGGCCAGGCTCGATCTGGAGCGCGGCCAGATCAAAATCTTCGCGGAAAAAGAAGTCGTCGAAAGCGTGCAGGATGCACGTACCGAGGTATCGCTGGAGGAGGCGCGCAAGATCAAGCCGGATGTGCAGGTGGGCGAGATGATCCTGGTGGATTCGACTCCAGCGGATTTTGGACGCGTGGCAGCGCAGACGGCGCGCCAGGTGATCCAGCAACGCCTGCGGGACGCCGAACGCAACATGCAGCTTGAGCATTACAAGGGTCAGATCGGCGAAATTGTCAGCGGCGTCGTCCAGGCCGTCCAACCACAGCAAATCACGGTAGGGTTGGACATGAAGGCAGAGGGGATTTTGCCGGCTAACCACAAGATCCCCGGCGAGAAATTCCGCGTGCATGATCGCATTCGCGCCGTGATCGTGGAGGTCAAGGAAACCCCGCGGGGCCCGCAAATCATCCTGTCCCGAACGCATCGCCAGTTCCTGAAGCGCTTGCTGGAGAACGAGGTACCTGAGATTTATCGCGGGATCGTGGAGATTAAATCCATCGCACGGGAAGCGGGACAGCGCGCCAAAGTGGCCGTAGCCGCCACCCAACCCGGCATTGATCCGGTTGGGGCCTGTGTGGGGATCAAAGGAGTGCGCATCCAGGCCATCGTCAAAGAGTTACACGACGAAAAGATAGATGTGATCCAGTGGGACCCCGATCCGGTCGTCTATATCTCGAAAGCGCTCAGCCCGGCGCGCGTTTTGGGCGTTTACCTTTCGGAGTTTGTCCGTCCCGAAGATCGGGTAGCGACGGTCGTAGTCAGCGAGGATCAACTCAGCCTGGCCATCGGGCGCGATGGTCAGAATGCCCGTCTGGCGGCTCGCCTGACCGGCTGGCGCATTGACATCAAGAGCCTTCCTGAAGCCGCCTCGGAGGCCCTGTATAAACTGCAGCAGGACCCGGTCCTCCAGTCCATGCTCCCGCTGGCTGTTGAGACCATGCCACAAGTGGAAGAAATCCTGGCGAAGAAGGCGGAAAATCGCCCGGTGACGCCTGAAGAGTACCAGATTCTTGCCCGATTTGTGGACTGGATCGAACGGCGCATTATCACCGCCCGCGAGGAGACACAACGGGTGGAGAACGAGCGCATTCAGGCCGCCCGCGCGGAGATTCCAGAGATGGCCTTCTCGATGCCGCTGGAGCGTTTGGGGCTGAAGGAGCATATCTACAACATCCTGAGCGAGTCCTTTGAAACAGTGGGTGAGCTGATGCTGGTGTATAAGACCGATCCCGATCGCATCTTGAAGATGCCGGGCATTGGACCGCGAGCGATGGAGAACATTCAAGCCTGCCTGGCTGCCTTGCCGTTTGCGCCGGGCGTTCAAGAGGCTCGCGTCGAGGCCGAAGCGACGGCAACGGCAGGTGAGGGGATGCCTGCGCCGCCGGCCACCGAAGCGCTGGCAAGCGCAGAAACAGCTCCCACGCCGCAAGAGAAAGCGCCAACGGAGCCTGTTCTGGCTGCGTCCTCCGAAACTGTCCAAACGGCTGAACCTGCCCAGACTGCTCCCTCTGCCGCCCCCGAGGAAGAGGATTTCGCCAAGGATGGGGTGCGCCTGGATGAGCTGTTTAGCGTTGAGCTTTTCCGCAAGCGGGCAGCTACCCTGGAAACGGATGAAGAAGGTCAGAAAGCGAAGAAGAAGGCAAAGAAAAAGATCGTGGAGCTGGATTATGATGAAGAGTCCGGTGAAACCATCGCCCGCCGGCGACGCAAACGCGAGGATGAAGAGTGGGATTGGTAAGCGCTGCGTGATGAGGAGAACCCACTGCTTCCTTAAGCCACGTGGTTGATCCTCTCGAAGGACATCATTTGTGGAGTAAAATATCCTGCAGTGACGCGATCCACTTCTCCACGCAAGAAACATGTTCCCCAGCGCACCTGTGTCGGTTGCCGTCAGGTCAACCCCAAACGGGAGCTGATACGGCTGGTGCGCACACCACAAGGGATCGTGATTGACCCCAGCGGGAAACTGGCCGGGCGCGGGGCTTACCTTCACCGTCAGCGCTCCTGTTGGGAGAAAGGCCTGAAAGGGGCGCTGGCGCAGGCCTTGCGCGTCGAATTGACAGCAGAAGACCGTACGCGGCTGGAGGCTTTCATGCAAACGCTTCCTGCCGAACATGATGGAGAGGAATGAGCGCCTGATGAGATAAGCAGGCCCTTTGCTCACAGGCGCCTTCCTCGGGAAATTCTTATGAAGGAGGTGTCCTATGAGCAATAACGGGCACAGAATTGAATTGCCAGCCAGTATCGCGGTTCGAGAACTGGCGCAACGCATCAACAAAAGCCCGATTGATGTCATCAAAAAGTTGATGAGCAACGGGGTGATGGTCACCATCAATCAGACGGTGGATTTTGATACAGCCGCCGTTATCGCTGCCGAATATGGATATGAAGCAGTCCCAGAGCACGTTGAAGAGGCCCCTGTCGAGGAAAGCGGGGAGCTTCCCTTCTGGCGAAAGGTGATCGCCGGTGAGCCACCCTCGGCGTTGAAACCCCGCCCACCGGTGGTGACCATTCTGGGGCACGTGGATCATGGCAAAACAACCCTCCTGGATGCCATTCGCCATGCGAACGTGGCGGCGCAGGAGGCAGGGGGGATCACTCAGCATATCGGCGCCTATCAGGTTGAGCATCAGGGGCGCTTGATCACGTTTCTGGATACGCCGGGACACGCCGCCTTTACGGCTATGCGTGCCCGAGGCGCCCAGGGTGCGGACCTGGTGATCCTGGTCGTGGCCGCAGATGATGGGGTGATGCCACAGACGAAAGAAGCGATTGCCCATGCACGCGCCGCACGCGTGCCGATCATCGTCGCCTTGAACAAGATTGATAAACCCAATGCCAACCCGGATCGCGTGAAAAATCAGCTTGCCGAACAGGGATTGGTGCCGGACGAATGGGGCGGGAATACCCTGATCATCCCCGTCTCGGCGAAACAGAGGTTGGGCATTCAGGATTTGCTGGACGCGATCCTGCTGGTTGCAGAAAACAGCGATATTCGCGCCAATCCCAACGGACGCACCATCGGCACCGTCATTGAGGCCAGGCTGGATAAGAATCGCGGCCCGGTGGCTACCTTGCTGGTGCAGAACGGCACGCTCAAGGTCGGCGATGTGGTGTTGGTCGGTACAGCTTATGGCAAAATTCGCGCCATGTTTGACTTCCGTGGCAAGCCCTTGCGCAAAGCCGAACCCTCTACCCCGGTGGAAGTGATCGGCTTGAGCGATGTGCCGGCCGCGGGTGAGCCGTTTGAAGTCGTGCAGAGCGAGCGGGAGGCGCGTCAGGAAGTGCAGCGGCGTCTTGAAGCCAGAAAACAGCAGGCAGAGGCGCGCAAGAAGGTATCGCTGGAAGATCTCTTCGCACGCTATCAGGCCGGCGAAACCAAAGAGTTGCGCCTGATCCTCAAGGCAGATGTGCAGGGATCGCTGGAACCCATTGTCAGTGAGCTACAAAAGCTTGGCAGTGGCGAGATCAAAATCGAAATTCTCTATGCGGAAACCGGAAATATCACCGAAAATGACATCATGCTCGCCTCCGCCTCCAAAGCGATTGTGGTGGGCTTCAACGTCCAGGCGGATGCGTCTGCCCGGCGACTGGCGGAAAGCGAAGGCGTTTCCATCCGCACCTATGACATCATCTACCGCCTCACAGAGGACATCGAGAAGGCGCTGAAAGGTCTGCTGGAACCAGAACAACGCGAAAAGGTGATCGGCCAGGCGCAAGTGCTGGCAGTCTTCTCTGCCTCCAAATTCGGCAAGGTGGCCGGCTGCCGGGTGACCGAAGGGGAGATCCGCCGCAACGCGCGCCTGCGTCTGTATCGCAATGGCAATATGCTCTATGATGGCGAGATCGCCTCGCTCCGCCATCAAAAAGAGGATGTACGCGAAATCCGTCAGGGATATGAGTGCGGGATTGGCCTGCGTGATTTCAACGACTTCCAGCCCGGTGATGTGCTGGAATGCTATGTGATCGAAAAGTAGGAGGCGCCATGCCAGGTCCTGTACGTTTACAACGCATTGCGGATCGCATCCGCGAGGATATTTCAGAGCTACTGCTCCATGAAATTCGCGATCCGCGCCTGCGCGGCGTCTATGTGACCGATGTGCGCCTGGATCGCGAGCTCCATTACGCCGATATTTATGTCTCGACCGTGGATGGTTCTCAGCGCCGCGAGGAAGTACTGGCTGGCCTGGAGGCCTCCAGCGGTTTTATCCGTCATGTTCTGACGCAAAACATTCATCTGCGCACATTCCCTCGCCTGCGCTTCCATTGGGACGATACCCTGGAGCGGGCAGAGCATATTGAAATCTTACTCCGACAGATCAGGGAGAAATCACAATCCGATGACCGTGGATCAACAGATTCGTGAACGTTTCAAGGAGGCGAAGCGGGTGCTTGTTGCCTCGCATGTTCGCCCCGATGGGGATGCAGTTGGCTCCGTGCTGGCGCTGGGACTGGCACTGGAGCAGGCCGGAAAAAACGTTGAAATGGTACTTGTGGATGGCGTGCCATCGAGTTTCCGCCACCTGAAGGGTAGCGAGAAGATCCGCCGCCATCCCACAGCGCCTTTTGATCTCTTCGTGAGCGTGGACTGCGCCGACCGGAAGCGACTGGGGGGGGCGCTGCAGCCCCTTGGCGCGCCGCATCTCAACATTGACCATCATGTCACCAACGAGCGCTTCGGAGAGCTAAACCTGATCGAACCCGATGCGGTGGCCACGGCAGCCATTCTGACCGATCATCTGCCCCATTGGGGGTTAGAGATCACCCTGCCTGTGGCTGAGGCGCTGCTGAATGGAATTGTCACCGACACGCTGGGCTTTCGGACGAGCAATGTCACTCCCCATGCGCTGCGCCAGGCTGCCGATCTCATGGAACGAGGGGCGAATCTGCCGGAGCTTTACATGCGCGGCCTGGTGCGCCGTTCGCTGGCCGCAGCCCGTTACTGGGGCGCTGGCCTTTCCCGCCTGCGCTATGAGGATGGGATCATCTGGAGTATCCTGACCCTGGAAGATCGTCGCCAGGCCGGCTATACCTCCAATGATGATGCAGACCTCATCAACGTCATCTCCGCCATTGATGGCGGCAGGGTGGGCATGATCTTCGTCGAACAGGAAAACGGGCATGTTAAGATCTCCTGGCGAGCGCTGGAAGAGGGAATGGATGTCGCTCAGGTAGCCAGAGCGCTGGGTGGGGGCGGGCATCAGGCGGCAGCCGGCGCCGACATTCGTGGCACCCTCGAAAATGTCGTGCCCCACGTGCTGCAACTCACCAAACGCATGTTGAGCGGCGTTTCCGAGGCGCACTCGTCGGCTTAAAACCAGCCATGAGTCTACTGCAAAAAGGCAAAAATCGAACCACAAAGACACGGAGACACGAGCATAATGAAAAGGGAACTTTGTGACCTCGTGTCTTCGTGGTGAAACTTCAGGGCTTTTGCAGTGGACTCAGCCATGATAAAATTCAGACGGAGCAGGGAATCAAACGAATAGGGAATATGCCAGCGAATGCCAACGGCGGGTAATGGACAGGGATGGTGGATTGTGGATGGAGACGGTTTCTCCCTCGCTTTTCACAGAATCGGACAGGCGGCCACTCCCTGTAAAAGACAAACACCTTCCAGCGTATTTCTGCTCCGCCCTTCCGGCGCGTGCAAGAAAATCCACGATCCCTTCGCAGATTGACCGGTGAGGACTGAATGGTAAAAATTGGAGTCTAAATATCCGAATTTGGGTGGTACAATTTGAAACAGGAGGTCAAGCAAATCATGAACAGTCAGGATGTTAAAAATGCTGTTTCCGGGGTGCTGGTGGTGGACAAACCCGTCGGGATGACCTCCCACGATGTGGTGGAGATCATTCGCCGCGGGACGGGGATTCGCCGCGCCGGCCATACCGGCACGCTGGATCCGCGTGCTTCGGGGGTGCTGGTCGTGCTGATTGGGCCGGCTGTGCGCCTGAGTCAGTATGTCGCTGCCTCGGATAAGCGGTATCAGGCGATCATCCGCCTGGGGGCTTCTACGGATACCTACGATGCGGATGGGAAATTCACCCGTAGTGAGGTGCCGGTGAACATCACCGAAGAAGAGTTCCGTCGTGTGCTCAAATCGTTTGAAGGCGAAATTGTGCAAACGCCTCCCCCTTTTTCGGCTGTGAAAGTCAAAGGTCGCAAGGCCTATGAGCTGGCCCGTGCGGGGGAGGAAGTCGAACTGGCCCCGCGTAAGATCAAGGTCTATCACCTAGACGTGCTGGAATGGGCGCCGCCGGAAGTAGTGATTGATGTCTACTGCTCCTCGGGCACCTATGTCCGCTCCCTTGCGAACGATCTGGGAAATGCGCTTGGCTGTGGCGCCTACCTGGTAGGCTTGCGACGGACGAAAAGCGGCCGTTTTACGCTCCGTGATGCCGTCACCTTGCGCCGTTTACAGGAGGCTTTCCAGAATGGCACCTGGTACCAGTATCTGATTCCGGCTGCGGAAGCGCTTGCAGACTGGCCGGCTGTTGAACTGAGTGCCGACGAGGTCGAAGAAGTGCGTCATGGGCATCGCATTCCTGTGCGCCAGGGCGGCGAACATTCGTGGGTACGGGCCATCAGCGGCCAGGGAGAACTGGTTGCTCTCATGGAACAAATCGAAGGGGAAAACGGCGGAAAACTCTGGCAGCCGCGCAAAGTATTCTTCACCACCGAGCCTGCGCGGGAATAATCTCCGAAAGCAACGCATTCCTCCTGGGACTTACGGCATCGCCGCCGCGCCCCAGGCTCTCTGCCGGCCCGGGGCGGATGATCTCCCCGGCCGGCGTTAAAAAAAACATCCCCTGTGATTGGCTCACAGGGGATGAAAACCGGCCTGGGGAACTTACAGGATCACCACTCGAGCAGCCTGCGGGCCTTTTGCGCCCTGTTCCACGCTGAACTCGACGCGCTGTCCTTCTTCCAGTTTGCGGAAGCCATCGCTCTGGATAGCTGAATAGTGGACGAAGACGTCCGGGCCGTTCTCACGGGCGATGAAGCCATAACCTTTTTCGGCGTTGAACCATTTGACCGTTCCGACGATACGAGTAGACATTTGTTTTTCTCCTTACGAGTATTGAAATTTGGATGGAGCACGTACCTCGGACGGTATAAAAAAAGAATCCCGCTGCCTTTCCGGGATTCCCTTTTCCTTGACCTCGGACGTACTGGCATCTTACAAAGCTTATCATAAGGCCAAACAAAAATTTTGTCAAGGTTTTTGGGGATGTTGTTGCAAAACTCGTCCTCGTTGTTTCCAGTTTGTTTATGCTGCGTGGCAAAATTTGAATTCATGAGTCCACTGCAAAAACTCACCACGGAGCACACAGAGCGCACAGAGCGTGTAAGGTTCATGAATAAAAGGATAATTTTTTGGCGCTTGGCGCATGTAATAAAAATTTTTACAGTCCTATTTTTGATGAAATATAAAATAATCTTTAGTCTCTGTGATCTCCGTGGTCTCTGTGGTGAAAAGATCACCTTTTTGCAGTAGACTCAGTGATACAGTATCGCATTTGACACCTCTCCCGGCCAGGAGTATAATTGCCTTGTCTTTGGAGAGGTGCCGGAGTGGTTGAACGGGACGGTCTCGAAAACCGTTGTGGTCCTTTGGGCCACCGTGGGTTCGAATCCCACCCTCTCCGCTGAGTCCCGAACCGGCCGCGTTCGGGATTTTTTGCTCCAATCCTTCTTCACAAGGGCAACCTTATGCAAATGCGCCTTGCTCTGGCTCAAATCGCTCCCCATCTCGGCGATATGCAGGCCAACTTAGAGATGCACCTGCAATTCATCGAACAGGCGCGCCGGGCGGGAGCCCATCTGATCGTATTCCCTGAACTTTCGCTCACCGGTTACGTCCTTCAGGATTTGGTTTCCTGGGTGGCGCGTCGCCCGCAGGCAGAGGATGGGTTTTTCCGCCCCCTCTTTCAGGCCAGCCGCGATCTGGACATTGTCTTCGGCTTCGTGGATGAAGATGAGCATCACCGCTTTTATATTGCTTCCGGCTACCTCTCCGAAGGGAAATTGCTCCACATTCACCACAAAGTGTATTTGCCAACCTATGGCTTGTTTGATGAGGGGCGCTTTTTCGCTCCCGGTGGGCGGGTGCGCGCCTTCGATACCCGTTTCGGCCGCCTGGGTTTACTGATCTGCGAGGATTTCTGGCATGTTTCGCCTCCCTACCTGCTCTGGCTGGATGGCGCCGATCTGATGATCTTCACTTCCGCTTCCCCCGGACGCGGGTTGAGTCAGGATTCCCGGCTGGCCTCCTCTCGCTGGGTGGAGACAGTCAATCAGTCCTATGCCGGGCTTTTCACGTGTTTTATTGCCCATTGCAATCGCGTCGGTTACGAAGACGGGCTGAATTTCTGGGGCGGCTCCACCGTGTTCGACCCCAATGGCGAGTTGATCGTCCACGCGCCCTATCACGAAGAATCGCTGACGCTGGCCACGCTCGACCTGGGGCAATTGCGCCGCACCCGTGCTCGTCTGCCCTTGTTGCGCGATGAGCGCCCCTACCTGGTGCAACGTGAACTGGCCCGCTTGCTCACAAGAGATGAGGAACGGAGATGAGCCATTTAGAAATCAATACCGATCTGACGCGCAGGATTCTGGTCGGCTTTATCCGCAGCGAGGTCTATCGCGCCGGCTTCCGGCGGGCGGTGATTAACCTTTCTGGCGGGCTGGATTCTGCCGTCTCGTGCTTTCTGGCAGCGGAGGCGCTGGGCGCGGAAAATGTGTTGGCGCTACGCCTGCCCTACGAAACCTCTTCTCCTGATTCCCTGGAAGACGCCCAAAAGGTGATCGATCAACTGGGGATTCAGTCTTTGACCTTCGACATCACGCCGATGGCCCGACCCCTGCTCGAACGTTTCCCGGAGATTTCACGCGTGCGCAAGGGGAACATTCTCGCCCGTCTGCGCATGATCCTGCTCTATGATCAGGCAGAGGCTTTTCGCGGCTTGCCGATTGGCACGAGCAACAAAACCGAAATTCTACTCGGATATACCACCATCTTCGGCGATTCGGCAAGCGCGATTAACCCTATCGGCGATCTCTATAAAACACAGGTGCGACAACTGGCGCAGGCGTTGGGCGTGCCCCTCAGCATCATCCAGAAGCCTCCTTCGGCGGACTTGTGGGCCGGGCAGACCGATGAAGGGGAGCTTGGATTTACGTATGACGAGGTGGATCGTCTGCTCTACCTGCTGGTGGATGAGCGTTATACGCCGGAGGAGTGCGTGCAGGCCGGCTTCGATCCGCTCTTTGTGCAACGCGTGGCCGAACGGGTGCGACGCTATCACTTCAAGCGTATCCCGCCGCTCATCGCCAAACTCAGCCAGCGCACGGTAAACTACGATTTCCTCTATTTACGGGATTGGGGAACATGAGATTCGGTTTTCCATCTGCTTTGCGCCACCGCCGTTTTTTCTGGCTGTGGTTGGGGTTGTTGCTTTCGATTACCGGTTCGCAGATGCAGCTATGGGCGCTGTTCTGGCATGTGCGTCAACTCAGCGCCAATCCACTTGCTATCGGCATCATCGGCGCGGCACGCTTCACCCCGATCATGCTCTTTTCGCTGCTGGGAGGGGTGGTCGCTGATCGCTATTCGCGGCGCACCATCCTGTTTATCACTCAGAGCTTTTCCATGCTGATCGCGTTGGGGTTGTGGGCGCTCACGGCAGGAGGTCGCATTCAGCTCTGGCAGATTTACCTTTTGACCGCGCTTCAAGCGGTAGCAATGGCCTTTGATACCCCTGCGCGTCAATCGCTGGTGCCCAATCTGGTGCCTGCTCAGGACCTTCCCAGCGCCTTTTCGCTCCAATCCATCGCCTTTAATACTGGTGCGATCCTCGGCCCGGCGCTGAGCGGCCTGGTGAGCGGTTACTGGGGGCAGGAATATACCTACCTGTTGAATGCGATTTCGTTCATCGCCGTCTTGCTGGCCCTGCTGGGGATCGGGCGCATCCCGCAGCGCGTTCAGGGACTTGGCAGCCTGCGCCTGGCCTGGCTGGATATGCGCGCCGGCATTCACTTCATCCTGCACCAGCCGATCATCCTTTCCAGCATGATCCTGGATTTCTTTGCCACGTTCTTCTCCTCGGCCAACACTTTGCTGCCTTATGTCGCTCGTGATGTGCTTCATGTCAACGAGGTTGCGTATGGCTGGCTGGCCGCTGCCCAATCCATCGGCGCAGTGGCCGCCGGGCTGGTCTTCTCCCAGCTTCAGGAGACGCGGAAGCAGGGGCGACTTCTGCTCCTGGCCGTCCTGGTATTTGGTATGGCGACGATTTTCTTCGGCCTGGCGCGCACCTTTACCACCGTTTTCCTTTCGCTGGTGGTGGTGGGGGCGGCAGATTCGGTCAGCACCATCCTGCGCAACACTATCCGACAGTTACTGACTCCTGACGAGTTGCGTGGGCGCATGACCAGCATCAATCAGATGTTTTTCATGGGTGGGCCACAGTTGGGGGAAGTGGAGGCCGGAGTGGTGGCTCAGATGTTCGGTGTGCCCTTTGCGATTCTCAGCGGTGGGGTTGGTTGTTTGCTGGCGACGCTGGTGATCGTGCGCATCTGGCCGCAGCTCCTGCGATATAATACCAAACAGGTCTTCAAAGACCATGTTTGACGCGCCCATATATATTTGCGTACAGAATATGGCCTTTAGAATCGTGATGGATATAACGGAGACGAGCCGCTGCTGGCAACTGCAGCCTGATGAAGTGACCGCAGCACGCACTGTCGCCTCGACTGTCCAGGTAATTATTCAGCCCTGCCTCAAAACCGTTTGGGATGTCATTGCGAGGAGCGTTCTTTGCGACGAAGCAATCACCAGGCGGTCAAGCTGGCCTGACAAACGGGAGATTGCTTCGCCAAAAAACGGCTTGCAATGACATGGTTGAATAGTTACCGCCAAAAAAAGCTCGCAATGACATGGCTGAGTAGTTACGTCTATCGTCTATCGCCTACCGTCCAATCGCGGTCCGCCGTCCAAAAACGTTAAGCGAATTGTAGGTTTTTCGCCCTTGCTCTCCAGGCAGAAGCGTGCTACAATGCACGCCAACCGCCATATATAACCTGATTCTTGAAATCACCCCCCATTTATGGCAGAAAATTTGTTCTAAATTATGCGCTGTCCTTACTGTCATCACCCAAACTCAAAAGTCCTGGATACGTTGCCGGATCATCAGGGAGGAATTCGACGACGACGGGAATGTCTCCAGTGTGGTCAGCGGTTTACCACTTATGAGCGCCCGATTCTGGCGACGCCGCTCATTGTCAAGAAGGATGGCACGCGGGAGGAGTTTGATCGGGAAAAACTCATCCGCAGCATTCGGATTGCCTGCGCCAAGCGGCCAGTTTCGGCTGCGGATATTGAACGCCTGGCCGGGCACATCGAATCGGAATTGCAAAAGATGGGCAAGACCGAAGTCTCCTCGCGCGTCATCGGCGATATGGTCATTGAGGGGTTAAAAGAGCTGGATCAGATCGCCTACATTCGCTACGCGAGTGTGTATCTCAAACTGGACGATCTACGCGCCATTCGCAAAGAAATTGATCGCTTGCTTGAAGGTTGATATGTGCATTTCTGGCGTGGCCGCTTAAGCGGGCCATGATGCCTGAACTTTTCTCACCAAAGGAGTGCCTATGAAGTCATCTTCGAGTGTCAAAAATGGTTTATTGCCTGCTCCACCTATGCCCGAGGGGTTGCCCAAAGCGGAGCTGACCGAGAACGGTCGTCAGGTTCTTGTGCGGCGGTATTTGCGCCGTGGACTGGATGGGAAACCGATTGAAACCACCGAAGAGATGTTCTGGCGCGTCGCCTATCATGTCGCGAAAGTGGAGGAACTTTGGGGCGGCGATGTGATGGCGCGCACCATCGAGTTCTACCATTTGCTGGTGAGCAAAAAATTCTTTCCGAATTCGCCTACGTTCACCGGCGCCGGCACCCCGCTGGGGCAACTGGCTGCCTGTTTTGTGCTTCCCATCTCCGATGATATGGGGCGCAGAGAGAGCGGCATTTTTCAGACTTTGCGCAACGCTGCCCTCATCCAGCAGACAGGCGGAGGCAATGGCTTTTCTTTCTCACGTTTGCGCCCCAAAGGCACCATTGTCCAGTCTTCCGCCGGCGAAGCCACAGGCCCGGTCGGATTCCTGCGGGTTTATGACAAAGCCTTTGGCGAGATCGCTCAGGGTGGCACAAGGCGCGGCGCGAATATGGCCGTTTTGCGCGTTGACCATCCAGATATCGAGGAGTTCATCACCTGCAAGACGGATGAGAACGCCATCACCAATTTCAACATCTCCGTCGGCATCACCGATGCCTTCATGCGAGCGGTAGAGAATGACGAGGAATGGGAACTGCGCTTTCCCGATGTCACCGATCCGCGCTATCGCGATTTCGATGGGACGCTGGAGCAGGCCGAAGCCGCCGGGTTGCCGATCAAGGTCTATAAGAGGGTGCGGGCGCGAGAGCTGTTTGATAAGATCGTGCGCCAGGCCCACCATAATGGCGAGCCGGGCGTGCTTTTCCTGGATGCGGCCAATCGCACCAATCCTGTGCCTCATCTATATCTCCTTGAAACGACCAATCCGTGCTTTATCGGTGACACTCGCATCGCCACCAACCTGGGGTTGATCCCCATCCGGGAACTGGCCGAGTGGGGGGTGGATTTTCTGGTGGCCACGGATCTGCGTGCTCCCTGGGGCGGGCGCGGACTTCCCAATTCTCAGAAAGGCATTGTGTATCGTCATGCGTCGCCAGCCTGGAAGACGCGGGAAAATGCCCCTGTCCTGCGCCTGATCACCCGACATGGGTATTCCGTTGTCGCCACCCCCGACCATAAGTTCCTGACGCCTGACCGCGGCTATGTGGAGCTAAAAGACCTGCGCCCAGGAGATAAGTTACTCCTGCAATCAGGGGCCGGCGTCTGGAGCCAGAATGTGTTTTTGCCCGATCTGGAATCCCTCGAAGCAAAAGTGGCCTCGCTGGCTCAAGCAGAAGGCGATACATCCGCCCATGTGGCTGCACGGGATGACTTCTTCGCCCGCGCGCCCCGTCTCCCCAGGGTCTGGTCGCACGGACTGGGCGTTGTTTTGGGCACACTCACCGCGGCGGGATGGCTCAATCCTGACAGCGATACCGGTGTCGGGATGGTTTTCTCGCCGCAAGCGGATGAGCTGCTGGAGATCGTAGAAGAATTCATGCAGGAGCATTTTGGGCAGGGTCGCTGGCAGTCACAGGGTGAACGGCGAGCCTTGACCTGGGGGGCGCTACCCCGTCTGTTCTTTGAGTCTCTGGGGGTGTCGCCGCTTTCGTCCCGTGAACAACGCGTTCCGGCCTCGATCTGGAAAGCGCCTCGCCCGGCCGTGGTTGGTTTTTTGCAAGGCTTGTTTACTGCGAAGGGGGTGGTTCATCTTTCAGCGACTCAGAAGACCTGTTCGATCCGCCTGCCCGCCGACTCGCTGGAACTGTTGCAAGAGGTGCAGTTGCTCTTGCTCAATTCTGGCATTGTGAGCCGCATTCAAAAGCGCCGTGCGTCAGGCTACCGGGAACAGCTTCATGCACCCTATGAATTGATTCTGGAGAATGAAAACCGCGATCGCTTCCTTTCCGAAATCGGCTTTCTTGATACTTCTAAACAGCAGAAGGCACAAGCGTTTGCCGGTGGCAGGGTGGGTTCCTGGCGTGAATCTTTCGAGACGACGGTGGCGGCAATTGAGGATGCCGGCACAGCGGACGTATACGATTTGACCGAAATGCAAACCCACAGCGTGATCGCGAATGGGATTGTCGCTCATCAGTGCGGAGAGCAGTGGCTGGGGCCTTATGAGAACTGTTGTCTGGGTTCGGTCAACCTGAATGAGCATTGCGGGCCGAACGGCACGGTGGACTGGGAAACCCTGCGCCAGAGCGTGGAGACAGCTACACGCTTCCTTGATGATGTGGTGGAGGCCAATGCCTACGTTCCGTCGGTGCCGCAATTGAAAGAGGCGGCGCATCGCGCCCGACGGATTGGCCTGGGCATCATGGGGCTGGCTGATCTGATGTACCATGTTGGCGTGCGTTATGGCTCCGAGGAGGGCCAGGAGTTCGCCGCCCAGGTGATGGAATTCATCCGTTACCATGCGATGCGTACCAGCATTCAGCTGGCGCAGGAGCGCGGCCCCTTCCCGGCGATTCGGGGCAGCATCTACGATCCCCAAAACCTGAAATGGCAGCCGCCCCAGAGCCTTGTGCCCTATCGTCATGATTGGGGACGACCGCCGCTGAACTGGCAGGAAATTGTTGAAGGCATCCTCCGCCATGGGATTCGCAACGCGGCCCAGACCACCATTGCCCCGACCGGCACCATCGCCACCGTGGCCGGTGTGGAGGGATACGGATGCGAGCCAGTCTTTGCGCTGGCGTACATTCGACATGTCAACGATAAGGGCCGCGATCTGCAGCTTACGTATGCCAGCGCGCGCTTCGAGCAGGCGCTGACCCAGGCAGGAATCCCGCAGGAAAAGCGCCAGGAGATCTTTGAGCGCGTGCTGCGCGAAGGTACCTGTCAGAACATTCCGGAAATCCCGGAGCACATCCGCCATGTCTTCGTCGTCGCTGGCGACATCAGCGCCGAAGAGCATGTGCGTATGCAGGCGGCGCTCCAGGCGTTTGTGGATAACAGCATCTCAAAGACCATCAACTTTCCCGAACATGCGACGGTCGAAGATGTGGCTACCGCTTACCGGCTGGCCTGGAAACTCGGTTGCAAAGGGCTGACCGTCTATGTCACCGGCTCCCGTGAGAAGGTGGTGCTGGAGACGAAAGCGACCGCCGAGAAGAAGCAGGGCGCTGCCGAGGCGGCCGCAACTCCCAACCCCGTTCATGAGGCAGGGGCTTTGCAGCCGATGATGTGGCATGAGCCGAAAAAACCCCGTCCGCGCGTATTGCCGGGGCGCACGTATAGCATTGAGACCCCCCTGGGCAAGGCCTTTATCACCATCAACGAGAATGGCTCTGGGCAACCTTTTGAGGTGTTTATCAATACCTCGAAGGCTGGTTCTGAGACAGCCGCCGTTTCCGAAGCCATTGGGCGGTTGATCTCGTTTATCCTGCGTCTCTCCTCGCCGGTTGCGCCGCTGGAGCGGGTGCGTGAGATTGTGCAGCAATTGACCGGGATAGGCGGCGGACGTTCGCTGGGCTTCGGCCCCAACCGTGTGCGCTCTCTGCCCGATGGGGTTGGGCAGGTGCTGGAGATGTACCTCCACGAAAAAGAAGGCAAGGCGAACGGCGGCACAAACCATCCATCTGAAACCCCGCTTACGGGGCAAGAACCCCAAACCACGTTTACGGGGAAGGAACCCCTGACCCCGTCTACGGGGAAAGGGGCGTCGCTGCCAATACCTGAACAGCCGATGCTGCAGATTGGCGATCTTTGCCCGGAGTGTGGTGAAGCGGCCCTGGTCAATGAGGAGGGCTGTCGCAAGTGCTATGCCTGCGGCTACAGTGAGTGTTAACTTGCAATTTTAGCGCTTTGGGGGTATAATACCAGCGCTATCGGGCGGATAGCTCAGTTGGTTAGAGCACTGCTTTGACATAGCAGAGGTCGTAGGTTCGAGTCCTATTCCGCCCACACTGCCCCGAAGAAAGGGGCAGTTTTGTTTAAAGCGCGCAGTGCTCAGGCGACGGATGGAGCCTCTGGGGCCTCATCCCGTCCCATTTTCCTCGCTGTGATGCTCAAAGAACAGGAGCAGGGTGCTCCCATAGCGTCGTTGTTCGATCCAGTGCAGATAGCGCAAATTCAGAGGGGTTGCTTCGCGCGGGTGAATCTGGACGATCACCCAGGCGGCTTCGTTGAGCCAGGAGGGGTGAAGGTCTAAGGCTTGTAAGGCCCTGGACCAGAGTTCGTGGTACTGGGGAGGGGCGATATAGACATAATCAAAACGCCGGTCAGCAGGGGAGTTTAAGAGGGCAAACGCATTCGCGCGGCGTACTTCGGCGCGGGCGGTTAGCCCTGTGGCCTCCAGGTTGGCGCGGATGGTGCGAATGGCGAGCGGGTGTGTATCGGTAAAGCGACAGAACTGCGCTCCACGGCTGAGCGCTTCAATGCCCACGCTGCCCGTGCCGGCGAAGACATCCCACCAGGCCGATCCCTCCACATCGTTCCCCAGGATGTTGAAGAGGGCCTCTTTTACCCGATCCGTAATCGGGCGGGTGCTTTCCCCAGGCACCGCTTTCAGCTTGCGCCCTTTGGCGCTGCCAGAAATGACGCGCATAGACCCCTGTGCGCCCTTTCCCCTGTGCGGGTCAGGCTATTTTCTGCCGAAGAGGTAGAACAGGGCACGGGCCAGCGTCAGGATGAGCATGAAGGCCGTCACCAGCCCGCCGATGACGATAAACCAGAATTCCCATTCAAACATGCGTCGGGCGACCCGCACCGAAGGCATGTAACGGATGCGCCGGCGCACGCGTTCCAGCTCTTCGGCAGGCAGGGGGATCGGGCGAAGAGCACGCTTCAATTGATGTTCCAGATCATCCATGGAAAAAGAGAGTCGCTGAGACATGGTGGTTCTTATTCGGCGGGATAAACAACGATTCCTGCCGTACCGGGGCCCAGGTTGGCGGTTACGGCAATCGAGAGATCAGGAATCAGGGTATCCTGGACGTTGTGGAAAAATTTCTTTGCTTCCTGCAGCAGGAAGTGGGCCGATTTTTCGTCGCGGGCGTGAACAGCGGCAGTATGCACGCTGGCGGATTCCAGTCCCCGGCTGGCAATTTCGAGCACGCGCTGGAGCGAGGCGCCCCGCGCGCGTACTTTCTCGGAGATTTCAAGGATTCCATCTTTCAGTTCCACAATGGGTTTCACATGGAGCAGGGATGCCAGCGAGGCCTGCAGGGCGCTGACCCGTCCGCTCATGCGCGCATCATCCAGGCGATCCAGCGTCAGCACGATGCGTACCTTGCGACGAGCTTCTTCCAACGCCTGAAGAATTTCCTCCACACTTTTCCCGGCGCGTTCTAAAAGGCGCGCCTGCCGGCACATAAACCCCAGCCCTGCTGAGCCGCAGGCGGAATCGAAGGGGATCCCATGAATTTTTGCGGCCAGTTCTCGCGCCGCCGCAATAGCGGATTCAAAAGTGTCTGAGAGCTTGCTGATGACATGGATGGATAGAACGGTTTCTCCCGGTCTGGCGATCCGTTCGTACATTTTCTGGAACTGATAGGGGGATGGCTGGGAGGTTTTTGGAATTTTTCCGCTTTCTTCCACCAGGCGATAAAAACCTTCGTCATCGAGATCGCGGTATTGAAGATAGGTTTTTTCGCCAAACTGAATGTTGATGGGAACGACGTGAATGTGATAGGCCTCTTGCCATTCATGAGGCATATCCGCGGCGCCATCGGTGACGATGTGTAACATTTGCATCTCCTTTTTACTTTTGATGATTTTCAGAAGAAGAGGATAAATCCTCTGACCAATCCATGCGTTCTTCTTCCAGGTAAGCACGCAAGGCGAGCAGTGTACGGTGGTACAGGCTCTTGATGGCTCCTTCGCTGCGCCCCATGATCCGCCCGATTTCGGCGTTGGAGAGGCCCTCGACGAACTTCAGGATCAACAGGTGTTGGCGGTCGGGTGGCAGGCGGCGAATGGCTCGCAACAATACTTCCTGCTCTTCGAGGCGCAGGAGCGCTATTTCCGGATGTTCCTGGGTCGCCGGCAGGGGTATCAGCTCATCGAGGGCAATCTCTTGACGATGGCTGTGATCCCGATGCCAGTTTGCGACCAGGTTGTGGGCAATGCGGTAAAGCCAGGCTGAGAATGGTACGCCGCGGTCTGTGTAACGATGGATATGTTTCAGGGCGCGTTGGAAGACGCGCGCCGTCAGGTCTTCAGCATCGTGAAGGTTTCCCGTGCGATAGTAGACGTAGTTAAAGATGCGCTGGGCGTAGCGCTCATATAAAACTCCAAAGGCCTCATGATCTCCCTGAGAGGCACGCAGCAGGATTTCTTCTTCAGAATATGACTCGTTCACGTTCGTTTTTCCTACCGACGAGTCGCTTTTTAAAACACTGTCGGATTTTGAGAGTTTCTGTAATTACCTACCAACTGCCCACCAACCATCCATACTTTGTCATTGCGAGCCGCCGCAGGCGGCGAAGCAATCCCCATATCGGCCAGGAGATTGCTTCG
>Ga0081479_114851_pt1 | contig 25112 bp, 23 predicted proteins | sample MamHotmetagenome_FD_70984 | JGI IMG/M metagenome (GOLD analysis project Ga0081479, IMG submission 70984) | Hot spring cone microbial streamer communities from Mammoth Hot Spring (Liberty Cap Streamers), Yellowstone National Park, USA - T=72 v2... | ecosystem: Environmental > Aquatic > Thermal...
GTCCTGTTTGTCCACCGTCCGTCGTCCTCCTTCGCTATCCAGTCATCTGGCAGGCTGGAAAGCCTGCTCTACGGCGGTCTGCCGTCTGCGGTCCGCGGTCGAATTCGTTTATTCGTTCCCCATTCGTTGACGGTTCTCCTTACAGGGCCCCCGGGGCTCTTTTTGCCTGACAGGATGTCCCCAACACAATATGCTCTCCGCGGTAGTATATCTTTCATTCAGGAAATTCCGAAAACGATTGGGCGGAAAAAGATTTCCCACCCCAGGCACTTGAACGAATTTTTGTACGACGCCTGTTTCCCACTTTCTTCTCTGAACAGGCAGTTACGTGAAAGATTGCTCCCACTTGCTAAGTTTCAGCAAGAAGCGGGCTTCTTTCCACAAATTTCCTGAAGCAACGATACAGTATCGTTTGTTCCGCGAGGAATTTCTCTGGGTAAAGAACACCCTCGCAATGACAACTATGGAGAAATATAACTTCGCGCCCGTATAAGATCGCGCTGTTATCCGTCAAGGCCACCTGTCTTGCCGCCCTCCCAACCTCGCCCCAGGTGATCCGTGATACAATACAGGCACTTCGAGAAACCCCTATGGCTCAGGCATTGTATCGTACCTATCGTCCCCAGGGATGGGAAGAAGTGGTTGGGCAGGAGCATATTGTGCGAACGCTGCGCAACGCGCTCCAGGCCGACCGCATCGCCCATGCTTATCTGTTCGCCGGCCCGCGCGGTACGGGGAAGACGACGCTGGCGCGATTGCTGGCAAAAGCCGTAAACTGCCTGAATGCCGAGCCTCGCGCCCGCCCCTGTAATGCCTGCGAAAACTGCCGCGCCGTGAACGAAGGACGTTTCATGGACTTGATCGAGATTGACGCCGCCTCCAATACCAGCGTGGAGGACGTGCGCGAGCTACGCGATAAGATCAACTTTGCCCCCAGCCAGGGAAAATACAAGGTTTACATCATTGACGAAGTGCACATGCTCTCCACGGCGGCGTTCAATGCCCTGCTCAAAACCCTGGAGGAGCCGCCACGCCATGTGATCTTCGTCCTGGCGACCACCGAAATCCACAAAATACCGGCCACGGTGCTCTCCCGCTGTCAGCGTCATGAATTCCGAAGGCTCTCCGTCGCCGAGATCGTCGGTCAACTGCGGCGCATCGTAGAAAAAGAGGGCTGGCAGGCCGAGGAGGAAGCCCTGACCCTGATCGCCCGCCAGGCCGGCGGCTCCCTGCGTGACGCCATCTCCCTGCTCGATCAACTGGCTTCCAGCGGCTCACCGCTTACGCTGGTGCTGGCACAGAACATCCTGGGAACGGCCACCCAGAGCAGCGTGTTTGAGCTGATAGAGGCCTTCCACAAACAGGAGACTGCCAGGGCGCTGGGAATCATCCGCCGCGTGCTGGATAGCGGCGCCGACCCGCGCGCCTTCGCCCGGCAGGTGGTGGATCACCTGCGGAGCCTTCTGTTGATCCAGTTCGGGAACGAGGATCAGATCGAGGCTACCCGGGAGATGAAAGAGCAAATGCGGCGACAGGCGCAATTTTTCCCCACCTCCCGCCTGCTGCAGATGATCAAGAGCTTCAACAATGCGGCAGTAGATACGCGCGGAAGCTGGCTCCCCTCCCTGAACCTGGAACTGGCCGTCGCTGAGGCTCTGGAAGCACCGCTGGCGGAGGCGACTTCCCCGCTTCCCCTGCGGCATAGCTCCGGGCGCGGCGCGGCGCCTGCCGTCCCGCCTGAGGCGCAGGCGGCACCAGGCGCCCCCACGGTTGCGGCCCCAGAGGCGGGTACTCCGCCGCCCGCAGCAGCCCAGCCGCCCATCCTTCCCCTCGAAACCATCCTGCGCGCCTGGCCGGAAATCCGCAAACGTCTGCGGCCGCAGCACCCTTCGACGGATGGCCTTTTGAATTCCTCCCGACCGATGGAAGTGCGGGGCAACGAGCTGATCCTGGGCTTCAAGAGCGAAACCGTGCGCGCCCTGATGGATCGCCCGGAGCACCTCGAGCCGGCAAAGCGCGCCTTTCGCGAGGTCTTGGGGATCGAACTCAACCTGCGCTGCGTGCTGGTCAACGCACAAGGAAAACTCCCACCCCACATCCCGCCGGATAGCATGGTCGGAGAGGCCCTGCAGCAAGGCGGAAAACTGGTGGATCAAAAGTAAATCCCACATGTTGAGGTAAAAAATGGCTAAAGGTTTCAAACGCCCATCCTTCCCCGCCGGCGGCGGGATGATGCAACAGATTCAACGCCTGCAGCAGCAACTGGAGCAGGCGCAGGAGCAACTGGCCAAAGAGGAATTTACCGCCAGCGTCGGCGGCGGCGCCGTGCAGGTCACCATCAATGGGGAAATGCAATGTACAAAAGTGCAGATTGACCCGCAATTCCTGCAGGATGCGGATGCCGAAATGCTCCAGGATTTGCTGCTCAGCGCCTTCAACCTGGCCCTCGAGCAACAGCGCAAACGGAGCGAGGAGCTGTTCGGCCCACTGAGCAGCGGACTGGGCGGACTGCCCTTCTAACGCGCCGTTTCTATGCTACCTCGCCCCTTGCAAAACCTGATCACGGCTCTGGAACGCCTGCCGGGGATCGGCCCGAAAACGGCCTCCCGTCTGGCCTTTTATTTGCTACGCGAAGAGAACGACCTGGCCGAAGCGCTGGCGCAGGCCCTTCAGGAACTGAAGGCCGGGATCGGCTTCTGCAGCGAATGCTTTTACCTGACCGAAGCCGGGAAGCGTCTGTGCGCCATCTGCGAGGATGAGCGGCGCGAGGCCGGCCTGATCTGCGTGGTCGAGGAGCCGCTGGATGTGATCGCCATCGAACGCAGCGGCGCCTATCGCGGCCGCTATCACGTGCTGCATGGGGCGCTTTCCCCCATCGAGGGCATTGGCCCGGAAGACCTGAAGATCGCCCCTTTGCTGGAACGGGTGCGCCGCGGAGGCGTGCGCGAGGTGATCATCGCCACCAACCCCAACCTGGAAGGCGATGCCACCGCGCTCTATCTTTCCCAGCAGCTTCGTCCGTTGGGCGTCCATCTCACGCGCCTGGCGCGCGGCCTGCCGATGGGAAGTGACCTGGAATATGCCGATCCGAATACTCTGATGCGCGCCCTGGCCGGGCGGCAGGAAATCGAGAGCGGATGAACCTGTTACGCTCGTTTTTACCTTCACGGGAAGTGGCACTGGCGCTGGGCGGTGGCGGCGCTCGGGGTCATGCCCATATTGGCGTGCTGCGCGTGTTAGAAGCAGAAGGCTACCGCATACGCGCCATAGCCGGCACCAGCGCCGGCGGCCTGGTGGCCGTGTTCTATGCCGCCGGGTTTATGCCCCAGGAGATCGAAAAACTGTTCTCCGAGGTGGATCAGGAAGCGCTCTATGGCCACACCCCTCAGAGTCCACCCTCCCTGCTTGGACTGGCCGGCGCTGAAAAATGGCTGCGCCAGCAACTGGGAGAGCGCACATTCGCCGATCTGCGCCTGCCATGCGCAGTGACTGCCGTGGACATGGTTCAGCGTCGGGAGGTGATGCTCGATCAAGGGGATGTGGTGAACGCGCTGCTGGCGACGATTGCCGTGCCGGGCATCTTCCCGCCCCGTGAGATCGAAGGAATGCGCCTGGTAGATGGAGGGGTGCTGAACCCGGTACCCGTGAATGTGGCGCGCAAACTGGCGCCGGGCGTGCCGGTGATCGCCGTGGTGCTGACGCCGCCCCTGGAGGCGCCGATCTCCAGCGCGCTGCCCGGCCTGCGTTTGCCTCCCCTGCTGGCGGAACCTCTCCGTCGCCTGCGCGTGACGCAGGCCATGAGCCTCTTCCTGGAATCTGTGGAGGTCGGCAGCCGTGCCCTGACCCAATGGCGACTGGAAGCGGAGAAACCAGAAGTGATCCTCCGCCCTGCCACCGGGCATATCTCGCTCCTGGATAAAGTCAATGTCTCGGAGGTGGCCCGGCTGGGAGAGGAAGCGGCGCGTCATGCCCTGCCGCTGATTGAAAAGGCCGTGCGCGCTCACCCCTGGAAATGGCTCAGGAAATGCTGACCTTTCCACCGTCCACCGTCCATCCTCCATCCTGGGAGTCCCATGTCTCGTGACTTGCGCAAATACGCACGTGAAACGCAATGGCGCCTGCTGATCGGCGCGCTGGTGCTGCTCTTCGGGGTCGGGGTAGGGCTGATCTACCTGATCTACGGGCCTGGCGCGGCCGGCATGGCGCTGTTTTGTCTGGGGGCCGGCCTGGTGCCGGTGGGGTTGATCCTGTTCGTCTTCTGGGCTGCCGATCGCATCCTTCAACGTGCTCTCCGTGACTGAGACGCAAACGCTCGAATACAACGGGTGGATCGTGCGCCTGCAAGCGGCGCAGGCCCAGCCGGCGCGCTGGATGCTGATGTTACACGGTTGGACCGGGGATGAGCATTCGATGTGGGTGTTTGCTTCGCGCACCTCGCCCCGCCACTACCTCGTAGCGCCGCGAGCCCCCTACCCCACCCAACCTTCCGGCTACTCCTGGCGCCCCCTGCTGGAACGGCGCGGCTGGCCGCGCCTGGAGAACCTGCAGCCGGCCGCTGAGAAACTCCTGCAGCTCATCGAGTCGCTGAGCGCCGAGCTCCGCATCCCCACTGCGCCGCTCGACCTGATGGGTTTCAGTCAGGGTGCAGCCACAGCGGCGGTGTTCCTCACCCTCTTTCCCGAAAAACTGGAGCGGGTGGCCCTGCTCAGCGGTTTTCTGCCCCAGGGGTGCGAGACACGGCTGGAGCCAGGGCGGCTGAACGGCAAAAAGGTCTTCATCGCCCATGGATCGCAGGACGAGATGGTGCCCTACGCCTGGGGCGAAGCGATGGCTGAAACCCTGCGAGCCGCTGGCGCTGAAGTGACCTTTTGCACGGAAAAGGTGGGGCACAAAGTCGGCGCCAGGTGCACCGCCGCGCTGCAACGCTTCTTCTCCGATCCCGAACCCGAATCGGGGGAACCGGCGTGAGAGAATTCATCTACTCACGGAACGCAGTGTATGAGGCGCTTCGAGCCGCCCGACGGCAGGTTTTCCAGCTCCTGCTCGCTGAGGGGGTACAGGAAAAAGGTCGGCTGGAGCAAATTCTGAGCCTGGCCTCCACGCGACGCATCCCGATCCGGCGGGTGAAAAGGACGCTGCTGGATCGCATTCACCCGGCCCATCAGGGGATCGTTGCTGAGGTCAGCGGCTATCCTTATGCAGCCCTGGAAGACATCCTGCAACATGCCCAAAGTCTGGGGGAAGCGCCTTTTGTGCTGATCCTGGATAGTCTGCAGGACCCGCAGAACTTCGGCAGCCTGCTGCGCACCGCCGAAGCGACCGGCGTGCACGGGGTGATCCTGCCGCTGGCGCGTAGCGTCGCCGTCACGCCGAGCGTGGTGAACGCCTCTTCGGGCGCCAGTGAGCATCTGCGGATTGCCCGCTATAACCTGGCGCAGGCCATTCAACGCCTGAAGGAAGCAGATGTCTGGGTGATCGGGCTGGAACGCAGCGACGCCGCTCACCCGCCCCAGGCCAGTGACCTCCGCCGCCCGCTGGCGTTTGTAGTCGGATCGGAGGGGGAAGGGCTGCGCCCGCTGGTGCGTGCTTCCTGCGACGAGCTGATGCAACTGCCCATGCGCGGCCAGATCGCCTCGCTGAACGCGGCCGTCGCCGGCTCGATTGCGCTATACCTGGCTTTTCTCTCCCGTCAATCTACACTTCCACAAGGGAAGGAGACATGAACATGCTCATCACCCACGCCAACCTGATCACGTGGGAACGACCGAACCGCATCCTGGAGGATCACGCCCTGTACATCGAAAATGGCCTGATCCGCGAGATCGCGCCCACGGCGGAGATGGAACAACGCTATCCCCAGGCGGAGCGTCTGGACGCCCGCGGGCAATGGGTGATGCCCGGCAATATCTGCGCCCACACCCACTTCTACGGCGCGTTTGCCCGTGGTCTGGCCATCCCTGGCAGCGCCCCACGGAACTTTTACGAAATCCTGCAAAAGCTATGGTGGCCTCTGGATCAGGCACTGGACGAGGAAAGCGTGCGCCTCTCCGCGCTCGTTTGTCTGATAGACGCCATCAAGCACGGAACGACCACCCTCTTCGATCACCATGCCTCGCCCAATTTCATCGAAGGATCGTTGACAGCCATCGGTGAGGAGGTGGAACGCGCCGGGTTGCGCGCGGTGCTCTGTTATGAGGTCACGGATCGCTACGGGGAGGAAAAGGCGCGCCAGGCCATCGCCGAGAACGTGCGCTTCATCGAGGCCACACGGCACTCGTCACTGCTTCGTGGTACATTTGGCCTCCATGCGCCGCTCACCCTCTCCTCGCGCACGCTGGAGGCCGCGTTGCAGGCGACACCGCAGGGTACCGGCTTTCACATCCACCTGGCCGAATCCACCGATGATCGGCGCACCATCTTGAGCCGTGAGCACCTTCCGCCCGCCCTCTGGCTGCAACGCCTGGGCATTCTCGGCCCGCGCACCATCGTTGCCCACGCCATCCATCTCGACGAAAGCGAAATCGAAGCCCTGATTGAAAGCGGCGCCTGGGTTTCCCATCAACCACGCTCGAACATGAACAACGGGGTGGGAGTGGCTGCCATCGAAAAGATGCTCCGCTCGGGCATTCGCGTCTGCCTGGGCAACGACGGCTTCTCCAACGCGATGTGGGAGGAGTGGATGACCGCGTATTTGCTGCACAAAGTGGCACACCTGGACCCGCGCCGCATGAACGGCTACGATCTGGTGGAGATCGCCGTCTATTCCAACGCCGGGCTGGCCAGCCTCTTCTTCCCGCAGCAGCCACCGGGTCGGCTCACGCCCGGCGCGGCAGCCGACCTGATCTTCGTGGACTATCATCCGTACACACCGCTGACTGCGGAGAACCTGCCGTGGCACATCCTTTTCGGCTTTCGTGAAAGCATGGTCACCACCACCATCGTGGCTGGCAGGGTGCTGATGCAAGATCGCCACCTGCTCACGCTGGATGAGGAAGCCATCAGCGCCAGAGCGCGAGCGATTGCGCCGCGGGTCTGGGCAAGATACCGCCAACACGTGCCGGCCTGGTAACTATTCAGCCCTGCATCAAAACCGTTTGGGATGTCATTGCCGAGGAGCGTTCTTTGCGACGAAGCATCCCCAGGCAGTCAATCTGGCCTGATAAACGGGAGATTGCTTCGCCAAAAAACGGCTCGCAATGACATGGCTGAGTGGTTACCTTCTGCCTGGTAAATCCCGACCAAAGGTCGGGGGTACGTACCACCAGGCTCTGCCTGGTACGTCCCGACCATAGGTCGGGGATACGTACCTCTGCCTGGTACGTCCCGACCACAGGTCGGGGGTACAGTACCACCAGGCTCTGCCTGGTATGTCCCAACCACAGGACGGGGGTACAGTACCACCAGGCTCTGCCTGGTATGTCCCGACCACAGGACGGGGGTACAGTACCACCAGGCTCTGCCTGGTATGTCCCAACCACCGGTCGGGGATACGTACGCTCTGCCTGGTATGTCCCAACCACAGGTCGGGGGTACAGTACCACCAGGCTCTGCCTGGTATGTCCCAACCACAGGACGGGGGTACGTACCACCAGGCTCTGCCTGGTATGTCCCGACCACAGGTCGGGGGTACGTACCACCGGCTTGCCTGGTCCAATCCCGACCACAGGTCGGGGGTACGTACCACCAGGCTCTGCCTGGTATACCCCGACCACAGGTCGGGGGTACGTACCACAACACACTTCATACCAAATCCTGATACGACTCCTCAACAAACGTATGCGGCCATTCTCGCCAGTCTCTCACCAATCCAGCCTTGACAGGATTATTGACAATATACGCCAAAACACGCACAAATTCCCCTTCATCACGGACCACATGGTCATAACTTTCTCGCGCCCAAAACCTGCCTTCCCTTCCCAAAAGGCTTTGACAAGCATGCCCCGTCCGTCCTTTCAAAAGCCAAAGCGCATAGGCCAAAGCAGTATAACGAGTACCGTTTTTTCGCGGCGGCGGATCAGGAATATCTTGCATATCTACCAGCAAGTGCACATGATTGGGCATCACACAATAGGCAATCAAATGATATTGTTCAGGATGGAGAGCATGAATTTCCTTTTTGACTACTTCAGCAATTTCTGATTTTGCTAACCAGCGCGGACCATTGGCCTTATCCAAAGCAGCCTCATAGCGAGCATAGGCTTTTTTGTAAGCATCATAGTGCTCTTGGGAACGCTTCTCCGCTGGCAAACTGTCAAGGAGACGCTTTGCAAGCTCATATTCCTGCTGAAATAAGTCAATGACCGACTTTGGTAGAGAACCCTCCAGACGAAAAGTCACAAAGAAGGTCGCGTTAGGCGGATGCCAATGAGGTAGAAAACGGCGGTAAAAGTCTTGACTGTTCATAGCAGGTGCTTTTGGATGATCCTATCAAACTTCTGCCTGGTAAATCCCGACCAAAGGTCGGGGGTACGTACCACCAGGCTCTGCCTGGTATGTCCCGACCATAGGTCGGGGATACGTACGCTCTGCCTGGTACGTCCCGACCATAGGTCGGGGATACGTACGCTCTGCCTGGTACGTCCCGACCATAGGTCGGGGATACGTACGCTCTGCCTGGTACGTCCCGACCATAGGTCGGGGATACGTACCTCTGCCTGGTACGTCCCGACCATAGGTCGGGGATACGTACCTCTGCCTGGTACGTCCCGACCATAGGTCGGGGGTAAAGTGCCACCACACAAAACGCAGCACGCAGATTGTAGCACAAGGCTATCGCCCTGCGCTACGTTTCCTCCAGAATTTGCTTGAACGGCGCCCATAGCGGTCTCTGCAAAGCCTGTTCGAATTGTTCCAGCCATGGGCGCAGGTAGGCCAGGTCTATCTGGGGATTCTTACGCAAAAGGCCAGCCACGTCTTCCAGGTCGCGCGGGCGGCCAGCCACCATTTTATGGATGATCAAATCCTCCAGCGCGACGAAAGCGACTTCCACGCCGTCAATCAAGATGCGCCGGGCGCGCTGAATGGCCTGCCGTTCATAGGGTGAGAACGAAAAGATAAAATCCACGCGGATGCCAGCCTGGGTCTGGCAGGGCAAGACGAGCGTTTCGGCGACAAACGCCTGTACATCCTGCACCAGCACTGTCCACCCCAACTCTCGGACCAACGCCAGCATGTCATCCAACCGGTCGGTATTGACCCCCAGATCACGTCTACGCCTTGGGTCAGGCGCGGCTCACCATAGAGCAGCACGGCCTGCCCGCCGATGAGCATATACGGGATGCGCCGCGCCTCAAGCGCCTGCGCCAGCGCGATGAGCAGTTGTCGAAACATGGAGCGCCTCCGCCAGACGAATCTTCTGTTCCAGGCCTTCCAACGGGTCGCGCCGCGGAAGAACCCCAAGGGCCACCGCCTCATCGTACAGGGCCTCGAAGATTTCCAGGTTACGCGCATAGTCCGCCCGATTCGAGCGTTGATATTGGGCTTCCCACGCTTCCCAAACTTTCCAGGCAAGAGTATTGGTCACCATGGTCATACTCGACTTTTGCAGTGACTAATCGAGGCGTCACTTTGAAAACTGAACAGCCAAACCACGAGGCAAAGGGGAGCCACACCAGTACAATATAGAGGACAGCAAAATCTCTGGAGGTGCCTCATGATCCCCTTGCTCGAATTTCCCGAAATCGTGGAACAGTGGTAACTATTCAGCCCTGCATCAAAACCGTTTGGGATGTCATTGCGAGGAGCGTTCTTTGCGACGAAGCAATCCCCAGGCGGTCAAGCTGGCCTGATAAACGGGAGATTGCTTCGCCCAAAAACGGCTCGCAATGACATGGCTGAGTGGTTACTGAGTTCATAGCAAAAAACTCGCCACGAGCGCACAAGCCTACGGGATCGGCTCCCAGCCACTGGCACGGAAATAGCGCTCCAGGAAGGCACGACGTTCTTCGGGCGTCATCGGGCGCGGGTGGGAGAGGTCTTCAAGGATGGCCGTGAGCAGTTCGGTGCTGAGATGGCGTCCCTCGTAGAAAACATGCCGATCCAGAAATTCGTTGCGTACCCCTTCAGGCAGTGAGGCCGTGCGCTCGTCCTGGTCGAAGAACAGGTTGCCCAGCCCATAGTGCACAAAAGCACCCTCGTAGAACTCCATGATCTGCGGAAAATGGGCCTGGCTGCCACTGACGATCACGGCGCCGGCCTGCGCCACCCGATGAAAATCCTTCACCATGCCGTAACACGGGGAGGGCGCATAGCATTCCTGATGTTGGAAGGTCACAATCACCAGGAAGCCGTTGGCGCGCAGCCACCGGATTTTCGTCTCCAGTTCGTCCCACAGGCAAGGCGCACTGCCCGGCATGGTCTCCGAGGCCTTGGGGTATCCCTCCTTTGCATTACATCCCAGGAATGCCAGGCGATTGCCATGATGTTCGAGCAAGAGCGGCCGGGTCGCCTCTTCGAGGTTTGCACCGCCGCCGTAATACACCAGCCCATGCTGGCGATAGAGCGCCAGCGTTTCCTCCATCGCTGCCCGGCCGTAATCGCTGGAATGATCGCCGGCCAGCTCGATCAGGTCAACGCCAAGGCCCAGGAAGAGATCGAGATAGCGAGGATGACTGCAAAAGATCAGCGAATGCTGATTTGGGTCTGGGAAAGGGCATTTGCTGAAAAAGGGTACTTCGTTATTGATGTGGGCGAGATCGGCCTGACGCAGCCAGTCGCCGATGGCCTCACCGGGATAGAGCACCCCTTTCTGCTCCATGCGGTAGGCCGTGGCGCGCACCAGCGCGGTGACCCCGGTCAATACCAGCGTGGTCAGGCGCGCCGCATCGCGATTGGTCGGGGGCAGTTCCACGCGCGCCGTCCCCTCGCCGCGGAGCGCAAAGCCGATTCGGAGCGGATAGCGTTGCGGGTCGAAATCCTTCTGGATGGGGGAAACGCCATCCACGGCGAGTACTTTCCAGCGCGGCTCCAGCGATTCAAAAGGCAGGATCGCAAAGGCGCCGGCAGCCCAGGCGCGTTCCAGCAGCGCCTCCGCAGGCACCTCAAGCACCGCCTCAGACCCCGGCGCTCCCCAAACCGAAGTGAACGCCCGGCGCGTGGCCGGCTCCATCAGCAGGGGCCGCCCATTGAAGAGCGATTCGCCGCGCCAGGCGCGCTGTAAAGCCTCGAACGTGACGCCATCGCGCACGGTTGGGAAAGGCCCAACCAGGGCATAGACCCAGCTCAGGGTCGGGCGCGCCGGCTCCAGGTCGAGGAAGAGGGCGGCGGTCTCGCGGGGAGCCGGGGAAAATTGCGCCTCCAGCCGTTGACGGAGCGCAGCCGGCGCAGCCGGAGTGATCCAGATGCCTTTCCGTTGCGTCTGCGGTGCAAGAGGAGTTGCGGTATTCTCCGGAGAGGGTGCCGGAGAAGAGAGCGGCCACGGAGAGAGGGGCGCCGGCGCAGGAGGCACCGTCGCCGGGGCGCAGGCCAGAAGGAACAGCAGCAGGAAGATCAGGCTTCGGAATGCCATTCTGCCAGCGAAAAGTCACGCACAGCTTCCCAATCCAGCGTCACCCCCAGACCAGGCGAATCGGGCACGGTGATTGTACTATCGGGGTTGAGCTGGAAGCGTTCGTGGGTAATATCGCGACGGTAGTAGCGATCCGAGGCGGAAATATCCCCAGGCAGGCGGAAGTTCGGCAGGGAGGCCAGGGCCAGGTTGGAGGCGCGCCCAACCCCGGTTTCCAGCATTCCCCCACACCAGACAGGCACCCCCATTTGCTGACAGAGATCGTGCACAGCAACCGCTTCCTGCAGCCCTCCCAGGCGCGCCGCTTTGATGTTGATGACGCGGCAGGCGCCGATCTCCAGTGCAAAGCGGGCATGGCGCGCCGAGAGGATGCTCTCATCCAGGCAGATGGGGGTGCGAAACTGGGCCTGGAGCTTGTGGTGTTCCCAGATGTCGTCCTCATAGAGCGGTTGCTCGATCAGCAGCAGATTGAGATCATCCAGCGGGCGTAATGCCTGGGCGCTCTCCAGGGTATAGGCCGAATTCGCATCCACCTGCAGGCGCAGCTCGGGGAAATGACGGCGCAGGAGGGTGGTCTCTTCGACATCCCGCCCTGGCTTGATCTTGATCTTGATGCGCTGATAGCCCTGGGCCAGGTAGCCCTCCACCGTGCGCAGCAGCGCCTGGGGCGATTCCTGAATCCCAACCGAGACGCCCACTTCGACACGGGATCGCACACCGCCCAGCAACTCGCGCAGTGAGCGCCCCTGACGCTTGCCGATCAGGTCCCAAATGGCCATCTCCACCCCAGCCTTCGCCAGCGGATGGCCACGAATACCCTGCACACGGCGCTGGAAATCGGCGGCATCCTGCACATCCTGCCCCAGGATGAGCGGCGCAATAAAATCCCGCAGGATATGCCAGGCAGTGCCGCTCGTCTCGTAGGAATAGCCCGGATCGCGATCTGCCACACATTCCCCATAGCCCTCCAATCCTTCGGAACGCAGGATCACCAGCAAACACTCCCGATGGGTGATGCGCCCGAAGGAGGTCTCAAAAGGAGCGACCAGGGGCATGCGCAAGTGGTACAGTGAGAGAGCGTCTATTTTCATGGGGTTGAAGTGATAGAAGAGGCCCGCCACAGAGGACGGGCCTCATGGTTGGAGAGGGCTCAGGATACTTCGACTTCGGGCGCGGGGGCTTTGGAACGCCGGATAGCCCAGGCAAGCAGCGCCAACGCGATCAGCACCGTCAACCAGACGCCCCAGCCGCCGCCGGTGTACTGGACAACGATGGGAGCAATGATCACGGAGACCAGGTTGACCACCTTGATCATCGGGTTCAGCGCCGGGCCGGCCGTATCCTTGAAAGGATCGCCGACGGTATCCCCCACGACGCTCGCCTTGTGACGCTCCGAGCCTTTCCCCAGGTTGCGCTCTGGATCCTTCGGTTCATCCTCGATGAGCTTCTTGGCATTATCCCAGGCACCGCCGGCATTGTTCATGAACACCGCAAGCAACTGACCGGAGAGGATGATCCCGGCCAGGAAGCCACCCAGCGCCTCCACGCCAAGCAACAATCCCACCAGGATGGGCGTGACCACGCCAAGCATGGCCAGGGAGATCAGCTCCTTCTGGGCGGCAGCAGTGGAAATTGAGACCGCCTGGCGATAGTCCGGTTTGACCTTGCCTTCCAGCACGCCCAGTTTGAACTGGCGACGCACCTCAAGCACGATCAGGGAAGCAGCGCGGCTGACCGCCTGGATGGCAAAGGAGGAGAACAACCAGGGCAGGGCGCCGCCGATCAACATGCCCACGAACACCTGCGGAATATCCACGCGAATCCCGATGTTCTGGATTTGCAGGGCCTCTGGAATGTTAAGCGTCGCCTGCGCGCGGGTGACATCCACCAGGTAAGAGCCGAAGAGAGAGACCGCGGCGATCACCGCCGAGCTGATGGCGATCCCTTTGGTAATGGCCTTGGTGGTATTGCCCACCGCGTCCATATCGGCCATGATCTGGCGCGCTTTCTTCGTCTCCGCATCTTCCAGGCCAGACCAGGCCATCTCGCCGATGCCGTTGGCGTTATCGGCAATCGGGCCAAAGGAGTCCATGGCCACATTGTTGCCGGTGAGCGTGAGCATACCGATCCCAGTCATTGCCACGCCGTAGAGCACAAAGGTCGCACGATGGGCTGCATCCAGGCCTGGAATCGTTCCGAAGACGAAGATCGAAGCCACAATCGTCAGAGCGATGACGATGATCGCCCACACGGAGGACTCATAGCCGACCGCTACGCCCTGCAGGATCAAGGTGGCCGGGCCGGTATCGGCAGACTTCTTGATCTCCTTGACCGGCGCGTTGTGCGTACCGGTAAAGTAGTCCGTAAGGCGATCAATCAGGATGGCCAGCACGACGCCGACCGCTACAGCCAGCGGCGCACGCCACCAGCCGCCCCACTTCGCCATTTCGGCGTTGTTCATGTAGAAATAGCCCAGGCCGAAGAAGAGCACACTGGAGAGCACGGCCGCGGTGAGGAAGCCGCGGAAGATAGCATCCAGGGCGTGGCTGCTATCCATGCTCCCACCACGGACGAGATACGTGCTGATGATCGAGGAGAGCACGCCAATACCGCGCACCATCAGCGGGAAGATGATCCATTCCAGGCGTCCGGTAATGTGCCAGAGCGCCAGGCCGAGGATCAGGCCGGAGACGATGGTCACCTCGTAGGATTCAAAGATGTCGGCGGCCATACCGGCGCAATCGCCGACGTTATCCCCCACCAGGTCTGCCACCACCGCCGGATTGCGCGGGTCGTCCTCCGGGATGCCGGCCTCCACTTTGCCCACCAGGTCGGCGCCGACATCCGCAGCCTTCGTGTAAATGCCACCGCCGACGCGCATGAAGAGCGCCAGCAGCGTGCCGCCGAAGCCAAAGCCGAGCAAGGCATCCGGCGCGGCAATACCCAGGATGATGAAGATCAGCGTCCCGCCCAGGAGGCCAAGGCCATCGGTGAGCATACCGGTGATCGTGCCGGCGCGGTAGGCGATGCGCAGCGCCTCATCGAACGAGCGGCGCGAGGCCCAGGCCACGCGCACATTCCCCTCAACCGCCATGCGCATCCCGATCTGACCTACCAGCAAGGAGAAAGAAGCGCCCATGACGAAGGCCAGCGCTCGCGCCAGGCCGATCAGGAAGCGCACCTCGTTCTCCGAACGACCCGCGAAGCGATCTACAGCCTCCGGCGAAGGCGGCACAATATAGACCGAGAAGAACAGCGCAATCGTCAGGATGGCGATGAAGGGAAGGATGGATTTGAGTTGCCGTTGCAAATAGGCATTCGCTCCTTCCTTGATGGCGTTCCACACCTCCTGCATTTGGGGCGTTCCCTTCTCCTCGCGCAGGATCTGGGAGCGCAGGAAGAGCGCGTAGGCCAGGCCCAGCCAGGCAATCACAAACACCGCCCAGATGGCCGCAGCCTCAAAGGGGGTCAAACCATGCATGGCATACATGAGCAGTTTCCTCCCAAAAGAAAAGATTTTGCCTGTGAGAGCCGAGAACCTTCCATGACCCGAAGGCAGCACCGCCCTTTGTGCTCGACCTCACAAGGCCAGCGCATGAATTTTACAGGGAAGGGGGAATTTGTGTCAAGAAAATTAATGAGCAGGCGCGGAGCGTGGTAAACTATAAGACAAGCCAGGAGGGAGAATTGCGCTCCCTCCAGATTCCCTGTTTGGAGGTATCCATGAGCAGTCCCACTCTTTCCTCAGAGGAGGGCGAAAAGCCTCCCAGTTCGCATCCGCGGAAATGGCCCTGGCGGGTCGCTGTGCTTGCCAATATCAAAGATGAAAGCAAGCCGCGCCCTCCCAATGTGCCGCCGGATGCCTATGCCGATTATGATTCCATTGAGACGGTCCATGCCATTCAGGCCGCCATCGAAAGCGAAGGGCACGAAACCCGTTTCATCGAAGCCAACCGCGACCTGCCCTTCGCACTGCGGGAGTATCAGCCGGATATCTGCTTCAACATCGCCGAAGGTCTGGGCGGCGACGCGCGCGAAGCCCAGGTGCCGGCCCTCCTGGAGCTGATGGGTATCCCCTACACCGGCTCACGCGTGCTCACCAACGCCATCGCCCTGGATAAGACGCTTACCAAACGCATCTGGCGCGATCGCCGCCTGCCCGTAGCACCCTTCCAGGAATTCACCACCGGGGATGAACCCCTGCGACCGGAATTGAAATTCCCCCTTTTTGTCAAGCCCGCACGGGAGGGAACCGGTATGGGCGTGGACGCCGAGGCCCGCGTGAACAACGAAGCCGAACTGCGGCGACGCGTGCGCTACGTGATCCAGACCTATCAGCAGCCGGCCCTTGTGGAGACCTACCTCCCCGGTCGCGAATTCACCGTTGGGCAGATCGGTCGCCCGGATGCCAGGCGCTACTCGCGTCACCCCGAATGGTACGATGCAGATGGTTTTCACCGCTTTCCGATCCTGGAGCTAAACACGACCCCGGCGGTGACCCCTGGCATTTACGGCCATGAGGCCAAAGCTACCGCCATTGGCGCACCCGGCGCCCCGGAATATATCTGCCCGGCGCCGCTGGAGCCGGAACTGGTGCGGAAGCTCCACCACCAGGCCTTGCGAGCGCACCTCGTGCTCGGCGCACTGGATATATCGCGGGTGGATATTCGCCTGGATGCAGAAGGGCAACCGCGCCTGCTGGAGATCAACCCGCTGCCCGGCCTCGCTCCCAACTACAGCGATCTCTGCCTGATGGCGGCTGCCGAGGGCATCGCCTACCGTGACCTGATCCTGGAGATCCTCCATCTTGGTGCCTCGCGCTGGGGATTGCTGTGAATGTCATCCCATCCGTTCGCTGAATTTGCATTCTCAGGGCATGGATGGCTCTGTCCATCCATGCCCTCATCCTGCTTTTGGAGAGATGCCTGATGAATCGTCCGGCTCGCACCCGTTTCGCTCCTTCTCCCACCGGCCGTATGCACCTGGGGGGTGCACGCACGGCACTGTATGACTACTTGCTGGCGCGCCAGAGCGGCGGCCAGTTCATTCTGCGCATCGAGGATACCGACACGCGGCGCACGGTCCCCGGCTCGGAACAGGAGCTGATCGAAGGACTGCGCTGGCTCGGCCTGGAATACGACGAAGGCCCGGATGTGGGCGGCCCCTACGCGCCCTATCGCCAGTCGGAACGGCGGGAAATCTATCACCATTACGCCTGGGAACTGGTCGAAAAGGGCGCGGCCTATCCCTGTTTCTGTTCGCCCGAACGATTGGAGCGCGTGCGCAAAGAGCGCCAGGCGCAGAAGCTCAACACCGGCTACGATGGATTTTGTCGCCACCTGGACCCGGACGAGGCGCGGCGCCGTGCCCGCCAGGGAGAGCCACATGTCATCCGCTTCAAAGCGCCTCGCGAGGGCACAACAACGGCGGTAGACCTGCTGCGCGGCCCGATCACCACCCCCAATTTTATGATTGATGACTACATCCTGCTCAAATCAGATGGGCTGCCCACCTACCACCTGGCCGCGATGGTGGATGATCACCTGATGGGCATCACGCACGTCATCCGCGGCTCCGAATGGCTCTCCACCTTTCCGCTCCACGTCCTGATCGTGCGCGCCTTCGGCTGGGAGGAGCCGCTTTGGGTGCACCTCTCAGTCTTCCTCAAGCCTTCCGGAAAGGGCAAAATGAGCAAGCGCGATGCTTCGCTGGCCATGGATAGCGGCTACTCGATTTACATCGGCGATTTGCGAGCCCTGGGCTACGTCCCCGAAGGCGTCCTGAACTGGATCGCGCTCATGGGATGGGGCGTGGAAGGCGATGACGTGATGACGCTTGAGGAGATGGTGAGGCGCTTTGACCTGAAGCATCTCAATCCGGCCCCAGCCGCCATCAACTTCAGCAAGCTCGATCATTTCAGCGGCGTACATATTCGGCGCCTGCCCACAGCCGAACTGGCGCGCCGCCTGCAACCCTATCTGCCGGCTGCCGATTTGCCCCTGCTCGAACGCATCGTTCCCCTGATCCGCGAGCGCCTCATCACCCTGGATGAAGCTCCCCAGTGGGTGGATTTTCTCTTCCAGGACGAGGTGCATCCTCAGCCCGGCGAGCTGGTGGGCAAGAACATGAGCGTGGAGCAGACGAAACAGGTGCTGCGCCGCGCCCTGGAAATCCTGGAATCCTTCCCGGAACTGGAAGCGAAAGCCATCGAGGCCCCACTACGCGCCCTGGTGGAGGAACTTGGGCTGAGCGCCGGCCAGGTCTTTGGCGTGCTGCGCGTCGCCGTCACCGGAAAAACGGTCAGCCCCCCGCTGATGGAAAGCATGGAGGTGCTGGGTCGCGAACGCACCCTGAACCGCCTGCGAAAGGCCTTGCAATTGTTAGAAGCACAGTCCGTGACGGAGGGCGCATGAAGTTCCTGATCGCCGGGCTGGGCTCCATCGGCAGACGTCACCTGCGCAACCTGCTGGCGCTCGGCGAACGCGAGATCGTGCTCCTGCGCTCCGGACGCTCCACGCTGCCGGCAGAGGAACTGGCCTCCTTCCCGGTCGAAACGGACATCGAGAGGGCGCTACAGCGCCATCGTCCCCAGGCAGTGATTGTGGCCACCCCCACGGCGCTGCACCTGCCCATCGCCCGACCGGCCATAGAGGCCGGCTGCCACCTGCTCCTGGAAAAGCCGGTTTCGCACGATCTGGAGGGACTGGATGAGCTACGACAGGCCGCTCAACGTTCCGGCAGCCGCATCCTGGTAGGATTTCAGTTCCGCTTCCACCCTACGATTCAGAAAGCGAAAGAACTGCTCAGTCAGGGCGCGCTGGGGGAGGTGTTCACCTTTCATATTCACTGGGGCGAGTACCTGCCCCAATGGCATCCGTGGGAGGATTACCGTCAAAGTTACGCAGCGCGCCGCGATCTCGGTGGCGGCGTGATCCGCACCCTCACCCATCCACTGGATTACCTGCGCTTCCTGCTGGGAGAAGTGCAGTCCCTTTGGGCCTTCGCCGCCCATCTCTCCCCGCTGGAACTGGATGTGGAAGATGTGGCCGAGATCGGGATGCGCCTGACCCGTGGCGCATTCGGCAGTGTACACTTGAATTACGTGCAGCGCCCACCCGCCCATCGCTGGGAGATCGTGGGGAGCGAGGGGACGCTTTCCTGGGATAACGCCGGGGGGAACCTGACGCTTTCCCGCGCCCGTCTGCCGTTTGGGAAATGGGTCGCAGAGCCGCCCGCGCCGCAGGTGGAAGTCTTCAGCCCGCCGGCCGGCTTCGAGCGCAATCATCTCTTCCTGGCCGAAATGCGCCACTTTCTGGACGTGGTGCAGGGAACAGCCCATCCGATCTGCACACTGGAGGATGGTATCCGCGCCCTGGAGCTGGCGCAGGCGGCCCTCCGTTCGGCGCAGGAATTGCGCCTGATCCACCTCTCGAACTTCCCCGCTGGATGATATGCGTGCCCGTTTTCGCCTTCCCTTTGAGGGTCGCGTCTTCCTGAAAGGCACAGCCGGCAGCGGCAAGACGACGCTGGCCATTGAACACCTGAAAGCGTTGCTGCGCCGCCGCGTGGCCGCGGAAAGCATTCTGATCCTGACCCCTCAGCGCACGCTTCAGGAACCCTATCGCCGCGCCCTGGAAGATGCCGCTTTCGGCCCGCTGGGAGAAGTGAACCTGGCAACCATCGGGGGGCTGGCGCGCCGCGCCTGCGAGCTTTTCTGGCCGCTCATCGCAGAGGAGGCGGGCTTCGCCCATCCGGAACGCCCACCGCTCTTCCTGACGCTGGAAACTGCCCAGTATTTCATGGCGTATGTCGTCCGTCCACTGTTAGAGCAGGGATTGTTCGCTTCCCTGACGATAGACCGTAACCGCCTGTATAGCCAGATTCTGGACAACCTGAACAAAGCGGCGGCGGTCGGATTTCCCCATACGGAGATCGGGGCGCGCCTGGAGGCGGCCTGGGTCGGCGATCCGATGCAGCGCCGCGTGTATGCGGATGCGCAGGAATGCGCCTCGCACTTCCGCCGCTTTTGCCTGGCGCACAATCTGCTCGATTTTTCCCTGCAGCTCGAGGTCTTCTGGCGCTATCTCTGGCCAAAGGCAGAAGTACGCGAGTACTTCGGACGCTACCGCCACCTGATTTATGACAACGTGGAAGAGGATATTCCGCTGGCTCATGACTGGGTGCGTGAGCTGCTGCCGCAAATGGAAACGGCGCTGCTGATTTACGACGAAGGCGGCGGCTATCGCTCCTTCCTGGGAGCGGATGCGATCAGCGCTGCTTCGCTGGCCGAGGCTTGCGACCAGGTGCAACCCTTCAGCGGCTCCTGGATCACCTCACCCGCCATCGAGACGCTGCGCTGGGGGCTGGTTTCTGTTCTCCGTGGGCAGCCGCTGCCTGCTTTGCCCCACCTGCGCGCCCACCTGCAACAGGCGCTGGTCATTCCGGCTGACTTTCGCTTCTACCCGCAAATGCTGGACTGGGTAGCCGATGAGACGGCGCGCCTGATCGCCGAAGAGGGGGTTGCGCCTTCGGAGATCGTCATCCTGGCGCCTTATCTTTCGGACGCGCTGCGCTTTTCGCTGCTGCAACGTCTGGAGGAACGAGGGGTGGCGGCGCGTTCCCATCGTCCCTCGCGCGCCTTGAACGAGGAACCGGCCACACATGCCCTGATCACGCTGGCCTTGCTGGCGCATCCCCAATGGGGCAATCCTCCCTCTGGCTTCGAGGTGGCCCGAACCTGGATGCTGGCCCTGAAGACGGACTGGCCGCGCGCCTGGATGTTGAGCCAGATCGTCTATCAGCCAAAAAAGCACGCCCTTTCAAGTTTCGAGCGTCTCAACGAGGAAGCTCAGGAGCAGTTAACCGCCACCCTGGGCGAACGCTATACGCGCCTGCGCGACTGGCTGATGGAATATCGTCAGCGAGGCGAGCTGCTTCCCCTGGATCACTTCTGGCGAGAATTGTTCGGCGAGGTGCTTTCGCAGCCCGGCTTCGGCTTCCATGATGACCTGGATGCCGTGCGCGTGGCAGCCACGCTGATCGAATCCGCCTTCAAGTTCCGTCAGACGCTCTGGCCGGTGCTCCAGGATGAGGGGATGGAGCAACCGCTCGATCATCTGAATCGGGAGTACCTGAGCATGGTGCGCGAGGGGGTGATCGCCGCCCAGTATCTGGAAGCCTGGCAAATGGGTGAAGCGCAGGCAGTGCTGGTGGCTCCGGCTTACACCTTCCTGATGATGAATCGCCCGGCGCGCATCCAGTTCTGGCTGGATGTTGGCGCCTCAGGCTGGTATGAGCGCCTGTATCAGCCGCTGACGCATCCCTACGTGCTCTCGCGCCATTGGGAGATAGGGCGCCCCTGGACGGATGCGGATGAAATGCAGGCCTCCCAGGAGGGGCTGACGCGCCTGGTGGATGGGTTGCTCCGTCGCTGTCGGGAGCGCGTGTATCTGGGCATCAGCGATCTGGGAGAGAGCGGCTTTGAACAGCGCGGCCGCCTGCTGCTCGCCTTCCAGCGATTGCTCCAGGGATAAGCCACGCGGACGCCCCGATCCATGGGAGGGATGCCCATGCAAGAGAGCGAAGAAATCCTGCGCCTGCAGATGGTAAACGAACAGATCGCCCGCCGTGGCCTGCAAGACGAGCGGCTCCTGGAGGCCTTCCGCCGCGTGCCGCGCCATCTCTTCGTGCCGCCGCCGTACCGTCACCTGGCCTATGCCGACACCCCGCTGCCCATCGGGTATGGTCAGACCATCTCTCAGCCGTATATCGTTGCCCTGATGCTTTCCCTGCTCCACCTGCGCGGCCACGAAAAGGTACTCGAAATCGGCACCGGCTCCGGCTATCAGGCAGCGCTGCTGGCCTGCCTGGCTCAGGAGGTCCATACGGTCGAATACATCCCGGAGCTGGCCGAAGAGGCCGTACAACGATTGAAGGCGCTCGGTTTTGAAAATGTTTTCTGCCATGTGGGAGATGGGAGCCTGGGATGGCCACCCGCTGCGCCCTATCATGGCATCGTAGTCGCTGCAGCAGCGCCTCAGGTACCGCAGCCTTTGCTGGAACAGCTCGCGGAGGGCGGTCGGCTGGTGATCCCGGTTGGCAATCGCAAATACCAGGATTTACAGGTCTGGGAGCGCCACGGAGAGCAGGTGGAATCGGAATCGTTCCTTCCGGTTGCGTTCGTGCCCCTGCGGGGTACTTTCGGCTGGCAGGAGGAGGAACTCTGGTAAACGTCCCCTATTCGATTTATCTGCATATCCCCTTTTGTCGCCATCGCTGCGCCTATTGCGATTTCAACACGTATGCCGGCCAGGAAGCCCTGATCCCGGACTATGTGGAGGCGCTGCAGGTCGAGATAGAGAGCCTGAAATCGCCGCATCTTGCGGTGCATACAGTCTTCTTCGGGGGTGGCACTCCTTCCCTGCTCCCGCCCTCCGCAGTGGCGCAGATTCTTGAGACCATCGCCCGTTGTTTCCACCTTCTACCGGATGCCGAAATCACGCTGGAGGCCAACCCCGGTACGGTAACCCTGGAATCGCTGCGTGCGCTGCGCGCGGCCGGGGTGAATCGTCTTTCGCTGGGGATGCAATCCGCCCAGGCGGAGGAGCTTCATCTGCTGGAACGGGAGCATTCTTTCCTCGACGTGATCCATGCTGTGGAATGGGCGCGGCGCGCCGGGTTCACCCTTCTGAACCTTGATCTGATCTACGGCCTGCCCTCGCAATCGCTGGAACGCTGGCAGAGCAACCTGGAATGGGCGCTGCGCCTGCAGCCGGAGCATCTTTCCCTGTACGCGCTGAGCATCGAGCATGGGACGCCTTTCAGCCGCTGGGTGGGACGCGGCCTGATGCCCGCCCCCGATGACGATCTGGCCGCTGCCATGCTGGAATGGTCCGCCGAACGCCTGGAACAGGCCGGTTATGCACAATATGAGATCTCCAACTGGGCACGTGACCTGCCCCCCTCTCCACCCCTGGAATCGCCGCGCTATGCCTGTCGTCACAACCTGCAATACTGGCTGATGCAGCCCTATCTTGGATTCGGCGCCGGGGCGCATGGCTACGCGAGCGGCTATCGCTACGCCAACGTCTTACGCATTCGCACCTACATCGAGCGGCTGCGCGCCGCTCCGCAGCGCCCGTTCCCTCTCTCCCCGGCTGCCGTCCATATCCATCGCCAAACCCTCGAAGACGAGATGGGGGAATTCATGATGCTGGGTCTGCGCCTGACGCGTCAGGGGGTGAGCCTGGAAACTTTCCATCAGCGATTTGGGCGCGAGGCCAGAGAAATCTACGGGAAGCCAATCAGCCGCCTGTGTCAGGACGGTCTGCTGGAAATCCTTGAAGGAGGAAAACGCCTGCGCCTGACCCGGCGCGGGCGCCTGCTTGGGAACCGTGTCTTCCGGGAATTTCTCCTGTAAGATCAGCGACCATTCGCCGTTTCGCACGGTGCGCGGTACGTGCCGTATCCCCCGTCTCCGGTCTACTGTCCCTCATCGTAACTGTTCAGTCTTGCATCAAAACTGTTGTGTCTGTCATTGCGAGGAGCGATCTTTGCGACGAAGAAATCCCCAGTAGCCAGTCTGGCCTGATAAGTTGGGAGATTGCTTCGCCAGAAAACGGCTCGTAATGACATGGCTGAGTGGTTACCCCTCGTCTAATAATTCGTCACCCGGTCAATCAAACCGCGCTCGCGCGCCCGGCGATCACACCAGGCAAAAAAGCGTAAGGCCAGGAAGCTCAGGAGCACCGTCATCCCCAAAAGCAGGAGCAGCAGCGCTCCGTTGGAAAGATTCGCAAATGTCGGGAAGGCGTGCGCCACATCACCCACGAGCGCCCGGCGACTCAGCTCCAGCCAGTAGCTCACCGGCAACAGGTATCCCAGCGGGCGTAACCAGGCCGGGAGCACCTCCAGGGGGAAGATGGCACCGCTGAACAGGAACAGCGCCCCGGCCACCCCTTCCACAACGCCCCAGGAATGATGCACCATCAATAACGAGATGCCGCCCAGCATCAATCCCATCATCGCCAGCAGGATGATCCCCAGCACCAGAGAGATAAAGAACAATCCCCAATCCACCCGCTGGAGATCCAGGGAAAGATTCAGGAACAGCACACCGGCCAGGATCGTGATCAGCACCGAAATGCTCCCGGTCAAAAAGCGCGCCACACCACGGCCAAAAAGATAGGCCGGTATCGGCACCGGAGCGACATAGAAGTACTTGAGGGTCTTGTAATGCTCGCGATCATCAATGACCGCCCAGGAGACGCCGGTCATCACAGCATAGACGTAGGTATAGAGTGCGTTGCCCAGGTAGATATAGGGGAAAAGAGGTTGCTGAAAATTGTTGCGGGTAATCACGCCGTACATGAAGACCAGGATGGCTGCCCGCGCCACCGGCTTCAGGATCGAGTAGATCGCAAAGAGCAGCGGCTGGGTCCAGTTCGATTCAATCTGCCAGCCCAGCCAGGCCGCAGTACGAAAGGATCGCCAGGAGTCAGAAAGACGCATCCATGACCTCGCAGAAAAAAATGGAACGCGCCTCAGCGGTTGGCGCGTCATCAGGTGGAGATGGCGGGAATCGAACCCGCGTCCGAAGGATTCGATCCTCGGAAATCTACGAGCGTAGTCGGTTGGATTTCTCGCCATCAGCTCCCCAACCGACACGGAGGGCTGACGGCCAGCCGTTGGAGCTTCGGTCACCTTAACGGCGTCGGTGACGGCACTCTCCCTTTGTCACGCCTGCTCTCCCTGCGGGGAGAGTTCGCGGGAGGCAGACGCCGTCTCTCTACTGGAGACGGACCGCTTTGCCTTTACTGCTTACGCAGCCAGAGGCATCGCGACGTAGGAAGTGCGGTTGGCACTTATCTTTTGCGCTGATTTTACGAGTTCGGCGCCTCTCGGCTCGCATTCCGGGACCAGCCTCCTCCGTCGAAGCCTGTCATCCCCGTTTGCAATTTTATTATATCACGCCTGGCAGGAAATTCAATCAGGAACTGCCATGAAAAAACAGGGCGTTCTCCCAGATGAAAAACGTCCTGTTCGAGATGACGATTTTCCGGATGTCAGAGATCGGGTTGCAAGAGCAAGGGCTCAGTTATTGCAGGAGCAGCTACCGCCGCAGGCGCAACCGCCCTCTTCGTGCGAATGGGTCGAGGCCACCGGGCTGTTGACGACGAACCCCTCCCCATATTGGGGATCGCGCACAAAATCCACCGTCGCGCCCTGAAGGTATTCCAACGAAACCTCGTCAACCACAATCGGAATGCCCTGAGAATGAAACAGCCGATCTGTCTGCTGAAAGACATTATCCAGGGCCATCCCAAACTGTACGCTGCAGCACCCCCCTGCGACATAAATGCGCAGCGCATAACCTTCCAGCTTTCGTTCCTGGATCAGATTCTGAATGACCTGCGCAGCCTGGGACGTGAGCGTAACGGGCGTTTCAATCTGGGTGAGCATGGGAGACTCCTTTTGAGGTAAAACGTAATTACCTACCAACTGCCCACCAACCATCCATACTTTGTCATTGCGAGCCGCCGCAGGCGGCGAAGCAATCCCCATATCGGCCAGGAGATTGCTTCGCTACGCTCGCAATGACAAGAGT
>Ga0081479_110465_pt1 | contig 25098 bp, 33 predicted proteins | sample MamHotmetagenome_FD_70984 | JGI IMG/M metagenome (GOLD analysis project Ga0081479, IMG submission 70984) | Hot spring cone microbial streamer communities from Mammoth Hot Spring (Liberty Cap Streamers), Yellowstone National Park, USA - T=72 v2... | ecosystem: Environmental > Aquatic > Thermal...
CTTCCCACCAGAAAGCACAATATTACCAAAATCCTTTGTTACATCGCTAGAAGAAGAATAAGTATAAACATAATCATCGCTTGTGTCCTTAATCAATACTAGCGTTGGATTAGTTCCTGTTAGTGCCTTTACTCTATCCAAAGTTAAAACAGGATAATTGTAACTTCCATCATTGCTATCACTCCCCGCCGTTGATAGCCACTTGATGCTAAACCCCGTTAAGTCTTTGTAATTGTTGTAAACAGTGTTGAAGATATTTTGTAAATCATCTTTTGTGTGCCAAACCCAACCTTCGGTAGTGTCCGCCAATGAAGCACGATCAATATTTCCAACAATGTCCTGTTTAAAAATAGAATGATAATATTTGCTAGTAATTTTGCCATTCCTTACAAACTTATACCTTAAATGTCCCGTTCTTATCATCTTACCCTCCCCAAAGCCAAGCCTTGAAATTCCTGAAACCACTCAAAATTTGATTAAACACATCAAAACCACCGCTAAAGTTAATATTGTTAACTACATTGTTGTTTTGGTTTACACTTGTTTGTGTCGTTGTGATATTGCTAACACTCGGATTTGTTAATATTTCCTTTAGTAACGAAGAAACATCAGGAAGGTTGGAAGGTAAGAATTCGCCCGATATGTTAACTCCAATATCTTTTAAGGTTTTTAGAAAGTCGGCCCCCTTAAGTCCGCTTTCCTCCAAAATCTTTGTAATTGTTTGTATGTCTTTGTAGTTCTCAACGTCAAGCCCACCTAACTCCACCACTTGCTTTAACTTGTTTATTCTCTCGTCCATCAGTTTATTTATCTCTTCCTGTTGTTGTTTCTGTCTCTCTGTTATGCTATTCATTGTTTCGTAGTAGTCTATCTCCAATCGTATTGTGTCCATCCCATTCATCTTTGCTTTGTTTATCTCCTGTTGCAGGAATTTTGCTTTTTCCTGTAGTTCCAATATCGCCTTTTGCTTTTCTCCTTGTAAGTCATAAAGCCTCGTTAGGTTATCGTAATTCTTTGCCAAATCTCCTATCGCCTGTAGCCTTGTCTCATCATACTTTTCTAGCGTCCCTAAAAGTGCTTTTTGGTTTGCTATCGCATTATTTAAGTCATTAACTTTGTTGTTTACTGCCGTTATTATATCCTTAATATCCTGTGTCACACCTGCATTATCCAGGAATAAGTCCTTTTGTTTGGATGTTATAACATTCATTTGTTTTAGTTCGTTTACAATTCCCGCGTAAATATTCCAAGCCTCTTTGCTAGCAACAATATTAACCCCGAAAAGCCCCGTCCCAAATTGCCCTTGATTTTCCTGTAGCCATCGTAGCCAATCTTCTAACCTCCCTTTTTGCTCCGCTAACGAGTTAATACTTTCCTTTACTCTCTCTGCTTGTTTTTCTCTTTCCTCCCTAGTCATATCCGAAAGATTTTTGTTTACTACGATGATAGATTGATTAAGTTTTTCCAACCTTTCCTGTAGCCTATCTATTCCTTCCTCAATTTCACTCCAGGAAGCCCCCTCCACTATGAATTGTTTTAATTTTTCAATTTCGCTTTTGTAATAGTTATTAACTAACTCCGCCTGCTCTCTAAATTTCTCATTCATTGCCTTCGTTAACTCGTCCATTGCAATCTCCATGTCTTTAGTGTCATAAACTTCCCGCATTTTCTCTTTTATATCCTCAATCCTACTACTAACCTCTTCTAGCCTCGTCTTAAGTTGATTGGTGTTAGATATAACACTAACGGTTTGTTTGCTATAAAAAGAAACGATACTAGAGATATCCGAAATCATCTGTGAAAGAAGAGTAATAGCACCAACCATTGCCGAAGAGACATCACCTGTCATGAGGCCTGTTGCAAGTTCCTGAATAGAAGAGATGTAAGTTTTTAGTGCACTAGCCGTTTCGCCACTAATTGCACCTATCTTCTCAAGCCCGTTTATTACAGCATCAAAAACCTTCACAGTGTCATCAACTGCCTTCTTTACTTCCTCCAGTGTGTCTTTTAGTTTCTCGCTATCACCTTTACTTTCATTCAGTTTTGCCGTTACCTTATCCAAATCCGTTACTAATTCCGTCAAATCCACATTATCTAAAACCGTTTGCCACTCCTCCGATGTCAATTTGTTGGTTTTTAGTTTGTCTGCTATTTCTCCAAAAGCCCCACTTAGGTTACCCACTGCCAATTGCGTTTTAAGCAGGTTATTTACTTGCTCTTGTATTTTCTTTTTGTTTTCTTCAGTTAGCGCGTTGTTTGCCTTTAGAAAGTCAACAAGTTTTTCCAAAGCCATTAGCCTTTCTTTTAGTAAGTCTAATGTGTCTTTTTCTTTTACTTTTGTTTGCTCTTTTTCATCATTGATTGATTTTATGCTTGCTAATGTAGCAGTGTTTATTTTTATTTGCTTTTCACTATCGCTATTTATCTCCTTTATCTTTTTACCAATCTCGTTATATTCACCTTTTAGTGACACTATTTTGTTTAGTAGTTCATTAGCATTCGTAGGTGATAAGTTACTTATTATTTTTCTAAACTCATTTTCGGCTCCTACACCACCCGCAAACAATGCTTTAACAAACCCCTCTCCTACTTCGCTTCGAGTGTATTGATAAATTAGTCTTTTTGCATCACTAATTATTGCTTCTTGCTTCTTTGTTAATTTCTCAACATTCCTTGTCTCCAAAATTCCTATATTTTCCAGTGTGTTTTGGAATATCTTTGTTATGTTAGTCGCTAGATTGATAACGAAACCTAACACTTGTGACAAAACATTCATCAGTGATTTTAGTAATGGTTCCCATCCCTTTATCACCTCTCCAACGGCGTTAAAAGCAGGTTCCAAGACATCGGCTAATTTTGTTGCTAGATTGCTAACAATATCTAAAACAGGCAAAAGTATTTTAGCAAAAGATTTTAGAATATCATTGAGTGCAATTTGTGCTCTTCCTAAACTATCCACTTTCCCCTGTGCTTCCGCCATTCCTCCATAAGTTTTAACAAGGTAATTTATCACCTCCGCATTGTCTTTACCCAATTTATTTAGGTTTTTAAGGTTAGCATCATAGCGGGTTAGCATGCTTTCGCCCGTAGCGATTTGTTTGTTAACCTGTATAAAAGCAGTTTGTAAATCCATTCCAAATGTCGCACTGACACCCGCCGCAAGTTTAGCCATCTCCTTAGCTTGCTCCGCCGTCAATCCCATCTGCACACCCAATTTTAAAACCCCCATGATAGCATCATCATCAATTGCTGTTAATCTTGATAACGAAGAAGAAAACTCATCTAAATCCTTCGTTATTTCTTTTATCTCCTCTTTACTTTTTCCCATCGCCAACAAAGCCACCTCTAACTGCTTAATGTTTCTTTCCTTTTCCACCGCTTCCTTAATCGCTTCACCGAGTTTTTTAAACGCCTCCACGATTAACATTATTTTACCAAAAGCCATCACTACTGAGTTCCCGATGTTTCCTAGCCCCTCACTTACATGTTTCGTTTCTTTCGGAATACTCTTTACCCTCTTATTCACTTCGCTTATGTTTTTAATAGCATTGTCCACTTCCGCCTTAATTTCGTAAATTACTTGAATGTCACTCATAACCTAATTATTTACGATTGTGTTTTAATTATTGCAACACATATACTATGTCATATATATAATGCTCAACCGATTTAATAAACCCTTAAAGCCTTCTTAAACTCTTCTAAGTCCCAAGCCCCCGCGTTGTCTACAGCCCTGTTGAAACGATAATAGTTAAGATTAATCAAAAGGATTTTTAACTCCTCAAAAGTAAACGAAAGAATTTCTTCCAATGGCCTGTTGGAATAAAAAAAGAGTTGTGAAACAGAGTAATAAATGTTTGTCGTGAAACTATCAAAGTCAAAATTGCTTTCATTTTTGCCACCCCCACCGATATTGTAATTCAAAATCTCTTGGTAAACCGCTTGTAGTAGTTTTAGTTTCCTATCTTTTCGCATTAATAAAAACTTTAATTTATCCCTAAACGAATAAAAAGAAAAGAACGAAGAAAAAAGTTTTTGAGTAATGTTATTAATCTTTCTAAACTCCTCTTGATTTTGTTTAATAAGAAAAGTTAAAAGGTCGCCACTAATTGTCTTGGTTTTGTTAAGGATATACAGGAGTAAATAAACCTCCCGTATACCCTTCCGTAAAATCTTAATTCGCACCCCCTCATGTTCGTAAATCTTAACCTTGTCTAAAAATGCTAGCATTAAATACCAGGAGTTAGTGTGCCAATTACACCTATCACACCCTTGTTATTCGCACCATCTACACTCAAAGCTTGCACCTTTAAAGTTAATATCTGCTGGCCACTAGGATTATAACTAATCTCTAACCCACTCGCCGATACTACCTTGAATAGCAGTATAGCAGTTGGGTCTGAACCTGTCCCTAACTTCGGTGTGTTGGTTAGGTTATCAGGGTCGTAACTAGTATGATAAAGTAGTATGCTAAAAGAGTTTGTTGTTTCTGCTCCCCTATAGGAACCCTTTAACATTTTCACACTCCCCGTTGTTGCAGTATCTGTTGGATTGATTTGGAAATACTTAACGATTTTCTCATAACTAATGTCGGCAATGGGTATTTGAATTTCCACTTTATCCACACTGTTGATTATCCTTTTTCTCATTCCCTCTTGGTCTGTTTGCAAGTCCAGTAGGTCCCTTGAAAATGTTATTTTCGCTTCGCCATTTGTGAAAATTTGCTCCCATGTTACAGTGTTTGGTATTGCGCCACCCACTGCAGTATCAACATTGGCCGCCGTCCACGCGTAAGTGCTAAAAAACACACGATACGCACCGCTTAAAACATTACTTGCCATCTTTCACCCCCTTAAACAAAATAATAACCGCTAATAAAACAAATACACAATTTCAAAATCCACCTCCAAAATTGAAATTTTAAGTTTCTCGTCTCTCGTTCTTGTGATATTAGTTATCCTAACTACCGTGAATTTGTCATCCCTTATTGCACTTAACTGCATTAAAAAATTATTAAAATCACTGAAGGAAAGAAGATTGTCCTTTACCTTTATGAATAAAGCAATATCACAATTCAGTCCCCGCCCGTCCTGAATATACTTTTCCATATTAGACAAACTAGCCACTTGCCTATCTTGTGCATTAATAAACTCCTCAAACGGCACTAGCCTGATACCATAGCTATTTAGCAATGGTGTTATTCTTGTTTTTATCTCCTCACTTACCCAATCCATTTTACACCCCCTAAAGCACTTTTTTGATAATATTTTTTAAATCGTTTTTTAAAGCATTCTTTACTAATTGTCTCGTTTTCTCCTCCACTGTTTTCTTATCCACTTTCATTAAACTCTGTTTTATCCATAATTTCGGTTTTATCTTCGTTTCGTTCTTAAGTGCAAAATAAGGAACTATATTCTTATCCTGCTTAAGATAAAAAACATTGTTTCTTATAAACCCTCTATTAAACACATCTCTTGGTGTTTGTCTTATCACTCCCGCACTAGTTAGATTTGGTGGTAACGGTACCCATAGCCGTTTAGCCTTCTTTGGTTTTATATCAGCCCCAAATTCCTGCGCTCTTCCGTAAACTGTTCTTGTGTAAATCTTTATTCCTTTTGTTGTTTCGTTATAGTCAAAGTCAAGCGTTCTCCTCAAAAGCCCAGTCCTCACTTTCATGTAGTTAGTAAATTCTCTTTTTGCAATATTAATTGCTTCGTTAATTATTATCCTTAACCTTGCATTTTTAAATATTTCACTAAGTTCACTTTCCAACTTATTCATACACCGTAATACCCGATTTTATTCTTAATTTGGTAAATAATACTTTCTCTTTGATTATCAAAATCTTTGTAGGTGTTTCTTACTCCATCCACACTCTGCTCATTGCTCACAAGCCCCCCATACTTCGTTTCGTAGTATTCAAGGTAAATGAGTTTCGCAATTAAAATTTTTAGATGATTGTCCATCTCCTCCTCTGTGTTATACCCTCTTTGAAAAGTTATTCTTACCCTTCCCATTGGCCTATCTTGGAAGTATAAAACCCCTCCCATGTAAGTGTAGTCGGGGGTGCTCTCAACACCGCTTGAGTTTATCACACTGACACTTAAAATCTGGAAATTAACATCAAAACGCTTAAAAAAGACTAGGTTTGTGTTTTTTAACAAATTATCAAATTCATAGACATAGGTAGTTAGCAATGGGTTTATGTAGTCACTTTCCAAATCTTTTAGCACTTTGTCCTTTAACGCTAGCAAATAATTGTCTTGGCTAGTGTCGGTTATGTTTAACGAAAGTTTTACAATGTCCAAAATAGTGCTCATACCGCCCTCTCAAAAAAAGAGGGAGGAAAAACTCCTCCCTTTATTTTTTCTTTTCCTTTTCTTTTATTTTCTCTTCCTGGTTAATCACATCTGTTGTATTTACTACTATCAGGGTGACGATGTTTTTTAGTTTCTCATAATCATCTACGCTAATATCCACTTCTTCATCAGCCTGCACTAACTTATTATCATACCAAAAACTCGCCAACGCTTTAACCTTCATACTATACCCCCCTAAACAGCAGCAGCAGCACTTACTATTCTAGCAAACGCTTTCGTTATTATATTACCGACACTGTGCAGTCTCGTCGCTTTTATCGTGATTAAGTCCTTCGCAAAATTAAAGTCTTTACTTATCTCTACAGTTATTTCCTGTCCTACTCCTCTTAAGTGTCCCTTAAAGTTACCAACGATAACATAGGGTAAGCTAGCACCATTGGTGTAGTTTGGCATAACCTCCGAAAAGAAAACCCTATAGCCCAAAACAGTTGGTGGATTAAGCCCCACCGTTGCATCAATCACATAGCCGTTTGTCGTGGATGTTATTTTCTTTTGTTTTTGGAGTAGGTTAAAAAACACAACGCTATTCATTATCAAAACAACATCGCTCGTTTGGTAGTCACTATTCACTAGTCCAATAGCCTTTATTATTTGCTCCGAATCTATCCAACCGTAGCCCGTCTGTCCAGCAGCCCCAATCAGTGCAGGAACGCTTGAATTGTATCCAATACCATTAAACGGTCCCGTTCCAAGTAACGCCTGTCTGTCCTCCTCTTTTGCCATGTCCCTGGCAATGAGTTCGGATACATAGTTGGCAAGTTGTATTTCGCTCCATTGTAGCATTTCCCTTGAGATGTTCACCAACGCGGCTTGTTTCTTTGCCGTTAGTGTTAAGCCGTTAGCAAAAATGTTATTACTTTCAGGTATCTCTATGCCCTCGTCCGGATAATACACATTTACACTACCCGCAACTGGAACCTTCATCGTTTTACTGCTCATAGGAATGTTTTTAGATAGTTTGCCAACAACCCCGTAATTGTTTATCATATCTTGCACTTCTGTGTAAATTTCAATAGGTAAGGTATATTCGGCTCCCGTAGAACCTGTCGTAACTGCTTTTTTTATGTAGTTTCCAAACTCCTTTTTTGCCTTTTCTCTTGTTGCTTCAGGTGTTGTTATCGCTAGTGTCTTTATTTTTGTTATCTCTTCAGTAACGCTACCTAGTTGCTTCTCTATCTCATCAATTTTTTCTGTTTTTGCTTTTATTTCTTCTGTCAAATTCTCTAATTCTTTTAAAACTTCTTCCATTCTCCACCTCCCCAAAAATTATGTTTTTGTTTTATTGTCTCGTTTTAACCATCACGGCTAAAACGGAATATTCTTATTATTTATGATTACTGTAACTTTTTTCGCAATTCTTTTATCCTTTCTAAAATTCTTTTCTCTTTATCTTCATTATTACCCTCATTTTTCCTATTCGCTTCTCTTATCCTATCATAAATGTGTTGTAGTTTCCTTATGTTTTCCTCCGATATCGCGTTTTGTAGTTTTATTGCTTTTGCATTTAACCTATCTTCTAAATACCGTAATATTACCGCCTCGGGGTTCGCGGGGATTGAAACAATAGAAACCTCCAAAAGTTCCACGCTTTCGTAAACAACACCTTTTCCGTTATCGTTCGGTTTGTGCTCCAAAGGTAAGAAGCCGATTGAAAGAGTGTTTAGAAAACCTTCCGCTACCAATTCCTTAACTTCCTGTGCAAAATAGGTATTGGCAAATTGAATTTTAACAATTAAACTATCACCTGTTTTGACGATATCTATCGTTTTACCAACCACCTTATTTGTATCGTGATTAAAAAGAACAATAGGGTTTTTGAGATAATTGTTAGTTTGAATACCCGCTATTTTGATAACATCCCCCATCCTATCCGTTATTTCCTTACTCGCTATAGCAGTAAAGGTATTATCCTGTTGTTTAGTTATGTTAACTTTAAACTCCTTACCTTCTTTTTTATCTATTTCGTCTAACAATTTGCCCGCCGCATTGAAGATGTCTTCGTCTTTCTGTTGCCCCGCTCGTTGCCTTATTGCAATTAACCCCTGCCTGTCCACATTGCTAAAATCGCTTGTAAAAATATACTTCCATTTTGCTTTAGTCTCGTCATTTTCAATCTCGCTATCGTAACCAAGATGCCACTTTGCATAAGCGCCCCACCCGTTATCATCAATATATCTATTCTCCTCCTCCGTCGTTGGTGGTACCCAATTTTGCGTAACTTTGTATTTCCCTTTACCGATTAGCTCTCTAGCAAACTCAAAGCCTTTATCGTTTAACTTATTAGCCATTTTTCACCCCCTTAAAAGAATAATAAACGATTTATGTTAGCAAATTGCATATATACTATGTTGTATATATTAAGACACTTATGGCTCATAAATCACCGTGCACCTGCAATTAATCACCTCACTTGGGTCTATAGAATTTGGGTCTCCAGGATACATTAAGCCGTTCGGAAACACCTCACCTATCCATGCTTTTACTCCATCTAGTTGTTGATGGCTTTCCCTTACTGCCTCGTCCATCGCCGTTACCCAAATTTTGTATTGGAAATCATATGCTTCGTGGTAAGCGAAATTAACATCCTCAACCACACTCGTTAACTCAGTCCTCGCTATCGTCATCGCTCTTGCTCGTTGAGTTTTGAATGGCTTAATGACATCCATTTTTATATTTTCTACTAGCTCATCGCTTAACTCTCTAACACTTCCATTTTCGTTAAGGAGGTTACTTATTTTGTTTCTTATTTGTCTCTTCACGCTATCGTTCGTCTTCTTTATTTTCTTTGCGTGTCTGTCAATTATATTATCCACCAGCGTTCCGAACATGTCTTTTTGCACCTGCTTTCGGTGCACCTCCTTCAAAAAAGAAAAAGCGTTTTTGATATAAAAATCTCTCGTTGTTGCTATCCAATCGTTGTTTCTATCCACAAAAAATTTATCCAGCTCATGCTCAAAGTCAGCAAGTTTCATTTCACCTTTCAACACAGAAACTACTTTATTAAACATCTCATCGTCAAAATTTTTGATATTCTCCGCGATAAGCTTTGTTATAACATTTACAAATTCTTTATCGCTTTTTTTCCTGAAATTGAACGCCTTTACCTTCACCTCTTCCAACATCGTAGTATCAAATGTCTTTTTTATCACGATATTTGTATCAGTCTTACTTTTGTTATTAGTGTTATCGCTTAAACTCACATTTTCGCTATTCTTTGGCTTTGGTAAATTAAACATCTCCGCTAACTCATCAACGGTGTAGCCCATTTGCCATAGTATCATCATTGCTTGTGCTTTGTCTTTTATGTCTTGCTGCAATACTTCAATCGCATCCGTCCTAAATCGTAGTTTTAAGTTTTGCTTTTTAAAGATTTTATTATTAAACTCATCTTCCATCAGTCTCGCTAATGGTATTATTGTCTCGGCATAGAAAACCTGGTATTGTTGTTTTGCATTAGCATAATTAACGCTATCCGTATCACCCACCAAAAGTCTTGGCACCCCCAAAACTGCTAACACTTCGTCTCTTATCTTATCTTTCACCGCTAAAGTCCATTCCGGAAACTTCGCGGTAAGCTCCTTCAAGTCGGTTTCGCCCTGCAAATAAAGGAACGAGTAATTGCCCGATAGTTTTTGCTCCATTTCGTCAATAAACTTTTCTCTCTCACTACTAGGTAATGGTTGTTTGTTAATTAACGCAACAGAAGGTAAGTTGTTTCGTTTGAAGTTAGTTTCCAACGATGAATTAATAAGGTAGTTTAGTTTTAGCATGTCCTCAATTCCCTTAGTAACGCTATCACCGCGCACTAATCTGTAATAATCTGCTTCGTTTGGTATGAAGTGCTTGAAGTGTAGAATATCATCTCCGCTTATCTCTTTCCCTTCTAGAACGTATAACACACCACCATTTGCATTATCCTTGATTAAAACTTTTATTGGTGGTAATGAAAGAAGATTTGTAATTTTATCACCAACCCTAACGATGTAAACATAAGCATTTCCGTAGGTGTATAAGTCATAAACAATTGCACGAATTAAATCATTCATATTTATATTATCCAAGACACTCTTAACCTTCTCGCCTTTCTCATTTACCACTTCAACTTCTAGCCTCTGCAACCCCCGTATTATCGCCTCTATACCCGCTATAAAATAAGCATTTCTAAAGACATAATCAGGTGACACCTGAATATCTGAAGATGGCAAAACCAACGATGTCTTTATTTTTTTTAACGCTCCGAACAAAGCATCAAACAGCCCCATTTTCTCCCTCCATCTATTATTTTATCAATGGTTGCTATTTAACAACAAAATAAAAACCGCTAGATTTTGTTAGATAAGTTACTGCATAACGCATAGCATCCAAAGCATGATTGGAAAAGTCAACGGGTTCATCAAGCCAACGTCCGTTCTTCTCCTTCCATGTGTAGTTTTTGAGTTCTTTTATCGTGTTTTGACAATGATTAAGCACCTTGATTTTAAATGTTTTAATATAGTTCACCTCTTCAGTCACCTTCGTTTTCACACTCGGAACCGCCCACACCCCAGCAAGTTGTAACTCCTTTATCCTATCGGGTTCGGCACTATCACATACCACTAATTCATTCCCTTTTACTTTGCTTTTAACAATCTTAACAATTTCAGAGTTGATTAAATGTGTTTGGTAAAACTCCTCCAAAATTGTTATTTGTTTTGTGTCCGTGTTTACTGCTAATTTCACCAAAGCCGTTGGGTCATTATAACCAAAATCAAGCCCCCAAATGATTTTGTCTTTTTCGTTTGGCTCATAGGAATAGATAATTTCAAAACTATCATAGACAAGCCCCTCAGGAGTAGAAAACTCGCCCAGTGTGTAGATTTTGTAAAGTGTCTCGTTTTGATTTTTTAAGTCCTCCAGTATCCGTTTATACTCCTCGCTTAAGAATGGATTATCCTTGTAGTTACTACGAATTACTCTGATATCTTTTTCCTCCACCATCACTCGTTCAGAAATAAAACACTCCACAGGATTAAGGGTAAGAATGATTTGGTTTTTTGTATTAGTAGGTTTTGATAAACGCATTTTTAAAAGTTGGTAGTCTTCGTATGTAAATTCATTCGCTTCTTCTAACCAGATATAACTAAATTCAGTTGATTTGATTTTTTCAGGATTATCTAGTGATGAAAACAAAAGCAAATTGTTGTTAACTGCTAGTAAGTGTTCTGATTTGTTATAAAGGTAGCGGATATTGAGGTTGTTTAACATCTCCAAGAATGGTAAAATTACTGAAACTCGCAAAGATGGAAAGGTCTTTCTCGTCACAAGGATAAATCTGTCCTGCTCCGAAAGCAGTTTGTAAATAAGATATTGCATTGTTGCATAACTTTTACCGCTCCTTGCACCACCAACATTTACGATTATTGCTTCTTTAGCATTTATAAGTTCCTTAAATATTCTCGTTACCTTTACTCTCATCTCTAGCATCCACCACCTCAAAAACGATTTTCTTTTCCTCGCCAGACACCATTTCATTACCCGCCACCTTCCATCTGTTCGGTCTTCGGTTGGTTAAAAAGAATATCATCGCCCTCACATCACCTCTAACTGCTTTAGCATACAAAGCATCTTCTACCACCATCACCGCTATCTCTTCCGCTTCCGCCACCTCTCTAGCAAACTTCTTGTCCTGTTTTAGCCAACGATAGAAAGTCGCTAAAGAAATACCCACACTCTCGCAAGCACGATAACGGGCTTGTCCACCATTCAACGCTTCTAGGATTTGTCTTTTTATTATTTCTTTCTTCTCATTCCGCATAATTACATAATAAACGATTTTACGGAGGGTTATGGTAGTAAAAGTATGTATTTTGTTCGCTTTAGGTGTGATAAAGGTAACAAGGAAGTAAAGGGTAGGTAAGGGTTAGGTTATCTTTTTAAACACAAAAACGGGTTCGGTTTTATACCTTCTACCAGTCCCCGGGGCAGAAGACATCATCATTTCTTTTCTTTGTAAGTATTCAAATCCAGCGTCTAAAGCACACTGCACCGTCGCATTCTCCAAATCATATTCTTTCCCGCCAATTTTCACATTTGCGATGTTAATAATCATATATGAGTTTCTTTTTAGCTTTTTGTAAACTATTTTAAAACTTCTTTTTAGGAAGCCGTCTACCCAGTCATTAAAGGTTGGATATCTCTTCCAGCTCTGCGTATCCTCATCACTATATTTTTCCTTAGCAAAGTAAGGGGGTGATGTGAACATAATATCAAAGCTTTCGTCCTCCAAGTCATTGTCACAGTCTTCAAACGGTTTATTAATTAATCTAACACGATTTTCCACATTTAAAAACTTCGCTAACTTGCGTAAATTCATAAAAGTCTCGGTTGCAGGGTCAACCCCCGTGTAAGAATAATTATGTTTACTACTAATAGCACCAACTAAACGGCCACCGAAGCCAGCACTCATATCCAGAACACGCGCATTATCAACACCGCAATAGAAATCATAAATACCCTTAGCAACAGATGGTAAAAAATTCTTAAGTGATTGTTTAAAGCCTACAATTTCGGCGATATGAATAAGAGTATTGAATGTTATATTATGCTCATCCCCAAGAAGCCGCACACACTTATGAACTACCCTCGCAAACCATTTTTTATCTCTTAATTTTTGAATTGGTGATTTTCCATTCTCCACTCGCCGCAAAAGCCTAAACTTCATAAACAAGTCTGCCGTTGCTAACCCTATAGTATCCCGAAAAATGAAGTTATTTGAAACTAATTCTTTAGAGTTTCTTAACAATAACGCTTTAAAATCTCGCACAGCATCGTCATAGTTTCCCAATAGTTTTATAACTTCGTAATCACTTAAGGTTTGAAATACTTCATATCCCCAGTCGGCTAAATAATCAAGGTCGTTGGAATAATTAACAAATCCAGCAATTTGTAGGCTATACATTCTTTACCACCTCACGCAAAAAATCAGCAACACTTCTACTTCCGAGAAACTTTTTGAATTGCTCGTATAACTCTAGGGGTATTTCTTCCTTGATGTTACCAAACACGAAAAAAGCAAATAAACCTTCTTTGTTAAAAATATAATCTTCAATACTTCGCTCCTCTTTTTCTAAGTTGATTGTCAACTTTCGTAGTTCCCCTAAATCAAGCCCCGTTAAATCTAGGTCGGGGGGTTCCATGTCTTTGATAAATGATTTTAATAGTTCTTCATTAAACTCGCCTTGAATTTTATTAAGTGCAATATTAAGTGCCTTTTCCCTTGATTTTGGTAAATCCACAACGACACAATCTACTTCCTCAACCCCCAGTTCCTGTAACGCCTTTAGTCTTTGGTTCCCACCTATCACTTCGTTTTTAGTGTTTATAACAAGCGGTTCCACAACACCGAATTCTCGCAAACTGTTTTTTAATTTTTCCAACATCTCTAAAGAAATTTTTCTTGGGTTATTATGGTAAAACTTAAGTTCCTTTACTTTTCTCTTTTCTGTTTTCATACCAAAAAAATGATAAGTAATTACAGAGATTAGATGCAAGAGAAAATGTGTAATGTGACAGGAACGGTTATACTAAAACACCGCCCCCGTTAGAGTTTACTAAAACAATTTTACCTTTCTCATCTAAAACTACTTGAATTCCGCTTTTTCTTGCATCTTCCAACATTAGATTTTTCCCTTCATTTCTCCACCCCGCTTTTTCAGGTTCCGTCATTACCGCCCACTCCTTAAAAATCTTATCCAGAAACGAATTAATATTCGGTAGGTATTCAACACTGCTTTTACTTAAATCTAGTATCTTTGCCTTTACGAATTTATACGACATTTGGCCAAGTTTTGGCAACATCTCTAAACTGACGTAATCCTCCTTATGAATAAGTGTCCTCCATATCTGGTTTACCAACTTTGATTTTAGTATGGTGTTTTGGTTTTTCAATGCTTTGGCAATAATACTCAAGCTCGGTAGTTGGTTTATAAAGAGTTTCCACCCACCTGCGGGGTTTGTCCTCCTGAAAATCGTCGCGAACATTAGAATATCTTCTTCTGTATAACTACTCATTTTGTCCCTCAGTGCCCAGACAAACTGCTTGGGCATTTTTTCGGGTATCTTCAGTTTTTCCCAAACTTTGTTTGCAAACGCAAAAAGCATATCCAACCTTATTTTGTTTTCCTCGTTTTCTTTTGCTTCCTTCTCTACCTTCTCCTCCACTTCTTTCACCTCTTTGCTTATTTGTGTTCCGCTTTCAGTCGGTTCCGTTTTTGTCTCTTTTGTTTGTGTTACGAAGATTAATTCGTGTAGTTCCGAAATAGTTTTGTCCCAAAACCCTCTTCTGTACTCAAAACACCTCGCAAGGAAGGTGCTTTTTAACAAACCCGCAGTGTTAATGTTTTTGGTTTTTTGTAACGCAAAAGCAATAAGAATATCCTTTAGAATATCCATGTCTTCATAGCTAGTAAGCTCCCCTCGCTCCTGTACCATTAAAATGTAAGTTAGTATTTTTTGTTTGAGTTCTTTATCCCTAAACAGTTTTAAAACCCTGTTAATTTCCTCCATATAGCCTCCAACTAAATTCTTTACCACTTGCCTCATTTGTTTCATCATAACTAGTCCCCCTCCTCTGGATATAGAAACTTTTTTGAGGTAATAAATCTTCTTAACCCTTTTTCCTGCTCCGACATAAAACTATTATCTGTGTGTTTTCCGTTTACCCTATTGATAAACTCTTCAAAATCCTTTAGCCCCAACATGTAACCGCTCAAAAAATATCCAGTTTCAACCTTCATAAAGTGATAATTCTCTTTCGTAAGCAACATCGCTTTAATGATGTATCTTAGCATTGTCGCTTGGAAATCGCTCACTTTTCTTTTTAGTCTTATCAGGGTATCTACCATCTTACGAAACATTGTTTTCGTTAGAATTGTCGTCGTGTTAGCAAATAAGGAAGTTAAGAATTGTGATAATTCTTGGTTCTCTCTTACCGCCCATTCGTTTTCTTTTACCAGCACCCCCACCATGAACGCAACTTTGGCGTTTAAACTGGGGAAGTATAATTTTTTTGTTTGTTTTATAAACTCCTTAAGCATGTTGCACCTCCTTAAAAAAATACAAGGGGGATATTAAGCCCCCCTTATGATATCTTGTATTTTTCTTTTAACGGCCATTAGTCTTCTAACTTTCTCCTCATCGCCGCCCGCTTCGGCAATGAGTTTGTTAAGTTTTGAATGAATTAACCTCGCTTTTTCGCTAATATCATTCTTCTGTGACACAAATTTAATAAACTTCTCTTCAAACACACCCGTCACTATATCCTCAAGTGAGTTAGTATTTTGGTGTTGATGGTTTTGAGGTTGATGGTTTTGTGTTTGTTGGTTTATTTTTGTTGTTGTTTCTTTAGCGGTTTCGGTGTCTACGGCATCCTCATCTTGCGTAAAAATGTTTGAGAGTCCCAAAATATGTAAAACTGCATCTACAATAGCCCTTTTCTCCGCCATCTTCAGTAGTGTGTTAGCAAGTGACTTGACAGCAATCGCTTGCGGAATATTCTTATTAATAAGCCTTTGGATTTGTAAATAATACTTAACCTCGTTACTACTAGCAACCCCGAAACCCTCCGACACTATTCTGTCGTTCTTATCCAATATCCGTGATTTAATCGTATAAGAAATTTCTGTGTCGTTTTCGTTTCTGTCCAAAACGGAAACTGATATTCTTAAGCCGAGTGCATAGGCAATTTTTTCTGCACCCGCTTTGAAGAGGAAAGGTTTTGAAACTCCCTCCACAGTTCCGTAATCCTCCCCTTCCTTGAGGAGGCTTTTTATGAAATTATGGAACTGTTTAACCTCCTCCAGGCGTTCTTTGAAATTTTGGAGTTGAGATTGCGACATCTCAACTCCACTTGAAATTGTCGTTATGTAGTTTTCCATAGATTTACCCTCCTTAAAATATTTCCCATATTGTTCAGATAAAAAAAAGGGGGCACGAAGCCCCCTAAAAAGTTAAGAATTGCTCCCATATTTCCTTAAAAGCCCTTCCAAAGCACCTATTATTTCCAGAATTTGTGATTTTGGAAATGCAGGGGCTTTCATGTAGTATTGCTCCCACAACACCCCAATTAGAGTTTTAGTTGCTTCTAAAGCTCCCTCCTCTTCAATTATGCCGTCTAAATCCCAAACGATCTCCGAAAACCCCTCTTTTAGTTCCTTTTTCAGTTCCTCTTCCATACACACCTCCTTAAAAGGAAGCTTCGGCTTCCTTTAAAAATTAACTAATAGGAATTTGAACTGTAGCTTTGACAACTCATCTTCGCTTAAAATTTTCCCCTCTTCTAAACGGATTGATAGCTGAAAAACAATAAGAATATCACCAGGGGAGAGTTGAATTGGAATACGGTTAAAAGTGACTTGAATGTTTAGCAATTTTGTAAGCAAATCTGCGGTTGCTTGGTGTCCAACCGCACTAACAAAGGAATTGCTTGTTAGCAATTCCTTCACTTCTTCAATCCCTACTTCCTTAATATGTAAGGAAGTAGGAAATTGTTTTAACATACTTAGGCTAAACGCATTTGACAAGTATACCATAACCCACCTCCTTTATCCCATATTGTTCAGATAAAAAAAATAGGGGGCAAAGCCCCCCCCTTTTTTTCTTACCTTTTCCATCTTCTTAACTTAAACTCTTCCTTTCTAGAATATCTTGAAAGGTCAAACTCTAGGGGGGCGTAAAAGTCTCCCCACCCTTTATCAATATATACGAATTTTCCGCTTAGGCCTATCTTCTCTGCAAAATTCTTTTCAACAACAATATAAGAGGGTAGATCAATCGTCCCTCTGTATTTGGAATAAGTCATATTCTCATCAATTAGTTTTACATATTTTAGCGCGCTCGGGGCATACAATTTTAGCGTTTTTAGAAACCTTCTTACCCCGGCGGGACAAGTTGTAACAGTAATAGTTTCCCATTTTTTGGGAAACTTTTCATTTTCGTAAATTAACATACACCTCCCTCCTTTTCTATGAAGTAATTGAGGATCTTCTCAATTACTTCTTTAGTAGATTTTATTTCCAGTGACAGCCTACCCCTTTTAACTCCAACAATCTGATTACCCAGTTTGTAGTAATAAAATGATTTAGGGGAGAAATTTCTAAACTCCTCCACATCTCCAAACAAACTGTTTAGGATACTCTTGAATGTTTTACCAACCTTCTTGCGATCCAGTCCAAGCTGCTTAAAGTTCAACCATTTTTTCCTATCGGAAAAAATGGTCAATAGACAAATCTCCCCTCTCATAGAAACATAATAAGTTTCCATTACAAATATGTAATGTTTTGTGTAGAACTTCTTTACCATAACACACCTCCTTTTATATTTTATCCCATATGGTTCAGATAAAACAGAATAGATAGATAGATAAAGAGGGGGAGGATATCCTCCCCATGAATTAACGAGTATCTATGCTTACTATGTATTTTCTGTTTCCTAGCCTTTTTCTTATTTTCTCTACAAACTTTTGCCTTCTGTCGTCTCCATGAAGCAACCACAACTCCAACTCAAGCCTATCTATAAAGGGGTCCCACATGGTTAATATCGCATTGTCATACCAGTCATCTTTTTCGGTGCGAACATCCCACCTCAGTGAGGCTCCGTATATATAGGAGTCACTTACTTCTACCCTTTTGTAATATTTTCTGAGCTCTTGGGCGTAGAGCTCCAAAATTTTTTTCTCAACATCATGCCCCTCGTAAAACTTCATGACTAGCCATCTCATACACACCTCCTTTTATATTTTATCCCATATGGTTCAGATAAAAGGGGAGGGTATCCTCCCCTTATAAGAGGGGGTGCTAAGCCCCCATAAAAACTTTTACATCACTGTTCAACCTTTCAAGTATTAATAATGATGATTTTGTGCTTGGGGTAATAAGAATATAATCGTCAAATTCTTCAATAGTTAGTAAAGTTTTCTTCAGCGCCTTGAGACAATGAGTATCACACTGAAAATCATCTAGCGTAAAATTACTCAAATCTATTGTACTGATACAATCGCTAAATTCTACTTCTCTGTAATAATTAGAGAAGTAGTTTTTAAGAGTTCTGTAGAACTCTTCTCTCTTCTCTCTTTCAACATAAAATTTGAATCTTTCCATATAACCCTCCTTTTTCTTACACATACATTATAAACTATTGCACCCCTGTTTGTCAAGTCTTTTTTAACGAGTTTCACTAAAGATGCTATTTTTCTTCCTTTGGCTCAAAGTGGATGCAACCGAACTTCTCACCAGTAACAGCAACAAAGAAGAAATCGGAGTTTGCTACGACAACATCAGGTTTGTCATTGCTAGGATACATTTCAAACAATTTGCAATCACCAAACTCTAAATAAACTTTCATATGGTCGAAAAACTGTCCCAGGTTTCTCCAGTGTTTGCAATTCTTGCAAATTTTTTCCATAACTACCTCCTTTCACTAAAAAATAATAAGTGATTAGGGATGGATTTGTAAAGGGTTTTGAAGTAAAAAAATGCTTAAAAATCGTTACAAAACCACGCGATTTTTGATAAAAAACACCCCATTTTTTACGCAAAAACACACATTTTTGAACAGATTTTCGTATTATATAATACTATATATAGTATTATATAATATTATTATATACCGAAAATCTCACCAAAACTACGCGATTTTTGATAAAAACCCCCTAAAAAATGCCAAAAATCGCTATGTTTTGAATAGATTTTTGACACTTTTTAGATGGAAAAAATGATTAAAAAATGCTTAAAAATCACCTCATTTTTGATAGAAAAACCCCCCATTTTTGATAGAAAAAATGCTATTTTTTTTGATAAAAAACGCTACATTTTTGACACTTTTTGATGCTAAAAATGATTAAAAAAACCGCCATTTTTTTGATGGAAAAACGCACATTTTTTAACGATTTTTGATAGAAAAAATTGCTTATTTTTAGCACGAAAACATGTCATTTTTTTAATTTATATCCATATCCATACCTACTATTACTTTTACGGGTTTATGCAATCTCTTTGCAAGTCGTAGTTCTCTCTTAAGTCCATTACTTGTGAAAAAGTCGGTTTTGTCAAACACATAAACCCATACCTCATCGCATAAACTTAACAATTTTAGGCTCTTTTTTATTGCTTCTCTTTCGTTTATTCCTGTCCATCCAAATAGAATTGGTGTGTTGATTATTACGATGTCTTTTCTTTCCTTGTATATTCCCGCTATAAACTCCTTTACTTCCTTTACTCGCCATTTCTCCCTGTTGAATTTATGTGCAAGATAAATCACCAGCATACGCTAAAACCTTTTTTACCGTAAACAAAATTAAAACGAATACGAAACAAACACATAAACTGATAAATTCGTTAGAGTGAAATAGTTAAACCTCAAACCAGCACCAAGAAAAAAATCATTATATACACTATGTGTATATATTAATACTCCTTCATTGTCATTAACTCCCAACCCAACCATATTATCCTTTCTTACTTTGTATAAAATCGTATTAGTTACACTTTCGCTCTTCGTTATTATTACTTCCTTCACAATCTCGCTACTGTTGGTAATGTAGTTAGTTTTATAATTCGTTTTGATGAAACTCTGCATGTTTGTTATGTAGTTAGTGTGTTTTGGTGTCTCGTCCTCGCTAAAAAAAAGATACTTACAAATCATAACGCCCCCCACAAATGATACTACTAACATTACTAACATCGTTATAGCAAAGACATATCGCATTCCTTACCCTCCATCTTTGTCTTGATAAATTTAAGAAGGAAATCATCAAGCCTAACATACCTACGATTTGGCTTTTTATTGCTTGGATATATGAATAGGTTTCGTTTAATTTGTATCGTCGTAAATCTCAGTAGCGTCCAGCCCAACACACTTGCTAGCGTGTATTTGATGCAATCCTCCTGATAGCCCGAAGGTGAGTTATGTCTTCCATAGTTCCACACACCCCCCTCCACTTCTATTGCTAACTTAATACTTGGAATAGCATAATCAAACCTGTATTTGTATTTAGGATAAGCAAAGTAATATTCTCGTTCCCAATTTAGGTTGTAGATTGTCTTTATCGTGTCTAAAATCGCTTCCAGTTCCAAATACTTCACAACCTGCTCCTTACCCACCTCACAAAGTCATCTACTTTGTTTTTTAGAATGATGTTTCTTATCACCGCTTCATAGTCATTGTTTGTCTTTATTACAATCCCCTTCTCCTTCTGATACTTCTCCGCCAAGTCCAACAACACATCTCTACTCATTGCCTCTATTTCGTTTTCCTTTTTAAAATCACTCACAGCGTCCCATATCTCTTTACGAGGGTTTGGTAAACTAGTGTTGTTTTTTGACAACAATTGCTCCGAATATAAAAGCGTTTTGTTTAGCATAAACGAGAGTTCTTTAGCAAGTAATACCATGTTTTCTGTCATTTTCTCTAGCCTCGCCAATTGCTCATCCACCTTACCAATTTTGGTAAGGTTATCGCCATCCACCTTACCAATTTTGGTAAGGTCATCAAACTTCACAATTCCCTTGTGTTTTATGGCACCTACAATCTTTACTAGTTCTTCATCGTTTAGCAATGTCCTGACACCATTCTGAATTTTGTTCGGAAATAATTCTTTTACCACCTTTCTGATGGTATTATGTGACACGCCAAGCATACTAGATATTTTCTTTATTGTCCACATCTTTATCCTCCTTACTAGCTTCAAAATTAAAACCGCCCGTTTTTACATTTAAACTTTTTAAGTCTAAAACCCCCTCTACAAACAAATACAAAAGTGACACAGAAAGCACGATTATTAAATAAGTTTCATCGTTGATTTTACCAAGATACTTTAGTGTAAACGCACTAATAAAGCTAGAAATAAAAACGAAAAATTTCCTAGAGAATATATTACTTAACTTTTGATAAAACATACATTACAAAACTAGTTATAAATGATAACACGGCGGTGATAAGTGCAGTGATTGTTAAATTCCTATTGCTTCTCGTCTCTTTTTCAAAGTCCTCTAGCCTGGATATTCTAACATTATGCTCCGTCACTTTTTTATCTACCGAATAAAGGATAGCCTTTATTTCCTCTAACTCCTTTAGTATTACATCAAGTGTGCTTTTGCTTTTACCTTCCCCTCCCATACCTAAAGCCCCTCAGCAATCGGTGTAGCGGTGTATTTTTCTAGATAAACACTAACTTTGTAACAAGTCCCTTTATCAAAACTTATGCTGTTAAGAATGTTTACTATATCCGCTTGTAGTTTTTCTTTAAGGTAACTCGTAATTGTAGTTATAAAATCATCTCTTTTTAGTAGTTCGTTTGTAACATCTTCAGGAGTGATGCTTACATAATACCCACTCTCAACATTTATGCTATTCAAAACGACATTAACTTCTTTCATTTTCCCTCCCTAACCGCTTTTTTAAACGATTTAATTACTTACTTGCAATAACTATCCAAAATCCTTAACACCCCTATACTCCGCTCGCCTTAGCCATCCATTTAGGAATTTTCGGTTCCTTGGCCTTTTATTCGCTATCGTAATGTAGTAATTCTTTTGATTTTTTATAAAATTGTTTATAAACGCTTCTTTCTTGCCAGTCATTACAATCTCTTTAACAGCAAGCAAAATATCTTCATTCATGTCGTTATGATTGACGATATCATATCCAAGCTCATTAATACTTTTAATTAAAACAGGTTTAGCATTCTTTTCTCCAGCATTCACAAGAAAATCAAAATACTTACTCGCCACCTGAAAACTCGCTTTCGCTAATTTATCCACACGATACTTAAGCCAATAATCGTAATAGTAGATGGTTTTTGCTTGCTCTTCCGTAAGTTTCGCAATATCCAAATTAGGGTATTGGCGTTTTGAAATACCAAACTTTGTTTCACCGCCTAAATCGTTCTTGTCATTCGTATAACCACCCTCATGCTTCTTTATGTCCTCAAAAACTCTACTAAATCTCTCATCCATCCTCCACCTCCCATTACACATATACTATGTTATATATATTAATACTCAACTCTTTCATCACCACCACACCCTGACATAAACATTAAAACTACTAAGTGGTGAATAAACAGGTGCACTAAAAGTTTTTAAATAAAGGTTTATTTTGTTGTTTTCCTTCTTTATCACCTTCCCTACCACGCTACCACTATAGCCAAGCTCAGTACCATCCCCATCATTCTCATGTGTCCACAGTAAAATATCCTCTCCATAATAACTCTGTGAACCTGCACCGCTCCCTCCCGCATAAATCCACACTTCCAAAAAAGATGGCATTATTGGTAACTCCGTGATGAGGTAAGTTGTGTTTTGTTGATAAGATAAGTTTTTTAAAGTGTAAACAAAATCAGGTGTAGGCAAACGATACTGAAGAATATAAAAATACGGCGTTGGAACACTTGAGTTTCTCTCCACCATTAGCCTTACATCCAAAGCACTATACGGAACTGAATAGTGCCACACCACCCCACCCCTCGTTACTCCATACTCATTGAAAAACTTCCATCCATCCTTGCAAATAATATTCGGGTTAGCACTAGTATAGTAAAAAGTCATTAAGACATCCGTCTGAATGTTTAAAGAAATTGAGGGTGCAAATACTGTATTTGTGTAGTGATAAAACGGGGATGTAGAAATAACAAAACTACCACTATAAACATTTACAAGCTCAGCACTAGGTGGATACATAAATAGCACCTTGCTATTGCTTGAATACTCACTCCCATACAAGTAGATTTGTTGTGTCGTAATACCGCCGACATTCCCCTGTTGGATGATGGTAGGAACGATTTTTTTGTTAAGAGTAGAAACAAGAGTGTTGTCGTCTTCGTAAACGAAAGTTCTGAAACAATGGTTTTTGGGATTTATTCTTTTTCCCAAAAAAGAGTTTTGGAAGTTAACAGGATTACCGAGATCGTTAGCCATCACCACATGAACTACATCCCCCACTAACGCATTCGTGTTTTTAAAGTATTCTATCGTAACACTATTTTGAAATGTAGTAAAATTTACTCTTTTTACAGCAATGTAGTAATAAACTCCATTCTCCTTCTCGCAAACAATCGTTTTATATTGGTTTCCATCATCACCCGAAACGATACTTAAAGGTGGTAGGTATTTAACACTTTTAAATTGCACAATGTTTTTAAGCAAGTAGTAATAATAAACATAATAAGCAAGCTCGTTAGTATCGTTTACGGTTATAGTTAAGTCTTCTACACCAACTCCGTTTTTGTTTTGATAATAAGCACTAGCATTATAAAACCTTACCCAAACACCACCTGAATAGTCGGATTTGGTTTGAATGCTAACGCTAAAAGAGAATGAACTATTTTCGTATTCAAGTGAATAAGCATTATCACTGCCATATACCACTAAACCCGTATCACAAAACAAACCATTTTTGATTTTCGGTGTAGTCACATTTGAGTAACTAACACCGAAGAAGTCTTCTACAATTAAGTTATTGCCATCTTCACTTACTGTTTCCTTACTTAAGCCATACAGCAACATGTTTTACCTCCACTACAAAATCAATAGGTTTGTTTTATCCACAATCTCATTATCGTAGTTCCTAAAAATCAAAGTCCCTTCATACGAATTGTCCTCGTATTTTTTGAAGCTCACACTTTCCGATAACTGCCATACTTGAAAAACATTTACGATTTTCCAATTCCAAGCACTCCCGATAACATCGTTCATACTCCATACAGTGTTATACACATTTTGGTTGAATACTAAAGCAACATCATAAGAACTACTGTCGTTTGTTTTTTGTAGAAGTAACAAAAAATTTTCATTCAAGCCTGCTAAATCGTCCGCCGTTATCTGACTTATAGTTTTATTTAAAAAACTACTATAATCATCGTTTCTGTCCACTAACCAATAACCGTTCAAAAACTGAGGGTAATCGTTATAAAAATTAGGTTTTAAGGTAATAACATACTCGTTTACAAAGTCGTTAATAAGTCCAATCCTTCGTAACACAATCCTATTTTCTATTTCCGCATTAATCACTCTCCAAACCCCCGTTGTTAGATTAGAAACAACAAACATATCTTTAGCCACAGCCTCATTACTTAAAAGATAATTCATTACCGTGTCTCTTAAAGCATAATAATCACTACTACTACCACTGTAGATTAGATTGTTATTAAAATCGTAAACTGTTCCCTCATAATTAGCATAAAGAGTAATTCTTGCATATTTACTCCCCGTGTAAATGTATTCGTTAAAACTAGTTGGTCCGTCCGTATTTCTTGCTAAATGAAAGTAGCACCATCTTGGGTTTTGCATGTTAACAGTATCCTCAAACCCCCATGTTCTAAATAAATCTTGGAAGATAGTATTAAAGTATTGCTCATTCGTGCTACTTGTGTTTATTGTCATACTTGGATAGTTTGTGGCATATTTGATAATTTTAACATTGTGAATTTCCTTAAAATTTATCGTGAAGGTTATTGTTGATGCCGCCGTTGATTGTAGTTTTATTGTTGGCCTCGTTACGCTCGTGCACTGCAAACTACTATTAAACTTCCCACCAAAAAGCACAATATTAGAAAAATCTTTTGTCACATTACTAGAAGAGGAGTAAGTATAAACATAATCATCGCTTGTGTCCTTAACTAATACTAGCGTTGGATTAGTTCCCGTCAGTGCTTTTACTCTATCTAAAGTTAAAACAGGATAATTAT
>Ga0081479_115139_pt1 | contig 25023 bp, 35 predicted proteins | sample MamHotmetagenome_FD_70984 | JGI IMG/M metagenome (GOLD analysis project Ga0081479, IMG submission 70984) | Hot spring cone microbial streamer communities from Mammoth Hot Spring (Liberty Cap Streamers), Yellowstone National Park, USA - T=72 v2... | ecosystem: Environmental > Aquatic > Thermal...
CCTACTAGCCACTCCTACCCAATCCCCTGAGAGGATCACCCTTTTTAAGGGAGAGAAGTCTCTATAAGACTTCTCAAGGCAGGAGAAGACTAAGGCTACAGAAAGAACTCGCCAACTTTTATGTCTACCCGAAGGCAGACCCCTCACCTGTTCCTTCCCTCGGTTGACAGGCTGTTGAGTAGCTGGCTCACTCTTTCCGCTTTGTAAATGTTTAAATAATACCTTCCAATCTTTTCTTAATTTACTCAACATAGCTTTTAATCTATTCTTTTTATATAAATTATTCTCGCTCTTAATTTTCTCTTTTACTTGATTAATCTCCTCTTCAATCTTTGCTGTAGAATATATCAAAAACTCCTCATCTTCTAACAATTTCTTATAGTTCTTAGGTAATCTCTCCTTAAATCCCAAACCCCTTCTTCCTATTACAAAAGCTCCCGCTATATCTTTATCTATGTTATACAAAGAAGCATATTTCAACTTACCTATAACCGAAGTATAGGCGGGATTAACCTTCCTTACTTCAATTCCATTCCTTCTAGCCAGTATCTCTATCTTTTCTAATAATCTTTTATAACTCCACTTCTGTAGCCTACTCCTCAACTTAGCAAATCCATCTCCTCGTCTACCCTTGGGAAGTTTCTTTAAATTCTCAATTGCAATAGCTTTCTCTTCTTTTTTAGCCAACTCAATTATTTTATGAGCTACTTGCCATTCCAAATACTGTCTCTTTTCTGAATTACACTCTAATAATTCATTTAAACTAATACTTTCATATCTCTCTAAATTCCCATCCTTACTTACAACTGCCAAAGCTAAATGATAAGGATATGCATTTACATCTATCCCTATTATTCCATTATCTCTCTTAATTGTTATAGGAGGTAGTTTCTCTTCAAAAGATATAAAAGCATATACTTTACCATTCTTTAACTTTAATCTTACAGAATAAGGAAACCACTCTTTTGTCTGTAAAGCATTCTCTAACATCACTATAAAATCTAACCACTTATCTTTTTCCCTCTTAACACTTCTAATTACCTTAGCATAAATATATTGCTTATTCCCTGTGTTTATTCTTAAATAAAGTTCTTCATTTATCCATTGAAATCTTAAATTTAAATTCCCCTGCTTTTCTTTATCTCCTCTTGAATACAAATTGCCTTGCCTACTTTCCCTCCATTTTTCTTTTAATTTAACTCTCCTTTTACCTACCAAGTGATTTCTCTTCAATTGTTCAAACAATTTCCTTGACCCAAATACAATCTTCTTTGGATTTTGTTTTATCTCTCTACATAATGAAATCATTGATTGTGCTAAAAATATTGCATCATCTGCATATCTTGTGTTTATATTAAACAACTTTGCTAAATACTTTTTTAAATTCTTTCTATCCCCACCTTCTAACAATCTCTGATAAGCATATCTTATAGCAGATGAGGATCTACGCATTAAATCTAATATAATCTCTCTATCTTGCATATTTTCAAACTCAAGTTGGCACTGTAAAGTTATCATTTATTTCTAGATCCTCAAAATTTTACTCATTCCATATATCTCTTCATAATTTTTATATTTAATATCTTTCTTTTCATAACAATTTATTATTTTACACATTTTAACAGAAAAAGTCAACTGTTGCATCCCTCCTCTACCTGTCTTTTTTCTTTATCCATTCATTTTCAATACCCCAGATACTAACCTCACCATATTCCCTTCCCTTAAATCACCCCCACCACATACACCAACCACATACACTACCCCCACACCATCACCTTCACCCTTCACTACCTTACCTATATAATAAAACTCATCACCTTCCCTATACCAATAATCATCTTCCACATCTACATCCATCTCTAACTCATCACATAATACATCCTCCACAACTTCCCCCACCTCCACTACCTCACACTCCTTATCTAAATCAAACTCCACTTCCTTTCCTAAACCACCATCATCATCACCTATATCCTCCCTCTTCCTATACCCACTTCCCACTCCTAAACTCCCCTCCAATACCTTCCTTATCTTCCTCACTACCCCTAACATCGTATCAGCTGAAATATCCTCCTCACTCACTCCTAACCTATCAACTATTAAATCACCAATCGCCTCAATCTCCCTCTCCAATAAACCATTCCTCAACCCAGTAAACCTCTCCACACTCTCCTCTAACCTCCTCAACCTCCTATCTCTTTCTTCAACCTCCCTCAACAACTTCACTATCTTCTCCTCTAACCTCCCTTTCTCCTCTATTAACTTACCTATAGCATCCTTATCACAATGACCCTTTACCACACTCTCATACACCTCCCTCACTTGAGGTTGCGCCTCCAGAAAACCTGGATCAACTACAAAATCAAACCTCTCAAGCAGAAAATTGCTCGGATTTACCCTCCAATACCCCTCTCCCGTCTGCCCTTCATACTCACCATACGCCTTAGAACTCACCGATAACTTACTCCCACTCTCCAATAAAGTCTTCAATACGCGCCCCACAGGTGTATCTAATACCTCAGCCCTACCCCACCCTCTACCATCTGACATCATCTTCAAATCTGTCACTACATGACTAACCTTCCCCTCCCTTATCAAATCATCCAATTGCTCCTCCACATGCCCAACCGTCCCAAACAACAACCTATCCCGAAGCATCCTTTTTAACTCTGAACCAGACAACACATTCTCCCATAACTCTCTCGGATATAACCTCCCATTCCGACTCGGCTCATCCGCTACAAAAAATACACCCTCCACTACCGCGACTACTCCAGGTCTCTTCCTCTCCTTAGCCTCAACTAATCTCAACTCACCATAAACAGTATCTCTTAACACCTGAGACATAACCTAATTACCCTCCTCCCTCTCCTCTTCACCTTGCTTTATTCCCTGAGAAACTAATCCTTCAACATCCGGCATACCCTCCCTGGGCTGAAAAAATGCATATAAATTAGGAAATGTCATACCTTCTGTCCCACTAACATCCTTCCTCTCTACACCCCTAACAATATCTATAGTCTTAACAGGAATTGACCCTATCTTCTCATCACTATCCTGAATAAGCCCAATCGTTATATCTCGTCTACCACTTGCCATATCATACCCCGTCGTCTGCTCCCTAAACCTCAAACCCCTACCCCTTCTTCTTAATCTCGACTCACTAACTTCCTCATCCTCCTCTTCTTCTATATCTTCTTCCTCTTCTACATCCTCTTCTTCAACCCCCTCATCTCCTAAATCCTCATACTCCATATCCTCTTCCTCTTCTTCAACATCTTCATCTCCTGCCTCTTCATACTCCATATCCTCTTCCGCTCCTTCAAACTCTTCTTCTTCTATACCCTCTTCTTCAACCTCTTCCCCATCTTCCACTGTCCAACTCTCCCCTTCATCCTCTATACCTAATGCATCACATACCAATCCCACAAACTCTTTAACCGCATTCCCATCACTAACCAACTTGTTAATAACATCTTCGGGTGCCGTCACATACCCTAAAACAGGAGCTAATGACACTGTCACCCTTCCATTCTCAGTATAAATAACTACAACAGGCTCACCCTCAATACTACCTATCTCAAAAGTAGTCCTCTTTCCACCATTCCCTATCACAAAAACAGTAGGACTCTCAAACTCTACACCTTCTACACCAGCATCTTCTAAAGAAGAAATAAGCTCCTGAACCTCCTCACTATATGCCTCCTTCCCTAACTCTTCCATATCAATATCAACATCATCTCCAATAGGCTCTACAGGAACCTCCCCTAAATCCTCAATAGCTTGCTCTAAAAATAACCTACGAAACCTCTTTGACACCTTTATCAAATCCTCAGCCAATACACCACTCTTTCTCATACTATACCTCCTTCTTTTTCTGTTTTAAATATAAAATTACAACTTAAAAACTACTCAAAAACACCTCAACCCTTCACTACACATTAATCCACACGCCTTTCACTAGATCAATCACTCTCCTCGAGGGTTGCACCCTCGTTTTCAACACCCCAGCATCAGTAAACAGCTCGAAAACAGACAACACATGCTTACACGCCACCCGCCCCTTCACAGGCTAAGGCTTCCTGTCTTATAACAGGCATACTAGCCCCTATCCCTGTATCAATAAACAGGGACTTGGGGTTACTTCTGTAAATTAAATCAAATAACATAAACTTCACAGGATTACATAACTTCATCAGCAAAGTTCTCATATCAAATAACAGTCTACGGAGCTTCGCTCCGACTTTCAATATATTCATTGCTCCCACTAAATCAGCATTAAATACCTTATTTAACTTCAAGTCTTTATATAAACCCCTATGCACCCTTTTCCCTGAAAATACTACTTCTTCACCATTCACTCTCTTACTTTGTATCTCCACTACATCATCACTTATCGGAGATGCTTTACTCGTATACCTTTCATCAACTTCCACTACTGCTATTCCTAACTCTTGACACTTATACTTTAGCACATCAACTAACTTCCGATGCGGCATACAAACATAATTTTGATTCACAACTTTACTAAACGGAATTCCTCTCTTATCTATCCCATCTCTCCCTATATAAACCACTCTATGCCCTGTCTCATATAATAAATCAGCTAATCTCCTTGTCACCTGATGCATCCAATTGCTTAACTTTCGCTCCCTTGCCTTATACAAATTCCACAAATACTTCTTTAACCACCAATAATGTTTTTCTAAAGACTTCTTCTTTTCCTCATCTTTCTCCTCTTTCATCATATTCAAAATCTGATCTATATAACTTCTAATTTCTGCTACCTTCTTATTCCACCACCTATTATAACTTTTCAACTCCTTACCAGAAACAATAAAACTTTTCAGCTCTGGACTATCACTTACCACTGAAACTAAGTTATCTAATCCTATGTCTATTCCTGCTCGATAAATCCCTTCACTACTCATGCTAATCTCTTTCTCATATACTACATGAACTTCTATCCAATCCATATCATATACCAACCTTACCTCTTTCACTTTATAACTAAACTCCTTCGGTAATAACACCCTTAAAGGCTTCTCCCTATTCCTTAACTTCAAAAACAATACCCTACCTACAGTAACATAAGGGACAACCACACTAAACCTTATCAAATTCTTTAATTTTCTCGGCTTAGGTAATTCCGGTCTGCCTCTAAACTTTTCAGGACTTGTCTTATACTCTTTCAATGCATTTGCCCAAGACTTTAAATTATTCACTTCCTGCATTATAACTTTTGAACATACACAAGCATTTCCCACCTTCTTCTTCTGCTCTTTCAATTTCTCAATCCAACTTTTCAACTCCTCATCTTTTTCAATAATAACTTTCACCTCTTCCAACTCCCTTCTTTGCCAATCCGACTTGTTACTCTGTATCCTGTCAGCTAACAACGAATACAATAAACTCGGATTAAAAAGCTTAAAAATATCATTCGTCTTCTTATCCCATTCCAAAACAAATATCCTTAATAAATTCTGAAACTGAGTTACATCGTAAATAAAACTTCTCACCTTCTTTCTATACTTAGAACTTATTCTAATCGGAAAAACTCTTTTCACCATCATTTACCAGTCCCTTTCAACAAATCAATTACCCTCTCCTAACCCCTTACACATTTATCCACACACCTCTTTCCAAATCAATCACTTTCTTCGAGGGTTGCACCCTCGTCTTCAATACCCCAGCATCTGCGAATAACTCAAACACAGACAATATATGCTTACAGGCAGAAGCCACCCTCGCCACATTTATCGACTTCCTCGTCGTCCTCCGAGGAGGACAATGCACACCACCTATCAACGCATTCCTCTGTTTCAATATCCTCGCAAAACGGCATTGAAAATCCATACACCCACACTTCACCCTCACCTCATCATCTAATTCAATAAACCTCATGAAAAACTCTTCATGTGTCTTCTTATCTATCGCCTTAACCGGTGTCCATTCATCAAATTCCTTTGAAAAATCCATATCATGCACAGCTATAGTCACCGGATATACTTTCGGATCATTCTCACTCCACACCTTCGCCTCAATCAACAACACCTTAGTGCCCCAGAAAGGTGTAAACAACAACTCTGTCACATTCCTCTTCATATTCTCAGACTTCCATACCCTATCAACCTTCCCCGGCTGTTTCTTCATATACTCATACGGTCCCCTATACAACACATCAATCGTTATCGCCTCCACTAACTCCCTATACAAATCCTTCACCCTAAGAATAACACCCTCTTCTACCCCTTCCCCCTCTTCCTCATACTCATACACCTCCACCGCCTTCGTCCTCCATAAAGATATTACCCCAAACCAATCATACCACTTCCCATCTTCACCTCTAACCTCCTCCCCTGCTCTAAATAACCACATCCTATTCTCATTTACATCCACACCCTTCCTATCCAACCACTCCACTACCTCCCTCTTACTTAATCCCACATTATCTACCACAACCACCCACCTTGAATGAATTCCCTCAGCTACCCATAACCTCGACACACCTTTTTTCCTACACATCTTCTCCATATTCTCCTTCAACCACCTCAATATCCCCTCTGCACTTCCCGCACTTATCTCATTCATAAAATCCTTAGGAAACTCCATAGCTAACTCACTAAAAACTTCCTCCCCCAACCCTGAATACACTAAAAACTCTCTCTTCAACTCATCTGCTGAAAAGAAATCAAGAACATTAGAATCCCAACTCAACTTACGAACATACGAATCTAAACTAGGAACTAACCCCACCTCTTGCCTCAAAAACTCATACATAAATACAGAACAAAAACTATGAACTTCCTTCCTTAACTCCTCCTTCTTCATCATCCTGCACCTCGTCCACTCTAACCTTTCCATGCCTTAACTCTTTCACTAACCATTCAAACATCTCACCTTCTTTCTCTACCCGCTCAGGAACCTTCAACCCTACCTTCTCCCACTCCTTCGGATGTACCACCCCAACCCAAAAATCCCAATCCACCCACTCTCCTTCACCTAACACCCAATCCATAACCTCCTTCACCTTCCTTAATATTTCTTCTAAAAACAACTTATACTCCACACCCTCATCCACACTCGCCCTATAATACCTCTCCTCTATCAATGCATGCACACCCGCCGATAATACCCCAATCAAAAACTCTAAATTCTCTTGCACTTTCCTTAAATCTAACCCTCTTAAATCCCTTTCCTTCTCCTTCTCCCTCTGATATACTTTTAATAACGTATCAGCTTCCCTCGTCGCCATAAACCTACCTAGATTCCTATGAAACCTCTTACCCTCCGTTGACTTATGAAAATCCCTAATCCCTTTCAAATACTTCCATCTATACCTCTGCCAATTTGTCTTCTGCCTCTGAGACCTCTCCCAATCTACTAAACCTAACTCCAACTCCTTCCTCTTCACTAAAAATTCATTTAACGAAAGCCCACTCCTTAACCACTCAGACCTAAACAAACTCTCATCCATACCAGACTTAAACTTCATTTTTCTGTCCCCTTTTCTAACTCTGAAACACCCTCTTCCTCACCTTCATCCTCAAACGAAAACTCCTCCTCAGTCTCCTCCACCTCAAACCCCTCTAACCCTTCCTCATCCCCACCCTCTAACCAATCCATCTCATCCATCCCTATATCCTGAACCTCAACACCCTCTCCCTCTTCACTCTTACTTATCTGTATAACACCCTCAAGCCCTACCAAACCAAAATAATCATTCAAAAAGTTAACAATTTTCCCTTTATCCAAAATACCCTCTAAAACACCCGCTATATCATTCACTGACTCTACAGTCCCCCTCACCGTCTCTATCATACCCGTCACAAACTCTAACTTGTCTAAATGCTCCGTGCTTATCAACGCATTCCTAAACCTCACATCAATCCTCTCAACCGGAATATCCCCCAACCCCTGTAACTTCGCCTCTATCCTTACTAACTGATACAACCCCTCCCTTATCGCCCGCTGAATAGATGCCACTTTCTTTACATACCGACTAAAACTCTTCAACGTATCAAGCTTAGTCATCCCCTCCCTTGACCCAAACAAAAAATTATACGGAACACCTAACGCCGCACAAAGCGTCACCTTCAACTCCTCCACTATATCTAAAGCAAAACTTTCTTCCAGCTTCGGATCAGCTAACTGCATAAAACCTTTCTCATCACCCCACATCGGAACTACCTTATACCTACCTACTGTATCTATCACATCAACTAAAGCCACCCTCCCCCTCTCATCTACAGTCGTATACACATTCAATAACTCTTGATACTTCTTCGCTATATCCCAAGCCCTCTGAATCGAAGTCTCCTGCGGAACCTTCACCCCTATTACCGTCGTCGCATTCAACTTCTGAACACAAAAAACGGGATAAAACACCATCAGAATATAAAGCGAATTCAATAGATCCCATAATCCCCAAAAAAGCGGCTTCCCAAACCTAACATACTCAGTAAACCCCTCCTTCGCCACCTGCTCATACACTTTGTCAGGTAACTTTAACCTTACCTTCCTCGGACTCACAGAAAAATGTAAAAACTCAACATAATTCATCATCGCCTTATCCGAATTCTTAGTCACCTCCGAATAGTCCACCAAACAAACCGGTCTCCCAGACTTATACACCACTATCACTTTCTTCTGATCAATATCATCCTCAAGCGCCACCACCTTCCTACCATCATTCACTACCCTCACTACATAATCTCCATACGCCACCACATCTTCCACTATCGACGAAATAAACGCATCTAAGTCTATCCTCTCCTGTATCCCTTCCACAATCGACTTCAAACTCTCATCAACCGTCGTTATCTCCACCACATCTCCCGTCACAGGATCCATACTTAACGCATCATCCACTAACAAATTCACAATCATTTGATGAAAAAACGTATCTTTGTACGCCTCAACCGTCTCTATCATTCTCTGCTTATCCAAGATCGGCTGACCTAAAACCGCACTAAGAAAATACCGCCTTGACTTATCTGTCAAAACATTATAAAAAGCTGACCAAGCCCTTATCTCCCTCTCTACCTGCTCATCCCTACCAACCGTCACCCCCACACCAACTTGCTGATGAGGCTGAGATATACTACCACGACCTAAAAAATGAACTAACTTCTCAAACAACGATGACATCTTTTACTCCTCACCCATTCCCAACATCCTGCGCAACTCCTCCCTCACAAATCTAAACTTCGTCATCTTCCATTTATCTGCTATACTAACTAACTTCCTATCTAACCCAACCGGAATAGCGACCTTCATAATAAAATCTTTCACAAACACCTTACCCTTCCCATTTTCATCACCTCCTAACCCACTCCCCTCCACTATACCATCCATCACCTCATTCAATACATCCTCCACCGACTTCCCACTCTCATGACAATACTTAACCAACCTGTCCATCAAATCCTTAGAAATCCTAAACTCCTCTAACCTCTTCTTTGCTAGCATCTCCCACCCCTCCCTTTTATTTGTAATATTATATTATTACCTACCCCTTCACTCTCTAATCTTCTTTTAAATATAAAACAACCCTCCCATTTTAGCCACCCCACTTCCTCATCTCCTTAGCCACCTCCACTGATATCCCGGAAACATAATCTACCACATCACCCCTAACAACCTTGCTCATTACCCTCTCCCTCCCATCCCCACTCGCTAACTCAATAAACCCCTCCTCCTTTAAAATCCTATCAACACTATATATACCATTCCCTAAAAATATGAACACCTCCCACTCCTCATCTCCCACCTCAACAACCTCCACCTTCAACCGCCCACCACACAACAGAAACCTCATACCAACCACCTCCTCACCTTACCCGCCCCTTCGTAAGGCTAAGGCTTCCTGTCTTATAACAGGCATACTAGTCCCTATCCCTGTATCAATAAACAAGGACTTGGGATTACTTTTGTAAATTAAGTCAAATAACCTAAACCTCACTGGATTACATAACTTCACCAGCAAAGTCCTCATATCTAATAAAAATCCACGGAGCTTAGCTCCGACTTTCAAAATGTTCATTGCTCCAACCAAATCAGCATTAAATACCTTGTTTAACCTTAAGTCTTTATATAAACCCCTATGCACCCTTTTCCCTGAAAACTCCACTTCTTCACCATTCCCTCTCTTACTCTGTATCTCCATCACATCATCACTGATCGGCGATGCTTTACTCGTATACCTTTCATTAACTTCCACCACCTGCATCCCAAGCTCCTTACACTTATACCTTAACACATTCACTAATTTCCGATGAGGTATACAAACATAATTCTGATTCACAACCTTACTAAACGAAATTCCATTCTTATCTATCGCATCCTTCCCAATGTATACTATCCTATGCCCCGTCTCATAAAGAATATCAGCTAACCTCCTCGTCACTTGATGCATCCAATTGCTTAATTTCCTATCCCGTGCCTTATACAAATTCCATAAATACTTCTTTAACCACCAATAATGCCTTTCCAAAGACTTCCTTTTTCCCTCATCTTTCTCCTCTCTTACCATATTCAAAATCTGATCTATATAACTTCTAATTTCTGCTACCTTCTTATTCCACCATCTATTATAACTTTTCAATTCTCTCCCTGAAACAATAAAACTTTTTAACTCTGGACTATCACTTACCACTGAAACTAAGTTATCTAATCCTATGTCTATTCCTACTCGATAAATCCCTTCACTACTCATACTAATTTCTTTCTCATATACTACATAGACTTCTATCCAATCTATATCATATACCAACCTCACCTCTTTCACTTTATAATTAAACTCTTTCGGTAATAACACCCCTAAAGACTTCTCCCCATTCCTCAACTTTAACCACAACCTCCTACACTCTACCTTGAAAGGAACAACCACACTAAACCTTGTCAAATTTTTTAGTTTTCGTGGCTTTGACAACCTTGGCTTACTTCTAAACTTCTCAGGATTTCTCTTATACTCCCGTAAAGCCCTTATCCAAGATTTTAAATTATTCACCTCCTGGATTATCACCTTTTGACATACCCAAGCATTCCCTACCTTCTTCTTTTGTTCTTTCAATTTTTCAACCCAACCCCTCAACTCCTCATCTTCTTCAATTATACCTTTTACCTCTTCCAACTCCTTTCTCTGTCCCTCCGATTTATCACTCCGTATCCTATCAGCTAACAATGAATACAACAAACTCGGATTAAAAAGCCTAAAAATATCATTTATTTTCTTATCCCATTCCAAAACAAATATCCTTAATAAATTCTGAAACTGAGCTACATCATATATAAAACTTCGCACCCTCCCTCTATACTTAGAACTTATTCTAATAGGCAAAACTCTTTTCACGATCATTTACCAGTCCCTTCTTTCTCTTTAATCTTACTTTTAAAGTATAAAACAACCCTCCCATTTTAGCCACTCCACTTTCTCATCTCCTATCTCAACAACCTCCACCTTTAACCGCCCACCATATAACAAAAACCTCACACCAAATATCTACCAACCTTATAATTCAACCATACACTCTCCACTCGCCTCGGTCGCTCTTGTTCTCTCTGTCCCACCCTCGAACGTAACGCAATCTCTTTATCTAACCTTGTCCACCCACTCTCCTCCAATCTTTCATAAATCTTATTCCTATACCCAGACAAAATCACCTTCCCTTTCAATTCTAAACAAATATCTACCAACTCTTCATGCTCCTCATCTGTCATCTCATGTACATAAATACCGTATTTCCATGTCCTCAACCCCATCACATACGGCGGATCTAAATAAAACAAAGTCTCCTCCCTATCATATTTCCTTACCACTTCCTTCCAATCCCTATTTAACACTGCTACACCCTTCAATCTCTTATGAATAGCTAACAACCTTTCCTTTATCCTCTCATATTTATCTGCTCTATTTTTATCCCCCCATATAAAAAATCGCTCAATCCAATTACCCAACAAACAAAAACTATTCAGATAAAAAAATGCAACTGCTTTATCTACTAAATCCAATTCTCCACTCTTCAACTTCTCTAAAAACTCATAATACAATTTCTCACTTAAACCTACAAACCATACCTTCTCGATAAACTTCTGAAATAACTCTTCATCTGACAAGACCTTGAACACCGCATACACCCTATCATCTATATCATTAATTACTTCAACTTTAGACCTCGGCTTGTTAAAAAATACCCATCCAGCCCCGAAAAACGGCTCAACATATATCGTATGCTTCGGCATAAGACTTACTATCCAATCAGCTAAATAACACTTACCACCCGTCCATATCAACGGGGACTTCACCTCCTCTACCTGAGCTCCCATAAAATCCTCCATTACTAAATCCCTCAACTCCATACTAACCACCTCCTTAACATGTTGAAAACCCACACTCCCTACACACCATACAATTCCCTTCCCTCACTAATGACAAACTCCCACACCGCGGACATAAATCTCCCACTCCCCCAGTCTCCACCTCCCCCACATCATAACCTCCACCTCCCCTCCTCCTCTTTATCGCATCCTCCATCACCTTCGCTATCATATCAGGTAACCCCTTCGCCCTTAACTCCCCACACCGATAAAACTCACCCATCTCTATTCCCTTCAACGTCTTTATAAACTTCTCCGCTAAACTCGGATCATACCTTAACCCCACCGACACTATCCTACCTATCGCCTGAAACATAGAATTTAACGTCGTCCCCGCCTTCCCTACATTCACAAATACCTCCCTCAAATTACCCTCTCTATCAAAACTCGTCGTCACATACGCCTTCACAGTCCCCTTCACCTCATACACATACCCATCCCTCACTTCATCAAACTCTACACTTCCCTTCTCAACCTCTACCTTCTCTTCCTCTTTCTTATCATCCCCACCTCCCTTCACATACACTGTATCCTCCCTACACCCATCCCTAAACACTGTAAACCCCTTCAACCTATACTGCATCGACCTCTCTATCAACTCTTTTATCTCTTCTACCGTTGTCTCCCTCTGACAATTTATCGTCTTAGAAATACCCGTATGAACAAACCTTTGAAATCTCGCTAACATCTCTAACTGCTGAAGAGGTTTCACTTCATGTGCTAACTGCCTCTCCACCCTCTTCCTAAACTCCTTATCCTCTAACCTCTCTGCTAAATACTCAGTCACTAACATAACTTCCTTCCACTCTCCTGTATAAAAATCCCTCACCCTCCTCGTCAACTCTATTTCAAACATCGGCTCAATACCTGTATCACCTCCTACCCTCGCAAACATAGAAACCGATCCAGTCGGGGGCTGCGACGTCGTCACCGCATGAAAAAACCCACCATACCTCTTACCAATATCATTCACATAATTCACCTCCTTTGCAAACGGTAACCCCCTACTCACTACCACTTCCCTTAACTCACCTAAATGCATCTCTAAATAATCCTTATCCCACTTGTATACCTTCTCAGTCCAACCTGCTAAATCTGCAGAAAACTTCAACGTCCCAAGAGTCAACGCTACCTGCGTATTCTCCGCAAACTCTAACGCCTCCTCATCATACCCATACCTCACATGCCCATCATAAGCTAAAAGCAACGCCGTATGAAAACCCGTCATACCAACACCCACCGGTTTCACCCTCTGCGTTGCCTCCCTTATCTCCTCAATCGGATAACCCTCATCCATAAACAACATCACCGTCCCCCACACACACGCCAAATACGCCACATCAAACACCCTCCTATAAAACCCCTCAAAATCAAATCTGGTACCTAAATCAGATACTTCCCTCGCAATTTTTGCCACATTCACCGTCACAAGATTGCACGACGTGTTGGCGGGCGCTAAATACTCACCACACGGATTACTAAACCCCGGATAATCTCTTTCATCTTCCCTCCAATTGAACGGCGAATACCTCAACATATTATGCAGAAACAAGAAGCCAGGATCACCACTCGCCCACATACTTTCCGCTATCTCATCATATAACTCCCTCCCTTCCTTAAAAAACTCCTCATCCACCACCACCGAAATATTCATATTCGATAAAGGCACATCCATCCTCTCCTCCTCAGGCAACGACCATATCATCCTCGACAACACCGGAACCGCCTTCTTCGCCTTAATAAAACGCCTAATATCAGGATGCTTCCAATGCATCTGTACAAGTAAAGCACCTCTCCTCCTGCCTCCCTGATTCGTCGTCCCTGTCACAGCATCAAACAACGGTAAAAATCCAACCGGACCTGACGCTATACCTTGCCCATTATCTACCACCGAACTCCTACCCCTCAACTTTGATATATCTACCCCACATCCACCACCCCTCACATATATCTCCCTCATCTTATTACATGTCTCATAAATACCATCCATTGTGTCAGGAACATAACCTAACGGATAACACGAAAAATAACCCTTCCTCCTTGTATAAGGATTTCCAAATGTCATCAACGCAGGCGTAGCAGGAATAATTAAACGATCCCTAATCGCCTTCACAACCTCACTTAATAGCTCCTCCTTCTTACAATCATCATAACAAAACCTCTTTACTCCCTTAGTCACACCTACAGATAACAAATACCCACCTATCCTATTTACTACATCATTCCAATCACACTCCGACGGCTCCCCTGTCTCTGGCTTCCTCACAGCATACCTCGTCTCAACTAAATACCTCTCAAACTCAGACCAAGCTCTCTCTACCTCCTTAACCATATCCACCTCCCTATATGTATTATCTTACACTAATCTCCTATTCACCATCCGCAACCGCCTCACCACTAACTCACAAAACCTCTCCTCTATCTCAATACCTACCACCTTTCTGTTACACTCCACACCTACCATCAAAGTCGTCCCACTACCTGAAAACGGATCAAGTACTACATCTCCCTCCCACGTATACAGCTTTATCAACCGATACGGCAACTCCTTCGGAAAAGGAGCTGGATGCTCCCTATCCCACACCGGCGGTATGATCCAAACATTCGTCGTAAACAATTTAAACTCTTCCGGCGTTATGTCATTCATCCCCTTCCTATCCACCCTCTTCTTACTTCCTTTCGCCATCACAATCACATACTCACACGCATCCCGCACATACGGATGACTAGGACTACACCAACTCCCCCACGCTGTACTTTGCGCTACAGGAAGACCATCTTTGCTTTTCACCCACACTATCCAATCCATGTCCAAAAAACCTATCTCCCTCATCAACCTCACATAATCATAAGCCATATACGCATACTTACTCCCTGCACTCTGCTGTAAACACGCTGGCACATTTATCGCTATTCTACCTCCATACCTCAACACCCTATACACTCCCTCAAGCCAACCCCTTGCAAACTCTAAATACTCCTCATAACTCTTCCTATCATTAACATTATCCCCATACTCCCTGCCTACATTATACGGGGGACTCGTTACAATAAGATCAATAAAACCCTCAGGAAGTTGCCTCAATACCTCTACCGCATCTCCTTGATAAAGAATAATTTGATCCCCTTCTTGAAAATAAACCTTCATTTGCTTACACCAAATATCTACTAACCTTATAATTCAACCATACACTTTCAATTCTTTTTGGTCTCTCCTTACCTTTTAACACAACTATCGAAGTTAACGACACATCCCTATCCAACCTTATCCACCCATTCTCCTCTAATCTCCTATATATTTCATTCTGATAACCAGACAATATCACTTTACTTTTTAATTTTAAACAAATATCCACCAATTCCTCATGCTCTTCATTACTCATCTCATACGCATATATTCCCTCACTATTAGAACGAGTATCTAAAACATACGGCGGATCCAAATATACTACCACATCCTCCCCATCATATTTCCTTACCACATCCTTCCAATCCCTATTCAATACTGCTACACCCCTCAACCTCTTATGAATAGCAAACAACCTATCCTTTACCACTTCATAAGACAAAGCTTTATTATGATCCCTCCATATCAAAAACCGCTCATCTAAATTTCCACTTAAAGCAAATTTATTCACATAAAAGAACATAACTGCCCTATCCACTAAATCTATCTCCTTACTTTTCAACTTCTCTAACATCTCATAATACAACTTTTCACTCGCTCCTATAAACCATATTCTCTCCACAAACCTCTGAAACAACTCCTCATCTGATAAAACTCTAAACAATGCATACACCCTATTATCTATGTCATTAATCACTTCAATCTCAGACCTCGACTTCGTAAAAAATACCCATCCAGCACCAAAGAACGGCTCAACATATATCTTATGCATAGGCATCAAACTAACTATCCAATCCGCTAAATAAAATTTACCACCCGCCCATACCAACGGGGACTTCACCTCCTCTATCTGACTTCTCAAAAAATCCTCCATCACTAAATCTTTTAACTTCATCTCTAGATCACCCTCAAAACAACTTCCTCACTCTTAACTCCTCTTCTATCCTCTTCTTCGCAACCTTACAAAACGTTTCCTCCATCTCCACCCCAATCCACCTCCTACCTAACCTCTCACAAGCCACCGCCGTCGTCCCACTCCCGGCAAAAGGATCCAATACCACATCGCCTTCATTACTTGAACAATACACCAACTTCATTATTAGCTCCAACGGCTTCTGCGCTTTATGCAGAAAAGGTCTTGGCTGAGGATAAACCATTACATCAAATCCACCCCCATGCGGGTTTAACTTATAACCTTCCTCCGCCACCTTCTTACCATGCTTAGCCTTCTTACCTTTCACTGCATAAAATACTACATCCCACGTGCTCTTCCACCTGTCAAAACCATAACTCAACCCCGAACCATACAAATTCGGATGCCACCACACCAGCACATTCTTAAGCGTCAAATTACTCCTCACCCATCCTTCCACTCCATACATAACTAACGGTGCAAAGAAAACATACAAACTCGCACCCTCTTTCATCACACGCTTTACTTCTTCGAGCCACTGAAACTGCCATTCATCATCCTTCCTGTCCCATTCCAACCCCGAACCATACGGCGGATCAGCAATTACTAAATCAATACTCTCGTCAGGAAGAGTTTTCAATACCTCTACAGCATCACCTCTATACAGAATACCTAACTCTGTCTTAAAATGCTCTTCCATCACTGTCCCCACTATTCACATATCTTTCATAAAGGTCACCAAACACAGACGGTGCATATAGATTCAAAATCTCCAAAATCCGCATCGCCACCTCCCTTATCTCCCACTGAGCTGTTTTATCACACCTTAGTTCTATAAAATGCCTCCATTGCCGAAAATTCATTTTAACCAAAATCTTTGACTTGATACATTGCGGTAAAACATAACGCGCATCCTCTTTCCTTATACCTAACTCTATTAACCTCTCATATGCTTCAAGCCCCTCCTTCACTGCATCCATAAACACTTCCAAAGCTTCCGGGCTCTCTAAAACCTTAGGCGGAACTACAATGTAATCCAAATCCTTAACCTTCACTCTCCTCTGACTTTCTTGAGCATAACTCGCTATCCTATGTCTTACTAACTGATGAGTACATGCCCTTGAACATACTACTTCAAATACTGCCTCAGCAAACTCTAACGGAGATAAATGACCTAACTTAATACACCTCCTAATTAACTCCCTCCTCTTCTCTACATCGTCAACACATTCAGACTGAAAACAATTTCTATACGCCCTCTCAATTAACTCCTCTGCATCTGGAGTAATCGAAACTAAACTCACCTTAGGCTTCCATTCTTCTTTCATAACTTCCCTCCTCTATTAAAATACCCCACTCCCCTCCCAACCACCACCTCTCTTGCCCCACTTCCTGAAAAACTCTTCCCATCCACCTACCTTATATTCATCCCACTTCCTCTCATACCACCACTCATCAACCTTCTCTTCAAACGCCTCTGGCTGATACATCAACTCATACTGACCTTGCTTCCATTCCTTACACGCTACAAACACCGACCCTGCTACCGCATCCGCCACATCCTTACTCCCTCCCGCAGGATGATCTACCTTCTTACCATCCCACTCCAACCCAAACAACTCCCTCCTATACACTACATTCTCTACATGCTTTATCCTCCTTTCTAAATACAAAGTCACTAAATTCCTATACGCCTCATCCGTCTTGTCCACAGATAACTTCTCAACCTGAAACCCTCTCCTTTGCAATAGCTGTATCATATCCACCGACTGAAAACTATCAAAAGTTACCTTCACTACATTCACCCCACTATCCTTCAACCATACCAAAAACTCCCTCACCTTCCACAGCGGCACCTCATCATCTACATACCGCCTATTCGGCTCAATACCCACCATCCACTCCACCTCCACAATCGGCAAATCCCCTAAATCTGTTTTCTTTATACCAATAACCTTAGCACACGCTATACCTGTTCTATCACCCTTTATTCCTAAATCTACATGAATATACCGAGGCACATCTCTATCTACCACTAAATCCAACCTAAACATGTCCTGAATCCTAACCTCATCCTTACTACTCAACTGCACTACATCATCCTTAAACAACTTCAACTTATCCACCACCGCCTCATCATACGCTAACATCGACCTAAACAACTTATTCTCTCCCCCCACACTCACACCCAACACATCCTTCAACGCCCTGTAAACATCCTCCTCAAACGCCCTCCTAAAATCAATCGGCACTTCCTTAAAATATGCCCTGTACTCAAACGGCACCACATGCTTCACCGAATACTTTACCGGATACTTCCTTACCTCCTCCACTACATCCTTACCCACCTTAAACCACCCCAACACCTCCACCAAATCCTCTACCGTATCTATTATCCTCGGTCTACTAAACTCTGTCCCTGTAAACACTACAAAACTATCACTACTATAATGGTGCCTCTTCAACTCATACCCAACAACCGATACCACCAACACATCATTGTCATTACCCACCTTCCTTATCCTCTCCTCCACAAAACTACTCAACTCTTCTGCCGAACTTACAAGCACAGATAAACCCCTATCCTTCCCATCCACCACAAACCTACTCTTCCTTCTCTCTATTATCGCCGTATACAAAGTCCTCGCCTTCTCAAGCGGATCCTTCGCCCGCATAAAATTTGCCTCATCTAACACCGCACCCAATAACGCTAACCCCAACTGATGACTAAACTCACTACCCGTATACACCGACATCCTCGGAAACCTTATCTCTGAATTTACATCCTTATCTCTATGATATTCATTCCTAAAATACGGTGTTGCATCTATCATATCCCTTAACATCGCAAAACCAGTCCACGCCGCCTGCTTCAACGTCACTGTAAAATACATAAAAGCTATCCTCGTCCCAATCAACAACTTAAACAACGCCTCCGGATGCTCATAACAACTCAACTCATATAACTTCCTCATCAATAACGCATTAGAAAACGTCGTCTTCCCACCCCCTATACTCCCTATCACTACCACCTCATTCACACCCCTCCTATACACCTCAACTATCTTCTCCTTCCAGAAATCATACATCTTACAAACAGGACCAGCATAATACCCACTCTCTACCCACTCCTCTATCGGCACTATCTCCCTCACCTGTACAGGCTCATAATCCCTAACCCTCACTAAATTATCTAACATCCTCTCTATCTCACTCAATACATAATCCTTACTCACCTACACCACCCTCTCTCCTCTCCCTTAACCTCTTCATAAACTCTAATACCTCCTTTCTCTCCTCCTCACTTAACTCCATAACATAATACGCTAACGCCCTTGCCGCCTCATCAACAGTATCTAACTGAGATACCTCCTTCTCCAACTTCGTCAGCCTCTCCATAAGTAATAAAAAATCTGCTATCCGCCTCTGCATCTCCTCTAACAACTTACCATATCCATACAAAGACAAATTCCCCTTCACCACACTCTCCCCACACTTCCTATACCACTCCTCACATACCCTCTCATACAAAGAAATAACCTCACCTAACTTACCCCTCAACCTTTTTAATAAAATCTTCTCTACCATCTGCTACCTCCTTTCCTTCACTCTCACCCTCATATAAACCAAGCCTACCTAAAACAAACCTTTCCCTGTTATTTAAGTCAAACTTCACCCTTCCTTCCGCCATCACTTTCTCCGTAAATTTACCAATAGCACTGTCTACCTTCATTCCATTAAACACCCTCTGAACATCCTTCACCGCCTTCAAAAACTTCTCCAAACTCGGAAACTTCACCGTCAACCCCGCAAATAAATAAAAGAAAAACCATAAATCCTTCCCATACCTGTCAAACAAAAACAATAACACCCTTAAATCTACCTTAAACCTCTCAGCTACCCATAACAACAATACCGCATCCTGATCTATATCCTCAACAACAAGCTTGTCACCTTCCGTCTCATACCACCTCATCTACCACCTCTCTCCCTATCAACTCCTCAACATATACCATACCACTACCCTCCTATAAACACTATCTTCCCCACTCAAAATACTATCTAATACCTCACCCCTTAAACCAGGAACCACACTACAACTTACTTCCTTTAACAAAACATCCCGAAAAATACCCTCACCATCATCATACTCCTCATTTACATCCTTACCTTCCTCTACATCCTCACTACGAACACTCCTCACAACTTCCCAATACTTCTTCTGAGATACCCTGTCCCTTATTAACGAATACAAAAACGATAACAAACTACCCTTTCCCTTGTCCCAATACCTTACCTTCTCTAATATAGATACAAACGCCTCCTGAAATACATCCTCATCCCAATTCACACCATGCTTTATCATCACATAAAACACAAACCCCTGCACCACAAAATAAAACTGCTCACTATTAACACCATACTCTCCCAACACCGATACCAAAAACTCCTCCTTCCCCTCCCCACTCAGTCCCTTAAACCTAAACAAAAAAGAAGCTATGTCAAACCTTCGCCCAAATAACTCACACTCCCATAAAACAAACCGCTCCATTTAACCTACCTCTCCCACCCCCCTCACCCCTCCCCTCCTTTTATATGTAATATATAGTATGTACACACCCCATAACCAAACCTCCTCACCTTCCCTCTCCATTACACCATCACCATAACCTCACCACTCACCTCATCCTCTAACCTTTCCCTCAACCTCTGAACACATTCCCTACACAATACCTTCAACCCTCCTTCTCTCACTAACCACCAATCCTCACTTCTCGCAACCTCATCCAACGCTTTCTCTACACTCTCAAACACCCGCCCATTACCATATACCTTGCTACACCCCGCACACTTCACCACCCATACCAACCTCCGCTCAAACGACAAACTACTTTCAAAACTATTACCCACCAATGCACTCCTGTCTATCATACCCCACACCTCCTCTTCTTTTATTTTCCCAACTCCTTTCTCAAAAAGAAATACAAATCCTTATCCCTCTCCACTGAAACCTATAACGCCCTTATCCCACATCCCTTCAATTGCCTTCACCCATCCACCACTCCATCAAGATCTAAACCTAACACCTGCCCACCCTCCGCAAAGCTAACTTCACCTTCCTAACATACACCTTTTGTTTCCACCTACTTTTCGCATTATACCTACCCACTCCCCTCCATACATTACCTCCCACCTCATCAATATGCCTCCTTAAGATCCACGCCCCCACTAACACATTATAACAAGCATCCCTCTTCACTCGCGTAACACTAAATCCCTCCCTCCTCAGGACAGGAAACCATGAACTATACACCTGCATCACCCCTACACTATACCCCTTACCACCACTCCTATTTACCTTCCTCTGATCCATCCCACTCTCCACTATAGCTATCGCCTTCAGTATCTTCATATCTATTCTATACTTCTTACTTGCCACCTGAAAACATCTATCCAGTCAATCTCCACACCAACCCACTGCTGACATATACAGAATAAATAACACTACCAATATCACCTTTCTCAGCATTCCACACCTCCTCCATAAATCTTTCACCTCCACCACTCTCTCAAATCTTTTAACACTTGAGCCGCAACTTCCCTCGTCTTGACAGAACAAAACGAACAGTTAACTAACTGCCTTAAAGCTTCATCTGCATCCCTCACCACCTTATCAAATACAACCGCAGAAGCCTGATAACTCGTCTCATCTAAATACCCTCCACTTGCGACAACAGATGCTAACACATCAGTCCCGAACACTATCTTATCCATCTCCCTAAACGCCTCCGATAACAACATAGCCTCAGTCTCCATCAGTATCAATCTCTCCATCAACTCTTCCCTCTTTTTACCACCCACCCTGTCTACCTTGTTGGCTAAACTACTCGCCCCACCTGCCACCTCCGCTAACCTCAAACCTAACATTTTCCTACCCCGCACAATCTTATCCACTCCACTTTCCGCAGAACATACCGACACTATCACACTCAACATTAACGCCGAGACAAACACTAACATCCTCTTCATATCACCCACCTCCTCTTTAGTTTTTCTCTCTAAAAGCTTACTCCTGTCCCCTCCTTCCATACCTACCCTCCTCCACCATCCTCTCTACCTTCCTCGCCACTTCCCTCGCCTTCTCCACCCTCTCACATACCTCCTCAATCATCCCCGTCAAAAAATATATCTCATGCGATATCCTCATCACCTTAGCCATCCTTTCCCCTACCTCATCTATCAACACCTTCAACTCTTGAACTACACTCTCCAACGACTCTGACATTACCCTCCCTCCTCTTCACTTTCTTTTGCAATCTCTTCCTCTATCATACGATATACCACATTCAACTCTCTCTTTATGTCATCCACCCCCTGAAATTGAGAAATCAAACTCCTTACAACCTCAACAACACCTAATAGCCTGTACTCCTTCAACCACTTATCATAAGCCTCCTTTCTATCAGAAAACCTGTCTAAACATGCCTCAAAATCCATTAAATCCTTCTTTACCCTCATCAAATAATCAATTTTACCCATCTCCCCACCTCCCTCACTTTTTCTTTACTCACACCCCCGGGAGGACTCGAACCTCCAACCTCTGGATTTGGAGTCCAGCGCTCTCCTAACTTGAGCTACAGGGGCACATTTATTCTTCCACCTCATCACAGCTTGCAACGTATTCCCATCCATATTTATTTAATACATCCCAATAACAACCTAAACAACATACCCACTTACCCCACGCTTCCGTCCCTTTCACTCTCCAGTCATCTATCCATGCCCCATCTATTACCTTACCCACTCCTTCTTTCTCTTTCCTTCTCCCACAATTAAAACATTTTTCCAATTTTTCCATGTCATCTCCACCTCCTGTCAACAAAATCAATAACAACATTCTCTACCTCACTCACTAATTCCTTAACATGAAGCAAAGCATTAATCCTCACTACATCGAAAAACCCCAAAACCTTCTCATAATTTGCTTTTACCTCCCTTAACTTCTCTTCTTTTTCAAACACAGATAAAACCTCACCTCTCTTCCCTAACCTCTCCAATGCAACTCTAACCGGAACTTCAAAATATACCACCAAATCAGGAGCCGGCGAAAACAAACTATTCAAAAACAACAGCTCCCTCATCGAAAAAAGCTCACTCGCTTGATATACCACCGTCGACAAATAATACCTATCCAATACAACCACCTTCCCTTCCTTCAACGCGGGAATAACTACCTCTTTAACATGCTCTATCCTATCTTGTATAAACAAATACAACAACTCCTTCTCTGAAATATTACCATCCCTCAAAGCCTCCCTCACCTTCTTACCATATTCACCATTAGTTGGCTCACCACTAAAAACTATATCATCTCTACATCTCATCCGCTCTTTCAATGCTTTATGTACCGTTGTCTTTCCTGCACCATCTATCCCTTCAAACACAATAAGCTTCCCCGGTCTACATATCATAAGATTTAACTTCTCACGCATTAACTCTTTTTCACCTTGCACTAACTCAAATACCTTAGCCTTGTCTTTATTCACTACACAGAAACTCATACCCTCTTCACCTCAACCTCAAACCCCTCACGCCTTAACCTCAACCCCACCACCTCCACAAACCACCACTCACCCCTCCCTACCACTAACTCCTCCACAAACACACCATCACTACTATACAACCTCATCATCCCATAACCAAACCATTGAGGAGGCACTAATACCACCGTCTTAACCCCTCTCTCCATAAAATACTCCACAAAATTTCTATACTGAACATTAACAACCTTTATCCATTTCACTAACTTTACCAAAATCCATAAAAACACCAACCCCACCATTACACTTACTACCCATAACATCCTACCCACCTCATACCTTTTTACACCATACTATACAAATTCTACTCACTTGCAAATACCTTCCCTACTTCCTTTCCCATCAAATCCCTCTATCTCCAGAACACCCTTCCCTACCTCTGACACATCAACCCCAACAGCCTCGCTCAATACACTTCTTAACCGCCTGACAATCTCAAAAATATCCTCCCCCATCTGCCACTCCATCAACACCGTGTCTAATATATATAACACACCAGCCATCTCCTTCAACACATCCTCTTCCCATTCCTTAAATAAAATACCCCTCGCCAACATCATAGCTAAACTACTAACCGTCCCATACATCAACCCACACGCCGTATCACTCCACCTCTTCGAAAATTCCCTACTATCACCATTCAATAAATCCTCTAACTCTTCTCCTCCACCTCCCTCCACAAACAATAAACCCAACCTCTCCATCACCTCATCTAAAACCTTAACTAATACCTCCTTTAACTCCTCCTGAGAAAAAACCTCTCTCAATTCTTCTAATTCTATATCTAAAACTAACATAACCCCACCTCCCTTTTCTATTCCCTCCCTTTTATTATATAATGTACCCTCTTTCTCATGTACTACATACCTTGCTTAGCTCCACCCTCTACTAACTCTATCTCTTTCTTAGAACTAAGTATTTTTCTATCTGCATGATTATCCTTCCATTAACCTTTTAAACTCTGGCTCAATATTATGTAATTCTACCTGAAAGTCTCCAAAATA
>Ga0081479_115326_pt1 | contig 24927 bp, 20 predicted proteins | sample MamHotmetagenome_FD_70984 | JGI IMG/M metagenome (GOLD analysis project Ga0081479, IMG submission 70984) | Hot spring cone microbial streamer communities from Mammoth Hot Spring (Liberty Cap Streamers), Yellowstone National Park, USA - T=72 v2... | ecosystem: Environmental > Aquatic > Thermal...
ATGTAGAGCTTGAGGTTGAGTTGATAAAGCCTGTAGCGTTGGAGGAGGGTTTGAGGTTTGCGATAAGGGAAGGTGGAAGGACAGTAGGAGCAGGCGTTGTCACAAAAATAATAGAATAGGTGTTTAGCCATGGCCAAAAAAGGAGAAGCTCGGATAACCATTCATTTACAATGCACCGAATGCAAAAGGATTAACTATACTACCTCGAAGAACCGTAGAAACACGCCCGATAGGCTTGAGCTTAGAAAGTATTGCCCCTGGGATAGAAGGCATACCCTTCACCGGGAGGTCAAAAAGTAAAACCCTTAGGGTAGGGCAGTAGCTCAAGTTGGCAGAGCATCGGACTCCAAATCCGAAGGTTGGGGGTTCGAGTCCCTCCTGCCCTGCCATTTTTTATTATTTAGAGGGGTTGTATGGAAGAAAAGAAGATAAAAGTTAGCCCCACGGCTTTTTTGGATAAGGCAAAGCTTTTTTTTAAAGAGGTAAAGATTGAGGCTAAAAGGATAACTTGGCCTGAGAGGAAGCAGGTTTTGATAAGCACGGCAACCGTTGTTTTTTTAAGCCTGTTTATCGGGGCTTATCTTGGATTGCTTGACATGATTTACAATTTTATAATTTCAATTATATTAAGGTAGCCATGTCAAAGGCTTGGTATTCAGTGCATGTTTGGGCAGGGATGGAAAACAAGATTAAAGAACGCTTAGAGTCTATCCTTTCCGAGATGGGGATGACGGATTCAGTGGAAAGGTTCTTTGTCCCCCCACCTAAGATAATTGAGGTTGTTTATTCACCTGAAAAGGTTTCGCAGAAGGTTTTTTATTCTGGTTATGTTTTGTTTTACGGCGAGCTTAAGGATGAGCTAAGGCAAGCCATCACTGAGATAGAGGGTGTTTTAGGCATTTCTGGAGCTGATAAGTATCAATTTTTCCGCACCGAGGAAGTGGAAAGGCTCATTCAGAACTTAGTTGTTGAGGAGATAAAGCCGAAGCCAAGGTATCAGTTCATGCCTGGTGATAAGGTAAAGATTGCCGAGGGACCTTTTGCTAATTTTATCGGCGTTGTTGATGAGATAAAGCCTGATAAAGGCAAAGCAAGGGTGCTTGTAAGCATTTTCGGTAGGGAAACGCCCGTTGAGATAGAGTTAACCAATATTCAGAAGATTTCATAGGGGGAAGTTGAGGTATGGCTAAGAAGGTTATAGCCCAGATTAAATTACAACTGCCAGCAGGGCAGGCAACTCCTGCGCCTCCAGTTGGTCCTGCCTTGGGTCAGCATGGTGTAAACATTATGGAGTTTGTCAAGGCTTTTAACGAGAAGACCCGCGGGCAGGAAGGTCTTATCATCCCAGTCATTATCACGGTTTATGCAGATAGGTCATTTACTTTTGAGCTCAAGACGCCTCCAGCTTCAGTCCTTATCAAAAAGGCTCTTGGGATTGAGACGGGAGCTCACACACCAGGCAAGGAGATAGTGGGGAATCTCACTCGCAAACAGCTTGAAGAGATCGCTAAAACGAAGATGCAGGATATGAACTGTGCAACCCTTGAGGCAGCTATACGCTGTATAGAGGGAACAGCTCGGTCGATGGGTGTGCAAATAGTAGACTAAAGGAGAGGAAAGGCTATGGCAAGAAGGGGTAAAAGATACAGAGAAGCTTTAGCCAAGGTAGATAGGACAAAGAAATACACCTTTGAAGAGTCTGTAAAGCTTGCTTTGGACACGGCAACTGCCAAGTTTGATGAAACTGTTGAGGTGGCGGTTAACTTGGGGGTTGACCCAAGGCATGCTGACCAGATGGTTAGAGGTTCAGTCGTCCTTCCTCATGGAACGGGTAAACCTGTTAGGGTTCTGGTTTTTGCTAAAGGAGATAAGGCTAAGGAAGCTCTTGAGGCAGGAGCTGACTATGTTGGGGATGAAGACCTTATAAAGAAGGTCCAAGAGGAGGTTTGGCTTGAGTTTGATAAAGTAATCGCTACCCCTGACATGATGCCCCAGGTTAGCAAGCTTGGTAAGATCCTTGGTCCGAGGGGGTTAATGCCAAGTGCTAAAACAGGCACGGTGACCTTTGATGTAGCTAAAGCTGTAAGAGACATTAAGGCTGGTAAAGTTGATTTTAAGGTGGATAGGGGTGGCGTTGTCCATGCTCCTGTCGGTAAGGTCTCTTTTGGGGAGAAAAAGCTCCTTGAGAACTTGGCAGCCTTTATGGATGCCCTTATTAAAGCTAAACCACCTGGAGCTAAAGGGCAGTATATTAAGGGTGTAACCATTTCTACGACGATGGGACCTGGGATTAAAGTTGATGTAAACGACATAAGGAATTTGCTCCAGAAGCACTCTGGAGACTAAGCAGCTATCGTTTGAGGGCCTGAAGGTGCCCTTTTCTATAAAGGGCCCTCTGGCCAGAGACGGTTTGGTGCCCTTTGGGCTTAAATGGTTTAGCCAGCCAACCGTAGGTGCGGAAGGGTGCCCTTCCAAAAATTTGATTAGGGGGTTTAGCCTTGAAGACGCGTGCTAAAAAAGCCGAAATTTTAAAATCATTTGAGGAGAAGCTTGAAAGAGCAAACGCCCTTTTTGTTCTGTCTTACAAAGGATTTACGGCTCACGAGAGTAATGAGATAAGAAAGCTTGTTAGGGAGAAGGGAGGAGAGTTCAGGGTAGTTAAGAATACTCTCCTTCGAATTGCAAGCGAAAAGAAGGGGAAGCAGGTGGTAAATGACTATGTTGAAGGACCGACGGCGGTAATCTTTACTTATCAAGACCCGGTTGAGATAGCCAAGGTTTTGAAAGAGTACATCAAAACTCATCCCTCTCTTACCTTGAGAGGGCTTGTTTTGCAGGATAAGGGTTATGATGCGGCGATGGTTGACGAGCTGGTTAAACTTCCTCCGAAGGAGGTTCTCATCGCTCAACTACTTGGGATAATTCAGGCGCCCGTTGCCAACTTTGTGGGGGTGCTTTCTGCTATTTTAAGGAATTTCCTCTATGTGCTTAAGGCAATTGAAGAAAAAAAAGCTAAAGGAGAGGCTTAATAAAGAAAAAACAAAAGGAGGGTAGGAGATGCCAGTAACAAAGGAAGAGGTAATCGAGTTTATTTCCAACATGACGGTGCTTGAGCTTTCCCAGTTTATCAAGGAGCTTGAGGAGAAGTTTGGGGTAACAGCGGCTGCCCCAGTAGCAGCAGTGGCAGCGGTTGCAGGAGCAGCTGCTCCTCAAGCTGAGGCTAAAGCTGAGGAAGAGAAGACGGAGTTTGATGTTATTCTTGCCGAGGCTGGAGCCAACAAGATCAATGTTATTAAGGTTGTCAGAGAGATTACGGGGCTTGGTCTTAAGGAGGCTAAGGACTTGGTTGAGAGCGCACCAAAGCCAGTTAAGACAGGTGTGTCCAAGGCTGAAGCCGAAGAAATCAAGAAAAAGCTTGAGGAAGTTGGCGCAAAGGTCGAAATTAAGTAATCTTGACAATCCTATATCATTGGTTTAAATTGTTAAAGGGTGTCCTTTCACGGGGACACCCTAATTGTCTTTTTAGTCCATAGAATCCCAAGGGGAGGAATCAAGTAATGTCAAAGATGGACGGAAAAAAGAGTGTAAGGAAAAGCTTTGCTAAGATTAAGCAGATAATGGATGTTCCTTATCTTATCGCCATACCAAAAGAATCATACGAAAATTTTCTTCAACGCAACGTCCCTTTAGAATCAAGGAAAGATGTAGGAATTCATAGGGCACTAAAGGCTGTTTTCCCTATTAGGGATTATGCTGATACAGCGGTCTTAGAATATCTTGACTATCAAATCATGCCTCCAGAGTATGATCCAGATACGGCAAAGGAGAAGGGGCTAACCTATGAAGCCCCAATGAAGTTAAGGGTAAGGCTTACAAGCTTTGATGTTGACCCTGATACCGGCGTAAAAAGCATAAGGGATATCAAGGAGCAGGAGCTTTACTTTGGGGCTATCCCCTTAATGACCGAAAGGGGTGGCTTTATCATCAACGGAACAGAAAGGGTGGTGGTTAATCAAATTCAACGTTCCCCTGGCGTCATCTTTGAGAAGGATAAGACCCATGCTCGGGCTGGAAGGCTTACCTATGTAGCAAGGGTTATTCCTGTAAAAGGCTCTTGGGTCGACTTTACCTTTGACTATCGTGGAAGGCTCTATGTGAGAATAGATAAAAGAAAAAACATCTCGGCAACCGTCTTTCTTAAAGCCCTTGGTTTTACTGAGGAGGAGATTTTGAAGCTTTTCTATCCTGTGGAAACCTTTTATCTCCTGGAAGACGGAGTGGAAAGAGAGGTCAATTCTGAAATTTTAGCGGGAACTAAAGCAGAGGTTGACCTTATAAACCCGGAAACAGGAGAAGTCCTGATTAAAAAAGGAAAAGCGATCAGTCAAGGTCTTATAAAAAGAATACTTAGCTCCGGGGTAAAGCGCTTAAAGGGTGAGGATAAGCTAATTTTGGGAAAAATATCCGCTGAGGATGTTATCGACCCAGAGACGGGAGAGGTCCTGCTTAGTTTGAACGAAGAGATAACAGAAGAGAAGCTAAACCTTCTTCGAGAAAGGGGATTTAAGGAGGTAAAAGTTCTTTTCACAAGCCTTAGGCGCTATACTACGGCTATAAGGGATATGCTTAAGGCTGATAAGGCAAAAACAAGGGAAGAAGCCATCCTTGAGATCTACAGAAAGATGAGACCCTCATCACCTGTGACCCTTGAGGTAGCTGAGGCTTATTTCCGTTCCCTATTTTTTGACCTTCAGACCTATGACCTTTCCGAGATCGGAAGATACAAGATAAATCAAAGACTAAACCTTGATGTTCCCATAAATGTTAGAGTCTTAATTAGAGAGGATGTCATAGCCGTCATTAAAGAGCTTATGCGGATGAGGGCTAACGAAGAGGAAGGGGATGATATCGATAGTTTAGCCAACCGTAGGGTGAGGTCTGTGGGCGAGCTTGTGGAAAATCAGTTCCTCCTTGGCATGATGCGGATGGAAAGGGTTATCAAAGAAAAAATGCAACTTCAGGAGATAGAAAACCTCACCCCAAGCGACCTGATAAACAGCAAGCCTGCGATCTCTGCGGTCAAGGAATTCTTTGCTCAGGGTCAGCTTTCTCAGTTTATGGATCAGACGAATGTTCTTTCTTCTTTGACCCATAAAAGAAGGCTATCTGCTCTTGGTCCTGGAGGACTTACCAGGGAAAGGGCTGGCTTTGAGGTCCGAGATGTTCATCCAAGCCACTACGGTAGGATCTGTCCGATCGAAACACCAGAGGGTCCTAACATTGGTTTGATCGTATCTCCTACCACCTACGCTAAGGTTAATCCTTATGGATTTTTAGAAACACCTTTTAGGGTAGTGAAGGACGGAAAGGTTACGGATGAGGTCGTTTACATTAGCGCGGCTGAAGAAAAAGACTTGGTCATAGCCCAATCCACGATCAACATTGATAAAGAAGGGAACATTCTTGATGAGGTTGTTCCTGCCAGAAAAAACGGTGAATTTATAATGGCAAGACGCGAGGAAGTAGACTTAGTTGACCTATATCCTGCTCAGGTTGTGAGCGTCTCAACCTCGCTCATACCCTTCCTTGAGCACGACGACGCAAACCGAGCCCTCATGGGTTCTAACATGCAGAGACAAGCTGTTCCTCTTATTAAAACCAAGGCACCGCTCGTTGGCTCGGGAATGGAGAGGGTTGTAGCAAGAGACTCGGGCTATTTGCTCGTTGCGGAAGATGATGGCGTCGTTGAGGAGGTTGATAGCACAAGAATTGTGGTGAGCTACTTTGGGAAGGATGGAGCTTTACCAAGGGTTAAGGTTTATGACCTTGTGAAATGGCAAAGGACAAACCAGAATACAACCTTTTTACAAAGACCTATTGTTAGAGCTGGTCAGAGGGTAAAGAAGGGAGATGTTTTAGCTGATGGTCCTTCAATGGATAGAGGTGAGCTAGCCCTTGGCAAAGATGTTCTCGTAGCTTTTATGCCCTGGAGAGGATATAACTTTGAAGACTCTATCATCATGTCCGAAAGGCTTGTCAAGGACGATGTTTTTACATCCATCCATATCGAAGAGTTTGAGTGCGTTGCCAGGGAAACAAAGCTTGGGAAGGAGGAAATTACTCGAGACCTTCCCAATGTGAGCGAGGAGGCTCTGCAACATCTTGATGATAGCGGGATTGTTAAGATTGGTAGTTATGTCCGGCCGGGCGATATCCTTGTCGGTAAGGTTGCTCCAAGCGGTGAAACAACCCTTACTCCTGAAGAGAAGCTTTTAAGAGCTATCTTTGGAGAAAAGGCAAAGGATGTTAAGGATACCTCTCTCAGGGTGCCAGCTGGGATTGAGGGGATTGTTATCGACACCAAGGTTTTAACCAGAAAAGGCTTAGAAAAGGATAGCCGAGCTAAACAGCAGGAAGAAAAGGCTATCTCAGAGCTTTTAAGAAGGCAATCTGACGTTCTTGAAGTTTTGAGAAGACATCTTGTGGTTAAGCTTGCAGAAATTTTAGCAGGAGAGAAGGCAGCATCAAACCTTGAGGTTGAGGGAGAAGTATTTGTCAAGAAGGGAGAGGTTCTAAATGAGGAACTACTCAAAAACCTCCCACCAGCTGTTCTCCCAAAGCTTAAGGAAATTGTCCCTAAGGGGAAAAAAGAGATAGTGCAAGAGCTACTTTCAGCCTTTGAAAAGCAGAAAAAAGCAATTGTCGAAGAGTATGAGGCAAGGATCAATCGTTTGAAGAAGGGGGATGAGCTTCCGCCAGGTGTTCTAAAGATAGTCAAGGTTTATGTAGCCATGAAGAGGAAACTTCAGCCAGGCGATAAGATGGCAGGTCGCCACGGAAACAAGGGCGTTGTCTCTAAGATAGTTCCCGTTGAAGATATGCCCTATCTTCCTGATGGCACGCCTGTTGACATCATACTTTCTCCTCTTGGCGTTCCTTCCCGTATGAACATCGGGCAGCTTCTTGAGACCCATCTCGGGTGGGCTTGCAAGGAGCTTGGAAGGAAGGTGGCTAAGCTTGCCGAGGAATATCAGGTTGTTGCGGTTAAGGAGCTCTTGAAAGAGATCTTTACAGAGGAGGAATACGAGAGGTTGGTTGAAGGGAAAAGCGATGAAGAAGTGCTTGAGCTTGCTAAAGGCTTCATGGATGGTATACCCATAGCCACACCGGTTTTTTGCGGAGCAAAAGAGGAGGAGATTAAGAAGTGGCTTAGGCTTGCTGGGCTTTCAGAATCAGGGACTACGGTTCTTTATGACGGTATGAGCGGGGAGCCTTTCTTAGAGCCTGTCACAGTAGGATATATGCATATGCTAAAGCTTCACCACCTTGTGGACGACAAGATCCATGCTAGGTCAACGGGACCTTACTCCTTAGTTACTCAGCAGCCTCTTGGCGGAAAATCTCAGTTTGGTGGTCAAAGGCTTGGAGAGATGGAGGTTTGGGCTATCGAAGCTTACGGTGCCGCCTATACACTGCAAGAGTTTTTGACTGTGAAGAGCGATGATGTGGAAGGCCGAGCAAGGATGTATGAAAGGCTTGTTAAGGGGAAGAATTTTCTTGAATGCGGTATCCCTGAAAGCTTTAGGGTCTTAACGAAGGAGCTACAAGGGCTTTGTTTGGATGTTGAGTTGATCGAAGATTAAAAACCTAACAAACCAAATAAAAGGGAGGTTTAGACCCTATGAAGGATCTGTTGTCGATCCTCGAAAAACCAAAGGATTGGATGAGAATAAGGGCGGTTAAGATTGGTCTTGCAAGCCCGGACAGGATACGCGAGTGGAGCTTTGGCGAGGTTAAAAAGCCTGAAACCATAAATTACCGCACCATGAAGCCTGAGAGGGACGGCTTGTTCTGTGCCAAGATTTTTGGACCTGTTAAAGATTTTGAATGTCTCTGTGGAAAGTATAAAGGGATAAAACACCGTGGAGTTATCTGCGAAAAGTGCGGTGTTGAAGTCATTCATAGTAAAGTTAGGCGCGAAAGGATGGGGCACATTGAGCTTGCCTCGCCAGTTGCTCATATCTGGTATCTGAGGAGCATCCCTTCAAAGATTGGCTTACTACTTGATATGAATTTAAAAGAAGTAGAATCCATCCTTTATCTTGAGCGCTATGTAGTGATAGAAAGCGAGGTTGACGAGCATCCCGTTGGGAAGATCCTAACGGAGGAGCAGGCTTCCTATGTGATGGAGCACTATGGTGATAAGGTGAAGGTAGGGACGGGTGCGAGCGCCATTCAGCAGTTGTTGAAGAAGCTTGACCTTGAGAAGCTTGCTAAGGATATTCAAGCCCAGATGGAAGCAACAAGGCAGGAGGCAAGGAGGAAGAAGCTCGGGAAAAGGCTTCAATTGGTCAAAGCCCTTTTAGAGTCTGGGAACAAGCCAGAGTGGATGATCCTTGAGGTTCTTCCGGTAATTCCTCCGGAGCTTAGACCGCTTGTTCCGCTTGAGGGGGGAAGATTTGCCACCTCAGACTTAAACGACCTTTATCGTAGGGTAATCAACAGGAATGTGCGTTTGAAAAAACTGATCGAGCTTGATGCCCCTGACATCATTTTGCGGAATGAAAAGAGGATGCTTCAGGAGGCGGTTGATGCCCTTTTGGATAACGGTCGCCGGGGGAGACCGGTAACTGGACCAAACCGTAGACCCTTGAAGAGCCTTTCAGATGTCTTGAGAGGTAAGCAGGGTAGGTTTAGGCAAAACCTACTTGGGAAAAGGGTTGATTTTTCAGGACGGTCGGTGATCGTTGCCGGACCAGAGCTAAGGATGCATCAATGCGGTCTTCCAAAGAAGATGGCAATTGAGCTTTTTAAGCCCTACATCTATGGTTGGCTTGAAAGGAATGGCTATGCTTCAAACATCAAGACTGCAAAAAAGCTTGTAGAGGAGGAGCATCCAGCGGTTTGGGATGCCCTTGAAGAGATAGTCAAGGAATATCCTATAATGCTCAACAGGGCTCCAACGCTTCACCGCCTTGGTATTCAAGCCTTTGAACCAGTGCTCATAGATACTAAAGCGATCCAGCTTCATCCTTTAGTTTGCGTTGCATATAATGCTGACTTTGACGGCGACCAGATGGCGGTGCATGTTCCTCTTTCCGTTGAGGCTCAGGTGGAAAACCGGGTGCTAATCCTTTCAACAAACAACATCCTCCTTCCAGCAAGCGGAATCCCCGTTGTTTATCCCACTCAAGACATGGTCCTTGGGCTTTACTACATGACGATGGAAAAGCCCTTTGCTAAGGGTGAGGGCAAGATTTTCAAGGACAGGGATGAGGTGATCTTAGCTTATCAGAGCGGTGAGGTTGAACTTCAGGCAAAGATAAAGGTTAAAATTGACGAAAAGCTTGTTGATACTACCGTAGGTAGGGTGATAGTATCTACCATCGTTCCCGAAGAGATACCCTTTGAGGAATACAACAAGCCTTTGACCAAAAAGGAGCTTCAGCAGTTGATCAACATTTCTTACAGACGGGCTGGCAATAAGAAGACGGTTATCTTTGCGGACAGGATCAAAGATTTAGGCTTTGCCATGGCTACACGGTCAGGGCTTTCCATATCCGTTGACTATTTGACCATTCCTCCTAAGAAGGCTGAGATCCTTGCCGAAGCGGAAAAGAAGATGGCTGAGATCGAAGAGCAGTATAATGAAGGTTTGATTACCGAATCCGAAAGGTATAACAAGATAGTTGATGTTTGGCAAAACGCTACCGAGCGAGTCACAGAAGAGATGATGAAATTCATGGAGAAAAAGGAGTACATCGGACCGAACGGTGAAAGGGTTATCGGACCAAGTCTTAATCCAGTGTTTATCATGGCTCATTCCGGTGCTCGTGGTTCAAAGGACCAGATTAAACAGCTTGCTGGAATGCGTGGTCTTATGTCTAAGCCCTCGGGAGAGATCATTCCCACGCCGATTAAGAGTAATTTCCGTGAAGGTTTGTCAGTGCTTGAATACTTTGTATCAACCCACGGTGCGCGTAAAGGTTTAGCAGACACCGCTTTGAAAACGGCAAACGCTGGATACCTTACAAGAAAACTCGTAGATGTTGCTCAGGATTGCATGGTGACCGAAGAGGACTGCGGGACTATCGACGGCATTGAAATAGGGCATCTTACTGAAGGCGGTGAGATCGTAGAGCCCGTTTGGGATAGGGTGCTTGGTAGGGTAGCTTTGGAAGACATCGTTGACCCAGTAACTGGAGAGGTTTTAGTGCGGGCAAACGAGGAGATCGACGAGGCTAAGGCAAAGAAGTTAAAAGAAGCTGGAATTGACAAGGTGGTGATCCGGTCTGTTTTAACCTGCGAAGCAAAGTTTGGTGTTTGTCGCATGTGTTATGGCAGGGATCTCGCCACTGGTAGGCTTGTTGAGCTTGGCGAGGCGGTTGGGATCATTGCCGCCCAGTCGATCGGTGAGCCAGGGACTCAGTTAACCATGAGAACCTTTCATATCGGTGGTGCCGTTGGCGGCGCAAGGGAGCGTAGCGAACACATCGCTCAGAGCCACGGAGTGGTTAAGTATTTAAACATCAGATATGTGGAACGTCCAGACGGGACGCTTGTTTCTCTGAACAGACAGGGAGAGATTGCCATCATCGGTCCTGATGGCAGGGTGTTAGAAAAATATCCTGTCACTTACGGGGCAAAGATTAAAGTAGAGGAAGGGGAAGCGGTAAAACCCGGCGACCTCCTTGTGGAATGGGACCCGTATACAATCCCCATCATCACTGAAGTTTCAGGTAAAGTAAAGTTTGGAGATATTATAGAGGGCGTGACCATAGACGAGAAGATCGACCCCACTACAGGGCGTATGATGCGTATTGTAAGAGATTATAAGCTCACAGATTATCGCCCACGTATTTCAATAAAAGACGAAAAAGGTAGAACGATTGACCTTCCTGAAGGGCGTGGTAAGGCAAGGTATGAGCTACCCGTTGGAGCCATCATCAGCGTAAATGAGGGAGATTATGTCGAGGCTGGCGATATCATCGCAAGAATTCCGCGAGAAACTGTTAAGGCTAAGGACATAACTGGTGGTTTGCCCAAGGTTACTGACCTTTTTGAGGCAAGGAAGCCTAAGGACCATGCCATAGTGAGCGAGATCGAGGGTAGGGTTGTTTTTGAGAAGGATGTCAGGGGTAGAAAGGTTTTAACCATTCAACCTGAGGTTGGCGAGCCGATTGAGTATCAGATCCCCAAGGGGAAGCATATCGTCGTAAGAGAGGGAGATTACATAAAACCTGGTGATGCCTTGATTGAAGGGACGCCCAATCCTCATGATATACTTAAAGTTCAGGGTGTGAAAGGAGTAGCAAGGTTTTTGGTTGAAGAAATTCAACAGGTATATCGTGCCCAGGGTGTTAAGATTAACGACAAGCATTTTGAGGTTATCGTAAAGCAGATGCTTAAGAAGGTGAAGATCAAAGAGGCTGGAGACACTGACTTTATGGTTGGTGAGATAGTGGATAAGGTGAAGTTTGAAGAGGTTAACGAAAAGGTTCTTGCCCAAGGAGGAAGACCAGCCCAAGCGGAACCAGTGATCATGGGTATCACGAAGGTAGCTTTACTGACCGATTCTTGGTTGTCAGCTGCGTCCTTTCAGGAGACAACAAGAGTGCTTACTGAGGCGGCTATTGCTGGAAAGGTAGATTATCTAAGAGGGTTGAAGGAGAATGTTATCGTTGGAAGGCTCATTCCAGCTGGGACAGGAAGAATAGTTTACGAAGAGAAAGGTTGGCTGTAAGTGGGCTCTTTACAAGGGAGAAAGATGCATTATTTTTTATTTAGGTCTTTAAAAAGTAGGGGGCGAAAGGGCTCGACGGGGTAAGTATAGGGTTAAACTGCAGGCCGTGGTTGCGCCCGCCACGTAAAAAAGGGTGCAAAGCTACAGCTGCCAACGAATACTCCTACGCTTTGGCAGCCTAATCTAAGAGCTGCCACGTCCCTTAAGCTACCTGCCTGCGGTGCTTAAGGGGCGCGACCGAAGCAGGCTTTGGGTATAAGCCCCGGTGGGAGGCTTATACCCGAGAGAAAATCCCACCTGGTAGAGGGTCCGGGTGCCTGTGACCGGCTCTCTACGAGATTTAAACCACAGGCTAAGCCTGTAGGGGTTTAACCCGAGGCTTACCTCGGACGCGGGTTCGATTCCCGCCGCCTCCACCAAAATTCTCTTAACTCCATTCAAACTTTATATTCCACGAATGGTTTAATGGACCGGCTCCTTTCCCAAGAGGAATTGCCCTTTCAATAGCCTTTTCCACATAAACTTTAGCCCTTTTTACTGAAGTTAGCAAATCGTAGCCTAAAGCTAAGTTTGCGGCAATGGCTGAAGATAAAGTGCAGCCAGTTCCATGAGTGCTTTTAGTTGTTATTCTTTTTCCGGATAAAACCCAAAATTCTTTTCCATCATAGAATACATCCGTAGGCTCACCCTCTAAGTGCCCCCCCTTTACTAAGGCAGAAGAAGCGCCGAGTGCCTCAACAAGATACCTTGCGGATTCCTTCATATCTTCAACAGATTTTATGCTAATTCCGGTAAGGACTTCTGCTTCAGGAATGTTTGGGGTAACGACGGAGGCTAAGGGTAAAAGTTGAGATTTAAAAAGCGCTATAGCCCCTTCCTTAAGCAAAGGGGCTCCGCTTTTTGCTACCATAACCGGGTCAAGAACAACCCATTTGGGCTTAAATTCTTTTAGTATTTTTACTACGGTAGCAACTGTTTCCTCCCTTGAGAGCATCCCGATTTTAACCGCAGCTGGAGAAAAATCCTCGAAGACCGCTTTTGCTTGAAGATAGATGACCTCAGGCGAAACATCTTCGATGGCGTAAACCCCCAGAGTGTTTTGAGCGGTGATGGCGGTGATTACAGTTGTGCCGTAAACTCCATGAGCAAAAAAGGTCTTAAGGTCTGCCTGGATACCAGCACCCCCGCCAGAATCCGAACCAGCAATAGTTAAGACAACGGGTAGCATAGAGTATTATTATAGATAAAAAAGAATCACTTTCAAGTCGCGCAGAGCCCCCTTTGTCGCCCCGAGCCCTCTCCTTTTTTGTCACCCCGAGCCCTCTCCTTTTTTGTCGCCCCGAGCCCTCTCTTTTTTGTCGCCCCGAGCCCTCTCTTTTTTTGTCACCCCGAGCCCTCTCCTTTTTTGTCGCCCCGAGCGAAGCGAGGGGTCTCCTCTTTAGTCTTTCCCTACCACAGGGAGGAGATTTCTCGCTTCGCTCGAAAAGACAAGGTAGGGGTGTCGCCCCGAGTGAAGCGAGGGGTCCCTCGGCGCTTACGCGCCTCGGGAGGACATCCCGATGCCTCGTCCCGAACAAAGTGAGGGATGCCTCGCTAACGCTTGGCACAGCCCAGCCCATGAAAATCTAATACATCCTTGCAAATATCAGGTTTTATTTTACATTAAAATTTAAATTTCTTTTGAAAGTCTTGAGATGGTCTTTACGAGGTGCATATGGAGAGGATAGAGGTCAATGTCGGAAAGGAAGACCCAATAATCATTGAAACGGGTGAATTAGCCCTTTTTGCAAGTGGTTCGGTCGTAGTCAAACAGGGTGGCACTGCCGTCTTAGCCACCGTCTGTTTAGGAGAAACGCCATCTGAAGCCTTAGATTTTACCCCTCTCTCCGTTGACTACCGAGAGCAAAGCTCAGCCTGGGGAAAGATCCCTGGCGGTTTTATCAAAAGGGAAGGGAAGCCAACGGATAGGGAGATCCTTGTTTCCAGAGTGGTAGACAGGACTCTTCGCCCTCTTTTCCCTGACGGCTTTAATTATGAAGTGGTAGTTACAGTTCTTACTCTGTCTGCTGACGAAAAATACGACCCAGATGTTTTAAGCATCATAGGAGGAGGGGCAGCTTTAACCATTTCTTCCATTCCCTTCCATGGACCCTGCGGGGCGCTGCGAATCGGTTTGGTTGACGGGACTTTTGTCCCCAATCCTACCTATGAAGAAAGACAAAGGTCAGAGCTTGACCTTATCGTTAGCTTTAGGGAAGGCTCTGTGATCATGGTGGAGGGCGGAGGGAAAGAGGTCCCTGAGGATAAAGTCGTTTCAGCCATTTTTTATGCCTTAAAGGTTGGCGAACCTCTGATTTCAGCCCAGAAAGAATTAGCTCAAAGACTAAACAAGAAAAAGTTAGAAGAGCTCATCAAGCCTTTTGATGAAGTCTTCTACAAAAGATTAAAAGATCTTTCGGAAAAGAAGGTTGAGCTCGCTTTAAGCATCCCGGATAAGCTTGAAAGAAGAAAGGCTTTGCAGGGGGTCTTTGAGGAGGTTTCCCAAAGCATAGAGCCCGAACTTCAGGTTCTTTCTCAGTATTACTTCAAGAAGCTTGTCAGCGAAACGATGCGAAGAAAGCTCTTTGAAACTGGGCTAAGGATAGATGGGAGGCGCCCCGAGGACATAAGAGATATAAAAATAGACCTTCATCCCTTTGAGAGACCTCATGGCTCTGCCATCTTTAGCAGGGGGCAAACCCAAGTCTACGCAACCGTAACCCTTGGTTCAAGGGAAGAGGCTCAGCTTGTTGAAACCATTTTTGAAGGGGAAACCTTTAAACGCTTCATGCTCCACTACAACTTCCCTCCCTTCTGCACCGGAGATGCAAGACCCTGGGGACCACCAAGGAGGAGGGAAATCGGTCATGGTGCCTTAGCTGAAAGGGCAATCGAGCCTTTTATTCCGCCTGAAGAGGAATTTCCCTACATCATTCGCGTAGTGGCTAATGTGCTTTCTTCAAACGGGTCATCCTCAATGGCGACGGTCTGCGCAAGTTCTTTAGCCCTTTTTGATGCAGGCGTGCCCCTACCTAAGCATGTGGCAGGCGTTGCCATGGGTCTTGTCCGGCAAGATGAACGGGACATCATCCTTACTGACATATTGGGCGACGAAGACCAGCTTGGAGACATGGATTTTAAGGTTGCCGGAACCTATGACGGTATCACAAGCCTGCAGATGGACCTTAAAGTTAAAGGGATCACTGAAGAGATTTTGATATCTGCCCTTGAAAGGGCAAAGTTGGCAAGGTTTGCCATCCTTGACAAGATGTATTCTGCCTGTCCAAAGCCTCGTCCTGAGCTATCACCCTATGCTCCTTTAATCGAAATTGTGCAGGTTCCTGAAGAAAAGGCTCCGCTAATCATCGGTCCAGGTGGTAAAACCGTAAAAGATATCCGGGAGAGGACAAACACGGTGATCTGGGTGCTTGAAGGGGGTAAGGTATCCATTACCGGCAAGAGGAGGGAAGATTTAGAGGCGGCAAAAAGGGAGATCTTTGCCCTCGTTGCTGAGGTTGAGGTTGGAAAGACCTACATAGGTAAAGTTGTTCGGATTGAACCCTACGGACTATTCGTAGAAATTTTACCAGGGAAGGTTGGGCTTCTTCATGTTTCGAAGATGGAAAACCCGCCCAGGGATTTAAAGAGCTTTTTCAAGATAGGCGATGAAATCAAGGTTCGCGTCCTTGAGATAGACGAATTAGGAAGACCAAAGCTAACCACCTTTGACCTCGATGAGTATGAAGGACCGGTATACTAAAAAGGTAGAAAAAGCCTACACCTTTTTAAAGCAAATTGCCCCCTTTTCCCCAAAGGTTGTAATCACCTTAGGGACGGGTTTAACCGAGCTAACAAATTTAGTTGAACGGGTCTTGGTTGTCCCTTACAAGAAAATCCCAAACTTCCCAAGGTCAACTGTTGAAACTCATGCTGGGGAGTTGGTCTTTGGTCTTTTGGGAAAAGTTAAGGTAGCCATGCTTTCTGGGAGGTTTCATTATTATGAGGGATATTCTGCTAAGGAATTGACCCTTCCGCTTAGGGTGTTAACGCTCTTTAAGCCTGAGGTTTATCTGGCAACCAATTCTGCGGGTGGCTTAAACCTTGATTTTAGACCGGGCGACCTAATGGTAATCCGGGATCATATTAACCTTATTCCTGACAACCCTTTGAGGGGGGTCAATCATGAGCTCTGGGGTCCAAGGTTCCCAGACTTAAGCTCAGCCTACGACCCGGAACTACGAAGGCTTATTAAAGAGGTTTCAGCGGAGTTGGGAATGAGCTTACAAGAGGGTGTGTATGTAGCCGTTCCTGGACCAAGTTTAGAGACTCCTGCTGAGACAAGGTTTTTGCGGATGATAGGTGCAGATGCAGTTGGTATGTCAACTGTTCCTGAGGTTATCGTTGCCAATCACGCAGGGCTAAAGGTTTTAGCCATCTCGGTCATCTCCAACGTAAACGACCCTGATAACTTTAAACCGATCCTTTTTGAGGAGGTCGTAGCCGCATCTAAGAGGGCAAGCCAAGCCCTCTCTCAACTCGTTTACAGATTTTTGCAAAGACTTTATGGCTAAGCTTCTTATAAGCTATAGTCCCTTCGAGATAAGGGTTGGTCTTCTTGAGGATGATACCCTTGTTGAGTATGCCGTTGAAAGACCAAAGGATAAAGGCGTCGTAGGAAACATCTACAAGGGAAGAGTGGTTAGAGTTGTTCCTGGAATAAACTCCGCGTTCATAGACATTGGGCTTGAAAGAACAGCTTTTTTGTTTAGCGAGGATGTTTTCCCTAAGGGAGAAATACTCTGGGATAAAGGGGAACCAGCTCCACCCTCCCCTCTTAAGTCCTTGCGGAAGGGGCAAGAGATTTTGGTGCAGGTTGTTAAAGAGCCGCTCGGCACTAAAGGAGCAAGGTTAACCACCAATCTAACCATACCCGGGCACTATCTTGTCTACCTTCCTCTTTTAGACCGTATCGGGGTCTCAAGGAAGATCAAGGATGAGGCTGAACGGGCTCGTCTCAAAGAATTGGTGCAAAACCTTAGACCTCCTAACTCAGGTTGGATAATTCGCACCGCAGCTGAGGGGGCTGATGAAGAGGTTCTGAAGGAAGAAATGGAATTTCTACTCTGCCTTTGGGAAAACATAAAAGAAAAGGCAAAAAGAGCCAAGGCACCAGCCTTAGTCTATGAGGAGCTAAACATTGCCTTTCGCGCTATAAGAGACCTTTTTAATCGAGATGTAAACCTTATCTTAGTTGACGATGCTGAGTTCTTTAAAGAGCTTCAAGATTTTTTAGGAAAATACTACCCTCGCTTGCTTGAATACCTAAAGCTCTATGAGGCATCAGAGGACATATTTTCTGCTCATGGGGTAAACATCGATGTGAAAAAGCTCCTTTCACGGAAGGTCTGGTTAAAATCTGGAGGTTTTATCATTATCGAGCCCTGCGAGGCTTTGACAGCTATAGATGTCAACACCGGTCGTTTTGTCGGGGATAAAGATTTAGAGGATACGGTGTTTAAGATCAACCTTGAGGCTGCTCAAGAGATCGCTCGAGAGTTGAGGCTAAGGAACATCGGGGGCTTAGTCGTTATAGATTTTATAGACATGGACCTTGAGGAGCATAAGGAAAAGGTGGTTGAAGCCCTGATTAACGCCTTAAGAAAAGACAAGGCTAAGAATAGCTACCTCCCAATTTCTCCTCTTGGACTGCTTGAAATGACAAGGGAGAGGAGAAGGGATTCTCTCTACGAGCTCTTTTTAGAACCCTGTCCCCTATGCCATGGCGAAGGTAAGATAAAAAGTAAAAGGACTGTTTACTACGAGCTTTTAAGAAGGCTTTATCGAATGGGCAAACACCTAAAGAATAAAACGGTAATCATCGAGATAAGCTCCTATATTTCCGAGGTTGTAAGCGAAGAAATTAACTTCCTTGAAGAGATAGAGAAAAAGTTTGCCTTTCAATCCCAGCTTAAGATAAACCGAGAGCTAAACCCCTGGGAGTATAAGTTTCATATTCAATGAGGGTGAGGAATGGTGGAGCAGCTTAAGCCCGCAGTTTTTCTTGACAGAGATGGGACGATAAACGAGGAGGTTGGCTATTTAAACCACCCTTCAAGGCTAAAGCTTTTGCCAGGGGTTGCCGAGGCTTTAAAGAGGTTAACAGATAGGGGCTATCTCCTCTTTGTGGTAACGAACCAAAGCGGTCCAGCAAGGGGCTATTTCCCTGAAGAGCTTGTGTTTAAAATCAATTCTATGATTGAAAGAAGGCTTAGACGAAAAGGGGTAAAGGTCGAGGAATTTTTTGTTTGCCTTCATCATCCTAACGATAACTGCTCTTGCCGGAAGCCAAGGACGGGTCTTCTTGAGCTTGCCTTTAAAAAGTATCCCATCGACCGGGAGAGAAGCTTCGTGATCGGCGATAGACTAATCGATGTAGAGCTTGCTAAAAATGCCGGTCTCAAGGGAATTTTAGTCTTGACAGGCTACGGCAAAGGTGAGCTCGAATATGTTCTCCCCAAAAAAGAGGTCAAGCCAGACTTTATAGCCAAAAATCTTAGAGAAGCAGTGAGCTATATCTTAGGCGAGCTTTAGGGCAAAATTGGCTATTCTCATCGTCAAACTCTCAGCCCTTGGCGATGTAGTCCAAACCTTGCCCTCTTTAAGACTGATCAAAGAGTATTTGCCAAACGAAGATATCTTTTGGGTAGTTGAAGAGGCTTACAAAGATTTGCTTTATGGGCATCCTCAAATTGCCAGACTTTTTACTCCTCCTAAGGACTATTTAAAATCTCCCCGGGAGTTATTTAAGCTTTTTAAGGAAATAAGGAGCAAAAGGTTTGAACTTGTTATAGATTATCAGGGGCTTTTGAAAAGCGGGGTCATTTGCGGGATGGCAAGGGCTAAGTATAAGGTTGGGTTTTCCAACCATCGGGAGGGAAGCCCGCTTTTCTACACCCATCGGCTTTCCCCTTACGACCCTGAGCTCCATGCTGTCCTTCGTTATCTAAAGCTAACTCGATCGGCTCTTAAGTTGGTTGGCGTAAGCATCCCTCAGGAGTTCAACGATTTTCGGGATATTCCAAGGGATATCATCTTGCCCGAGGAAAAAGTAAGCGCTCTATCAATTCCCTATTTTGTGCTTGTTCCCTCAGCCCGATGGAAAACCAAAGAGTGGCCTCCTGAGAACTGGGAAAACTTGATAGAGAAGCTTCTTATAAGGTTTCCACAGCAGGCTATCTATCTTGTTGGGAGCGGAGACCATAAGGTCTGGGCAGAAGAGGTTTCTAAAAAGTTTCCGAGGGTTTTTTCTCTTTTTGATAAGCTAAGCTTGAGGGAGCTCGTCTATGTTATCAGGAATTCTGATGTGGTGATCACCGTTGATACAGGTCCAATGCATATTGCAAGCGCCCTTGATAAACCGATAGTAGCCCTTTTTGGTCCTACAGCCCCAAACCGAACCGGACCTTGGAGCTCAATTTACAGGGTGGTTAAAGCTGACCTTCCTTGCCGCCCCTGCTTTAAAAGGACTTGCGAAGATATGCTCTGCATGAAAAAAATAACCCCAGAGATGGTGCTAAATGCCCTTGAGGAAATGGGGATTTTATCTTGAGCCTCTACGGTGACCGCGACCCCCCTTTTTATCGCCAAGAACTCCCCCTTTTATCTCTCCGAACGCCTTCTTTTTGTCGCCCCGAATTTCTCCTTTTTGTCGCCTGAACGTAAGTGAGTGGTTTCCTCTTTTACCTTTGTAGAGATGCTCGCTACCGCTCGGCAGGACAAGGTAGGGAGGTCACCCCGAGCCCCTTTTAGGTTTTCCCTACCACAGGGAGGAGCTTTCTCGCTACGCTCGAAAAGACAAGGTGATGCGGGTATGCCTCGCTACCGCTCGGCAGGACAAGGTAGGGAGGTCACCCCGAGCCCCTTTTATTGTCTCCCCCGAGCCCACTTTTTATTGTCACCCCGAGCCCTCTCCTTTTTATTGTCACCCCGAGCCCTCTCCTTTTTATTGTCACCCCGAGCCGTTAGGCGAGGGGTCTCCATCACAATTTTGTAGGGGAAGCATCTGCTTGCCCTGCAAAATATTTAGCGACCGGGCGTCCACTTTATGATTGACTTTTTTAATGAGCAACAGCTTACTGCTGCTGGTTGTTCCTCCCTGAAGATACAGGGAGGATACCCTCTCAATGTGACATTTCAAATTAGGAATTAAATGTGACATTTCAAAATAGTAACGACACAAACCTTTTTAAGCCCTTGAATAGTCATTATCAAAAATTATAATACTACAAGTAAGGTAATACTTTGATGGAGGTAAGGAGTGTCAAGAAATCTTACAAGTTCCTCTGTTCTTACTAAAAAATTTCAAATTACTTTGCCCAAAAAAATAAGGGAAATTCTTGGCGTGAAATCTGGGGAAAGGATTGGTTTTATAGTTGAGGGCAATGAAGTAAAAATCGTTCCTCTAAAATCGAAGCTTGAAGAAAATTTTGGGAAACTAAAGGCAGTTAGTAAGCCAGAAAAGTTCAAAGAAATAAGGGAGTTTGTAGAAGAAGAAATCGCAAAAAATGTGATAGAAGAACTTAAATGAGAAAATTCTTAGATACTAATATATTTCTTCGTTATCTTACAAAAGATGATGAAGAAAAAGCTTATAAGGTTTTAGAATTATTAAAGAAAATAGAAAAAGGGGAAGAAAAAGCGATCACAAGCCCATTAGTAATATTTGAATTGATATTTACTCTTCAAAAGTATTATAAACTTTCAAAAGAAGAAATAAGAGATTTAGTTTTGCCTCTAATTAATTTAAGAGGTTTGAAATTGCCTTATAAAGTTGTTTTTGAAAAAGCCTTAGAAGTATTTCCTCATACAAACGTTTCTTTTGCAGACCTTTTTAATTATTTTTTTATGTTAGAGCATGGTGTAACAGAAATTTATTCTTATGACGAAGATTTTGACAAGCTTCAAAAAGTAAAAAGATTAATGCCTTAATTTACTATATCCAATGTGTAAAGTCATTAGTTTGAATTTATTTTGGTAATGGTTCAATATTGTCTCAATGTCCCCCCGAGCCCCTTTTTTCTTGTCACCCCGAGCCATCTTTTCTTGTCACCCCGAGCCCTCTTTTCTTGTCCCCCCGAGCCCTTTTTTCTTGTCACCCCGAGCCCCTTTTTTCTTGTCACCCCGAACGAAGTGAGGGGTCTTTCCCTGGGGACGCCGTCCCGAACGCCCCCTTTTGTCGTCCCGAACGAAGTGAGAGATGCCTCGCTAACGCTCGACAAGACAGGATAGGGATGTCGCCCCGAGCCTTTTTTTATTGTCGCCCCGAGCGAAGCGAGGGGTCCCTCGGCACTTACGCGCCTCGGGAAGACACGGATGGGCTGTCACCCCGAGCCGTCAGGCGAGGGGTCTCCATTACAATTTTGTATGAGAAGCCTCTGCTCGCCCAAGTTTTTGTCCTCCCGAGCGTAAGCGAGGACTCTCCACCTTAATTATAACGACAAACCAAAAATAAATTATTGAATTCCTTAATAATCTCTATTAAGATGGAAGATAAAAACGAGGACGCAAAAGATGAGCCTAAACACTCTTTCTCTCGATAAAGAAGAAGTTTGCCTAAAAGGAAAAAGGCTTTATGTTTATCGCCCAGCAAGGCTTGAAGATGTCTTTCAGGGCGACCCTTTTTTAGAGGCTCATCGCTTTCCTTTTTGGGTGATGATTTGGCCAGCAAGCCTTGCCCTTGCTGAATACTTGGCAAGTCTTCCGCCCCCTCTCGACATCTTAGAGATTGGCGCTGGGCTTGGTATCCCCTCTCTTCTTGCTTCTGCCTTCGGTCATAGGGTCTTAGCAACCGATAAAGAGGAGCTCCCTCTTAAACTCCTTGAGCGTTCAGCTGAAGAGCAGGGCTTAGAGCTCAGCGTTAAAACTCTTGACTGGATTAATCCAAACCTTGAGAAAAAATTCGATGTTATCGCCGGCGCCGAGGTAGTCATAAAATCTTCCCTATTTGCCCCCCTTTTTAACCTCTTTAAATCCTATCTTAAGCCCGAGGGGCATATAATTTTAGCCCATGAAAGGGAACGCAAAAGGACCCTGGTGCCCTTTTTAGTCAAGGCAGAGGAGCATTTTAAAGTTGAAACAAAGTTGGTTCGGCTAAAGGATGAGGAAAAGATTATAGAGATTGTGCTAAACCGATTTACGCTGAAATAAGTGAAGGTTAGCTCAGCCGTAAAATTTCTTACAGAAGCCTTAACCCAAAAGCTCCCTGAGGACCGCGCAAAAAGGGAAGCCCTGGAAATCCTCGCTCATCTCCTTCGTGTTTCCCCTTTAAATGTCTGGCTAAAGCTTGAAGAAGAAGTGCAAGATGAGACGCTAAACCACATCCTATCCCGAAGGTTAACTGGCGAGCCCCTGCCCTACATCCTTGGGATAGCCTATTTTTTTGGTAGACCCTTTTATGTGGAGAAGGGGGTTTTAATACCAAGACCGGAAACAGAGGTTTTGGTCGAGCAATTTTTAGAAGTAGCCCCCCCGCAAGGAGTTATCTTAGACTTGGGCATAGGCTCAGGCATTCTTGCCATTACCATCCTTCTTGAAAGACCCAACTACATTGCCTTTGGGGTTGACATAAGCAAAGAAGCCCTAAAGGTTGCCCAAAGGAACGCAAATCTTCATGGAGTAAGCTCAAGGTTATATTTAATCCTTGGAGATGCCCTAAAGCCCTTCAAGGAAAAACCTCTTTTCACAGCCATCGTTAGCAACCCCCCTTACATTTCGGAAGAGGAGTTTGAAACCCTTGACGAAGAGGTTAGGCTTTTTGAACCAAGGGTTGCCCTTGTTTCTGGGGAAACGGGTCTTGAGTTCTATGAGCTCATCCTAAAGCATGCGCCTAAACTCTTAAAAGAAGGCGGTTTTATCCTCGTTGAACTGGGGTATAATCAAGGAAAATTAGTTTATGAATTGGCAAAAGCTTTAGGCTATAAGGTTGATTTTAAAAAAGACCTTCTTGGCTATCAAAGGAGTGCTCTAATATGGAAGGAAGAAAATACATCGTAAAAGGAGGAAGACCCCTCAAGGGTGAAATATCAGTCAAAGGGGCAAAGAACGCCGTCTTGCCAGCCATATCCGCAACCCTTCTTGCCCCCGGAGTTTATGAATTTAAAAATGTGCCGTTAGTAAGGGATGTCTTCTGCATGCTAAACATTCTTTCCCATCTTGGGGCAAGTTGGAAGGTTGATGAGGATACGCTTTATGTGAACACAGAAGGCATACATCGAGTAGACATTCCCTATGAGCTTGCCTCTCAGATCCGGGCTTCCATACTCTTTCTTGGAGCCTTGACGGCAAGGTTTGGGGAGGCAGTTGTCCCTTTGCCCGGGGGATGCCAGATAGGTAAAAGACCCGTTAATTTTCATCAATCTGGGCTTGAAAAGCTCTCCGCAGAGATCACCCTTGACCACGGAAACCTCGTTGCTAAAGCCAAAAGACTAAAAGGAGCTGAGGTTGTTTTAGATTTTCCTTCTGTTACAGCAACGGAAAACCTGATGATGGCTGCCTCTCTTGCCGAGGGTGAAACGGTAATCAAAAACGCTGCCCGGGAGCCCGAAGTCGTTTTCTTAGCTGAGCTTTTGCAAAGAATGGGGGCAGAAGTCAAAGGGGCAGGCACTGAAACCATAATCATCAAAGGGAAAAAAAGGTTAAAACCTGCTAAGATTAAAATTATACCCGACCGCATCGAAGCCGGCACCTTTCTTATCTTAGCACGCTTGCACCCAGAGAACGAAATCACCATCAAAAATTTCCCCTTTGAATATCTGGAAGCCCCGCTTCTAAAGTTTCAAGAGATGGGTGGAGTTTTAGAAAGAAAAGGTAAGGATGTGGCGAAAGTTTATCCTCAAAGGTCCTACCGTCCCATTGAGATTTCTACTTCGCCCTATCCTGGTTTTCCCACCGACCTTCAGCCCATGTTTGCGGTAGCTTTAACCCAAGCGGAGGGGCTCTCTATTATAAGGGAAAACCTGTTTGAAAACCGTTTTCTTTATGCCTTTGAGCTAAACAGACTTTCGGCAAACATCCGCGTGGAAGGGCAAACAGCCTTTATTCAAGGTAAAACTCGGCTTGTCGGCTCACCCGTTAAGGCAACAGACCTTAGAGCAGGAGCAGCTCTTGTTATCGCAGGGCTTATCGCGGAAAACACAACTACCATCTACCGGGCAGAGCTCATAGAAAGGGGCTATGAGAAGCTTCCAGAAAGGCTTAGAGAACTATCCGCTGAAATAGAAGTAGAACCGTGCGCCCTCTGCGAAGCTTAAAAGAGATAATCGGGCAAGAACCAGCGATTAGGCTTCTTACTCAAGCCCTATACTCCCGTAGGCTACACCACGCCTACCTTTTTACCGGACAAGAAGGGGTTGGGAAAGAAACTACCGCTAAGGCTATCGTTTATCATCTCTTCTGCAATATTAGCCAAGATGAACCCTGCGGGTCCTGCCCAAACTGTCAAAAACTTGACAAAGGCTTACATCCTGACCTTTTGTTAGTGGAGCCAGAAAAAAGGGAGATAAAGATCGGACAGATAAGGGCTCTTGAAAGGGAGCTTCATTTTCGTCCAATAAACGCCGAGTATCGAGTAGTGGTTATAAAGTCTGCTGAAAGGTTAAACCCTGAGGCTGGGAACGCTCTCCTAAAATCATTGGAAGAGCCCCCGCCCTATGTCCTTTTCTTTTTGCTTGCCGAGAACGCTTCTCGTCTTCTTCCCACCATTGTGTCCCGTTGCCAAGTAGTTAGGTTTAGACCTTTGCCTAAAGCAGTCATCAAGGATTATTTGATTAAAAGGCTTGGTTTAGATGAAGACTTTGCAGAGACCTTAGCTGAGCTTTCGGCAGGAAGTCTTGGGAGGGCTGTTGAGCTTGCAGAAAAGGGTTTGCTTGAAGACCTTCATGCCTTTGTCTCGGCTGGCACATCTAACAAGGCATCCGCTAAGTATCGTATTTTAGAAAGGCTTGCCAAGTTTTTACCTGAGGACCAGAAAAGATTTTTAGAGCTTCTTCGTCTTTGGGTCCTCCGCTCCTACTTAAGCGAAAAAGGAGCTTCGCACTATCCCAAGGGATTGCCAGAAGAACGGTATAAGGGAGACCCCTTTTCCGCAG
>Ga0081479_114998_pt1 | contig 24522 bp, 26 predicted proteins | sample MamHotmetagenome_FD_70984 | JGI IMG/M metagenome (GOLD analysis project Ga0081479, IMG submission 70984) | Hot spring cone microbial streamer communities from Mammoth Hot Spring (Liberty Cap Streamers), Yellowstone National Park, USA - T=72 v2... | ecosystem: Environmental > Aquatic > Thermal...
AGATATTTAAAAGGACCTCTTTTCTTTGCTTCTTCAAGAAAGACTTCTATAAACTCATGTCCAATAATCTTTCTCTTCTCTTCAGGATCTGTTACTCCATTTAATCTACTTAAAAATCTATCCTCTGCATCTACAACCACCAAATTAACCCCCAAGGATCTTAACGCATTACTTACCTCTTCTTTTTCACCTTTCCTCAATAAACCATGATCCACAAATATAGCAGTCAACTTATCTCCTACAGCTTCCTTTAACAATACTGCCAAAGTAGAAGAATCTACTCCCCCACTAACAGCAAGTAAAACTTTATCTGTTCCTACTCTTTCTTTAATCTCCTTAATTTTTTCCTCAACAAATTTTCCTAAATCCCAATTTTTCTTAGCCTTACAAATTTCAAAGGCAAAATTTTCCAACACCTTTTTTCCATTTTCTGTATGCGTAACTTCTGGATGAAACTGCACTGCAAATAGAGGTTTTATTTGAGACTGAGCTGCAGCTATATAATTATTTTCAGAATATGCCAAAACTTCAAAAGAAGACGGTAATTCTTTTACCACATCATGATGACTCATCCATACATTTTCCTCTTCAGCTAACCCTTTAAATAATAATGAACTTTTAACAATCCTTATTTTAGTTAAACCAAATTCACCCTTTTCACCTTTTTCTACTTTCCCACCAAGAATTTGAGCCATTAACTGAAAACCAAAACATATACCCAATACAGGAACCTCTCCAGAAAAAATATTCATATCAAAATTTAAATCAAAATCGTATACACTATTAGGTCCTCCTGAAAGTACTATACCTTCCACATCTTTACTTTTTAATTCTGAAAACTTTACTGTTGGTGGAAAGATCTCTGAATATACTCCCATTTCTCTAAATCTACGGGCTATAAGTTGAGTATATTGAGAACCAAAATCTATAACACCAATCATAGATTACCAAACTCCCTTTTTACAATTTTTTCAATCTCTGAAATAACAATCCTCAATGGTATACCCTCTTTTTCAGCGATTTTTCGGCAATCCTCATACTCAGGATATGCTTTTTCAATATCTCCATATTTGGAAACCTTGACCTTAATTTTACCCCAAGGTGTAACTATCTCCTTAATCTCCCTTAACATAAATCTCTTATCTACATAATATTTTCTTATTCCTAAAGTGGTTGTCTCTCTAAAAATAATTTCAGATATTTTTTCTTCATGTATTGGATTTGCTATGACAGTAAGTAGAACTCCAGGCCTTCCCTTTTTCATATATACAGGAGTTAAGAAAACATCAAGAGCTCCTTCATTAAACAATTTTTCTGTTAGATATCCATAAATCTGCGGATTCATATCATCTATATTAGTCTCCAAAACTATATTTTTTTCCTCTAATACCACATTCTCATACTTTTCTCCTAATACTACTCTAAGAAGATTAGGAAACTGAAAATCTTTTTTTCCACATCCATATCCTATTTTCTCAATTTTCATCTTAGGCATATTATCAAAAGATTTAACTATAGTTCTTATTATAGCGGCACCTGTTGGAGTTACTAGTTCTCCTTCTCTCCCATCAGAATAAACAGGAACTTCTTTCAGAATTTCCAAGGTCGCAGGAGCAGGAACAGGAATTCTTCCATGATCTGTTTCCACAAAACCGCTACCCAAGGGAAGAGGAGAAGAATAAATTTCATCTACATTCAAAATTTCTATAGCAATCAAAGATCCTAAAACATCTATAATGGTGTCTAAAGCTCCCACTTCATGAAAATGTACTTCTTCTATGGACTCATTATGAATTTTTGATTCTGCCTCAGCAATTTTATAGAAAATTTTTTTAGCTTTCTCCTTGATATCTGAGGATAGATCACTTCTTTCCACAATATCTATTAAATCCTGGAGATGTCTATGTGTTTTAGTGTCTTTAATCTTTATATTTACGTCTGTACCATAAATTGCTCCTTTTTTCTTCTTTGTCACTTCAATTTCATAATCTTCTATAGGAATCTTTTTAAGCTCACTTTTCCATAACTCTTCATCTACTCCTAAATCTAAAAGAGCTCCTAAAATCATATCTCCACTTATTCCAGAGAAACAATCAAAATATAATATTTTCATTTTTTCTCCTCCACCATAATATTTATCATATTTGCTAAATATCCTGCACCAAATCCATTATCAATATTAACTACCGCTATTCCAGGAACACAACTATTTAACATGGTAAGTAAAGCTGAAAGACCATTAAAATTAGCACCATAACCCACACTTGTTGGTACAGCTATTATAGGTCTTGCCACTAATCCTCCTACCACAGAAGGGAGGACTCCCTCCATTCCTGCTACTACAACAATAACATTTGCTTTATAAAACTCAGCTAATTTATCAAATAATCTATGAATTCCAGCTACTCCTACATCATAGATTCTCTCCACATTACTCCCCATTATCTCACATGTTACAGCTGTCTCCTCAGCCACAGGAAGATCAGCAGTTCCTGCACAAGAAACAACAACATTACCCTTTTTCTCTATTTCCTCCCTCAATACTGCAACAATTCTTGCTTTTTCAAAATAAATTGCATCTTCAATTTTGCTTTTTACCTTTTCAAAAACCTCTTTACTTGCCCTTGTAGCTATAACCCTATTATTTACTCTTACTAATCTTTCCATTATTTCCATGACTTGTTCAGGTGTCTTTCTTTCAGCAAACACTACCTCAGGAAATCCTCTAATAAGTGCTCTTAGATGATCAATTTTAGCAAAATGTACATCCTCATAAGGGAGAATTTTTAATCTATCAATAGCATCTTCAACAGATAATTCTCCACTCTTAACCTTGTCTAATATTTCTCTAATTTTCTCTTTCATTCCCTTTCTCCTCGATAAGAATTTTTAGATAATATTTATACATAAATTTTTTCTTTTTTAAAAGGGTTTAGTGATAAAATAATATTAATAAAAAAGGATGGGGGTGTTAAGTATGGCAGAGGATCGTAAATGCAAAAATTGTAAATTCTATCAACCCAATCCTAACGACCCATCTCGTGGTACTTGCTTTGGTATACCAGTAAAAGCTGAAAATTGTTGTCCTCAATTTGTAGCTAAGTCTTAAATTCCACTCTTTCTAAATATATCTCTGAATTTCTTATTAGATCTTTAATAAATTCTGGAGAAATGAGATATAAGATGATAGAGTAGGGTCTGTAGTTGAGGTACTGTAATGATTTTTTAAAAATTAGGAGGCTCCTTATAAGAACACCAAAAAGAAATAGAACTTTATACTCAATAAAATCCCTTAACTCAAAAAGCTCACGGAGAGCCTCCGCTTTCTTCTCTTTTATTCTTTCAATAATTTTTTTTCTTTCATTTAAAAGCTCGTAAACCGTCGATAAAAAACTTTTAGGAAATGGGAAATTTTTAAATATTCCATCATAACCTTTAGCCTCTAATTTTTTAATTAATTTAACACTTCTTCCTAAATCAACCATATAACCTTTCTCATATAACATAAAATTAGCAAGATGAAAATACTCACCAGATTCTAATCCTTTTATAACTTCTAAAACTTTTGAGACTTGTTCAACCTTATTCTTCCAAATCTTAGAGAATTCTTTAGAATTAATAATTTTCTTGCCTAAATATACCTCCACAAATTTGGGAACTTGTAGATCCAAATCTATTTTATCCAGATTATCTAAAAGATTAATTCTTATCCTAATAAGATGACTATCCGGAATATTCTTAAGATAAGAATTCAATTCTCCTAAAAAATAATCTACCATTGGAGCATATTTTGATCCCTCTTCAGGAACTGCTAATACTCTGGGATGTCTTCTCATCTCAGCCATAAATGGACCTGCCTTACCAATAAGAGCAAATCCATAAGGAAATTTTCCAGAATAATATAATGTTTTGAGAAAAGTTTCTGCACTATTAAGATTTTCCTTAGACATTAGAACAAAAGATTTACAATGAGGAGAAGATAACATAATATATGGCCTTTCCTTGTTTTTTATTTCTAAATTACATCTTACTAAAATTTTTCTATCACCTTGAAAATTAAAAATCTCCAAAAAATAAGGTGGTTGAAAAGTATTCTCTTTAATTAGTATTCTTTTTAATGGTAATCTTGCTTTATTAAGAGCAGAATTATAGGATTGAGAAAATACAATAGGATACTTTAATAATAAATCAAAGAAAGAATAAAAATCTTTATTCTTTAAATCCTCATATGAAGCAATCTTAAGTATATCTGATGTTTTTTGAAAACTAAGATTATAATCTTCTGATATATCCTTAACTATCTTTTCAGCAAGTTTCACCTGAAAATCAGCTATTGTTATATTTTGTTCTTTCAAAATTTCTTTAGCCCAGTTATATATTTTTCTTGCTCTCTCTAAAATTCCTCTTCTTTTTTCCTTATTTTTCACTTGTCTTAATGTCCCTCTTAATCCTAAGATAAAAAGAGTTTTCAAATATCTTAATAGCTCATCGTTAAAGTATATACTCGAAAGACTTATTTCTTCAGGATAACGAGGTACTATTCCATACCATCCTAAGGATTTTGAAAACAAATAATATATTTCTGCCTTAGGATTCCTTTGGAAATAAGAAATTAATGTCTCTCTATTTGCCATTAATCCAGATCCCGTAAAAATAGAATAATTTTCATAATCCAAAGAAAAACCGAAATCAGCTAAACTCCTTAAAAAATTTCCATCTTGTTTTATTATATCCTTATATTTTCCCCAATCCTTAACCAACCATAATAGTTTAAAATTTAAATCATTATAGTCAGAAGGCTCAATTGGAACTCCATATAAAAGACCATAAGATATATCTTGATTTATATATACTGCTCCCGTCAATTTTCCTGAATAATCCTCTGTAAGAGTATATCTCCCTGGATTTTTATAAAAAGGAATAAGTCTATGATCCCCCGTACCAAGTTTCTCATCATGTATAAATGGAATGAAAGGTAATTTATCTTTCAAATTATTATAAACTACCAGATCAGTAATAAGGGCATCCCACAGTAGATTTTGATCACCCTTATATATCCATTTTATCCCTAAATCAATAAGCTTTTTAGAAAAATCTGAAGTACAGTTAATTTTGATAGTATAGAAATTTTCATCTTCTCTTATTATTTCCTTACAACCCACTTCCATAATTAAAGCCCTATATGTCTAAATTTCTTACAAATTTTGCTTTCTGCTCTATAAAATTCCTTCTCTCTTCCACATTATTTCCCATAAGGATAGAAAAAAGTCTTTCAGCTTCTAATGCGTCCTCTATTGTAACTTGTAAAAGAACTCTTTTTTGAGGATCCATAGTAGTCTCTCTTAATTGATCCGGGTCCATTTCACCTAGACCTTTATATCTCTGAATATATACATTATCAGGATAGCCCCACTCTTTTAAAATTTCTTCCTTCTCTTCCTCGGAATAAGCATATCTTTCTTCTTTACCTTTTCTTAAAAAGTATAATGGTGGCTGAGCTATATAAACATATCCCCCTTCAATCAGAGGTCTAAAATGCCTATAAAAGAATGTAAGTAAAAGAGTCCTTATGTGAGCACCATCCACATCAGCATCAGTCATGATAATAATTTTATGATATCTAAGCTTGGATAAATCAAAATCTTGACCTATACCTGTTCCTAAGGATGCAATTATAGTTTTTATTTCCCCACTAGATAGAATTTTAGTAAGATGCTGAGCCTTCTCCACATTAAGTATTTTACCTCTAAGAGGTAAAATAGCTTGATACCTTCTATCTCTTGCTTGCTTTGCAGAACCTCCTGCAGATTCTCCCTCAACTATAAAGAGCTCACACTTTGAAGGATCTTTTTCAGAACAATCTGCTAATTTTCCAGGAAGTAGAGTAGATTCTAATAGACTCTTCCTTCTAACAAGTTCCCTTGCCTTCCTTGCTGCTTGTCTTGCCCTATACGCCTCAATAATCTTACCAATTATTAATTTTCCAATATCTGGATTTTTAGTAAAGTACTCTGTTAATTCCTCCTCTACAACTTTTTCTACAAATTTTTTAACCTCTGAATTACCAAGTTTTGTTTTAGTTTGCCCTTCAAATTGAGGATTAGGAACCTTCGTACTTATAATAGCGGTTAATCCTTCTCTTACATCTTCGCCAGATAATGATTCAGCCTCTTTCCAAAGTCCCCAACTTCTGGCAAAACTATTTACTACTTTTGTTAGAGCTGAACGAAAACCAGTTACATGAGTTCCACCCTCAATAGTATGTATATTATTCACATAAGATAAAATCAATTCGTCATATCCAGTATTGTACTGAAGGACCACTTCTATAACCAAATTTTCTTCTTCTCTCTTAAAATAAAAGGGGTCATGTAATACTTCTTTACCCTTTGAAAGATATTCCATAAATTGTATTAGACCACCCTCATATTTAAATACATTACTTTTACCAGTATTTTCATCTTTTAATTCAATAGTAACTCCAGGATTTAAAAAGGCTAATTCCCTTAATCTATTTGCAATAATTTCATAATCAAATTTTGTAGTTTCAAAAATATCAGGATCTGGATAAAATAGTATCTTTGTACCTGTTTTATCGGTACTACCCTTTTCTGTCAAAGGAGTAACAGGCTTTCCTTTCTCATAATCCTGATAATAAACTTTGCCATCCCTCATTACCTCTACTTCTAATCTTTTTGAAAGAGCATTAACAACAGAAAGTCCAACTCCGTGCAGTCCACCACTTATTTTATAAATAGAATTAGAAAACTTTCCTCCAGCGTGAAGTGTAGTTAAAACGATCTCCAAGGCAGGTTTCTTGGCTTGTGGATGTATGTCTACTGGAATCCCTCTTCCATTATCCAATACTACAACTCCACCATCTTTACGCAATTCTACATAAATATAATCACAATATCCTGCCATAACTTCATCAATACTGTTATCTACTAATTCAAAAACAAGATGGTGGAGTCCTCTTACTCCCACATCTCCTATATACATACCTGGTCTTTTTCTTACCGCCTCTGTACCTTCTAATATTTGAATACTATCTGCTGTGTATTTATCCTTTTTTGTTACGGTCATCTTTTAAACCTCCCTTTTGCATAATGACTAAGTTTCTATAATAATTTCTAAGAATTTCTCTTAACTCCTCATCTTTTACTTCCTCAACTATTTTAGCAATTCTTTCTTCTTCACGCAAAGAAAGTTTAGGTTTTTGACTAATAGTAGTTCTTCTTTTTGCCTTAAAATTTCTGCCTTTGTCAATAAAGACAATATCTTTTATAATATTTGGGATAACAAGTTTATTGTTTATTTTTTCTATTAATTTATTTTTAAAAAGCATAAGTTCTTGTACCCATACACTGCTATCTACATATACATAGAGAATCCCATTTTTCACATATGCTGGTCTGGTATGAGAAGATAAGGTCTCACCTACTACTTCTTCCCATTTCTCCATGGCTAAATACTCACATAATTTTTTTTCTAAATTAAGCTTTATAAAAACTTCCCAAAGCTTTGAATATAAAGAATCAGTCATTATAGAATACTTCTCCGTTTTTCACTAAAAAATGTGGATAATCTTTTAAAAAATCTATTCTCACTGGTAAACTCATAAAAATTTGAAACATACTTATACCATTCCAAATGAGTTTCTGTTTTTCCTCATCTAAATCTCCAAATAGGTCATCTATAATAAGAATTGGCTTTTCTTTTCTGAATTCAGAAAGAAGTTTTACAATAGCTAATTTAAATATTATAAAAGCAAGTTTTCTCTCACCAGCAGATGCATATTTCCTCATATCATACCTAAGAGAATCTTTCTTAATGTAAAATCTAAGATCATCCCTGTGAGGGCCCACCAATGTGTAACCTTTTTTATTCTCATCCTCAAATGATTCCTTTAGCTTTAATTCAAAATTTTTCATTAAATTCTCCTCATCCATATTTCCTAAATTAATACTTGAGTAGTATTCTATTTCCAAAAAATCTTTTCCAAGAAGATCAAGAGAAAGACTATGAATAAGTTGCCTTAATTTATTAATTATCTTCAATCTTTCTATCAGTATATAAGTTCCACTTTTTATTAAAGAGCTATTCCATATGTCCACATTTCCATCACTTTTTAGTGTAAGATTTCTCTGGTATAAAACTTTATAATACTCGGAAAGTGATTTGTGATATTTATAAGAAAGGGTTGAAATAAATCTATCCAAAATATATCTTCTTTCAGATGGACCTTCTTTAAAACTATCAATCTCTTCTTGAGAAAAAACAACTACAGGAAATAGAAATATCATATCTTTTTGCCTTTTTAATAATTTTTGATTTATCTTAACTTTTTTATCTGTTTTAGATAAAGCTGTTTCTAAAATCAATTTTTGATCTTGCCATAATACATTACCTTTTATGTAAAGGCTCTCTTCATTCCAATTTATCAATTCCTTTTCATATGGTGTTCTAAAGGACTTTCCTGTAAAGAGAAAATAAATACTCTCCAGGAGATTAGTCTTTCCCTGAGCATTCTCCCCATAAAATATATTTTTATCAAAAAATTTTAATTGAACATTTTTAAGATTTCTAAAGTTTACTACCCTCAAATCCTCTAAAAACACTAATCATCCCCTATTACTAAATATTTTTCTCCTCCTACTTCTACCACATCCCCTTTCTTAAGCTTTCTTCCTCTATGAAGCTCTATCTCACCATTTACCTTTACCATACCAGAAAGGACCAGATTTTTAGCCTGTCCACCTGTATCCACAATTTTAGCCCATTTCAAAAATTGACCTAAGGTAATAGTATCTGTATAAATTTTTATCTCTTTCATAGCCTTACCGGCATTAATATATACATATAATTTTCATCTTCTGGAGAGGTTATTAAAGCTGGTCCTAAATCATTTGTAAATTTCATTATTATCTCATCCACATTCATATTATCTAAAGGATCCATTAGATATTCCACATTAAAACCAATCTCTAAACTTCCATTTATATCAATCTCAGCAGGAAGCACTTCTTTGGCAAACCCTCTTTCAGAAGATAAAGTAGATACAACCACCTCATTGGAAGTAATGGTAATTTTCACAGTATTTGTCTGATCAATTTCGGCAAAAACTTCCATTCTTTCCAAAAGATCAAGATAATCTTTTCTGTTAGCTTTAAAGGATGCTGTAAAATCGGTAGGAATTATCTTATCATAAGCAGGAAATTGTCCTTGTAGTAATCTGGAAATAAAATATATCTCCCCACAATTAAAAACCACTTGACTATCAAGACTTGCCATGTTTACTCTATCATCCTTCGCCTTTGTTAATATTTTATGCCATTCCTTTAAACTCTTAGCTGGAATTATGGTAGGTGGAAAATCATTATCTATATATAATGTCTTTAATGCTAATCTATGCCCATCTACTGCAACCACATTAAGTTTTCCATCTTTCCCCTCAAAAAGTACACCTGTAAGGACCTGTTTAATCTCATCCTCAGCTGCAGCAAAAATAGTTTGCTTTATAGCCCTTCCAAGCTCTATTCTATCCAAGGATATGTTATATTTATCTCCCATATCGCCTATTTCTACCTTTGGAAATTCTTCGGTACTTTCACCTTGTATCTCTATATCTGAATATCCTGCATGAATTATTGCCCTATTTCTCTCATTTACATGTATTTCTAAGGTTACATCAGGAAGTTTTCCTACCACTTCAATAAAAATACTGGCGGGAAGACATACTTCTCCCGGCTCTTCAACTATTACAGGCATACTTAGAGCAAGACCTATCTCAAGATTATTCCCTTGAAGATATAAAGTATCATTTTCAGCTTTCATATAAACATAAGTTAATATAGGAACAGTAGTTTTTGTAGCTACAGCGCTTTTAACAAACTGTAAAGATTGATACAAATCTTCTCTTTGAGTTATAAATTTCATCCTTCCTTCCTCCTTTTTCATGAATTATTCCATATAAAACAATTATACCTTGAGGTGTAAAAAATAAAAAGTTGCATTTGACAAAATTATAATTCCGACTTAAAATGTAAATGTTGAGTGAATTACTAAATATTTATGGAGAGGAGATAGGATGTTTAAAGTATCAGCAAAACTTGAATATGGATTAAGAGCCATGATTCTTCTTGGCAAAAATTACAACATAGAAAGACTTTCTTTATCTGATATAGCACATAGCGAAAAAATATCAAAAGAATTTTTAGCCCAGTTAATGTTAGATTTAAGAAAGGCAAATTTAGTAGAAAGCTACAAAGGAGTAACAGGTGGATATTCATTAACAAAACATCCCAAAGAAATAACACTAAAAGAAATATTAGAAGCTTTAGAAGGACCAATTCAAATTATAGAGTGTATACATGAAACCAACTTATGTGAGAAACAAAACCTCTGTTTGACAAAAAATATTTGGGAATTTGTAGAGATGAAAATTTTAGATTTATTCAATGAGATCACCTTACAAGATTTAATTACAGGAAATATAAGAAAGGAGGCAAATATTTTATTATGACTGAAATGTTAAGAGTAGAGAATTTAAGGGTAGAAATTAAAGAGGAAACAATTCTTGATGGATTAAATTTTTCCTTAGAAGAAGGTGTGCATGTTCTCTTAGGACCTAATGGTACTGGTAAATCAACCCTTCTCGGTACCATTATGGGCCTTCATAAGTATAAAGTATCAGGAAAAGTCTACTTTTATGGTGAAGATATTACTGATTTAACTCCTGATCAAAGATTTAAGAAAGGAATTTTTCTTGCATATCAACTTCCGCCAGCTGTAAGAGGGGTAAGACTAAAAGATATATTAAAGAAAATCTTAAACATAGACCCTAAAAAAGATTTACCAGTTGAGATTTATAACTATCTAAAATCCTTAGATTTAGATGAGACTTTTTTGGAAAGAGAAATTAATTATGGATTCTCAGGAGGAGAAAGGAAAAAAAGCGAAATACTTCAACTACTCCTGGCAAAGCCAAAACTTGCATTATTAGATGAGCCTGATTCTGGAGTAGATATTGATTCCCTAAAGCTTATAGGAGAAGCTCTAAGAAAAATAGCTAAAGAAAGTAATTTACTTATAGTAACCCACAATTTAAAGATCTTAGATTATGTGGTTCCTGATTCTGTAATTGTCTTATTAGATGGTAAATTTGTGTATAAAGATGGTTTAGAAATAATCCATCAAATTGAAGAAAGAGGATATGATTATGTAAGGAGGTTGGTCTATGCTCAAAACTTATCTTAAAGAAATTAGAGAAAGAGCTCTTAAAGCTAAAGATAAGCCTGCTATTTTAGGACCAGATATAGATTTAGAACCCTATATGAGAATAGCAGAAGAAACTCCTATAGATGATCTGGAAAAATTACCAGACGAAATAAAAGAGAATATCTTATATTCTGGTATAACACCATCAGAAAATGATAAGGCAGGTACTTACTTCCAAATTAACCATAGTGTGGTTTACGAGAAATTACAAGAAATATATAAGGGAAAACTTGAAATAATGTCTATTCAAGAAGCCCTTGAAAAATATGAATGGTTAGAAAACTATTATAGTAGATTAATTCCACCAGACACCGACAAGTATACTGCTTGGGCAGAAATAAAACCTACAGGAGGCTACTTTATCAGAGTATTTAAAGGTCAAAAAGTAGAACATCCTGTTCAATCCTGTCTATATATAAAGGAAGGAAATATAAGTCAAAATGTCCATAACATAATTATAGTAGAAGAAGAGGCAGAAGTATTTGTAACCACAGGTTGTCTTACACATCTTAAAGATCAGCCAGGAATCCATATAGGTATTTCAGAATTCTATGTAAAAAAAGGTGGAAAACTTTACTTTACTATGATACATAACTGGTCAGAAGAATTTCATGTAAGACCAAGAACCGCTGTATTAGTTGAAGAGGGTGGTGTCTTTATAAATAATTACGTAACTTTAAAACCTGTTAAATCAATCCAAAGCTATCCAACTGTATATGTAAGAAAAGGGGCAATTGCTCGTCTTTATAGTATCATCTATGGAAGAAAAGATTCCTATATAGATCTTGGAGGAAGATTGATTTTTGAAGAGGAAGATGCAAAGGGAGAAATTGTCTCAAGAATTATAGCAAATGACTCATCCAAGATATACAGTAGAAGTGAAATTATTGGAAAGGCAAAAGGAACAAAAGGATTCTTAGATTGTAGAGGAATATTACTTAGTAAGTCATCTCAAATAGTAGCAGTACCTATATTAGACGCTCAACATCCAGAAAGTGAGCTATCCCATGAAGCAGCCATAGGTCCAATTAATGAAGAGGAAATTGAATATCTCACAACAAGAGGTTTTGATAAAGACGAAGCTATGTCAACTATAACAAGAGGATTTTTAAGCTTAGAAATTCCAGGACTTCCAAAAGTTGCAAAAGAACAAATTAATTATGCTGTAGCCCAATTAGAGAAAGCTGGGTTATAATATGTCTAAATGGAAGAAAGTTTTAAAGAAATCCTTAAAGAAAAGGTAAGAAATATAGGTATTGAGCTTTCTCCCTCTCAAGAGGAGAAGTTTTTTCTATACTATAAAGTATTAAAGGATTGGAATAGAAAAATAAACTTAACCTCTCTTGAGGGGGAGGAAGAGATTATTTTAAAGCATTTTGTAGATTCTCTCACATGTATCATACCAGTAAAAGAGGAAAAAATAGAAAGGATTATTGATATAGGAACTGGTGCAGGATTTCCCGGTATTCCAATTAAGATTATTAAACCTAATCTTTTTATTACTCTCCTTGAATCCCAAAAAAAGAAAGTTACTTTTTTAGAAGAACTTATTAAGATATTGAATCTTGATAAAGTCGAAATTATATGGGATCGAGCAGAAAACTTAGGAAAGAATCCTCAATATAGAGAAACCTATGATTTAGTATTAGCAAGAGGGGTAGCAAAACCAAACATTGTTTTAGAATATGCTTTGCCCTTTGTAAAAATTTCTGGATTATTTCTTGGTCAGGCTACTGAAAAAAATATAAATGAATGGTATATGGCTAAGAATGTAATATCAATTTTTGGTGGAAACTTGGAAAAGGAAATCTCAATCTCTATAGATTCCACTATTACTCGAAAGCTGTTAATTATCAGAAAAATATCTCCAACCCCTGATAAATATCCACGAAGACCTGGAATCCCTGAAAAAAAACCACTACTTTAGCAAAAGGAGGAATAAAAATGAGTATTGAAATTAAGGAAGTAAAAAGCAAAAAAGATAAAAAAGATTTTATAAAAAAAGCAGTAGAAATTCATACTAAATATCAATCAAAAATTCTTCCTTTAGTTAAAGATTTTAAAAAATGAAAAAAAGTGTATTAGTTAATAATTTAAAAGATTTAAAAATTATAATAAACAAGTATGATTGTATTGGAATTGGTAGTGAGTTTTGTCATAATATTTTACCTCATCTTTTAGATGAAATTGATGATACTATTATTAAAATGCTAAAAAGGAAAAAAATTCTAATATATACTTCTCTTTTAACTGATCCAATTTTTGAAAGTTTTGTGGGAAAGTTAGTAAGGTTTATCCAAAAGTTAGATTATATTGAAATTATGTTAAATGATTTTGGGGTTTTAAATTATTTAAATTATAATTTTCCAAATATCAAAAAGGGAATTTTGAGACCACTTTCTATTGATTTACTCAAAATGAATAATAAAGATGTTTACAAATTTGTTAGAGAGTATAAAATAAGTTCTATAGAAACAGATGTAGTAGATTTTTTGCCTAAATTTAAAAATAGAAATTTTAAAATTTATTTAAGAATACCTTTAAAATTTATCGGTTTGAGTAGGTTTTGTCCTTATGAGAGAAAAATAACCTACTCTTGTAGTTATAAATGTCTTAATTTTTATGAAGAACTTCAAGTCAAGAATTGTAATGAAAAATTAATTCTTTTTGAAAATTGTTATTTTAAAAAAATGAAAATAGCAAATTATAAAAAACTTGATTTTGATATGATAATTGAAACAGTTTCGTCATCTTTCAAATCTAAGTGAATGATTTCTATAGAAATTATTAAATCTTATGATGATATTGTAAAAATTAAAAGAAATGATATAATTGTTTCAAGTTATTTTGATAATTATTTAGCTCAAGGAATATTAAAGGCTTTGGCTGCTATAACCTCAAGTGGTGGATATTTTTCTCATATTGCAGTGCTTTCAAGGAAATATAATAAACCCTGTGTTGGTGGAATATGGGGGTGTGAGAGAATATTTAAAAATGGTGAAAAAATAAAAATGATACTATTGATAAATCTTAATTTTGTATCAAAGAAAAATAATATTTTCCTTTTAAAAATTCTATTTTTATAATTTTTTTAAATGATAGAGAAGTTGCTGCGTTTATTATATTGTTTGCGTCTTCACAATTTCTACACAAAGGTATCTTTTTTGATTTTTTTATTATTTCACTTACACTCATTTTTTTCCTTTCCTTAAGTATTTCTAAAAGACATTTTTCATCATCGCTTAGATAAACTTTTTCTTTCTTTTTGTCTTTATTCATTTTAACTGGATTAAAACCTTTCCATCCATATATTTTTATATATTCTCTATCTATTCCTAAGCATTTTTTATTATATGTACACTTTTTACATACCTCTCCTTTTATTTTATTTGAATTTGCATTTTCATCAAGATCTATATACTCAAGATCTGGGGATGTTACAGTTGTGTTAAACTCCGAAAAACCTATAACATTTGAATGATACGTATTATCAATAAAACATGGTGGAACATTTAGAAAAAGTATTTCATTTGAAAGATTATTTTTTTCCATTATCTCAAATGCTTTTTTAAAATATGGAGTACATTTGTAGAGTGGAACACCAAGTTTTTTGTAGTTTTTAAGCATATTTCCAGTGTATAAAGGATATATGATAACGAAGTGTGAAACTCCCATATCAAGCATTTTTAATATTATTTTATCTAACTTAGAATAGTTGTATTTTGTTATAAGAATATTGTTACCTATTCTTACTTTCAGTTTTTTCATATTGTTTATTGCTTTTATTACTTTTTGAAAAGTATGTGAATTGTTTGTAAGTTTTTCATGCACTTTTGAATCCGTTGATGTAAGTGAAAATTTACAAAATGTTAATCCTGCTTCCTTTAATTTTTTTGCAAATTCAAAGTCCGCAAGTTTTAAACCATTTGTTTGTATTCTTATAAACTTGAATCCAACCTTTCTTGCAAATTTTACTATATCAATTATATCTTCTCTTATAGTTGGCTCTCCACCGCTTAAACCAAGTTTTAAATATCCTTTCTTTTTTGCTTTATATATTTCTCTTGCAATCTCGCTAAATGTAAGTTCTTTTCTTCTATCGTAATCCCCTTGTGAACAAAAAAGGCAGTTGAGATTACATTTGTAATTTAAAAGTATCTCATAACACTTATTTTTTTTCATAATTTGTGTTTTAATATAAAATTTCTATATTTTAAAAAGATTTTGAAAAATCTTATTGTGTTTTTTTCAATCATACTCATCATAGAATATATTATATCTAAATTTTTTTTAATAGTTTTATCAGGTAGTTTTTTTTCATATTTTAAGTGCAGATAAATTCCTAAAGGACAAAAAAGCCCTTTATTAACGTAATTTTTAGAAAACTTTTTGAAAAGTTTTTTTCTTTCTTTTAATATTTTATTTTTAATTAGAAGTTCTTTTGAATTTATAACCTTATCACAAAGATAGAAATTTCCATCTGGATATAAAATTATATTTCTACAGCTGTTTTCTTTTTTTCCATTTAAAAAGTTGATAATTTCATATCTATTTGAAATCTCATAAATATCTTTTTCTTCTTTAAGCATTTTCATATATTTTATAAAAACTTTTTTAATTTCTTTCTCAAGTTCAACAATATCGCTTTTCTGCCAGTTATCTAAATAATCAATATTCCATCCAATACTTCTAAATCCAAGTTTATATAAGTACTCGATATTTTCAGAAATTTTTTTGAAGTTTGATTTTGTAATAACCATGTTAACGCTATATTCCTGCATTATATTTAGTTTTTTTATCTTAGAGATTATACTTTCAAAAGATGATTTTGATGAAAATCTGTATTTTCTTGATTTATCATTTATATTTTTTGGCCCATCAATACTTATAACAATTTTTATGTTATTTTTCTTGAAAAATTTTCTGATTTTTCTGTCCAGTAATGTTCCATTAGTGAAAATAGTAACAGGTATTTCTTTTTGTTCTTTTTTAATTTCTTTTATCAACTTTATTAATTGGTTCTTACTTATAAGCGGTTCTCCACCAAGAAAAATAACAGAAGGATTTTTTGATATTTTTAAAAATTTTTTAAATGCCTCTCTAAATTTATTAACAGAAATATATTTACTTGAATTTTGTTTATAAAAGCAATAACTACAATTCATATTACAATTAAATGTTGGATATACAACAAGTCTTTCAATCATTTTACTGGTATAAGTTCTTTATCACCATAGTGTTTTATATAATCTTTCCATATTCCTTCGCAGATATCATACAATTTACATCCATAACATCTTTTAGTTTTTATTCTTGAATATTTTTTTCTATTTTCAACCACATCTTCATCTATAAAATCTGGTGCCCAGTGTTTTGAATGAAATAACTTTGCTTCCCATAATTCACTTATTTGATTAAGATAATTAGTAAAATAGCATAAAGGTACATATCTCACATGCCACTGATGGTATCCATTTTTGTTACCAATATCAAGTGCCTTTTTCATATATGATGATGCTAAAGATATTTTAGGAACAATCTTTTTAAAATTTATATATGCTCCCCCATAAGTTGGATCAACAAATATAAATTCAACATTTCTTATTTGATATTTTACATAAAGATTTGCAATATCTTTAAGGTATTTATAATTTTGCTTTACTACTGTGGTATTCCCATTTATGTTTTTAAAACCAATTTTTTTTAGATTTTCTATTCCACTGATTAACTGAGAAAATGCTCCTTTTGATTGAGTTAAAAAATCATGGATTTTTGCATTTGGTCCATGGATTGAGAAAATTATAGTTGAAAGCCCTGCATCTATTGCTTTTTGGGCAAAGTTTATATCTGCAAACATTCTCCCATTGGTTGCAATTACTATATCTGGTATTTTGAGTTTTTTGGAAACTTTTATTATTTCAATAAAATCATCTCTTATGGTTGACTCACCCCCAATAAATTCAATTATATCTATTTTTTCTTTTTTAGCAGCAAGATATATTTCTTTTAAAACCTCTTCTTTTGACTTATCTTTAATTTTATTTCTTTTTTCTGCGTTTATACAGAAAATACAATTATTGTTACAACTATATCCTAAAAAAATCACAAGTTTTTTTTCCTTTTTATTATTCATCGTAGAAAATATTTTACAAGATTTTTATTCAGTATTAGATGAAGAATGCTTCCTAAAAATATATATATTCCAAACGGTTTCGTTTTTACAAATCTTAATTTGGGATTTTCTTGAGGAAGTCTTGCAAGCCAATCTTTTAATGCTTTTACTTGTTCGTTATTAAGTCCATCTTTGAAACAATCATCAAAGATACCATTAAATATCGGATTTTGTCTTATTATTTGAAGCTCCTCAGAGTGAAGAACCATTCCTTCTTTTATTTCATCTTTTGATGCATAATAAGTGTTACTATTTTCAAGAATATCTTCAAATATTGTTTTTGCTATAAAAAGAACAAGACTAAATTTAAAAGTGTTTAAAATTGCCATTTTAAATATAGTTTTGATGTATTTTATAGGATCTGGTATTAGAAATAGTGTTAAAAAGAGAATTGAATAGAAAGAAATTATTATATATTTCCAGTATTTTGTTTTAAAAAATGATGAAATCTTTGGCCAGAGAAAGAATAATAAAAAAAAGAATATATCAGTTCTATGAAAAATCTTTATTATGTAATTTTGAATAAAAATGTTTATTGTTTGTTTATAAGTAAATATTGAGAGTATGCTTCCAATTGTAAGATAAATTTCAGATGATTTAAAATCTATTTTTTTTAGTTTCTCATAATATAATTTTTTTATTTCATTAAAAGCATTAACATTTTGCATATTCATCAATATTATGTTTTCTTTAAAATAGTTAAATATTGAAATTACTGATGCGACTATAAATATGTTTATTAAAACAATAATCCAGAGATTGTGAGGAAATCCATTAATTCTAAAATTTATTAAAGGAAGAAACATTAAATTTAAGATAAAATATTTTGAATCCCCCGCAGGCCATATTTCACCATACCAAAGTATATATGAAAAAACAAAAGCATAAACAAAGTTTGTAACATATGCTTTATAAAATTCTAAGTTAAGATAATTATTGTTATATCCAAAATATCCTGCGATTGTATTTGAAATATTTATAAGTAGAAGAAAAAATATTACCTTTATTCCTAAAAGTATATCTTTATTTCTTATTTTTCCAAATTCTCTGTCTTCTTTAAGTATTCTTAATGAAATTGCAAAATAAGAAGGTAAAGAAATAAACGAGACAATCTCAGGTATTTTACCTAGTAACTGGTTTAAGTTCATAATCTCCATATATCTTATAATATTCTAACATAAGACCGAGACAATTTTTTCTAACAATACATTTTTTACATTTTTGAGTATATATTCTTTCTTTTTTAGGTAGTGTTATCCAGCATAATTTTCTTAATTCTTTATCTACAACGCAAAGAGGATAATGATATAATCTAATTGCATGATCATAATTTAAAATAAGTTTTTTTATTTGTGAAAGTTCTTTTGAGGTTTGAGAAAGTTTTACTGAAATTTTCTTATGATTTCTAAGTGCTTTTCCTTCAATTTCATAATGTATTATTGAAACTCTCCAATTTTTTTGTTTTTTAAATTTTTCCCAAAGATATATCAAAGTATCTTTTAAAAGTCTATAGTTTTGCTTTATTAAAACTATTCTAAACTCAATTTCTCCATTAAAGTATTTCATAAGATTTTTAATACCATTTAGTGTTTCAGAAAAACTTCCTTTTATACCTGTGATGTTTTCAAAAACTTCTTTTTTTGATGAAGGGAAATTTATAGCAACAGAAAATGGTTGTTTTGCAATCTTTGAAAATTTTATTGTAAATCTTTCATCCTTAAACTTTCTTGCATTTGTTAAAAGTGTTATTGGAATATCAGGTAAGTTTTTTCTAAAGTAATATATAAGTTTAAAAAAATCTCTATGTATTGTGGGTTCTCCCCCTGTAAAATTTATGTAGTTGTCAAATTCTTTATTCCCTTCATATACTTTTATTCCTTTAAGATAAAGATTGAGTTTTTTTATCTGTGTCTTTAAATCATAATTTTCTTCCGACGGAGAGTTTACAAACTCATCTGGATTTGTGCACATTATACATCTGTTGTTGCATTTATTCCAGACGCACACATCAGGCATAAAACCACCTTAGAAAAATTTCTTTTATTTTTTTACTTTTAATCTTTTCAAAAATTATTTCAAATATTCCTTTCTCTATATCACACCAATAAAAAGAATTATATGAACCATACAATGTTTTAGATGTTTCATAGTTAAATACAGGGCACAGTCCACAATATGGTTTGAAATCGCATCTTATGCACTTTGGATTTAAATCATTTATAGATGAGTATATACATTTTACTGCATTTGGAGAAAAAAGAATATCTTTATATTTGGATTTATAAACATTTCCTATTTTAAAGGTAAAATCACCATATGCTCCAACCATTCTTCCTTCATCACAGGTATATATATCTCCGTTATAATTATATGCTAATTGTCCAATAACAGCTCCACATGGAGATCTTAAATCCAAAAAATTTGGATCTTCATTTAATAATATTTTTTTTAGTTTTATAGCCGCATTTCTTTCTATAAACTTTTCTCCTCTTTTATTTATTTCAATTATATAATCAATACTTTTTTTGTAAAAATCAATAAAATCATTTGCACTATATCCGATATCTTTCCAGACATTTTTTGCATAACCAATTGGTGAAAGTGGTCTTAGGAATATTCCGCCTATTTCAAGTTTTCTATACTCATTAATTATTTCTTTTGGATAATTTAAAGAGATTTTAGTAGTTGTCATTAGTGCTGATGGAAGTGAATCTGTTTCTCCATTTTTTGATATTTCAACCAATCTTCTTATCTTTTTAAACCAATATATTACCTTATCGTAAGAAGAGCCATTTAAATAAATTCTATTTTTATTATGAACTTCTCTTGGTCCATCAAGTGATGTGCATATTGATATGTTATTTTTTATTATGAATTTTAGTTTTTCGTCATCCATTAATGATAGATTTGTAACTATGCTAATTATTAAATCTTTCTTATATATCTGATTTTTTTCTTTTAGATATTCTACAGCTTTTTTTATAAGGTTCCATTTTAAAAGTGGTTCTCCTCCTTGAAATTCAATTGTTATTGAATTTGATGGAGTTTTTAATATAAAATCCAGTGTTTTTAGAAGAGTTTTTTCTGACATATCTGTGTTTTCGAGTTTATTATTTGTTGCTCTACAATATTTACAAAAATGGTTACATTTTAAAGTAAGAATTATTATATGAAGGGTTGGAGAAGAAAAAACATATCTGTTTAGTTTTTCAAAGTTTTTTATAATTTCTTTATTTTTTTTCATTTTTTTCTAACAGGTTTAAACTCATCCCAACCAAATATTTCAGGATACTCTCTCCATGGTCCTTCACAAACATTATAGTAATAACATCTTTTGCATTTTTTATGTTTTATTTTCCCTTCATTCCTTCTGTAATCGCCATAATTTTCTACAAAGACATCTGCATCAACTACTGGTCCATCAGGTATTATTTTTTCTGATATGCATTCTTCATATCCTTTCATCAAGCAATATGGAATTGCTTCTGTATAGCACCTAATACCCTTCTTTATTCCTATATCAAGCGCTTTATAAAGGTAAGGTAAAATCTCTGTTTTTCTTGGAACTATCCATTTTCTATTTTCCCATGCGGTTCCAATTATATGAACAAAAGCAAATTGAAACTGATCAACACCAAGATAGATAAGAAGTTTTGCAAGATCTGGAAGGTCTTTATAATTTAATGATGTTATTACTGAATTTGTAAGAACATATAATCCAAGTTTTTTTGAGTTTATAATTCCTTTTACTGTTTGTTTAAAACTTCCAGGTGAGTGTGTTAATGTATCATGTATTTCAGGTTTTGAGCCGTGAAGAGCAGGGCTTATTTCATTTACTCCTGCTTTTTTTAGTTTCTTTAAAAACTCAATATCGGAAAGTGTTCTCCCATTTGTTTGAAGTTGTATAAATTTATATCCAAGATTTTTTGCTTCTTCTATAAGTTCTATTATATTTGGATGTAATGTTGGCTCTCCACCAGTAAAAACAACACTGTTTACATTTTTCTTTTTACCATCTTTTAGTGCTTTTATTATTTCATCTTTTGTTTTCATTTTTATAAATGCTCTTTTGTTTCCTTGAGCACAAAAATCACAATGATTATTACATTGAAAAATTATTTTTATGTCAAGTTTTTTTCTCTCCATATTAGATATATCTTTCAATCCATAATTTGAAAATATCTCTATATTTTTTATTTTTGCAAAGTTCTAACAGATAATTAAATATCATCTTAAAAAGAACGCATCTTTCATTAGTAATTATATTCTCTTTAAAGCTTTTCCTCATAGTATAAGTATAATATAAAGGTATTTTACAATAATTTGAGTACTCACATCTAATACATTTTGGATTTATTATTTCTTGATAATTAGAAAGAAGAAAAAAAAATGTTTTTGGATTTTTTAAAAGTTTTTCAAATGAGTTATTTTTAACATTTCCAATTTTAAAAGAAAAGTCATTATTTTCTCCAAAAATTCTCCCCTCATCGCTTGGATATATATTTCCAACTGGATCATAACATAGACGATTTATTATATCAAGTGCTCTGTTTCTATGAATTTTTTTCTTTAGGATTGTTGTTAAAAGTATAAGTGTTGCTTTTTCATATACAGGAATATTTTTTTTGAGATTAAGTTCAAGGATATAGTTTAATGTATTTTTGTAGAAATTAAAAAATTCATAAGACGAATATCCTATTTTATCCCATAAATTTTTTGCTCTTCCAATTGGCTCAAGAAATCCTATCTGAACTCTCATTATTTTAAGGTTAATATACTCATCTACTATTTCTTTATGCATTTTAAGTAATGGTTTTGTTACAGTTGTAATAAGATTTGGCATCTCTATAAAACCTTTTTCTGAATAATAGATTAGTTTTTTCAAGTTTCCTATTACAGTGTTATATGTATTTTCCCTTGTCATATTATGAACTTTTCTTGGTCCATCAAGTGATGAACAGATTGTAATTCTATTTTTTAAAATAAATTTAAGATGTTTATCATTAGTATTTGTTAAATTTGAAACGATTGAGAAGTGAATTTTTTTGTTTTTTAAGTAAGATTTTTTTTTAGCATAATCGACAATTTTTAATAGTGTACCAAAGTTAGAAAATGGTTCCCCACCAGTAAACTCTATATAATAGTCATTTCTTGGAATTGTAAAGATAAAATCAATTATTTCTTTATAGTTTTTAAATTTTAATTTTTCATCTTTTTGTTTTGAATTAATTATACAGTATGTGCATTTAAGATTGCATTTTCTTCCCAAAGATATTATATGGTCTTTTGGTCCATTAAAATTTAATGTATATCTTTCATCAATATCTGATTTCAACAATTCTATCTGCTTTAAATCCATATGAATTATATTTTTCAATTTTTTCTTTTATTTTTTTATAATTGCTTTCATACTTTTTAAATACAGTATTTCCATTTATAATCAATTCTTCTTTATTTGTAAGATTGATTTTCCAAGTATTATTAATGCAATCAAAGTTGCATTTTTTATAAGTTATATCTTCTGATTTTTTTATTTCATAAATACCTGTTATACATACCATAGTTGTTGTTATATTGAAATAAGGATAATACACTGTGTATAAAAAATTTATTTCTGAAATTTTTTCAATATGATATGTTTTTATTTTATTAAATACATATGTCATTTCAATTCTTTCTATATTGTAATTTTTAAGTATCTGGATAGAATTATTAAGGAATATTCCGTCTTCGTATGATTTTACGAATAATTTGGAGTGGTGTCTTCCCATGTTTATTTTTTTTCAACTATATTTTTCATTCTTAAAAGAGATAAATCATTTATGCTGATTTCCTCTACATTTTTGTAATTGTTTAATTTTAATAATAGTTTTTTCATAAATGGCATTTTTAGATCTGTTAATGGCGGTGTTAAAAAGCATATTTTATTTGGTATGTTTTCTATTATATCTATATTTTTTAAATAAAATTCCAAAAGATTATCGCAGAATTCTGCTCCGATATAAAGCCAATCATAATTTTTGTACTTACCTGGATTATTTTTAAGGTTGATAAAATACATGTGATTTATTCTTATTCCTTTTTCCATATATATCCACTAAGTTCATCTATTGATTTTGAAAAAATTTCTTTTGCTTTTTGGATATTATATTTTTTTAATAAAGATTCAATATATAAAATAGTGAATTTTATAAATTTTACTTTTTTTATCTGTGTTTTGGTATCATCTGTTCTTGTTCCATATTTTGTATATTCTACTCCATTTATATAAAAATCAAAAAATGATGCTGCATTGAAAATTCTTGGAAAATTTGAACAATTCATTCTTTCAAAGATTCTTTTTTCAATAATTTCGTTATTTTTATTTAAATTTATATTTTTAATTGATTTTATTATAGGCTGAAGATTGCATTTTATTTTGTATGACTTAATATATTTAGAATCATGCAAAAAACAGTTGCTATTTATATAAGAACAACCAAAGAATTTAAAAAAGAAGACTTCGGTTTCTATTTTATTTTTTTTACAATAATCAATTATTTTCGCAGCCTGATTGTATGAAAGTTGCGCTGGAAGAATTATCCTACTAAAAATAAAATTTTGATGTAGAAATCTTAAATGTTCTGTGTTAAATACTGATGCAACCGAGCTTATATGAAGAGGTATATTATATCTTTCAAGTTCTTTTAGCAAAAATAAATCTGTTACTATAATTCCATCTATCCCATAGTCTATTATTTTTTTTATATTTTTTATCAGATTACTATATTTAACACCAAAATTTAGATCATTTGCAGCTAAATAAACCTTTAATCCTATCTTATGTGATTCGTTGATAATTTTTTTTGCTTCGTTAAATGTTTCTATATTTCCAGAATTTGCATAGTTTGGTATATATTTATGATTCAACCCAAAATATAATTCATCAACTCCTTCTTTTTTTAAAAGTTCTATTTCTTCTATATTGGTTATGCAAGAAAGTATCTTCATACTAAAATCTTTCTGGCTTTATTTTATTTAAGTCAAGTTTTGATGTTTTTAATTCACTAGTTCCATATATTTTTGCATAG
>Ga0081479_110089_pt1 | contig 24315 bp, 17 predicted proteins | sample MamHotmetagenome_FD_70984 | JGI IMG/M metagenome (GOLD analysis project Ga0081479, IMG submission 70984) | Hot spring cone microbial streamer communities from Mammoth Hot Spring (Liberty Cap Streamers), Yellowstone National Park, USA - T=72 v2... | ecosystem: Environmental > Aquatic > Thermal...
GCTAAGAACTCTCTTACCGCTTGGTATACTTCATGTCTTAATATTATGTTTCTTTGCATAGATGGTCTTCTTAAGTCTAAATATCTGTATTTTAATCTAACTTCTTCACTAACTTTTATGTCATCTTCTATTGGAAAAGGTAAAGCCTTGGATGTGTTTAAGATTAAAAGCTCTTCTCCCGCTACTTCAATATTTCCTGTTTTCATTTTAGGATTTTCAGTACCTGCTGGTCTTCTGTTAACTCTACCTCTCACACCGATAACGTATTCTGATTTGAGTTTTTTTGCTTTATTGTATAACTTTTCTCCAATTTTTGATGGGTTAAAAACTACTTGAACTATACCCTCTCTGTCCCTGAGATTTATAAAAATAACTCCACCATGGTCTCTAACAGTGTCAACCCAACCAAGAAGTCTAACTTCCTTGCCTATATTTGATTCGTTTAAATCTCCACAGTAGCAATCTCTTTTAAATTCTCTAAGCTGGTCTATCATAAAACCTGGTCAACCAAACTGTACAAAACTGTATAAAAGTTTAAAAATCAGTTCGTGCAGTTTGGGTCAGGGTATTTATAGTCCGCCATTTCAGACACTTCCGACCCTGACAGGCGGTATTTTGGAAGTGTCATAGTCCCTATACCAAGTATAGGAGCTAACCTATTAGCCACTGCTATCCAATCCTTTGAAATTATAACACGCTTCAAAGGAGAAAGATCTCTGTAAGACTTTTCAAGACAGCAGAAGACTAAGGCAATGGAAAGAACTTGCCAGCTTTTATGCCTACCCGTAGGCAGACCCTTCACCTGTTCCTTCTGTTGGTTGACAGGATGTTGGGAAGACGACTCGCTCTTTCCACTTTTTGAACGTGAAACGGGAGATGTGAAAAGTGAGACGTGGTTTTGTAATGTTTTTAGGTTTTTTCTGAGTTTATTTATTTGAGTTTTTAGTTTATTTCTTTCGTATTTATTTTTTTCTTCTTCTAACTTTTGTTTTAATTTTGCAATATTGTCTTCAATTCTTGCTATAGTGTATGATAAAAAGTCAGTATCATTTAACAGTTCTTTATAATTCTTTGGCAATCTTTCTTTATATTCTAATCCTCTTCTTGCTATTACGTAAGCTCCTGCTATGTCTTTGTCTATGTTGTATTGTGGAGAGTATTTTAGCTTTCCGATTACTGATGTATATGCAGGATTGACTTTTCTTATTTCTATCCCGTTTTTTCTTGCTAAAACTTCTATTTTTTCTAATAGTCTTTTATAGCTCCATTTTTGCAGTTTTCTTCTTAATTTTGCAAATCCATCTCCTCTTTTACCTTTTGGTAATTTTTGTAAGTTTTCTATAGCTATAGCTTTTTTCTCTTCCTTTGCTATCTTTATTATTTGATGTGCTATTTGCCATTCTAAGTACTGTCTTTTTTCTGAATTTACTTCTAATAGTTCGTTTAAATTAATGCTTTGATATTTTTCTAAATTTCCATCTTTACTTGTAGAAGCCAATGCTAAATGAAATGGATATGCGTTTACATCTATGCCTATTATTCCATTGTCTCTTTTGATTTCTATAGGCGGTGTTTTCTCTTCAACAGATATAAAAGCATATACATTGCCATTTTTTACCTTTAGTCTAACTGAGTATGGAAACCATTCTCCGTATCTATATACTTTTTCCAGCATAAACATAAAGGCTATCCATTTGTCTTTCTTTCTTTTAATACTTCTAATTACCTTTGCATAGACATATTGTCTATCTCCTGTGTTTATTCTCAAATACAATTCACCATTTATCCACTGAAATCTTAAATTCAGATTCCCTTGTTTTGATTTATCTCCTCTTGAATACAAATTTCCTTGCCTGCTTTTTTTCCATTTTGTCTTTAGCTGTTTTCTTCTTTTTCCTGTTAAATGATTTTTCTTTAATTGCTCAAATACTTTTCTTGAACCAAAGATAAGCTTTTTTGGATTTTGACCTCTTTTTTCGCATGATGAAATAGTTGATTGTGCTAAGAGTATTGCATTATCTGAGTATCTTGTATTTATGTTAAATAGTTTTGATAGTTGTTTTTTTAAATCTTTTCTCTTTTCACCTTCTAATAATCTTTGATATGCGTATCTTATAGCAGATGAAAACCTACGCATTAAATCTAATACAGTTTTTTTGTCTTGCGTATTTTGAAATTCAAGCAAACATTGTAGCGTTATCATCTTTATTTACTCTCTTTTTTATCATTTACAATTTTATACTTTTTGTTTTTATATTATCAATATACACTTTTTTACACTTTTTTACAGAAAGTAGCAGCTGTTGTGCACCTCTTTAACGATTTTTTTAACAGTACTTACAATATAATCTACTTCGCTTTCTGTTAAAGATGCATGAACAGGAATTGCAAACAGCTCTTTTGTGCAAAGTTCTCCAAATTCACAATTTAGATGTTCAGCATTTCTTAACTGATGAAGTGTATATTCGTAGTATACTCTTGCTCCAATCCCATTTTCAACAAGCTTTTCAACAATTTTATTTCTTTCTGGATGTCTTAGAGCGTATATATGAAATACATGCTTTCTATCTGGTAATTCTTGCGGAAGGATTAATCCAGGCAAATCTTTAAACTCTTCGTTATAAATTTTTGCTATTTCTCTTCTTTTTTCATTTGTCTCATCTAAGCGTTTTAACTGCCAGTATCCTATTCCTGCTTGAAATTCTGTTATTCTTAGGTTTAAAGCTGGATGGTCTCCAAATTCTATCCAGTTTAATATTTTTCCATCAATTTCAGGATTGCTTGTTAAAATTGCTCCACCTTCGCCCATTGCAACGTTTTTAGATGCGTAAAAACTAAATGCTGATATATCTCCAAGACTTCCGGCTTTTTTACCCTTAAACTCAGCTCCGTGAGCTTGTGCTGCATCTTCCAAGACTAAAACATTATTTTCTTTACATAAAGCTTTTATTTTATCCATATCAGCAGTTTGACCAAAGAGGTGGACAGGTATGACTGCCTTTGGTTTGTATTTTTTAATAGCCTCTTCTAACCATACAGGATCCATAGTATAGCTTTCGTCAACATCTATAACTACCGGGGTACCACCAGCCAAAATAACTGCATCAATAGTAGCCATAAAACTCAGTGACGGAACGATAACAATATCTTCTTTTTTGTATATACCTATAGCTTTTAATGCAATATACAACGCAGCAGTTCCACTACATACAGTATGACAAAAACCTACACCTATATATTTTTTAAACTCTTCTCTAAACTTTAAAGTCCACTGACCTCTTGTAATTTGCCCACTTTTCATGATATCAAGGACTGTTTTTTCTTCTTCTTTTCCAAAGTAAGGTTTAATTATTGGTATCATTTCAGCTCCTTTATATTTTAATTTTTTCTATTTCTTTAAGAATATCAATAGACCTTAATGTGCTATCATACGATGGCTTATTTAAAAACTCTTCTATCATAAGTTTAAGCTTGTCTTTGTTATCCTTTTCTTTTACCTCTCCAGAAGGGTATATAATTTTATCTTCCACAAAATTTAAGACTAAATCTCCATCACTTGTTTTTAAAATCCATTCTCTTCTTGTAAATGGATTTAGCCATGCTACTTGTAGGTCAAATTCAGTATTTTCAGATTCTGCTTTAACTTTTGCAATATTATCTTCTACTTTCACATCTTTTATTTTAAAATTCCCAAATAAGTAATGAAATATATATAGGTCATGCCAAGATAGGTCAAAAAATGGATTTATATATCCTTTACCAAGGTTTAACCTATACCCTTCTACAAAGTTAACGTTTTTATCTAAGGAAAGATTTCTAACTGAGCTTGATTTTAACTCAATTTCTGAAACTGACAGATAAACATTTTTTTTGTATGCTAATTCAAGTGTTTCTTCAAGCTCTTTTCTGCTTAAAGATGGTGGTTTTTCTACCATTACATTAATACCAGCATCTAAAAATTTTCTTGCTATTGAAAGATGTGATTGCGGAGATGTTGCTACAAAAACAGCGTCTAAATCCTCATTTAAAGCCTTTTCTATATCTTGATATTTTTTAACATCATCAGGAAATTTTGAAAGTTGTTCAGGATTTGAATCTATAAGAACATAATCCAGATTTAGCTCTTTAAATTTATTAACATACTTACTACCCATATTTCCAATGCCAACTATTCCTACCTTCAAGACCGTCTCCAATTTTTTTATAAAAAATATGCAAAAATTATACCTAAAATTTTAGATAAAATCATTTGAAAACTCAGTTAACCTTTTTTGATTTTTGCAAAATTGAGAAAAAATTTGGGATATTTTATTAATAACCTGAAATTTTCATGCTACAATATCTTATCATATATACTACATTTAAATACTTTGGGTGAGGAATTACTGGTTTTTATGAAATTTAAAAAGGAGAATCTTCGGACTTGCGTCCTCAGGACGACATGGAAAGGTTGAATGATAAGGATCAAAGAAAGGATAATTTTATTCGTCTCGCTTCCATTGGTAAAGTTATAAAAAATTTAAAATTTTAAAGTGTGAGGAGTCAATTTGGAATTTTTAGACTTTATTCTTCATATAGACAAATATTTAGACTTAATTATACAAAATTACGGCAGTTTAGTTTATCTGATTTTATTTTTTATAATCTTTGCTGAAACAGGCTTTGTAGTTACTCCATTTTTACCCGGAGACTCTCTCTTATTTGTAGTTGGAAGCTTTGCAGGAAAGGGAAGTTTAAATTTTTGGACTGTTTATTTTTTGCTATTAATTGCAGCTATCTTAGGAAATTTAGCTAACTTTCATATAGGCTACTATTTTGGAAATAAGCTTATAGATAAAAATCTTGTTAAAAAAGAATACATAATTCAAACTGAAAAGTTTTTTCAAAAGCACGGCGGAGAGGCTGTAATTATCTCAAGATTTTTACCAATTTTTAGAACCTTTGTTCCGTTTGTTGCAGGAATTGGAAAGATGGACAAAAGAGAATTTTTTATCTATAACTTTATTGGTGGTTTTTTGTGGATTACGCTATTTTTAACTCTTGGATACTTTACAGGTAATTTACCATTTGTAAAAGAAAACTTTAGCTTATTCATATACGGAATTATCATACTTTCAATCTTACCGGCAGTTATAAAGGCAATTAAAAAATGATTTACCCTTGGGCAGTTTTATTTATAAATCTGTCCTTAGCTGTAATTTTAAACAAATATCTAAATTTAAGCATTTCTATCCTAATACCAATTTTATTAATAATCTTATCCTTTGCCTTCAATAGCATTATAAGATTTTTAGTCTTAAACTTTGCAATATTTTTTCTTGGAATTAACATTTCTTACAAGGAAAAATCAGTATTGCAGACAAATCAACCAATTTTTGTAGAATGTGTAGTCAACTCTTTTCCTGATTATACAAGGTTTAGGAGTAAACTTGACTGTAAAGTAATAAACTCATCAGAAAAACAGCTTATAGGTAAAACTTTTCCAGTTTTTGTAAAGTATGAAGAGAATATATACTTTTTATCAAGGATAGCATTCTTAGGAAAAGCTAAAGAAAAAGATGGAAATTTAATTTTAATACCTACCAGATACTTTTTAAAAGTTGACAACTCTGACAACTTTCTATATCCGATTTTAAAATATCGTGAAAACTGTATTAGTAATTACAGACAAAATGCAATTAGCTATGAAACATTTCAGGTTGGCTCGGCTCTAATATTTGGTGAAAATAGATATTTAGATTTACAGACTAAAAAGCCGTTTTATCAAACAGGATTAGCTCATCTTATAGCTATTTCAGGCTCTCATATTGCAATATTATTCTTATCTTTAAGCTTTATACTTTTCTTTTTATCTGAAAGAAGAAAACTTATGACTCTTGGCTTAATTTTGCCTGTCTATGGAGTTTTAACAGGTCTTGGTATTCCGGTTGTCCGAGCTATTTTTATGAGCTTGCTTTATATAATTTCTAAACTCTTTTATTTAAAAAACAACAGTTTAAACATTCTGTTTTTTACTGCTTTTATCTTTGTTTTCTTCAATCCAGAAAGTTTATTTTCTGTATCTTTTCAGCTCTCTTTTTTGGCAGTGTTTGGAATAATACTAACTTTTGAAGTTTTTAAAGATTTAAAAAATTGGCAAAAAGTTTTAATTTCTTCACTTTTTGCAACGCTGTTTACTCTACCGGTAATACTTTACTACTTTGGCAATTTCTCACCTACAACAATCTTTGCGACGCCGATAGCTTCCTTGCCTCTTTATCCGTTACTTACAATTTCGGTTTTAAACTTGCTTACAGGATTTGAAATTTCTTTTTTAGTTAAGATTATGGACTTTTTCACACTAATATTTATCCAGATAGTGAAATTTTTCAGTAGCTTAGGACTTTACTTTACAGGATTTAGTCCAGGTATATGGCTTATCTTTATCTATCTTGCTATACTAATTTTTATTTTAATTTATAACCTTAACAAAACTCAAAAGATTCTATTATCTACAGCTTTGGCAGTTGTATTTTTGATTTTCAGTAAATCTGATTTATCTCCAAAAATCTATGTGTTTGAAAATAAAGTTTATCCGGTAGTTTTATTCACAAACAATGGAAAATGCTATCTTTTTGCAGATTTTGAGTCAAAAAAGATTTTAAATATTATGAATAAAGAAGGCTGTGAGTATAAAGTTTTACTTACAGAAAAAAGAGAGAAGTTTTCAGATGAGTTTTTGTCAGAGTTTGATATTATAAAAGATTTTATTTATCAAATTAGCTTTGAAAATATTCATTATAAAAAATGGATAAATCCAATTTTGACTGTTGAAGGAAAAGTTTTTGAACTTAAAAATCAAGATTTGGTCATAATGGTTAATGATGATTAACCTCATTTTAATAAAAGTTTAACATTGGTATTATAAAATTATAAAAACTTTACAAGGAGGTTGTAAGATGGTAGAAATCTTAATTCAAAACATCGAAAAAGCAATTGAGGCTGACAAACAAAAGCCAAACCTTGGCATGATAGACCTTGAAAAGGCAAAAGAGCTCTACAAAAACGGTGCAATTATTTTGGATGTTAGACCACCGGCAAAAGTAAGTGGAAAAACTATGGAAGAAGCAGGTATTAAAAATGCTCTTTATGTGCCAGTAGTAGATTTTACGAAACATTTAAACAGACTTCCACAAGACAAAAATGCTGTTATCATTACTACTTGTAATTTAGTAAAATTTGCAAACAGAGTTATGGGATATTTGGAAGCTCTTGGATACAAGAATGTTTATACTTTTGATGGCTCTACACAAGAATTAATGGAAGTTTTATCTCAAAACAGTTAATTAGATTTATGGGGGCTAAAAAGGCTCCCTTTGCTTTTTAAGAATTAAGTTAAAAAGTATTTAATTTATCTGCTTAATAATAGCTCATAAGAAAAAATATCTTTTAGATTTAAAACTGTAAGTATTATAAACCCAGATTGCCACTGATAGAAATCATAGATAAAAAACTTTACTACAAAAAACTTAAACACTTTTATAATATGATTTCTTAAAGAAAGTAAAACTGTTGCAAAAAACCAACATCGTCATTCCGCAGCCGGCGAAGAATCTCCTCTTTTTCTTTCTTCTCAAAGAGCATTAAAAAACGAAATCCTTCGGTCTTAAGTCTTCAGGATGAAGAAAAATGTAATCTTACAAAAATTTTTGTAGTACCCTCAAATTTACAAATTAAGAAGTTGCCTATAATAAAAAAGCCGTAGACTACAAGCCCACGGCGTTAGTTAGTTTTTTATTCAGTTAGGTATTCTAACTCTTCCTCCGGCAATTCATGGAAGTTTAAGTATCTGTAGATTTCATCTTCTTTTCCGGCTATTTTCTTAGCCATGATGTTGTGATATTCTTCTAAGGTTGGAAGTCTTCCAAGGACAGCACATATCGCCGCAAGCTCAGCACTTCCTAAGTATACTTTCGCATCTTTACCCATTCTGTTGTCAAAGTTTCTTGTACTTGTAGAGAATACTACAGCTCCATCCTTCACTCTTGCTTGATTACCCATGCATAAGCTACATCCGGGCACTTCTGTTCTTGCTCCTGATGCTGCGTAGATAGCATAGTATCCTTCTTCTATAAGTTGTCTTTCATCCATTTTTGTAGGTGGAACAATCCATAATCTTGTAGGAATTTGTCCTTCTCCTCTTAATATCTCTCCAACAGCTCTGAAATGTCCGATGTTTGTCATACAGCTACCAACAAATGCTTCATCTATTTGTTTAGGTCTTCTTTCATCTGCAAGAACTTCTGATAATGTAGCAACATCATCCGGGTCGTTTGGACATGCAACGATTGGCTCTTTTATTTCATTTAAGTCTATTTCAATAACCGCTGCATATTCTGCATTTTCATCTGGCTCTAAGAGAACTGGATTATCAAGCCATGCTTTCATTTTATCAGCTCTTCTTTGAAGTGTTCTTGCATCTTGATAACCTGCCTTAATCATAGCTTCAATGAGTTTAATGTTAGATTCAATGTATTCAATTACTGGTTCTTTATCTAATCTTACTGTACATGCTGCTGCGCTTCTTTCGGCAGATGCGTCTGAAAATTCAAATGCTTGTTCAACTTTTAAGAATGGCAATCCTTCAATCTCCAAAATTCTACCGGCAAAGATATTTTTCTTTCCTTTCTTCTCAACTGTTAAAAGCCCTTGTTTTATAGCAAAGTAAGGTATAGCATTGACAAGGTCTCTTATTGTAATACCAGGCTGGATTTCTCCTTTAAATCTTACTAATACAGACTCTGGCATTACTAATGGCATTGTACCTGTTACTGCCGCAAATGCTACAAGTCCAGAACCTGCTGCAAATGAGATTCCAATTGGAAATCTTGTATGGCTATCTCCACCTGTTCCTACAGTATCAGGTAATACCATTCTGTTTAACCACGAGTGAATGATGCCATCTCCAGGTCTTAAAGATACACCGCCTCTGCTTACAATAAATTGTGGTAATGTTCTGTGTAGTTTAACGTCTGCTGGTTTTGGATATGCAGCCGTATGGCAAAAGCTTTGAAGTACAAGGTCAGCACCAAAGCTTAAAGCAGAAAGTTCTTTTATTTCATCTCTTGTCATTGGCCCGGTTGTATCTTGGCTACCTACCGTTAGAGTTTGTGGCTCAACATACATACCCGGTCTTACACCCGGCATTCCACAAGCTTTACCTACCGTTTTCTGAGCAAGTGTATAACCAACACCTTCTTTTTCTGGTGGTTGTTCTGGTCTGATGAATATGTTTTCTTCTGGCATTCCAAGGACTTCTCTTGCTTTTCTTGTTAATCCTCTACCAATGATTAATGGAATTCTACCACCAGCTCTAACTTCATCAGTAATTGTGTTTGGCTTTAATTTGAATGTAGATACAACTTCGCCATTTTTAACGATTTTTCCATCGTATGGATATATTTCAATAATATCCCCTGTTTCTAATTTTGTTACATCAGCTTCGATAGGTAGTGCTCCAGAGTCTTCAAGTGTGTTAAAGAATATTGGAGCAATGATACCACCGATTACAATACCACCTGTTCTTTTGTTTGGAACGTGGGGAATATCTTTTCCTATATGCCAGATTAAAGAGTTAGCAGCTGATTTTCTGCTTGAACCTGTACCGACAACATCACCAACAAATGCAACCTGGTATCCAGATTTTTTTAGCTCGTTTATCTTTTCAATTGCATCCGGCATTTTTGCTCTGAGCATGCTTAACGCGTGAAGAGGAATATCGCTTCTTGTTTGTGCTTCCGTTGCCGGAGAAAAATCGTCGGTGTTTGTTTCACCAGGAACTTTAAAGACAATTGCAGTTATTTTTTCAGGAAGTGGATCTTTATTTAAAAACCATTCTGCATTTGCCCAAGACTCTAAAACTTCTTTAGCATACTTGTTTGTTTTTGCAAGTTCAACTACATCGTTAAATGCATCATAAACAAGTAAGATATTTTTTAAAGCATTTGCAGCTTCTTGTGCAACTTCTGGGTCTTTATGGCTAAGTGCGTCAATTAACGGCTTAACGTTGTATCCGCCCATCATTGTTCCAAGAATTTGAACAGCTTTTTTGGGTGTGATAGCCGGCGAGTGAGCTTTTCCTTGAATGATATCATTTAAAAATGATGCTTTAACAAAAGCTCCTTCATCAACACCAGGATTAACTCTGTTTTCAAGAAGGTTCATTAAGAACTCTTCTTCTATAATAGGAACTTGTTGCAGTAGCTTTACCACTTCTTTTACTTGGTCTGCTGTGAGTGGTAAAGGTGGAATTTCAAGCTTTACTCTTTCTTCCATATGCTTTTTATACTCTTTCAAAAATCCCATTTTCTTCACCTCACTTTTTAGTATTAAATTTAGTATAAATATATTATACATAAATACCTCGGGTGAGAAATTCGGTAAAAGTAGGAGATTCTTCGCCTGCTTCAGAATGACAAACAAGGCTATCTTTTCTCCAATATTTATCAGTCAATCTTTATCTGTCATCCTGAAGCCGTAAGGCCGAAGGATCTCATTTTTAAATTTTATAAAAACCGCTAATTTCTCACCCAAGGTGTATAAATATATTATATTATACATAAGAATTAAAAAACCAAACAGTGTTTGATTATTAAAACGCTGATATTTATTAGAATTTGTAGTTTAAGTATTAAGAAAATTTCAGAACATAAGAAGAAATTTGAAGAGTATGAGAATCCATCAAAATAATCTATCTATCTTACTTATCATAATAGTATAATGGTATATACTTATTTTTCATTGTACGAATCATTACTGAGTGTGCTGCAAAAAAATTTTTAAGATTTGGCGTAATGTTATTTTGTATCTGTGACAAGAATATTATTTTCACTTTTTGTCATTCTATGGTCGTGCGTAGAGTCTACGTCTGTCAGATTAAGGTCCTCAAAAAAGTTGACTTTACATATACATTTGCAACTTATAAAGATTTTAAACCATCTTAAACATTAAGCAAAAATAGGCTATTAAAAGCTATAAATTGTTAAATTTTATTGAAATAAATCATAAATTCTTTAAGAAAAAAATCATAATAAACTTTTTTAAGCTTAGATAAAATTTTTACGTCAAAAATAAAAAAACTTAGGAGGTAATTAAGTATGGCAACAGTAACACTCAAAGGAAATCCAGTAGCATTAACAGGTAACGAAGTAAATGTAGGAGATGTAGCTCCAGAAGTTACAGTTGTAGCTACAGATTTATCTGAGAAAAAAGTAGGTGGAGCAAAAGGTGTAATTCAAGTTTTAATTTCAGTTCCATCTTTAGATACACCTGTTTGTGCAACAGAAACAAGAAAATTCAATGAAGCAGTTTCTCAAATTCCGGGTGTAGATGTAACTGTAATCTCTATGGACTTACCATTTGCATCTAAAAGATTCTGCTCTACAGAAGGAATTGAAAACTTAACTTGTGCATCTGACTTTAGAAACAAAGAATTTGGTCAAAAATATGGTGTTTTAATAGCTGAAGGTCCATTAGCAGGCATCCTTGCAAGAACTATTTTCGTTGTTGGAAAAGACGGAGAAGTTGTTTACAAACAAATTGTTCCAGAAATAACAGAAGAACCAAACTACGACGAAGTTTTAGAAGCAGTAAAAAAAGCTAACGCTTAATTATCAAAATATTTCTTCTCCCGGGAACAAAACCCCCGGGAGTTCAATTAAAATTTATAAATCTTTAAAAATCTTGCGAAATTCAAATAAGAACGTTCTGAGAACAATACTACTTATATTTTAAAGTCATTAATGATATATTGGAATGAAAAATTGTTTTGAGAAATTCAGATAAGGACTTCCTTTGGCTTTGAAGCCTCAGGAGGATAACAGTCGAAAGTTAATTATCAAGCACAAAAAAGGAATAACACCTTTTCTCGTCTTTCTGTAGCTGAAAAAAAGAGTATTTTTTTATCTTTCTAAAAAAATTAAAAGAGAAGAGTCTTGAGCGTTCGGCTTTATGATGACAAAATGTAGAGTTGCGAAGATTTTAGAATACTATCACTTTACTGAGGCTGTTCCAAAAATCCAAATCGTCATTCTGAGTAAAGCGAAGAGTCTCATGTTTTTTCTTTTTAAGTCAAAAAATCAAGAAAAGAGATCCTTCGGCTTACAGCCTCAGGATGACACGGAAAGGTAAGTTTACGAGAATTTTAGAACAACCTCTATCGCTTTACTTTACAATCTCTTTTGGATAAATTATTCTATCCCTGTAAACAAATACAGGCTTTAATTTCAAATCTAAATTTTCAATGCCTGTTTTATATTCTTGCATGATGAATTCATCTTTTAGTTTAAATGCTATTAAGTAGATTAGATATCTTGATAAGTCATTGTTTACAAGCTGAAACCATTTTATAGCTTCTGTATAGTGATTTTCATACATATGTTTTAAACCCCTGTAGAACCATTTTTCTTTTGGCTCTAAAGAGTTGTTTAACAATCTGTCTATTTCTTCTATGGTTAACATATCATTGTCTTCTTTTAAAATTCTAATTTTAAGCTGTTTTAAATCCATCATCCAAAGTATTCTAAAAATCTTTCTAATCTAAATTTAACTCTTTCTATGCCTATAACTTCAACGAGTAAATCAAGTCCAACCCCGGAGGGTTCTCCCGTTAGTGCGATTCTGATCGGATGGAACAAAGCCCTTCCTTTGTAGCCATACTCTTTTTGAATCTCTTTTGTAATGTTTTTAAAATCTTCTTTTGTAATAGCTGATAGGTTTTTAATTTTATTATAAAAAATCTCTACAACTTTATAAACATTCTCATCAGATTTTACTTCACTAGCTATCTCTTCTGTGTATGTAAACTCATCAACAAAGAAGACTTTAGCCCTTTCTTTAATTTCCATCAATGTTTCGATGCTATCTCTAATTGCAGACATAACTCTTTTGTAAAATTCATAGTCAGCTTTGTATCCAAAGCCTTCAAAAAAAACAGTAGCTTTTTTTGTTAAATCGTCTAAATCAAGAATTTCTCTTATGTATACACCGTTCATCCATCTTAGTTTTGTTCTGTCAAATATTGCCGGAGATTTATTTACATCTTCAATTCTAAACTGCTTGATTATCTCCTCTTTTGATAAAATCTCTTTTTCTTCTTTTGGATGCCATCCAAGTAATGATAAATAGTTAAATACTGCCTCTGAAATAAATCCATCGTCTTTTAACGCTCTAACAGATACAGCCCCATGTCTTTTTGATAGCTTTGTTCTATCTTCTCCAAGAATTATAGGCAGATGTGCAAATTGTGGAATCGCAAAGCCAAGAGCTTCGTATATTACTATCTGTTTTGGAGTGTTTGATAAATGGTCTTCTCCCCTAATTACATGAGTTATTCCCATTAAAGCATCATCTATAACAACTACAAAGTTATATACTGGCATGCCATCTTGTCTTACAATCACAAAATCTCCAAATTCCTTTGTATCTATCTCTACATGACCTCTAATGATATCTTCAAATACCACCGTTTTATCTGGAACTTTAAATCTTATAACCGGTTTTATACCCTTTCCTTCATAAAATGCTCTTTCTTCCGGTGTTAGATTTCTACATTTACCGCTGTATCTGTAAGGTCTCCCTTCCGCAATAGCTTTTTCTCTTTCCTGCTCTAACTCCTCTTCTGTACAGTAGCAGTAATAAGCATCGCCTGACTTTAAAAGCTTATCAACATATTTCATATATATCTCTAATCTTTCTGATTGTCTGTATGGACCATGAGGACCTCCAACATCCGGACCTTCGTCCCACTGAATTCCCATCCATTTTAAATCTTCCATAAGCATTTCTTCGTATTCTTTTTTAGACCTTTCTAAATCTGTATCTTCAATCCTGAGAATAAAAGTAGCGTTTTTATGTCTTGAAAATAGGTAATTAAAAAGTGCTGTCCTTGCATTTCCAAGATGTAAATAACCTGTTGGGCTTGGTGCAAATCTAACTCTCTTCATTCATTCCTGGTCAACCAAACTGTACAAAACTGTATAAAAGTGTAAAAATCAGCTTGTGCAGTTTGGGTCAGGGTATTTGTAGTCCGCCATTTCAGACACTTCCGACCCTGACAGGCGGTATTTGGGAAGTGTCATAGTCCCTGGATCAGGTACAGGAACTAACCTATTAGCCACTGCTATCCAATCCTTCAAAACGATTACACGCTTCAAAGGAGAAAAATCTCTGTAAGATCTTTCAAGACAGCAGAAGGCTAAGGCAATGGAAAGAACTTGCCAGCTTTTATATCTACCTGTAGGCAGACCCCTCACCTGTTCCTTCTGTTGGTTGACAGGATATTGGGTAGCTGTCTTGCTCTTTCCACTTTCTAAGTGTTTTTGTAATGTTTTTAGATTTTTTCTTAATTTCGCTAATTTACTTTTTAGTTTATTTCTTTTGTGTTCGTTTTTCTCTTCTTTTAGCTTTTGTTTTAAATTTGCGACATTATCTTCAATTCTTGCTATAGTGTATAATAGAAAGTCAGCATCATTTAAAAGTTCTTTGTAATTCTTAGGTAGTTTCTCTTTATATCCTAATCCTCTTCTTGCTATTACGTAAGCTCCTGCTATGTCTTTGTCTATGTTGTATTGTGGAGAGTATTTTAGTTTTCCGATTACTGATGTATATGCAGGATTTACTTTTATTAATTCTATCCCGTTTCTTCTTGCTAAAACTTCTATTTTTTCTAATAGTCTTTTATAGCTCCATTTTTGTAGTTTTCTTCTTAATTTTGCAAACCCGTCTCTTCTTTTACCTTTTGGTAGTTTTTCTAAATTCTCAATAGCTATAGCTTTATTCTCTTCTTTTGCTATTTCTATTATCTTATGTGCTATTTGCCATTCTAAGTATTGTCTTTTCTCTGAGTTTACTTCCAATAGTTCGTTTAAATTAATGCTTTGATATTTTTCTAAATTTCCGTCTTTACTTGCAAAAGCTAACGCTAAATGAAATGGATATGCGTTTACATCTATGCCTATTATTCCATTGTCTTTTTTGATTTCTATAGGCGGTTTTTCTCTTTAATAGATATAAAAGCGTATACATTACCATTTTTTACCTTTAGTCTAACTGAGTATGGGAACCATTTTCCGTTTTTATATGCATCTTCCAGCATAATCATGAAATCTATCCATTTATCTTTCTCTCTTTTAACGTCTCTAATTACTTTTACATAGATATATTGCCTATCTCCTATATTTATTCTCAAATAAAGCTTATTGTTTATCCACTCAAATCTTAAATTTAGATTTCCCTGCTTTGATTTCTCTCCTATTGAATATAAATTCCCTTGCCTGCTTTCTTTCCATCTTGCTTTTAATTCTTTTCTTCTTTTTCCCGTTAAATGATTTTTCTTTAATTGCTCAAATACTTTCCTTGAACCAAATACAACTTTCTTTGGATTTTGTTCTCTCTCTTCGCATGATGAAATAGTAGATTCTGCTAAAACTATAGCACTCTCTGAATATCTTGTGTTTATGTTAAATAGTTTTGATAACTGCTTTTTCAAATCCTTTCTTTTTTCGCCTTCTAATAATCTTTGGTAAGCATATCTCATAGCAGATGAAAACCTACGCATCAAATCTAATACAATCTCTTTATCTTGCTTATTTTCAAACTCAAGCTGACACTGTAGAGTTATCATCTTTATTTACCCCTTTTTTTATCATTTACAATTTTATACTTTCTCACTTTCTCACTTTTTTATACACTTTTTTACAGAAAATAGCAACTGTTGTGAACCTCCTTTAGAGATGGATATCATCATTTTCATCTTTTTATCATTTACAATTTTATACTTTCTCACTTTCTCACTTTTTTATACACTTTTTTACAGAAAATAGCAACTGTTGTGAACCTCCTTTAGAGATGGATATCATCATTTTCATCAATTCTTTCAATTCCTTCAATTCCTGATTTTAAATAAAAACAGTCAAACTTTTGAATTCTTCTGTCAAAACTAAGCCTAACTATCCCACTTTCTCCATTTCTATTCTTAGCTACTATAATTTCAGCTACGCTATCATCGATGTTATTCTCTTTTTTGTAATAATCTTCTCTATGTATAAACATGACTACATCTGCTGTTGCTTCAATATCCCCACTCTCACGCAGGTCTGAAAGTGTAGGCCTTTTGTCAGCTTTCTTTTCAACCTCCCTGTTCACTTGTGCTAATGCTATAATCGGAATATCTAAATCTTTTGACAAGAACTTTAAGGAATTGGCTATATCCGCAAGTTCTTGATATCTCATTTGATATTTGTTTTTTGTTTTGATAAGCTGTAGATAGTCAACGATAATTAAGTCTATATTGTCCATAGAATAAGCTATTTTCATAATGTCAGATAGATAAGATACATCATCTACTAAAACCATTTTTTCAAGAATATCAGCATTTTTTATGTATGAACCTGTAATCCTTTCTACTTCTTCATCGTTTAACATTCCGCTTCTGATTTTGCCTAAAGGAATTTCTGAAATCATTGAGTATGTTCTTAAAGATAGCTGTTTTTTACTCATCTCTAAACTGAAAAATAGAACTTTCTTCCCCTGAGAAGCTACGTTATATGCAATATTAAGTGCAAATGCTGTTTTTCCCATGCCAGGCCTTGCACCGATAACTGTTAGTTCTCCACCATGAAAGCCAGATGTCAACCTGTCTAATTCATAAAAGCCCGATGGAAGGCCTCTAATCACATCAGGGCTTTTCAGTATTTCGTTTATTTCTTTCAGATGATTTTTAAGAACAGATTTAAAAGTCTCAATACTTGCCTTGTTATCTTTTAAGAGTTCTTTAAAGTCTCTTAAAGCTTCTTCTATGATTTCGTCAGGGTTTGTTTTACTCTTGATTTTTTCTAATATCTCTTTAGTTTTTTCAAAGGCTTTTCTGCTTTTTGTCTTTTCTTTTAAGATATCTACAATTTGATAAGCTATTTCTGGCGGAACACTTTCGTCAGAAATCTGAAATAAATAACCTGTTCCACCTATAGGGTCTAATTTTTCTTGTTTTTCTAATGCATCTTTTAGGATGTGGAGATTAGGAATTTTCCCTTGATAAACCAATTCTGTAATTGTTTGATAAATGATTTTGTGCTTTTGAAGATAAAAATCGTCAGTTGTTAGGCTTGCGGTTATACTTTTTTGTATCTCTGGATAGACGATTAAACTTCCAAGAATTGCCCTTTCTGCATCTTCATCATATAAAACTTGTGATAAAATAATACTACTCATTTTTATCCCCTTGTTCTATGAATTTTTATTAATGCTACCCTGTGTAAGCGGCACAGGGTAAGCAGTTTTTTTACTTTACATTTTACCAAAAAATGAGCAAAAGAGTAAGTATAACTCCATAAACGCTATGTTGTAATCACTGTTTTAAATTTAGAAAGCTACACTTCACTTAAAAAAATCAATTTCTCACTTTCACTTTTGTTTTTTATAGTGGACTACCCCTATGAAAATGTCCTCACTTGTCAAGACCAATTTAAAGTAATTTCTTATTCCTAACATTTTAAGCTGCCTTTAACAAATCTTTAATTTTAGAGCCAAGTATTTCATCAGATAAATTGTAATAAACCATATCTGGGGTTTTATAGCCTATGCTTGAATGTATCCTTTGACTATTATAAATCTCTATATACTGATTTATACCTTCTCTCGCTTCTTTTACAGTGCTATAGCCTTTTGGATATACATTCTCATATTTCAATGTTCTCCAAAATCTTTTTTTAGGTTTTCTATTTCTTGTTTATACTCTTTTACAACCGAGCTTTTATCAGATGCTAAAAAATTGTTTTTTCCATTCTATAAGGCTTTTAGGAAGAATGCCGTATTTGCTTGCTATTTCGTTTATGGTTTTGTTTTCTTGAAGTAGCTCTTTAAAGTTTACAAGATTTAGAGAGTTTTTTAAAGATGATTGTAGTGAGTTGTATAAGCTGTTGTATCGCTTTATAACCCAAACGGTTCAGATGTAACCCAGCGCAAATTTCCTCTTTCTGCACTTTTTTCACTACTTTATAACCCACACGGTTCAGATGTAACCATTTTTGACTTGTCCAATTCGGTCTATCTACACGTCTTTATAACCCACACGGTTCAGATGTAACCTTGTAAGAAAAGCTAAGAAGATTTAAAACTCCTGACTTTATAACCCACACGGTTCAGATGTAACTATATAACAAATTTTTATAAAATACAGTTTAATTTTGCTTTATAACCCACACGGTTCAGATGTAACCCGTTAAATTTTAACTTAACAATCATATCGAGAAAACCCTATTCAATTGCCAATGTGTAAAACATTATACCAAATTTTTAAGAAATCGGCAAGTTGAAGTTTTTTTCCGCAAACCTCGATATACATAAAATATATTATTATATTTTATCCTTCAACTTCCCATCACAAGCCGATTTCCAAGAACCCTAAACTCAGAAGGGGGCGGAAAATATCACTCCTTAACTTCCCGATCTGAAAAAATTATAAAATAAAAAATTATAAATTCTCAAAAACTTAAAAATTAAAAAAATTCAAAATCAAAAAGTTTAATTCAACAAATACTTACAACTTCTTTTCAAAAAATCTCTTTCAAATCATTACTAAACAAACTTAAACCAAACATCAAAAAATAAAATTACATTACCAATACCTTAGCTTTACTGACTTTTAAATCATCTCACTAAGTCATCTATTAATCAAACAAAAATCACTAAGATATTGATAAACTTATCTCTAACTTCTCACGTCTCACGTTTCACATTCTCACGTAAAATAAGCTTGTGTGGGCTAACCTATTCAATTGCCAACTAAAAAAGATAGCTTTTTTCTGTTATTATATCTTATGTGATTTTTCTCCATAATGCCACACAATTACAAAAACTTATAGAAAAGGTTTCTTAATACCCCGTCCTGTATGGCAGGGGTTGTTAACGTAATATATTTCTTATAAATTTTAACATGTTTAATATCTTTTTTTGATTAACAAAAAGCTTTATTTGATTGCCACCAATAAAGAAAAAGCTACACAATCTAATCCGTTATCTTTTTTGAAGAGATTGATAGGAGTGTAGATTTGAAAAAGAACCTTTACAGCTTATAGAAGTTCATTACATCCTTATTGTTTTTTACAATTTAAAAACGTTTTTATCAATATTTTAATATAATTATATCATAAAAATATTTATTAATCAGTAATTTTAAATTTTTTTAAAAGGCTTGACATATAGCATAATACACTATATACTATCTAGTGACTATGTTGGAGGCACGATTTTTTGGATAATAAAAGGAATTATAAATATTATCAAATCAATATATACGTATTGCCAGAAGTGGAAAGAAAGCTTAACGATTTGCTGCCTTACTATACACAGGAAATTTTAAAAGAGCTTATTGATGGTGATCTATCAGAGATTGAAAAAAAGCTCTTAGAAGTGGGTGGCTTAGAGTTTTATAATTTCAAACGTAGAGAGAAAATATTAAAACGTGTTTATGTGGGAAGAGAACTTCACGACAAATGGGTAAGCATACCACGGGCTTTTAAAAAGCCATTGCAATTTCTTATCAATAAAAAACTTTTATCTCTTAAGGTGAAGAAAATGGAAGAAATTAAAGCGTAAAAAAAGAAAAGTATCCGTAAGAGGAGGGGGGAGCCTCCTCTTACACAAAACAAAAAACTTTAAACAAGAGGTTCAAAATATGAGTAATTATATTATGCCATCGAATGGCAAAAAAATCAATGATGATCTACTAACAAAACAAAATTACATCAACTTAGGCATAAGCAACGGATTTAACATCATCCTTGCAGATTCAAACAGTAAACGTCCTATTTGGATGGGAAAAAGTGTGTCAACTTATACAGCCAATACAAATGATTTGTTATTAGAGCTTAACAAACATCCCAACTTAGGCTATGGTATTGTTTTAGGAAAACAACTTGAAGATATTTGTCTTGTCTGTTTTGATGTCGATATAGACACTGAAGAATGCAAGAAAAGAATTTTAAAAGAGCTTGAAGAACTACTATCTAAACACAATATCAGATACTACAAAGAGATAACTAAGAATGGAAGAATACACATATACATAGTGTTAAACAGTCTATCAGATAAAATTGAGAACGTTAAAAAGCTTCCTTACTCTGGAACCTGCACTAAACACAAAGATGGTAGAGAACTACCAGGTGAAGTAGAGCTGTTATCTAAGAACAAAGTTGTAGTGGTTTATAACGGTATTATCAATAATGAAAAGCCATTCTTCATAGAGAAGCCAGTAGTTAACGACTACAAACAGTTTGAGATTGCTTTAGATGAATACCTAAGCAGATTTAAGCCAGTAGAAAGTAATAAAAATAAAACCAATGGAAAAGAGTCTCAAAAAGAAACAGAACCTGAAAAAGAACCTAAGAAGGAACCTAAGGGTAAGACTAAGAAGAATAAATCAGTATTACAGTTTGAAAAATTAGTGGAAGCTTACAGGATTATAAGAAAACACAACATTATTAATGGTTGGGATATTGAAAAAGTATTCAGTGCTCATTGTGTTAGAAATAACATCTCTACTGAGCAAGTGATAGAAGCTTTTAAATCTATCTACGAGTCAGAATACGATGAAAAAAGAACAATTGAGGTGCTGAATAGGACTAAGAAGAAAGATACAAGCTTATTACCAAATCTTGGAAGTATTTATTACCATATGGAATTGGCTTTAAATAGTGGAATGTTAAATGAATACGAAAAAGAGATAATAGAAGCCATTCTTAGAGAGTTAAAAAATAGTGGGCATGATGACTATGACCCTATAGACTACTTAGAAAATCAAGAGGAAATTATTCTTGTTTCTTCTCAAAAAATAAAAGGTAAGAAGGGGAAGAATAAGTTTAGAGAAGCTTATTTTATAGAGCTTAACAAGCATAATCTTAAAAAAGTTATATACGTTGAAATTATTGCAAATGAAAGAATGGGAATTTATAAACCTCATGAATTAGTAAAAATAAAACACGTAGGACCTAAAATTGATATTATAAGACTGGTATCAGATGGAAACTTAAGCGTGCATGAATTTAGAATAAACGACACAATTAAACACAGACCTACTTTTAATTACTCAAAAGTTGACGACCTTATCCATGAATTGACAGTTAAGGCTATAAGCAGTGGTACGAGATACGATGCACCACTATTCAAGCAGTATTTAGACCTAAAGATTGAAGAATATGCCGAAAAACACGGTTTAGAGCCGTGTTTAATCAGTAAACGAACAGGTTGGACTGAAGACTTGACAGCTTTTTATCACTATGGATTGAACAATAAATATCATGAGCTACACTCAGAGCATGAATTATATAAGAAAAGAAAGGCAATCATAAAAAACAAGGACGGACAACACGAGCTTGTAAAGGATATACTCGAAGAAGGTAAGTTATTAGGTGTGCTATTGGTAGCATCTGTAAGCTCATTGTTTATAAAGCCGTTCAACATTCCTGGAATAACTGTTATTCTTGGTGGCAATTCAGGAGCAGGTAAGACAACATCTTCATTGATGGCAACAAGCTTATTTTATTACTCCGATGATGTATTATTGAACGCACAAGCAACAAAGACAGCTTTGGAACTCATAATATCAAGCTTAAACTCACTACCAGTTCTAATCGATGAGGGAGCACTGGCTGGCGTAGGAATGATAAGTGATTTAATATTCTCCGTGCATAGTGGAGCTGGAAAAACAAGAGGAAGAAAAGACTTAACAGTTGATTTTAAAGAACTTAAATCTAACGTATTTTGGACTACTGAGACAACAGATATTGATGAGCTAAGAAGAACGGGAGCATACAGGAGAATGTTATATCTTGTTATCAAATCTTGGAACGATTTTACAAGCTTATTTAGACCTGAAGATAGAATAAACGAACAATATGCAGGTTGTGGTGTGGATTATATCAAATATGCAATAGAACATATGGAAGATATCAAAAAAGCTTTTAAAGAAGAGACATACAGCTTTAGTTCTAAATACAGGGAAATAACTACTATCGGGCTAAACCTTTATGCAGGCTTAATACTGCTCGAGAAATTCTACGATACAAAGTTCTATGAACTAAGAAATACAATTGATAAAGTTCTTGATGATGCAAAGGCGTTGTTTATTGAAAACAAAGAGAATGTAGTGGAGAAGTTAAAAGGATTTCTCAATAAGTGGTTACATATACATTTTCATGTTCTACATCCTGATGGAAAGATAGAGAGAGCAAAGATGGAAGCTTGGGGAGAATACGATCTGGAAAAAGGGATATACTACATTAGGAATGATAGTTGGAGTGAGATAATTAAAGAGTTACAAAAGGAAAGAAAGCTAATAACGAAGGAGTTAAAAGAGTCGGGAATATTAACATATAAAGATTACCGTCATAAGGCTACAAATGAAAAAATTAAGACATATATCGTTAAGTTTGAAATAGAAGAAAATAAGGCTGAAGATGATGAAGTAGTAGAGTTCTAACCAAACAATTAATCAATCAAAAAAACCGTCCGTTAACAGCGGGCGGCTATCTCTTATCTCAATGTTTGTTAATTATTCTTAACAGCTGTATATCTTTTTTCTTACCATATTGGCTTAGAAAAAAAACAACAATATCCACAAAAAACATTAATATAACTTTTGTCTCTTTTTTTAGCAAAAAAAGCGACAAGAAGCGACAAAAAAAGCGACAAGAAAACCATTGATATATAAGGCTTATATATATATTGTCGCTTTGTCGCTAAAAAAATGTAATATTTTTCCTATAAATTTTTATTGTGAGAAAAAAAAGAAGTTTTTTCTCTTCTCAAATTCTATACATATATAAATGAAAAAAATGTAGCGACAATTTTTCTGTAATATTTTTAACGTGTGCAAAACCTTTATTTTTCGTAGTTTTTTAGTTAGTGTGTATATAAAAAACATCTAAAAAATACAGCTCTAATCATTGGTATTCAAGGCTCAAGTGGGAATTTTTCACATTTTCTCTCTCTATATATGCAAAAAAATACAGCGACAAAGGCGACAAAAGCGACAAAACCAATCAGAGCTTAGAGCATCAAAGCTTTCCTTGTCGCTTTTTTTTAGCGACAAAAAAGAGACAAAGCGACAAGAAAAAAGCGACAACCTATCCTTGAAGGTGAAAAGTAGTTGTAATAAAGCAAAGAAGTGCGGAGGGGCTTTTTTGAATACAGCTGTAAGATAATGCAGATATAATTTTCAAAACTCTTATCTATTAAAGTGTTAACTTTTTTTACGATAGTAGAGTTAACAAGTTTTTTAGAGAATTAATTTAGGAAGCCGGCAACATATAGGAACCTATAAAACTTGAAGGTGAGTTGGAAGCCGGAATAAAGCAGAAGCTTAAAGACAGTGAATAGGAAGCGGAAGGATGAGAAGCCAAAGCTTACTCACTTGCTTCACTTATTCAATTATTATACTACAAAATTAAGCAGTGTTAAGATGTTAATGTTTTTTCTTCTGTAATTCCTTTATTTTATATAAAATATCCTGAGCATAAAAGCGATTTCCGATAGATTTATAAATTTCGTATGCCTTAGTATAGTATTCTATCGCTTTACCTTTATCTATTTCTTCATAAATCACTCCAAGTTGATTGTAACTATCTGCTTCTCCTTCTTTAATTCCTGCAGCTTTATAAAGTTCAGATGCCTTAGTGTAGTATTCTATCGCTTTGCCTTTATTTTTTTCACTATAAATATCTCCCAGCCCTTTATAACTATCTGCTTCTCCTGCTTTAATTCCCAGCTTTTTGAAGCCTTCTGCAGCTTGAAGTGTGTACTTTATTGCCTTCTTATAATCTCCCGCTCTGCTGTAGAGATATCCAAGTGAGTTCATTTCGTTATACACAACATCCATTCTCCCTTTCTTTGTATACCAGTCGATTCTCAGCTTAGAACAATGGATGCTTATTTTAAGATTTCTAAAAGCGGCATCATTCGTGCATTCCATTTCAATCTCATCAGAAGCGGGCTCAACATTCTTAGGCTCATAATATTGCGCCATGCTACCCGTTGCTAAAATACCAACCAACATCAAAGAACCTAAAACCTTTTTCATCTTTTTCCTCCTAAAATTTATTTTTGCAATATGTATCATATTTTTTTTCTATACCTCGGGTGAGAAATTCAAATATAAATAAAACATCTAAAAAAACTCCTTGGTGGCAGTTAAAATTTTAATAGCAAAAATTCCACCAAGGAGGCAAAAATGCAAAAATCTAATCTTTATTTTACAATATTTCAAAAAATCTCTGAGCATCT
>Ga0081479_105354_pt1 | contig 24298 bp, 26 predicted proteins | sample MamHotmetagenome_FD_70984 | JGI IMG/M metagenome (GOLD analysis project Ga0081479, IMG submission 70984) | Hot spring cone microbial streamer communities from Mammoth Hot Spring (Liberty Cap Streamers), Yellowstone National Park, USA - T=72 v2... | ecosystem: Environmental > Aquatic > Thermal...
CTTTTACCAAGGAGATGAAAGGGGTGACATTTTTATGGAATGTTTATAGTGACATTTTCACTGGCCGTTGACAAAATGGATCTCGATGATCATTGTGGGAATATGCACGATAGAATACATGCAGGCTGTATGAGATGAGCATGGAATGCTATTGTAAATGTTTTTGGAGGTATTTGGATTTATAATAGTGTGCTTCATTTTTCATCCAAATTAACAGATCATTGGAAATTACTTTCTTTTGACATAAGATATAAAGGAAGAGAAATAAATATAAGAATAGAAAAAGAAAAAGAATAACTTTTTAATAGAATGAGCTATGGAGATATATTGTTTTGATAAAAAGTTTACGTTGGAAAAGGGCAAAAAGCTAAAGTACTGGAAAGCTTAATATTTATTCTTTACTAATTTCTCTTAATGTCTCTTTTACTTTACCTTTATTTTTATCTAAATATTTTTTCGATGTTTCATAATCTAATCCAGTTTTTGCCATAACAATAGCTAATTTTGTGTTTCCTTTTGCCCTTTTCAGAAATTCTTCTGCTTCTTCGTCAGATAAATTACAAGTTATTCTTAATATCCTTTTTGCTCTTTCCTTTAACTTTTTGTTTAGTATTTGTACATCCACCATGAGATTATTATAAACTTTGCCTAATTTTATCATAGTAGTTGTGGATATCATATTTAGCACCATTTTTTGTGCTGTTCCTGCCTTCATACGGGTTGATCCTGATATAACTTCAGGACCTACTAAAAGTTTTATAGTAATATCTGCTATTTTTTCCATAGGAGTATCTTCATTACATACAATAGATACTGTAAAACTTCCTTTACTCTTTGCATACTCCAAAGCAGATATAACATATGGTGTTCTTCCACTAGCTGCAATTCCAATGACTACATCTTCTGCTTTTATATACTTCTCTTCTAAATCTTTCCTTCCTTGTTCATAATTGTCTTCTATCCCTTCTACAGAAAATCTTAAGGCCCAATCTCCTCCAGCTATAATTCCTTGAAATACCTCAGGGTTCATACCATATGTAGGAGGTATTTCAGAGGCATCTAATACTCCTAATCTTCCACTAGTTCCTGCTCCGACATAAAATACTCTTCCTCCCCTTTCTATTCTTTTTACTATTTCATCTACTACCTTTGCAATCTTAGGAATTTCTTTTTCTACAGCATAAGCTACCTTTTTATCTTCCTCATTTATTATTCTCAAGATCTCTTCTATGTTTTTTTCATCTATATTTTCTGTATTAGGATTTATTGCTTCTGTCAATAAGTCTTCCATTTCTCACCTCATAATTTTCTTTCTGTAGTAGCAGACTGACTTCTCGCTAAAACTTCAATAATCTTTTCTCCTCTACTTACCAATATAGAAACATACAAAACATCTACAACAGTGAGTTGAGCAATTAAGGAAGTTATAGCTCCTACTCTTAAAGCTATTTCCTTTGCGGACAGGAATAACTTTATATCTGTATACTTAAGAATAGGAGAATAAGCATATTGGGTTATAGCAATAGTAGTGGCATTATTTTCTTTTGCCTTTGCTAATGCAGAAATAGTATCCTTTGTGCTTCCTGAATAAGATATTCCAATAGCTACATCCTGAGGATTAAGAAGAGAAGCAGAGACTAATTGCTGATGAGTATCTATATATGCATAAGCTAAAATGCCTATTCTTTCTAATTTTTGTTGTAGATCTAAAGCCACCAAGCCCGAAGCTCCCATTCCATAAAGGTCTACCTTTCTTGCTTTGTTTATAGCATTTACTGCTTTTTTAATTTCTGATTCACTTAATATTTCATCGGTCTCCTTTATGGCATTAATATTTGCTTGAACAATTTTCCTTTTGATATTAGTTAAATCATCTTGAAAGCTCAAATCTGATGATGGAAGCTCTTGTAAGGTAATTAAACTACTGGCAAGTTTCACCTTAAATTCTTGATATCCTGTATAACCTAATTTTCTACAAAAACGGACAACAGTAGATTCTGAAGACTTTGTTTTTTTTGCTAACTCCGTTATAGGAATTCCCACTACTTCGTGGGAATTTTCTAAAACATATTCTGCAATTTGCTTTTCTACTCCCTTTAATTGAGATAGAAGAGTTTTAATTCTAAAAAGACAATTAGAAGTTTCCCATTCTACATTCTTCTTTTTCTTTGTCATTTTCTTTCTCCCTAAAATTTTCTCAATCAAAATTATAACATGTTTAAAAATTTCTGTGAATTTATTTTCTAAGTTTTTAAAATAATTACGAAAAAAGTTTTTTAAATAATAACAGAATCAGTGATATATTTTACATAAAATTACAAAGTTTTTGGGCAAAGAGAATTTAGAGAAACCGACATGCTTTAAAAGGTAGGTGCGGTTTTTTATTTTATATAAGAAAGGAGGAGGAATTGTAGGAACTTTAATAGTAAGACAACTATCAAAGTATTCTTTAAAGATTCTTCTTTTAGAAAAGGAAAGTGATATTGTTATGGGAGCTACAATGGCAAATAGTGCTATTATTCACGCTGAATATGATCCCATCCCAAACAGTAATAAAGCAAGAATTAATTGTAAGGGGGAATAAATTATACACAGAACTTTGTTCCGTTTTGAAATTTCCTTTTAAAAGGAATGGAGCTATTATCTTATCTTTTAATGATGAAGAAATAAAAATATTAGAAGAATTAAAGGAAATAGGAAGGAAAAAATGGAGTTATGGGATTAGAGATTATAAAAAGAGATGAAATTTTAAAAAGAGAACCTAATATAAATCCTATAGTAAAAACAGCTCTTTATATTCCATCCTCAGGAATAACTTCTCTATATCTTTAGAAATCTCTTCTTTAGAGAATGCATAGGAAAATGGGGTGGAAATTCATTTGGAAGAAGAAGTTCAGGGAATAATAAAATAGAAAAGGGGATATATAGTAAAGAATAATAGAAATTATTATTTAACAAGATATATTATAAACACAGGCAGAGTATATGCTGATAAGATCATGAATATGGCAGGAATTGATTTTCCTTTTGAAATAACTCCACGGAAAGGAGAATATTATGTTTTAGACAAAAGATGAGAAATTTAGTTTCTTCTATCATTTTTCCTACCCTATCCCCTATAAGCAAAGGGATTCTTGTAATTCTTACGGTAGAAGGGAAAATTCTTTTAGGATCCAATGCAAAGGATATAAAGAATAAGGAAGATAAAAGTACTACTTGGGAGGGATTAAAAGAAGTTTGGGAAAAAGCAACAAAATTAGTTCCTTATATACCCTTCTCCTCGGGGATAAATACCTTTGCATGGATAAGAGCAGGAAGTAATTATAAAGATTTTCTTATAAAGGAGTTTAAATCAGCAGAGAAGATTTTAAATTTGGATTTTCCTTTTCCAGTACCCCTATTGTATAGTCCCAGTAGTCGCCAGGATTGTTTACCATAATAGCTATACTTTTGGCTGAATCAATGCTACTTCCTCCTCCAAGCCCAATAACAAAATTACATTTTTCTTCTCTTGCAATCTGTGCTCCTTCCATTACATGTTTTTTAATAGGATTAGGAAGAATTTTATCAAAAACCACATATTCAATTTTTAAGCTCTTTAATATATCAATAAGTCTATCCAAATACCCAAGTTTTTTCATGGATCTGCCTGCAGAAATAACAATAAGGGCTTTTTTCCCTGGTAATTTTTCATTTTTTAATTTTTCTAAGCTACCTGGTCCAAAAAGGATTCTTGGAGGAATATGGTAAATAAATTCCAATTTTCTCCCATTTTTACATCCATCCTACTAATTTTTAAATTTAAATTATATGTAATTAAAAAAGATTTCTAAAGTAATTTGCAACTATCAGATTATGCAGTCTTGGTCTAAATTCCGTCATCTGCTCCAAATTATTTCCCTCAGAAAGGGTAATATTCCTATCAGGTAAGTAAATTACATTTCGTGCAATATGGGTCCTATTAGATAGAAAAACTACTATCAATTTCTTTATAGGGTCAATCCAGAGGCTTGTTCCAGTATAACCTGTATGCCCAAAACTTTTTTCACTAAAAAGATCACCACAAGAAGAAGATACTGTTTTAATCATCCATCCTAATCCTCTTTTCTCATCTTTAAAAGATACGTGCTCCCTTGTAAAAAGTTCAATAGTGTAGGGAGAAAAAATCATGTAATTCTCATTTATATAAGATCTTGCATATTTATATAAATCTATTGCAGTAGAAAAAAGACCAGCATTTCCACTTATTCCCCCTTGGTAATAAGCCAATTCATCATCGGGTTCTCCCCTCAAAATTTTTCCATCCCTTTTACAGGTTGGTGCTACCCTTTCTTTATTTTGAGGAAGAAATCCTGTGTCTTTCATATCTAAGGGGTCATAGATATTTTCTTTAACAAATTTGTCAAAAGATATACCTGTTATCTTTTCTACGATATATTTTAAGAAGATAAAATTTAAACAGGAATAGATACAATCATTGCCTGGAGTATATAAAAGTTCTGTCTTTAAAAGTTCTTCTTTTAATTCTTCAGGATTTTTAGCATATTTCCAAGCGTTAGAATAGGGGGGAAGGCCCGAAGTATGGGTGAGAAGGTTAAAGATTTTCACTCTTTCCTTTAATCCTGCAGAAAATTCCTTTAAAAATTTCCCTACAGAATCCCAAAGTCTTATTTCTCCCTCTTCTAGAAGTTTCATTATAGAAGGAGTAACTGCTACTACTTTAGTAAGACTTGCAAGATCATATATAGTATCTACGGAATTTTCTTCTTTTTCAGGATGAAGAGCTTTATATCCATAAGTTTTCTCTATGATAATCTCCTTATCATTTCCCACTAATAAAACTCCACCAGGAAAGGTTCCTTTTTCTATATAGTTTTCTATAAGCTTATCAATTTTTCTCATTTCTCTCCTCCTAATATAACAATATATCTTCTATAGATTCCTCATATTCCTCTTCTTCTTTTTTCCATCTCTCATATATTTCTTGCCAACTATTACCATTCATAATATCCTTCTTTGTCTCCTCATCACCAATCAAATAATCTATTCTCTCTACTTCATTGTATTTAACAAAATGAATTTTATCTGGAAAATATTCAAATATAATTTTCAGAAGAGATAATGATACTTTTATAAAATCAGATTTATGCCATAAGGGAAAAAATTCTAAACCTCTACAAACTTCTCCTTTATATTTAGAAAATTCCGGAACAAAATACCTTTTTCTAAAAGCTATATCGACAAAATTTTCCTTTAACAACTCATTATATAATATATCCTCATCAAGCCATGGAGCACCAATATATTCAAAGGGCTTTGTAGTCCCTCTTCCCTCAGAAATATTTACTGCTTCCAAAAAACACATTCCTGCATAACAAACTACAGAACTAAAAGTAGGAAGGTTCGGAGAAGGGACATTCCAGAGAAGTTCTGTATCAGGATATAATATATCCCTTCTCCAATTCTCCATCTTTATAATTTTTAAATCAATATCTAAATTTTTTATCTTTTTAAAATAAAGAGCAAGTTCACCAGGAGTCAATCCATATCTTACAGGGAGGAAATATCCACCCACAAAGGAATTTAAGTTTTCTCTTATCCTTGGTCCTATAATAATTTCTCCTCCAAGAGGGTTAGGCCTATCTAATACTACATAAGAAACATGAAATTCACTGGCAGATTCTAAAGTATAAGCTAAGGTGTATATAAAGGTGTAAAATCTTAATCCCACATCTTGAATATCATACACTAAAACATCTATGTCTCTTAAATCTTCTTCACTGGGTTTTAACTTCTTACCATATAGACTTATTAATTTTATTCCATATTTGGGGTGGTAAGTGTCTTCTATATGAACTCCATCGGATATCCCAAAAAACCCATGTTCAGGAGTAAATATTTTTTGGATTTTTATCCCTTCCTTTAACATTAACTCTATGTTACTTTTCAAATCTTTAGAAACTCCTGAATAATTGGTTATTAATCCTATTTTTCTACCTTTTAAAATTTCAAAATTATTCCTTCTTAAGATATCAAGCCCTAAAATAGTCTCCATTTTTTCTCCTCCTAATTTTAATTTTTTTATTTTACCATAGAAATTATGTAATTTTTTCCGTTTTTTGGTATAATTATGAGAAAATAATTTTAAAAATTTAGGAGAAAAAATGTGAGAATAGTAGTCCTTATTAAACAAGTTCCTGCCACAGATAAAGTTAAAATAGACGAGGAAACAGGAACTATGAAAAGAGAAGAGATGGAAGCAGTTATAAATCCCTTGGACTTATACGCCATAGAAGCAAGTTTACAAGTTAAAGAAAGAATAAAAGAAGATTCAGAGATAGTAGTTATTTCCATGGGACCACCAAAAGCAAAAGATATAGTAAAAGAAGCAATCTCTATGGGATGTGATAAAGGATATCTTCTTTCCGATAAAGCCTTTGCAGGTGCAGATACTTGGGCAACATCTTATACCCTTTCAATGTTTATTAAAAAAATAGGAGATTTTTCTATAATTTTTACTGGAGAAAGAGCAACAGATGGAGAGACAGGACAGGTAGGACCAAGTATTTCTGCTCAATTGGATCTTCCTATATTAACTTATGTAAGCAAAATTATTGAGATAGGAGAAGATTACATCATTGTAGAAAGGGAAACTGAAGAAGGAACAGAAATTCTTAAATCTTCTTTACCTTGTGTGATATCAGTAATAAAAGCAATTTCTGAGCCAAGACTTCCAACTCTAAGAGGAAAGTTAAAAGCAAGAGAAACAGAGATACAAGTTATAAACCTTAAAGATTTAGGGCTTTCTGAAAAAGAGGTGGGTCTTTTAGGCTCACCTACAAGAGTAGTAAAAATATTTTATCCAAAGCTTTCAAGAGAAGGAATAAAGATTAAAGAAAAAAGTCCTGAAAAAGCGGTAGATGCCATAATAAATTTTTTAGAAGAAAGAGGAATATTATGAAAGATGTATTTATAATTTCTGAAGTAAGAGAAGAAAAGATTCATCCTGTAACTTACGAATTATTAGCATGGGGAAGAGAGCTTACAGACAAATTAAGAGGAACCCTTTCTGCTTTGGTATTGGGGAATAATTTAGAAGAACAGTTAAAAGAGTTAATCTTCTATGGGGCGGACAAGATAGAATTTTTTAAACATAAAGAGTTAGAAGTCTTTAATGTAGAAAATTATACAAAAATTCTAGTTCCCTTTATAAAAGAGAAAAATCCTGAGATTATTTTGGCATCTGCTACCACTCAAGGAAGAACTCTTATGCCCTATCTTGCAGGAAAGTTAAAAACAGGACTTACCGCGGATTGTACTTATTTAGATATAGAAGAGGACACAGGACTCCTTCTTCAGGTAAGACCAGCTATTGGCGGAAATGTTCTTGCCACCATAAAAACTCCAGAGCATAAACCTCAGATGGCAACAATCAGACCAAGAAATAAGAAGCCTCTTCCAAGAAATGAAAAAAGAAAGGGAGAGATAATCGTACATAATATTAATGAGATTTTCTCCCCTAGAGTTAAGAGAATAGACTTTAAGAAAAGAGAGAAAGAAGTTTCTCTAAGCGATGTAGAAATTATAATTGCTGGTGGAAAGGGATTAAAAAATCCTCAAAATTTTTCTCTTCTTTTTGATATTGCCCATCTTTTAAATGGAGCAGTGGGAGCATCTCGTTCTGCTGTGGATATGGGATGGATAGAATATCCTCATCAAGTGGGATTAAGTGGAAAAACAGTAAATCCTAAAGTTTATATTGCTGTGGGCATTTCAGGAGCAGTTCAGCATCTTGCGGGAATGATAAATTCTGAAAATATCATTGCTATAAATAAAGATCCTGAAGCCCCCATATTTCAAGTTTCGGATTTGGGAATTGTAGGGGATGCTTTGGAAATCCTCCCTCTTTTAAAAAAGAAACTTTATGAAAGGAAGAAAAAAGATGTTTAAAAAAGTAGATGAGAGAATAATTGATAAATTAATAAATATTTGTGGGGAAAATGATGTTTTAATAAATTATGAAGATTTAGAAAGGTATGCCCAAGATGAATCAGGAAAATTCTATGCTCATCTTCCTGAAGTAGTAATAAGGCCTGAATCTTCAGAAGAGGTTTCAAGAATATTAAAGATTGCTAATGAAAATTTCATTCCTGTAACTCCAAGAGGAGCAGGAAGTGGTTTAGTAGGTGGTGCAATTCCTCTTTATGGTGGAATTGTTTTATCTATGGAAAAAATGAATCAAATTTTGGAAATAGACAAGATAAATCTTACTGTAACTTCTGAACCAGGAGTAGTGACAAATGACCTTTGTAAAAAAGTAGCAGAAGAAGGCTTATTTTATCCAGGATATCCTATGAGTGTAGAAACAGGCTTCTTAGGAGGAAATGTTGCTACAAACGCGGGAGGAAGTAAAGTTATAAAATATGGAAATACAGGACATCATGTTCTTGGATTAGAAGTAGTTCTTCCATCAGGAGAAATAATAAATATTGGTGGGAAAAGAAGAAAAGATTCTTCTGGATATAATCTTTTGCATCTTTTCGTAGGCTCTGAAGGAACTTTGGGAGTTTTTACTAAAATTATTGTAAATCTTATTCCTCTACCTCCTTATGTTGTGGACCTTCTTATTCCTTTTCCTACAATAGAATCTGCTATTTATACTGTTCCTAAGATTATCTCAGAAAGTAATGTTCTTCCATGTGCTATAGAATTTTTGGACCAAGGCTCTGTATATCTTGCAAGTATATATACAAAGGAAAAATGGGAATATCAAGATAAAGCATCTGCCTATCTTATTATTCAGTTTGATGGGAATAATAAAAATCAGTTAGAAGAAGCATATATTAGAGCTGGAGAAACATGTTTAAAAGAAGGGGCTTTAGAAGTTTTTGTTGCAGAAAATCCCTTTGCAAGTGAGAAGTTATGGAGAATAAGAAGAAATTATTTAGAAGCCATAAAAGCATTAGATCCCTATGTGGTTTTAGGTGATGCAGTAGTTCCTGCATCTCTAATTCCTGAAATGCTTAAAAAAATTAGAGAGATAGGAGAGAAATATAAAGTAGAAATATATAATGTTGCTCATGCAGGTGACGGGAACATCCATTCTGCACCTATAAAGCCAAAGGATTTATCTCCCGAAGAATGGCAACCCATTCAAGAGAAAATTTTAAACGAAATTTCCCTTATAGCAGGAGAATTAGGAGGTGCAGTTAGTGGAGAGCATGGAATTGGATATGTAAAAAAGAAAATTCTTTTTCTTTCTAAGAAAAGAGAAGTTTTATTAATGAAAGAAATTAAAAAAGTACTTGATCCTAACGGGATAATGAACCCAGGAAAAATTTTTTAAGATGAAGGTTTTAATTTAATTTTCCTAAAATTTTATAAGGATATAGGATAACTTAAGCTGTCAAGTTAGGAATCTTTATCTTCAATCCTTCTTCATCCCTTTCAAAGATAAGATCTTCTTTTTTAGGCTTTTTCCTTAAAATATCATAAAAATTATCCCCCTTTGTAGTAAACCTATAATCCTCTCATTACCAAAGGTAGGCACTGCATAAACCCCAAAATGTACAAATATCACAAATTTATCATCCTTGTACCAATCTGGAATCTTATAATTCTTCAAGGATTCCCGAGTAGGTTTAAAAGGTCCCTCTGGCATTATATATTTCACATATCAACCCTTTTATTTTTGTAGGACTATCTTCCTTCTCATTCCATCAAATTCACCATAAAAAACCTGCTTCCATGGACCTAAATCAACCTTACCATCAGTAATTGCAATTACCACTTCTCTTCAATTTTGGCACGCTTTAAATGAGTATCAGCATTTATTCTCCCCTCCAAACCTTAAAAAATTGCTGTAATTATATTACTAATTTTTAAATATTTTTAAAATGAATAAAACTTTTAAATATTTACCTATTGAAGAGAAAAGAAAATATATAGAAGCCTGAAAAAAATTGAGAAAGAAAAAAGGCTATTAGATATGAGATATGAAAAGGCATTATATTTGGCAAAAGAAATCTTTGAAATTCTTTATAAAAAGTGTAAAGCTAAGAAAGTAGTATTAGTAGGATTTCTTAAAGATAAAGATTTATTTATAAAATAGTCTGATATAGATTTGGCTGTAGCAAGAGTATCTAATAAAGATTTTTTTAAACTACTATCTTAAGTTATATCTTTAAGTGTATATTTTAAAGTGGATATTTTTGATTTAAATAGCTGTGAAGAAGAAATTAGACATGGTCTTGAGGGATAAGGTATATTATTATGAAAAAGATATATTTATTAATTTCAAGTAGGATAAAAAATGAAATAATATAGATAGAAGAAGCAATTAAAAGAGCACAAAAAGCATGGTTTTTAGTTTAGTAGCTAAAGAAATTGATGGGAAAATTATGAAAACACTCGACTGGCATAAAGGACTATTATTACAAATGTCTATAGAAATTCACTATGTAAGGCCTGTCTAAATAGGTATGGACATAGTTGCCAGTATAAAGAGATAAGGAAAGATAAACCTCTGCCCTAATTATCCTAACTATATCCAAGGATGGGGAGAGGGAAAGAATAATACATCTAAAACTAGTAAAATTTTAGGCATATTAAGAAAAGCTAAAACTTCTCCTAATTTTTGAAGATTTAATCATCAATGAGCTAAAAAGAACCGGCTTCAGGTATAGAAGACTTAAATCATTATTTGAAAGAAAATACTCTTTATCTTTCTCTGAGAATACTATTAAGGAAATTCTAAGGAGAAATGGAATATTAAAAGAAAATAAAAAGAGAAAAAAATTCAGGGAAACATCTTTATGATTATGAAGTTTGTAAACCTTTTTTCCTCCTCATATATATGAGCACATATAAAAAAAACAATCTTCCAAAGTATGAAAGGAATATTATTATACTTTCCAAGAGGAAGATTTACTGCTTATTCCTATGAGCTTAACTCTACTTTTGGTTTCTCCTTTAAGGAAGAAGCATGAATTAACTTTTCCTGTTATACTTTTAGAGGAATTATTAAGAGCTGAAGGACTTTTTATTAAGACTTTATCCGATTTCCTTAAAAGTGGTGCTTATATCACTACAAAATGAATTATTTTCAAGGTTTTTATTTCAAAGGGTTTGACTTTTATTTCTAATATCTGATCTTTCAAGTTTAATTCACTATATTCTTTCTCTAAAAGATTTGTTTCATATATCTTTTTTACTGGAAATCCAAATTTAAAATTTATAATCTCTTCTTTGCCTAAATATTCTGCAAATCTTAATATCAACCCTTTGCGATCTTCTGACTGTTTTAAGGCTCCAACAATTATATTATTTTTATCCCAGCTTAAAATAGACGTATCTTCAATTGAAAAATTGCCTATTATAGGAATAAGGGTTTTATTCAATTCTTCTGCTTCTTTTAAAGTCTTCTCTCCAAGAGTTCCTTCATGGGGAAGTAGAGAATATGTAAATTGATGATTACCAAGATCAGCAATGTAATCTGGAGAAAAAGGTGATCTTAATAAAGTTATCCCTATAATATTTTCATTGACGCTATGTCCGTATTTCCCATTGTTTAATATGCTTACTCCAAAATCTCCTTGTGAAAGATCAATAAATCTGTGTACCGGTATTTCAAATTGGGCTTTTTCCCATGAGGTATTTTTGTGAGTAGGTTTTGAATATATCCCATAGGGAACTTCATAGGTTACAAAGGGTGATAATATATTAAATGGGAAATATGCTCTTAACATTTTTCTTTTCTCATCCCATTTTATTTCTGTTTCTATATCTATTCTTTCTGAGAATGCATGAAGGGTATAATATTGAATTATTTCTGAATTTCTATATTTTCTTGTTACTTTAATTTTTCCTCTTAATGGTCCTCTTTCAGTTAACTCAATTTTTTCTGCCCTAAGTACCTCACCATATTTCTCATATTCTAATGGAATATCCCAAGCTTCCCAATATCTTGGTCTATCAGGGTGAGCAATAATTATGTTTCCTTTATCAATAAAGAGATTTTTATTTTTCTCTTTATATAGTACTTGAAAAGAGCCATCTTCGTATACTTGGAGTCTTATTAGTGGGTTTTCTAAGGTATTAGAATAAGCCTGAAGATCGGTATTATGTATTGAATTATTATTTTCTTTTTTGATATTTAAAGTAATTAAACTCAATGGTGGTATAGTTACATCTTTTGAATAAAGTAAGATTCCTTTATCTATTCTTTGAAATGGTATCTCCATGTCTTTATAATAAATTTTTTCTCCTTCGTTTATTTCTAATTCTGTTTTTAATTCTTGGGGAAAAGAAGTAGGATTATAGATAATAATTTTCCTTTGAGAACTATCTTCTTTAATATCTAATTTTGCATCTAAAATTTCTTTTAGCTCTCTTTCAGTATCCTCATAAACTTCTTTTATCGAGGACCCAGGTAGTATATCATGAAATTCATTTCTTAATAACTTTTCCCAAAGTTGAGTGAGCTTTTCATAAGGATACGGTAGATCTTTTACTATGTATAATATAACAGATAGACTTTCGAGAGCGAAAAGGTAATTTTCTGCTAATCTGTGGAGTTTTTTAGTTCTTCCTTGTGTTGTAAAAGTTCCTCTGTGGAGTTCAAGATATAGATCTCCATAGTATACAGGAAGTCTATCCTTTTGTATTTCTTCAAAGAGTTTTATGGGATTTTCTAATTTTATATGGGGAATAAATGGTAAGTCTTTCATTATATTTAATCTTTCTATCATTTCGTAAGTAGGTCCACCACCACCATCTCCATATCCAAAAGTATAGATCATTCTTTCTGATAAATTTCTCTGTTGATAATTTCTATAATTTTCTACAATTTCTTTTATTTCTGTTGATCCATTATAGCCACCATATCTGGCATATATATGAGCAATTATTTTAGTTCCATCGATTCCTTTCCAAAGGAATAAATCATAAGGAAATATATTAGTTTCATTCCATGAAAGTTTTGTGGTTACAAAATATTCTATATCCGCTTTTTTAAGAATTTGAGGTAAATTGGGATTGAAACCAAAAGTATCTGGAAGCCATGCTATTTTACATGTTTTTTGAAACTCTTTTTCAAAGAATTTTTGGGCATATAAAAACTGTCTTACTAAGGCTTCTCCTGATGGAAGTTGGCAGTCACTTTCTACCCACATTCCTCCTTCTATTATCCATTGTTCTTTCATAACCTTTTCTTTTATCTTTTGGAAAAGAAAAATGTTGTTTTCTTTTATATCTTTATAGATTTGGGCACTACTTTGTAAGAATTTGAAATCCGGATAAAGATCCATAAGTTGAAGGATGGTAGAAAAAGTTCTTTGAGCTTTTCTTATAGTTTCTTCTCTTGGCCAAAGCCAAGCATAATCAATATGAGAATGTCCTACAGCATAATACTCTCCTATATTGGGATATTTCTTTTTTAGATCTCTCATTCTTTTAAGGGCTTCTTGAGCTTGTAATATTATCTCATCTTTTAACTCCTTAGGTATTGGATTTTCTTCTTTTGGAAATTCAGGCATACTCCATAAACTTCTCAAAATATCCATAGTAAATTTTGTATTTTGTATTTTTTCCAAGAATTTATCCTTACTACTTATTAATTTTATTTTTCCAAGAGTATCTTCAAGAATATTTTCTATTTCTTGTTGTAAATCTTGGTTTATATTTTCCAAATAGAGACCAAATTCTCTTATAATACTGAAAATAAGCCATGCTTTATATATCTCCTCATCTTTCTGGAATATAATGGCTTCTTTGAATACTGGATTATATTGATGTTGGCCAAATAAACCTTTGGGTACAGCTTCAATAAGTAAGTCTAATTGATTATAGTTGGGTATTTTATGTTCCTTGTGATATTGGTTTATTCCAGCATAAGGCTTACCATTTATATACAGAAATGATTCTCCTCCTACATCAAGGAGAATATAAAGATTTGACCTTTCAAAATCCTTAGGTAAATTTAACCTTTTTATAAAGTAAACGGGGAGAGATATTTTTTCCCATCTCTCCCCCAATTTGATAATCTCTAAATCTTTATCATTTAATTTTTCTTTAGAATCAGTAAAATACCATTCATCAAGTATTAACTTGTTAATTATTGAATAGGCATATAGTTCATCAAGCCAAAAATTCCATTGCTCTAAAAGATATTTTCTCATAGCTCTAATTTAATAGTAATTTCTGATGGATAACCTTGCTTTATAAGTTCTTCTCTTATCTCATTAACTGCTTTTACCATATTTTCCATTTTCGCTTTTGCTTCTTCCCAGGTTCTTGTCTTTAATCCACAATCAGGATCTATAAATACTTGTTCAGGGCGAAAATGTTTAAGGGCTTCTCTTATTCTTTGCTTTATCTCATCTACGCTCTCTATTCTATGGGTATGCACATCTATAACTCCTACCGCGATATATTTATCTGGTGGAAAGCCTACACTTCCTATAAGAGGATAAAGTTTGTCTGCATTATTTGTAAATTCTAAGTCAAATTGGTGTACAGGAAAATTTATTATTTCTTTCCATATAGGTCTGAAATCCCCGTAACATATGTGAGTAATTATAAAGCTTCTTAAGCCCCTTGTAGAAACTTGAAAGGCTTCTTTTGCTATATGGATTTCTTCAGGATGAGTAGGTACAGCAGGTTCATCGATCTGCACAAATAAGGCTCCAGCCTTCTCTAAATCTAATGCTTCTTGATTTATTACTTCCGCAAGATCTAAAACTAAATCTCTTTTATTATCATAATATTCATTAAAGGACCAATCTGCTATTGTATAGGGACCTGTTAGCATTCCTTTTACAGGCTTTTTGGTTAGACTTTGAGCAAATTTAAACATATCTACTGTGATTGGTTTTGTTCTTTTAATTTTACCTATTACTATTGGTTTTTTGTAGTATCTGTTTCCGTATGATCTGACAAGACCACTTATAGTAAAGCCTTCTAATTTTTCTGCAAAATATGTGGCCATATCTCCTCTTTCCATTTCTCCATGTACTAATATGTCTACGCTTATTTCTTCTTGCATTTTAATAACTTCTTCTGTGGCCTTGAGCTCCAACTCATGAAGAGTAGAGTAGGGAATTTGACCTTTTGAGTATTGGTTTCTTGCTTTAACAAGGTAATCTGGTTTAGGAAAACTACCAACACTTGTTGTGGGAAGTATGGGAAGTTTTATTTCTTTCATTTTTTCTCACCTCTTACTAAATTTACTCCTTTAGCCAAATTTACCAATTTTTCATAAGCTCTTTCTCTTGGAAGATATTCAAGCCCAGCACTTGGGTTAATATAGAGATTTTCATCTTCTATGTAGTTTAAAGCCTGTTTTATTAATTGGGCGATTTGATCAGGTGTTTCTAATTTTGTATTTCTTGCATCAACTATACCATAACCTAAGGCCATATTTTTAGGGAAATCTTTTAATATTTCAAAATTTTCTTTTCTTGATACAAAATCTATTTCAAATATATCAATTGGTAAATCTTTTATCCTATCTTTTAAAGGTAAAACTGTATGGAAGTATGTATATATAGCTAATTTTCCTGAAAAATATTTTCTTATTTCCTTGTATATTTCAAGGAGAAGATCAAAATCCTCTGGATAGTATTGAATGGAAGGTTCGTTAAACTGGAGATATTTGACCTTGTTTTCTTCTAATAGCTTTACTTCTTCAATTAATGCCTTTGCATATGCTTTTGTTAATTTTTCTAAATCCTTATAATATTCATCTCTACTTAATCTTGCAATGGTATAGGGACCCGTTAGAACTGCCTTAACAGGAATATTGCCTGCCCATTCTTGAGCTTTTTTCCAATCATTAAGTATGATGGGTTCTCTCCATCTTATTTCATCTTTTATGATTGGTTGTCTATAGTAGGTATTATTATCAAAATATCTAAATAAACCCCCTATTTCAATACCATCAAGTTTTTTTGCTATATAACTTTGTCCATCTTCCCATCTTATTTGGCCATCTGTTATAAGCTCTACTCCTGCACTTATTTGTTCTTCAATTACTTCTTTTGTTACTTCATCAAAAATTTTCTCTAATTCTTTCTTTGTAATCTTTCCTTGATCATAAGCATGAATTGCCTTTCTTAATTTTGGTTCTCTTGGGGGATTTGGTATTTTAGGATAATGATCTACAACTGTAATTATCATCTTTTAACCTCCTTACTATTAATTATCTTCATATATATCTTTTAATACTGCTCCATGACTTGCTGATGTTACTAAAGCAGCATAACGTCTTAAGTAGTTGAATTCAATTTCTCTTTTAATAGGTTTCCATTCTTTCTTTCTTTCTTCTAATTCTTCTTGGGATAATTTCACATTTATTTTTCTATTAGGTATATCTATTTCAATAATATCTCCATCTTTAAGAAGAGCTATAGGACCACCCTCAGCAGCTTCAGGGGATACATGTCCTATAGCTGCTCCTCTGCTTCCTCCTGAAAATCTACCATCGGTTATTAATGCCACATCTTCATCAAGTCCCATTCCTGCTAATGCAGAAGTAGGACTTAACATTTCTCTCATTCCAGGTCCTCCTTTTGGACCTTCATATCTTATGATTACTACATCTCCTTTATTGATTTTGCCTGCATAAATCTCTTTTATTGCTTCTTCCTCACTGTTAAATACCCTTGCAGGTCCTTGGTGTTTTAACATCTTAGGGCTTACCGCAGATTTTTTAACTACCGCGCCTTCTGGGGCTAAGTTTCCATATAGTATGGAAAGTCCACCATCAGGGGCATATGGATTTTCTAAGAATCTTATCACATTTCTATCTTTAATAACTGCAGATTCTGCTATTTCTCCAATGGTTTTACCTGAAACAGTTATGGCATTGGGATGTAATAAATTACCCTTTAAAAGTTCTTTCATTACTGCGGGTATTCCTCCTGCCTCATGTAAATCTTGAATATGTTGAGAGGAGGCAGGACTTAACTTACATATATTGGGTGTCTTTTCACTAATTTTTTGAAAAGTATCAAGAGGTAGATCTACTTTTGCCTCTTTTGCAATAGCTAATAAGTGTAAAACTGTATTGGTAGAACCTCCCAAAGCCATATCTACAGCAATAGCATTTTCGAAGGCTTCTTTTGTTAATATATCTCTTGCTTTTATTCCTGCTTTTACTAATTCCACTATTTTTTTCCCAGCTTCTTTTGATAATCTTTTTCTTAATCCATCAAAAGCAGCAGGTAGAGTACCATTGAAAGGCAAAGCTAAGCCAAGAGCTTCCGATAAACAATTCATAGTGTTTGCAGTAAACATTCCAGAGCAGGAGCCACATCCTGGGCATGCATATTGCTCCAAATCAAGCAAGTCTTCTTCTTTCAAAGTGCCAGTCTTTACTTGTCCGATACCCTCAAAAATACTAATTAAGTCTACATCTTTACCTTGCCATCTTCCAGCAAGCATAGGACCACCACTTAAAATGACAGAAGGAAGATTCAATCTTGCTGCAGCCATAAGCATTCCTGGTACAATCTTGTCACAATTTGTTACAAGTATAATTCCATCTAATTGATAGGCTTCTACCATAGCTTCTATTGAATCTGCTATTAATTCTCTACTGGCAAGAGAGTATTTCATCCCTTTATGTCCCATTGCGATACCATCGCATATACCAATAACTCTGAATTCCATTGGGGTTCCGCCAGCTTCTAAAATTCCATATTTTACTGCTTGGGTGATAATATCTAAATGGATATGTCCCGGTATCATTTCATTTCCAGAGTTAACTACTCCAATAAGAGGCTTTTCTAATTCATCTTTAGTATATCCCATTGCATAAAAAAGTGATCTATGAGGTGCTCTTTCTATACCTTTCTTTACAGCATCACTTCTCATCTCTTTCCTTCCTCCCTAAAGATAATGTTTTGATAATGCTAACAATAGAAAGATAAGATTGTCAATAGTTTATAGACACATTTGTAAAATTTTATAAACATCTTCTTTGGTTAATTTTTTGGTATTACCTATAGGTCCAAATTGAGTTGCTTTTTCTGCCATTTCTTCAAGTTTTTCATCGTTTATTCCTACCTTTGAAAGTTTTGTAGGTACACCTATACTTTCGTAGAAATCAATTAATCTTTCAATACCTTTTAGTCCTAATTCAAAATCATCATCTCCTGTTATACCCCAAACATTTCTTGCAAAATTAGCAAATTTGTGAGGTATTACATCCAATACATATTTCATCCAATGAGGAAAAACAATAGCAAGACCTAAGCCATGAGGTATATCATATATGGCAGATATGGCATGTTCAATAGCATGGGATGCCCAGTCCTGTTCCTTACCAACGCCAATTATCCCGTTTAGGGCATTTGTACCACACCATAGTATGGTGGCTCTTGCATTAAGATCTTCTGGATTTTCAATAATTTTTGGGGTTGTTTCTATTACAGTTTTCATTATTGCTTCTGCAAATCTATCTTGTAAAATAGCATCATCAACTCTATCAAAATATTGTTCAAATACATGAGAGAGGATATCTACAATTCCATAAAGGGTATGGTTAAGAGGAACGGAAGCAGTATTCTTAGGATCCAATATAGAGAATTTTGGATATATATAAGGGCTTGAAATAACTAATTTTTCTTGAGTTTCTAAATTGGATATTACCGCATTTCCATTCATTTCTGAGCCTGTAGCTGCAAGAGTAAGCACTACACCAATAGGTATTGTGGGTTTTATTGGTTTTCTATACTTAAATAGATCCCAAACATCCTTTTCATAGGTTAAACCTGCAGCTATAGCTTTTGCAGTATCTATAACACTACCACCGCCAACTGCTAAGAGTAGATCAATATTATTCTCTCTCACCATATTTATTCCTTTTCTTACTAAGTCTACTCGTGGATTGGGTTTAACTCCCTCCAATTCAAAAATTTCTAATCCCTCTTCCTTTAAGAGTTTAACAACTTTATCATAAAGTCCTATTTTTTTTACACTTCCTTGTCCTATTACAAGGAGGATTCTTTTTCCATAATTTTTTGCTTCCCTTCCTACCTTATTGGTGGTATCTACTCCAAATATGATTTTTGTGGGATTATGAAAAACAAAATTTCTCATTTTTAGTCCTCCTTTCGGTTTAAAATTTTAGAAAATTATATTGCTTAAAGATAAAATTTACAATCTAAAATTATTTTAAAATTTTAAATATTTAATCTATTTCGCTTTTTTCAAGAAGATCAACAAAGATTTCTGCAATCTCAGGATCATATTGTCTTCCAGCATTCTTTTTAATTTCTTTTATAATTTCTTTTTTAGAGAGAGCCTTTCTATATGGTCTATCTGATTTCATAGCAGAATAAGCATCAACAACTGCTAAGATCCTTGCCAAGAGGGGTATATCTTTTCCTTGAAGACTTTGGGGATATCCTTTTCCATCATATCTTTCATGATGATAAAGAACTGCTTGTAGAAGTTTTTCCATTTTTGGTAATTGATTTAGGATTAGATAACCGAGTCTCGGATGTTCTTTTATAATTTTCTATTCTTCCTCTGTTAATGGTCCAGATTTTTTGAGTATTTCAGAAGGAATACCTATTTTGCCTATATCATGTAATTTACCTGCAATTTCAAGAATTTCAAGATCTTCTTTGGAAAGTCCTAATTTTTCGCCAATTTTTTTAGCATATTTTGAAACATCATGAGAATGCGTAAAAGTATAGTTATCTTTATTATCAATGGCATTTACGAGACCTAAGAATATATCAAATTTAGGCAATTCTTCTTTTAGAGGAGTAATATCAGAGGAAGAGAGTAGAGCAAATCTTCCTCCTCACGAAGTTTTTGCCTTATACATAACGGTATCTGCTAATGTAAGGAGTTTTTCGGGTTCCAAGGTATCAAAGGGATATGAGGCTATACCAATACTTATATTTAATGGTATTTTATTATTTTGTGGAGTTAATATGGGTGTATTTTTAAGATTATTTATTATTCTTTCTGCCAACTTTTTTGCCCCTTCTATTGGGGTTTCAGGAAGAATAATAGAAAATTCGTCTCCTCTGTATCTTCCTAAAATATCTACTTTTCTACAAGATTTTTTCAATATACTCGCTACCGTTTTTAGTACTTCATCTCCAAAGGTATGTCCATATGTGTCATTAAAGAGTTTAAAATTATCAATGTCTAATATCATCGCAGAAAAAGGACGATTATATCTTTGGGCTCTCATTACTTCTTTTTGGAATGCTTCTTCTAAAGCTCTTCTGTTTAATATACTTGTTAGAGAATCTGTAGTTGCAAGTTTTTTAGTTTCCTCAAATAGCTTAGCATTTTCTAAGGCTATTGCAATGAAACTTGATAATGTGGAAAGTAGACTAACAGTATGTTCATTATATACATCCACTTGATGATGTTTTAAGATAATAACTCCTATTATTCTATCTCCTATGGTAATAGGTATTCCTAAGAAAACCTTATTCTTTTTATTTTTGCTTTTCTTTAAGAGATACTTTTTGGTTTCTATAATTTTTAGTATTCTCTTTCTATCATTAGTTGTTAACTGATCTCCCTCTTTTGTGTTTATTTTTTTTGCTACAATTTCAAAGCTACAGTTATCATCTTCATATTTACAGTTTATTATATAAAGAGCATCAAAATCAGTAAGTTTCGATATTTCTTTTATGATTAGATCCCAAAGGAGTTCAACCTCAAGGGCGGATGTTATTTTTTTGCCAATCTCGTTAAGTATAGAAAGTTCTTTTATATGACTTTCTAATCTTTTTTCATACTCTTCTTTTTCTTTAAATATGATTGCACCTTGTAATGCTGCACTAAGCTGTGCTCTTAAAAGTTCATAAACTATACCTTCTGAGGGTCCTACTTCAAAAAGGGGTTATCCTATAGAGTTCTCTTTGTAAAATAGAGGAGATACAATATAAGTAGCTCTGTAAGAAGGTAAAAATTTCTCAGGAATGATTTGGTATATATCGAAAGGTTCATTAGTCTTTATTTCTTTTCCATCCTTATATCCTAAGACTAAAAGTCCCTCTTTTAAAGGAGGTTTTGAATCCTTATACTCAACAATATAAAAACTTCTTATTCCTAAGTTTAGAATACTATTCTTTGCTTGCTCTAATATTTCTTTCTTTTCAAAACTTGATGTTAAGCTTATTCCTATTTGAGTAAGGAAATTCACTCTTTGTTCCGTTTTATAACTTCTATAACCATGGAATCTTTCGGAAAAATCGCTTATTATCACTCTTGCTTGATGCCAGAGATTTTCTGCATAGTGTAGAGTTTTATCATCTAAATAGTAGAATAAAAATTTTCTTAATAGAGATATACAATCTTGAAATATACCTGTATTTTTCCCTTCTTGTTCCTCCTCTTTTAATATCCAGTTTAAAGTAGATATAAATATATTAAAGCTTCTTTCTTTTAAATTTTCAATAAAAGCATAGTAGAGTTTTTCTATTCTTTCCAATGTTTTTGAATCTATTTGGGGTATGTTTCTTAATAAGTATTCTGTAAATTTATCTTTTAAATTTTCCAGGTTTATATAATCTAATTTAGTGAATTCTTTATCTATATCAATTTTTGCCTTTTCTATTGCAGAATATATACATCCACATGAGTCTCTTATAATAAGTTTTGTTGGTAGAAAAATTTGATCAGGTATCTTTTCTCCCGATAGAAGTTTGACAAGACTTTCTACACTTTTCCATCCCATCTCATATAACGGTTGAGAGACTGTTGTTAATGGTGGAGTAATAAATTTTGCTCCTTCCGTATCATCAAATCCTGTTACTTTTATATCTTCTGGAACAAGAATTCCTCTTTCTTTAAGCTCTTCAACTGCTCCTATAGCCATCTCATCATTTGAGCTTACAATAACTTCCATATCTATTTTTCTTTCATCAAGAAAAGTTTTAACAGCTTCCCTTCCTGAATTATATAAGAAATCTCCATAATATATATTTTGAGGATTTATGGAAATTTCATATTCATTTAAAACATTTATGAGGGTTTCGTATCTTATTTTAGCCTCTTCATTATTTAAAGGACCTGTAATAAATGCAAATTTTTTATATCCGTGATCTTCTATAAGATGCACTAAAAGTTCTTTAAAACCTAAAATATTATCAATAATTATGCTTGGAATTTTTTCTATGGTTGTTCCAATACTTATAGTCGGAACGTCCTTAGAATAGTTATAACAAAAATTTACCAATTCGTTATGAGTTATGTAAGGACATATGGCTGAAGAAAATATTATTAAGCCATCAACGTTTTTCTTAGAAATAAGATTGTATATAAGATTTCCCTTTTTATCATTTTCATTTGGTGTATTTAGATGTTTTCCAGTAAAACATAAGATATCTAAATTGTAGTTTTCTCAAGCTAAAAATACTCCTTCTAAGATACTCCATTGATAATTATAAAGATTATCTACTACTATTCCTATTTTCTTTCTACTCATCAAATTTCCCCCTTAAAACTAATTATAGAATATTGCTTACCCCCTAAACTTTTTGCCTCATACATAGCCAAATCTGCAAAATTTATAAGTTTTTCAGGCTCTCTTGTAGTCTCTGGATATGACGCAATACCTATACTTATACTAAGATAAATTTTATCATTATTAGGAGAATAAAACTCTATTTTATCCACATTTCTGATAAGTTTATTTGCTACTTTAATGGCATTTTTTAAATTTGTCTCTGGAAGAATAATTATAAACTCATCCCCACCATATCTTCCTACAGTATCCACTTTTCTACAAGATTCTCTTAATACTTTACCCACTGTTTTTAATACCTCATCTCCAAAGCTATGTCCAAAGGTATCATTTACCATTTTGAAATTGTCCAAATCTATAACCATAATGAATAAAGGACGGTTATATCTTTTAGATCTTTCAATTTCTCTTTGTATGATCTCATCTAATTCTCTCCTATTAGGTAGGCCAGTTAATGGGTCAGTAGTAGCTAATTTTTTCAATTCTTCAATCATCAAAGCACCTTTAATACCGCCACTTATTTCTGCTCTTAGTATCTCATAGATTACTCCCTTTTTGGGCCCATATTCAATCACTATATATCCTAAATGATCATCTTCAACAAAGAGAGGTTCAAAGATAAGTTTTAATCTCCTTTTAGGAAGTAAAGAATTTGGTAAAAGTTCCTCTATATCCAATATGCTTTTCTCTTTTTTTTTTTATTTTTCCATCTACCACTGATAAAATATTTTTGGCTTTTGTAAAGTTTGAATCTTTTTGATACATAAATATATAAAAAGTATTTAAATCTATTTCTGTTAATCTATAGCTTACTCTATTTAAAATTTCATCCATTTGAAAAGTGGATAGAAGATCAGCTCCAATATATCCTAAATGGTCAATTAAATCGTTAGTTTTGAATATCTCATATTTTAATCTTATTTCTTTGTATTCTTTTAAAATGTTAATTGATTGCAGAATGAGGTTTTTGGCTTTTTGATGAAGAGAATTTTCAAAATGCATATCAATAAAAGAGTTAAGATTATTAAAAGTTTCTTCCACTAACTCAAGATCTATATTATTATTTAACAATAAATACTCTATTTCTGTAATTAAGTTTTCTTTTTTTTTCAATGATACTATTATAAAATTTTTTAATTATATTTTCTATCCATTTAATATTTTGAGAGTTTTTTGTTTCTATATTTGAAATCAGATATTCACTTAATAGTGAATAAAACTCTTTCCTATCCTTTTTGAGATCAGAAATTTTTGACCAAATTTTTCCTTTTTTTTTAGGTAATCTGATATTAAATTTTGTACAACCACAAGACTCACGGATTATCATTTTTGTGGGTATTTCTATTTTTTTAGGTATTTCATATCCGGATATAAGAGAATAACACAATTCTATGGCTTTTTCTCCTAATTCTGATAAGTTTTGTTCCACAGTAGATAAAGGTGGTTCTATAAAAGTGGATTCCAAAATGTTATCAAATCCTGTAATGGCAATTTCATTAGGTACTTTTATCTTTCTTCTTTTAAGTTCTTCAAGTCCCGCAATTGCCATGTTGTCATTTGAAAATACAATGACGTCAGGCTTTATTTTTCTTTCATCTAAGAAAGCTCCTGACCTGTAATCAGTATTGAAAAAATGATGCCTCCTTGTGGTAGAATTTACTTAGTACTAAAAACAATATAAACCACAAAGAGGCGATTTTCTATGTATATTTTACCAGATTTACCTCTATCAAAAATGAGTAAAAAAGTTTTTTCTCTTCTTATACAAGCTCTCTTATCTGTCAAAAAACCCAGACT
>Ga0081479_114546_pt1 | contig 24200 bp, 18 predicted proteins | sample MamHotmetagenome_FD_70984 | JGI IMG/M metagenome (GOLD analysis project Ga0081479, IMG submission 70984) | Hot spring cone microbial streamer communities from Mammoth Hot Spring (Liberty Cap Streamers), Yellowstone National Park, USA - T=72 v2... | ecosystem: Environmental > Aquatic > Thermal...
ACTCCGGTGTCAGCCGCACGCTAAGCACCTTGAGCGTCAAGTAGGATGTTAAGGTTCAGTGCATGTAGTGCCTTTTTGGGCCAAATATTGGTCTTGTGACCAGGCCCAGGCTCCTGAACCGCAGTCAAAATTTTGTGATTCAATGCTGTTTTTCAACAAATCGCTTCTGGTTGCACAAAACTTGGGCTAACGCAACACTATCGTCCCTTGTGAAAATTATGATTTTTGTACAAGATAGATATGACAAAAAACACTACATTTGTGACAGTATTACCTTTACACTACAAGTAGTCGTTTACCCTTTTAGTAATGGTTTATAAAGGCAAGGGAATGATTCGCGTCAATCGCCAAACGGATTATGCCATTCGGGTTCTGCTGGCCCTCGCCCGGCGTGGCGAGGAGGTCCTCGTTTCCACCCCCTCGATTCAGCAGGAAATGCTTATCCCGCCAGCCCTGGCCGGTCGTATCGTAGCCGACCTGGCCCGCGGTGGGTTTATTTTTACCTATGCCGGTCGCGAGGGAGGGATTCGGCTAGCACGCCCGGCTCATTTGATCACCCTGCTGCAAGTGGTGGAATTCTTCGAGGGACCGATCCATTTCTCAGAATGCACTGATGGCGATTTCATCTGTCCCTTTGAAATGGGCTGCCCGGTGCGCTTGCGCTGGTCACGGCTGGATGGGATGGTGCGCCTGGCGTTGGACAAAATCACTTTTGCCGAACTGGCAGCAGATGCCAGCGATCTGGAGAAGGTTACAACCATTCCGTCACTTCAAACCTATCAAGAAGAGGAAGCATAGGAAGATTGGCTCATTGGTCCGTCAACATTTCCACTTTTCAGACCCACTGAGAACCCTTTGCAAATTCAATCATTTTTTCAACCGGAGGATACGATGGATTCGACAACCTTACTCTTATCACGGTGGCAATTCGGCCTGACGACCGTTTTCCACTGGCTGTTTGTCCCGCTCACGCTGGGGCTGGGTTGGTTCGTAGCCTACATGCAAACCCGCTACTACCAGACGCGTGACGAGATGTATCGGAAAATGGCAAAGTTTTGGGGCAAACTTTACCTGATCAACTTTGCCAGCGGTGTCGTCGCAGGCATCGTCCAGGAATTCCAGTTCGGCATGAACTGGAGCGGATACAGCCGCTTCGTCGGCGATATTTTCGGCGCCCCACTGGCGATTGAGGCGTTGCTGGCCTTCTTCATGGAATCCACCTTCCTGGGCGTATGGATTTTCGGCGAAGGTCGCGTGCCGGAAAAAGTGCACCTGGCTTCCATCTGGCTGGCTGCGCTCGGCTCGAACCTTTCAGCGATCTGGATTCTGATCGCCAACGGCTGGATGCAAAACCCGGTCGGTTACGCCATTAACGAGGTCACCGGTCGCGCTGAGATGACCGACTTCTTTGCGGTGATCGGCAACCCCAAAGCGTGGATTTTCATCTGGCACACCCTGGCCGATGGCTTCGCCATGGCATCCTTCATCATCATGGGCATCAGCGCCTGGCATCTGTTGCGCAAACAGTATGTGGATGTCTATAAACGCTCCTTCCAGATGGCTGCATTGGTCGGCACCATCGCCAGCGTGCTGGTTTTCCTGGGTGGTCACACCATGGGGCAATACATGTACGAATCACAGCCGATGAAATTTGCGGCCCTCGAAGCCCACTGGGAAACCTCCGCTCCTGCCGATTTCTCGATTCTCACCATCGGCGATCTCAGCGGGAAACGCGAAGTCTGGTCTATTCGCTTTCCGGCGGTGCTCAGTTTCCTGGCCTGCAATAACTTCTCCTGCGAAGTCAAAGGGGTGAACGAACTGCAGGCAGAATACGAGGCGAAATATGGCCCCGGCGATTACATCCCGCTGATGGTGGTGGCCTACTGGACCTTCCGCATCATGATGACCATCGGTTTCATCATGATCGCTGTTGCTGCCCGGGCACTCTATGAGACACTGCGCAAGCCGGATTTCGAAAATGCCAAATGGTTGAAATGGTTGCCCTTCTGGGCGATTTCCCTGCCGTATCTGGCCAATATCTCCGGCTGGGTACTGACCGAAGTGGGGCGTCAACCCTGGATCGTGTATGGGTTGCTCAAAGCGCAGGATGCCGTTTCTCCCAATCTGACACCGCTCGATCTGTGGATTTCGCTCATCGGCTATACCGCCATTTATGGTGCGCTGGCTGTGGTCATGTTCGGTTTGATGAAGAAATACGCCACCGCTGGTCCTGACCTGGCCATGCATGAATCGGTGGATGTCGCCCCGGCCTTCGCCGGCGCGGATGATTAATCGGAGGTTCAACATGTCTCACCAAACCCTTCAAACCATCTGGTTCATCCTGATCGCCATCCTGTGGATTGGCTTCTTCTTCCTGGAAGGCTTCGACTTCGGCGTGGGAATGTTACTGCCTTTCCTCGGTAAAAAAGACGAGGAGCGCCGCGCCATCATCAACACCATCGGCTCGGTCTGGGATGGGAACGAAGTCTGGCTGCTCACGGCAGGCGGTGCGACCTTTGCGGCCTTCCCGCACTGGTACGCCACCATGTTCAGCGGCTTTTACCTGGCGCTCTTCCTTCTGCTGGTTGGTCTGATCCTGCGTGGCGTCTCGTTCGAGTATCGCTCTAAGAACCCCGACCCGAAGTGGCGCAACCGCTTCGACTGGATGATTTTCACCGGTTCCCTCCTGCCCTCTGTTTTGCTCGGTACGGCCTTTGCCAACCTTCTGCGCGGCGTGCCGATTGACGAGAGCATGACTTATACCGGTAACCTGTTTACCTTGCTCAACCCCTATGGCCTGCTGGGCGGTCTGACTACTACTGCAGTTTTTCTGCTGCACGGTGCCAACTTCCTCAGCCTGAAACTGGATGGCAAGTTACGCGAAGAGGCACGCGCCGCCGCAGGCAAAATTTGGGGAGTGGCTGTAGTTCTGTACATCTTGCTGGCCATCTTCACATACATCTCCGGCTACTGGGCGCGCGGGATGGTCAAGCCTGGCATTGCGCCGATCACTGCGTTGGTAGTCTTGCTGGCCGCCGGTTACACTATCCGCCAAAAGATGGAAGGCTGGTCCTTTGCGCTGGTGGCACTTAACATTGTGCTCACCCAGGTCACCTTCTTCAGCCTTATGTTCCCCAACGTGATGATCTCCAGCCTGAACCCGGCCTGGAACCTGACCATCTACAACGCATCGTCCTCCCAATATACGCTCACGGTCATGTCCATCGTGGCGCTGATCTTCGTCCCGATTGTGCTCGCCTACCAGGGCTGGACCTACTACATGTTCCGCAAGCGCATCAGCACAGATAAAAAGTCGCTGGTGTACTAATTTCCAGCACACCCCAGAGCATCTGGGGTGTGCTTTTTGTGTTTTTTGACACAATGTAACTAATTCAGATGCATCGAAAACTTCTCGAACTTGCCCGTCATTCTCGCCTGGCGCTGATGCTCACCGTGCTGAGCGGATTTTCCGCTGGCCTGTTGACCATCTGGCAGGCCTGGCTGCTCAGCGGAACGGTCAACGACGTCTTTTTGGGGAACCGAACCCTGGAGCAGGTGATGCCCCTGCTGATCGGGCTGCTGTTGATCATCGCTGCACGCAGCGCCCTGACCTGGCTCAACGAGGTGGCGGCGAACGCCATCGCCGTGCGCGTCAAAACCGACTTGCGCCAGCGACTCTTTGCGCACATCCTGCGCCTGGGGCCAGCCTATTCCCGCGGTCAACGCAGCGGCGAACTGACCAGCATTGCCACCGAAAGCATCGAGGCCCTGGATGCCTATTTCAGCCAGTACCTGCCGCAACTGGTCATCACTGCCCTGCTCCCCATCAGCATCCTGATCCTGGTCTTCCCCAGCGATCCGCTTTCCGGCCTGGTGCTGCTCATCACCGGCCCGCTCATCCCCTTTTTCATGATCCTGATCGGCAAAGGCGCGGAGATCGTCACCAAACGGCAATACGACACGCTGCGCCTGCTCAGCGCTCACTTTCTCGATAGCCTGCAAGGCCTGACCACGCTCAAAATCTTCGGTCGCTCCAAAGATCATCTCAAAAGCATTGCCCGCGTCAGCGAACAATTCCGCGATACCACCCTGAGCGTTTTGCGCATTACGTTCCTTTCCGCCCTGGCGCTGGAATTGCTGGCCACCATCAGCACCGCCATCATCGCCGTAGAGATCGGCCTGCGCCTGCTCTATGCCCGAATGGAATTCCGCGAGGCGTTCTTTATCCTTATTTTAGCGCCCGAATTTTATCTTCCGCTGCGCATGTTAGGGGCACGCTTCCATGCTGGCATGGCCGGGACAACCGCCGCCAGGCGCATTTTTGAAATCCTGAACACACCGATCCCCACCGCTCCAGCCTCCTCCAGGGAAGAAGGCACGGGCGAAGAGATTTCAGCCATCCAGTTCGAGAACGTCTCATTCACCTACCCCGATGAAACGACACCCGCGCTGGAGAATATCCAGCTGACGATCCCAGCCGGGCAGCACCTGGCCCTGGTAGGCGCCAGCGGAGCCGGCAAAACGACGCTGGTCAATCTGTTGCTTGGCTTTTTGAGTCCAACGCAAGGGAACATTTACACCATCGTTGATGGCAAAAAGATCGCGGGCCCCCCTCCCATCGAGCAAATTGCCTGGGTACCTCAAAAACCCTACCTTTTCCACGATACGATTGCCGCCAACATCCGCCTGGCACGGCCAGATGCCAGCCAGGAAGAGGTGATCGCCGCAGCGCGCGCCGCGCACCTGGACGAATTCATCGAAAGCCTGCCCCAGAAATACGAGACGGTGATCGGGGAGGGCGGCGCCCGCCTTTCGGGCGGCGAGGCTCAACGTCTCGCCATCGCCCGCGCCTTTCTCAAAAACGCTCCCCTTCTGATCCTCGACGAACCCACCTCCAGCCTCGACCCGCGCACCGAGGCCCTGCTGGAAGACTCCACCCGCGAGTTGATGAAAGGGCGCACCGTGATCACCATCGCGCACCGCCTCAACACCGTTTTCCAGGCCGATCAAATCGTTGTCCTGGAAGAGGGGCGCATCCGTGAACAGGGCACACACAGCGAATTACTTGCCCAAAATGGCATTTACGCCGCCATGGTCAGGGCCTACCAGCGCAAAGTGTCGGCCACCTCCGCAGCGCCGTTGACCCTTTCATCGCAGGAGACGGCGTCGCCTGCTCCAGCGGTCAGCGCTTTGCCGCAGCCGTTCTCCTCCAGCCCGCGTTCCATCTTCCTGCGATTGCTCTCCTTCCTGCAAGGCTCCTGGGGACGGGTGGCGCTCTCGGTGTTGCTGGGTGCGGCCACCATCGGCGCCAGCATTTCGCTGATGGGCACTTCGGCCTGGTTGATCGCTATGGCTGCGCTGCATCCCTCCATCGCCGAGCTCAACGTGGCCATTGTGGGCGTGCGCTTCTTCGGCATCAGCCGCGCTGTCTTCCGCTATCTTGAACGGCTGGTCTCCCACGATGTCACCTTCCGCTTGCTGGCGCGCTTGCGCGTCTGGTTCTACGAGAAGCTGGAACCCCTCGCCCCGGCTCGCCTGATGGAATACCGCGCCGGCGATTTGCTGGCGCGCATCGTCAGCGATGTGGAGACGCTGGAAAACTTCTACGTGCGCGTGATCGCCCCTCCGCTGACTGCCCTGCTCGTCGGTGCGGCGACCGCCCTCTTCCTCGCTTCTTACGACCCCCGGCTGGGCGCGGCGCTCATCGGCTTCTTCCTCGCCCTCGGCCTGATCCTGCCCTTGCTGGCCCAGGTCGTCAGCCGCAGCGCAGGGGAGCGGCTCATCCGTCAACGCGCCGATTTGCACATCCAGGTCACCGATGGCATTCAGGGCCTGGCCGAGCTGCTGGCCTACGGTCAGGCGCAGGAACGTCTGCAGCGCCTGGCAGAGACCAGTCACGCCTACGGCCGGACGCAGCAGCACATGGCGCTCGTCAGCGGTATCAACACCGCCTTGGGCACCCTGCTGACCAACCTGGGATTGTGGAGCGTGTTGTACCTGGCCATTCCAGCGGTGAACAGCGGCCGCATGGCCGGGGTGATGCTGGGATCGCTGGCGCTGCTCACCCAGGCTTCCTTTGAGGCCGTGACGCCGCTACCGCTGGCTGCGCAGATGTGGAACGCCGTGCGCGAGGCCGCCCGCCGCCTGTTTGAAGCGGTGGACGCGGAACCAGCGGTCAGGGAGCAAGCGCCGGGCGGCGAAATGGCCCTCCCTGTGGCGCAGGATTCCCTGGCGCTGCAGGTTCGCCATCTCACCTTCACCTACCCCGGTCAGGAGCATCCTGCGCTTCGGGAGGTGAGTTTTGACTTACAGCCGGGAATGTCGCTGGCGATTGTCGGGCCGAGTGGAGCCGGGAAGAGCACGCTGGTTCATCTGCTGCTGCGCTTCTGGGAGTACGAATCGGGCGAGATCCGCCTGGGGGAGCGCTCGCTACGGGAGCTGTCACCCGCCGAAGTCCGGGCGCGATTCGCTGTCGTCTCGCAAAATTCGTATTTCTTCAACGCCACCGTGGCGCAAAACTTGCGCCTGGCGCGGCCTTCTGCCACACAGGAAGAAATCGAAGCCGTGGCGCGACAGGCACAAATCCACGATTTTATTCTCTCGCTGCCCCAGGGTTACCGTACCCGCATCGGCGAGCAAGGCGTGCGCTTGAGCGGCGGCGAGCGTCAGCGGCTGGCCATTGCGCGGGCGCTCCTCAAAAATGCGCCCATCCTGCTCCTGGATGAACCCACCGCAAATCTCGACCCCCTCACGGAGCAACAGGTGCTGGAGACGCTTTTTGCCATCATGCGCCAGAAAACAACCCTGCTAATCACCCATCGGCTGATCGGGCTGGAAAACGTGGATGAAATTCTGGTGCTGGATGGCGGTCAGATCGTGGAGCGCGGCACCTTCCATGAACTGCTGCAACGAGATGGACTCTTCCGCCTGCTGTGGAACTTGCAGAACCGGGTCATTGAGGCGTAGAGGGATGTGCTGCTCACATTTTTTATTTGCGATACTGTATCATTCGTTCAGGAAATTCGCAGCAAGTCGCTCGACCCCCAACCCCGTTTACGGGGCAGGAACCCCTAACCCCGCTTGCGGGGGAATGGGGTTTGGCTACCACAAGCCATAAAAAACCTCCGCCTCCTGGCATTGCAAGCGAAGCGAAGCAATCTCCTGGCCGATAAAGGGATTGCTTCGCGCCTGCGGCGGCTCACAATGTAACGGCAGAAAATTTTCTACCGCAACAACGATGGCAGTGGAGGTATGGTTACTTTCTTTCTCGGAATTTCCTGAAGGAAAGATACACTGCCCGCTTTATCGAGAGCTTGACGCTAATGCCCTGTCCGTATCGGGGTTAGGCGAGAGGCGGCAGGGCTGTCGGATAGGTTTCTGCTCTGTCTGCGTAAGTCAAAGGCTGCGCTACGTGTGCGAGTATCCGTTCATTCGTATAAAAACGGAATGATCTGGTACGGTGTGATGAGGGTAACAGAGAATCCGCCTTTTTGAAACAGGCGCGTTTCAGCGGGCCGCCGCTTGAATTCGTATCCCTGCACCTGTCCGCCGCTTTCTTCGAGGTAGTCAATTTCGTTGCCATCGTAGGTGCGCCAGAAATAAGAGGTGACCAGTTTCCCTTCGTATGCGTTGCGCTTCAGGCGTTCGGCGATCATCCAGTTTTCAAAGAGCGCGCCGCTGTCAGTGCGCAGGTCGAGGGGGTTAAAGTTCTGGATCAGGGCGTTGCGAATGCCGGTATCCCAGAAGTAAATTTTGCGCAGTTTGGAGATGGCGCGTCTCTGGTTGGCGGCATAGGGAGGCAGGCGAAAGATGACGAAACTGCGCTCCAGCAGTTGAATGTAGCGTTCGACCGTGTTCTTGTCTGCGCCGACGGTTTGGGCCAGTTCTGTGTAGGAGACTTCGGAGCCGATCTGCAGCGCCAACGCCTGCAATAGCCTGTGCAGCAAGTCGGGGCTTTTGACTTGCTGGAGTTCGAGGATGTCACGGTACAGATAACTGGCAACCAGTTCCCTTAGCTCGCGAATTTTGGCCTCGAAGGAGGTCTGCTGAACGACGCGCGGGTAGGAGCCATAAAGCAGGCGCTCTTCCAGGTTCTTCTGCAGGTCGAGAAAATCAGGGCGGGGGAAAATTTCGGAGATGGCAAGGGGATACAGGGTATAGACGAATTTGCGCCCGGTCAGCGGCTCCTGGGTGGCATCGAGCAGGTTGAGGGTGGAAGAGCCGGTGACGATGATTTGCCGCTGGCTACCGAAGTAGTCCACCAGCAGTTTGACGGATTGCCCGATGGTGCGGATTTTCTGCCCTTCGTCCACGAAGAGGATTTGGGCATCGCCCAGCACGCGGCGCAGGTAATCCAGACTTTTGTCGGTCAGGGCGTCGCGCTCGAGGGGGTCATCGCCGTTGATGGTTTTGACCGTGTAACGGTCGCCGAGTTGTTCGAGCGCCATGCGGACGAGGGTCGTCTTGCCGGTCTGCCGCGCACCGACCAGGATGAGTGCGCGTCCCTGGAAGAAGTCATTGAGCAGTTTCTGGGTAATGGTGCGTTTGAATAGTTCCATATTTGGCGTAATTCCGTGAGTTTGCTCTTATTATAACGCTAAAAGTGTTGTCTGTGAACAGACCGCGGACGGCGGACGGCAGACCGCTGTAGGGCGGGCTTTCCAGCCCGTCGGAGGAGTACCGTCAACGAACAGGGGAACGAATAAACGAATATAGACCGCGGACGGCGGACGGCAGACCGCGGAGTGGACGATGGGCGGTTGTAGGACGGGCTTTCCAGCCCGTCGGAGGAGTACCGTCAACGAATAGGGGAACGAATAAACGAATATAGACCGTGGACGGCGGACGGCAGACCGCGAAATGGACGATGGGCGGTTGTAGGACGGGCTTTCCAGCCCGTCGGAGGAGTACCGTCAACGAATAGGGGAACGAATAAACGAATGTGGACGGCGGACGGCAGACCGCGAAATGGACGATGGATGGTTGTAGTGCGGGCTTGCCAGCCTGTCGGGGGGACGATGGACGGCGTAGGGCGGGTTTTCCAGGGAATTTGGCAGGTGACCTGTGATGACAAAGCCCTGAGTCATCAGAAGAAAGTGATTTTCTTCTCTACCGACCGTTCGGTAGGGAAAGAAAATTTTCGAGTATAATATCGCCACAAGGAGTGCTGACTATGGATTTCTCGCTTTCCCCTGAACATCAAATGGTGCAGAAGATGGTGCGCGAGTTCGCTCAGAAGGAAGTCGCACCGGTGATCCGTGAATACGATCGCAAGCAGGAGCCTATCCCCTGGGTGCTGCAGCGCATGGGGGAGCTGGGGTTGCTGGGGATTTCATTCCCGGTGCGTTATGGCGGACAGGGAATGGATTATCTTTCGCTTGGCCTGGCCTGCGAGGAGCTGGAGGCCGTGGACAGTACCCTGCGCGTGGTGATGTCGGTTCATGTCGGCCTGTGCGGATTGACGCTCCTGCAGTGGGGAACAGAAGAGCAAAAGCGCCGCTTTTTGACTCCCCTGGCCAAAGGCGAGAAGATCGGATGCGGAGCGTTCAGCGAGCCGGGCATGGGATCAGACGTGGCCGCCATGCGTACCACGGCCCGACGTGAAGGCGATTTCTATATCCTGAACGGCGAAAAGATGTGGATTTCCCTGGCAAGCAAGGCGGATTTCGCCCTGGTCACTGCGCGCACAAACCCGGCAGCTGCCAGACCTTCAGAAGGGCTTTCCACCTTTCTGGTGGATCTGCACAGCGAGGGCATCACCCGCGGCGATCTCCACGGCAAGATGGGAATGCGCGCCGGCTCCACGGGCTGGATCCATTTTCGGGATGTACGCGTGCCGCTCGAAAATCGCATCGGTGAGGAAGGGGAGGGCTTTAAAATCACCATGTCGGCGTTCGATCACGGACGTTATACCGTGGCTGCCGGAGCGACCGGCGTCATCCGTGCCGCCCTGGAGGCAAGCACCCGTTACGCACGGGAACGTGTGGCGTTCGGGAAGCCGATAGCCGAACATCAGTTGATCCAGCAAAAGATCGCTGCCATGCTGACCGATTACGAGATTGCCCGCCTGCTTTACTGGCAGGTGGGATGGTTGAAAAACCTTGGCCGACGCTGCACTCGCGAAACTTCGATTGCCAAGAAGTTCGCCACCGAGGCCGCTTTCCGCGCTGCCAATGAGGCGATCCAGGTTCACGGCGCCTATGGCTATATGGACGAATATGACATGGAGCGGCATCTCCGCAACATCCGCGCCACGATCATCTACGAAGGTAGCTCCGAAATTCAAACCCTGATCCAGGCCGGATATGCGTTGGGCATGCGCCAGGATAAGCCCTTGCGCTGTGAGCCTCCCGCTTACGATGCAGAAGAATGGACAAAACCCGCTTAACCATCCGTGAAGGAGGTCACCTTGAAAATCGTTACCTGTATCAAACAAGTGCCGGATACTGAGGCAAAAATCAGCCTGGAGAACGGCAAAGTCCAGTGGGGGGATTCGCCCCTGGTCATCAATCCTTTCGATGAGTACGCTGTCGAGGCGGCGCTGCAGCAGAAGGATAAGCACGGCGCAACGGTTGTGGCGATTTGTATCGGGCCAGACTCGGCCAGAGAGGCTCTCAAACATGCCCTGGCGATGGGCGCGGATGAGGCCATTTTGATTTCCGATGCCGCGCTGGAAAACCTGGATGCGCAGGGCGCCGCCCAGGTACTGGCCGCCGCCATTCGGAAGATTGGGGATGCCGATCTGGTGATCTTCGGGCGGCAGAGCATTGATAGCGGCACAGGGCTGACCCCGGCCCAAATCGCGCGCCGTCTGGGATGGCCGCTTTTGAGCCTGGCCGGCAGCATCGAACTGAACAATGGACGGGTGCGGGTGGAGCGCGTCATCGAAGAGGGGCGGCAGATCGTCAGCGCTGCCCTGCCGGCGGTGCTGAGTGTGGTGCAGAGCATTGGCGAACCTCGCTATCCCTCCTTCATGGGCATTCGCAGGGCCTCCCGTGCCACGATTCCCACCTGGTCGCTGGCGGATCTCGGCATCTCTGCCCCCACACCCCTCGTTGAGCAGCGCGCCATGTTTGCGCCGCCGAGCCGCGAACAGCCATGCGAATTCATCCAGGGTGAGACCGTCACCGAGATCGCCGAAAAGCTGGTCGAAAAAATCCTGGCGGAGAAAGTGCTATGAAGACACTGGTGTATATTGATCACTTCAAGGGAGAGGTGCAGCCTGCCTCCTGGGAGGCCATCGGCGTTGCCAGAAACTGGGGAACAGTGCAGGCGGTGATCCTGGGAGCCTCAGGGGAGAAGCTGGTCAAACAGGCCTATGAATACGGCGCAGACGAGGTTTTTTTCTGTGATGATAGCAACCTGGATGACTATCGTGCCGACCTCTTCGCTTCGACGCTGGGCGCGCTGGCCACGGCGCAATCGCCGGATGTGATTCTGTTCCCGACCACGACCCGCGGGCGCGAGCTGGCTGCGATCCTGGCGGTTGACCTGAACAGCGGCGTGCTGGCCGATGTCACCGCCCTGGAGCTGGAAGGCACGCTGCTTGTAGCCACTCGCCCGATCTACGAGGGGAAACTCTTTGAGAAAGTCGTCTGCCTGGGTCGCCCGCAGATCGCGACCCTGCGGCCGCGTGCTTTTCCCCGCCCGTCGCGCGATGAGTCCCGAAACGGTAGCGCTATCCGCATCGAGAAGCAGGGGGAGAGCGCGGTTCAGGTCGAAGGGTATGCTGTCTCGGAGAGCCGTGTCAGCCTGACCGATGCCGGGGTGATCGTTGCTGGCGGTCGGGGCGTTACCAACAATCCGGCCATGGCCGGCGCAGACGAGGCCACCATTGCCCGAAAAGGGTTTGAGCTGATTGGCGAACTGGCATCCGTGCTGGGTGGTGCTGTCGGCGCTAGCCGGGCAGTGGTAGATGCCGGCTATATCCCTTATTCGCATCAGGTGGGGCAGACCGGGAAAACCGTTGCGCCCGATTTGTATATCGCCTGTGGCATCTCTGGCGCCATTCAGCACATTTCCGGCATTCGGGGGGCGAAGCTCGTGGTGGCGATCAACAAGGACCCCGAAGCGCCGATCTTCAAAGTGGCTCGCTACGGCGTGGTGGGCGATCTTTTCCAGGTTGTGCCCGCCTTGACCGAAGCCTTCCGAAAACGCCTGAGCAAGTAAGCAGACGCAAAGAGGGACAACCAGACGGTTGTCCCTCTCTCTTTGATGCGAAAACGCTGGTAACTATTCAGCCATGTCATTGCGAGCCGTTTTTTGGCGAAGCAATCTCCCGTTTGTCAGGCCAGCTTGACCGCTTGGGGATTGCTTCGTCGCAAAGAACGCTCCTCGCAATGACAAACACAACAGTTTTGATGCAAGACTGAACAGTTACAAACGCTGCTACTTGATCTCGTAGACGATGTTCGCCATGACGCTCACGCTGAGCTGACCAGGCTGCACGGGTACCTCCGCTGCGGCCATTGTCGGGCCACCGCCTTTCCCTCCCACCATGATCGGAACCGGTACGCTCTCGTTGAACGAGATGGATTGAATGGCGCCCAACGTCACTCCGCTCAGGCGAGCTGCATCCTGGGCCTGCTCTTGAGCGTCTTTGAAGGCCTGCTCACGCGCCTTCTTGATCGCTTCGCTCTTATCCGAAATATCGAACTGGATGCCGTAGACGTTATTTGCCCCAGCCTTCACCGCGGCGTCCAGCAAGGCTCCAAGTTTGCTGAGATCGCGCACGGTGACCATCACCGTGTTTTCCACCACATAAAAGGGCTCGCCGCGCTTGCCCTCGGGTGTGTACTCATAGTTGAGGAAAATGGAGAAATTCGAGGTCTGGATGTCTTTTTGCTCCACACCGTTTTTCCGAAGCACCTCGATCAATTGCTGTGTTTGCAGATTGTTCTTGGCCACTGCATCGGATGCGCTCGGATTCTCTGTGTGTACGCCGATGTTGATGTATGCGATATCCGGAGACAAATAGACGACCCCCTGCCCGACGACGCTGAGCGTGCGTGTGGATGGCGCGGACGCTGCGGGTGCGGCCGCCGGAGCACAGGCGCTCACGGCAAGGGCCAGAGCGAGCAAAAGGAAAAGAGCCACTTTCTTGTACATAAAAGTCACCCCGTAAGGGATTTTGGTTTCATTGTGAACGACGATGATGGAGGCAAAAAAGTTCCAAAGGGGGCTGGTCAGGGGGTATGGCGAGGTAATTACATTCACAATGGTTTTGAGGCAGGGCTGAATCGTTACGATTTCATGACATTCTTACTGCAAGATGTCACCCATCCGACAGGATGGCGTTAAAGTATTCAGGAGGTGCGCGATGCCTGCTGTCCTTTTGATCATCCTGTTCACAGGCCTGCTGCTGGCCATCCTGGCGGGAATTGATTTGCTGCTGGCGAATTACAACCCCGAAGAGCTGCACCAGATGGGGGTTGAACGGGGCGAATGAGGGGGTTACTCGTTTTTCCCCTTCTCGGAGCGAATGCGCTCCAAAAGCTCCGCAAGCGGATGCAGCCGCGTGACGGGAAGGGCCAGGTTGGTTGTACGGGTGCGCCGATACTGAAAAACTGCGCTCCCGGCAGGTAAAACGCGCCCTTTTGCATTGAATTCTTCCCAGGTGATCCAGCCTGCCAGGTGAATTTCCTGACCGTAAACCCAGATGTTTCCCCAGTCTTTTGGATGGATCAGGTAAAGTTCCTCGAGCCTCGCGGAGCGAATCCCCAGGCGCGCCAGCGGTCGCTTTTCGGCGTGGATGTAGAGCAGGGAAAAGAACGGCGCCTCCAGAACGTAACGCGTGCGCGGGGGTAACTCCAGGCGCTGGCTGTGGAAGGCTCCATTGCCATCCTGACCGCCAAGCTCCAGGCGCAGCGGAGATTCCTGTTCGCTTTTCAGGATCAGGGGGGAGAGCGGTGCCCAGAATGGGGGCTTTGACCAGGGGGGCGGGAGGGGGTGTATCCAGTACAATGGCTGCGAGGTTTTCATCACCCGGCGAAGTTCATGCCGGTTGCGTGCCATGCGGGCGTAAACAAAGGCGAACAGGTAAATATCCTGCGCGTGCGGATGGGCGCGATGCTGATCCAGGGGTACCAGCGCCTCCGCCTGCAACAGTTGCCAGGGCTGGCGCTGTAAGACCCGAATCTGACGCGGATCGGTGAAGACGAAGGTCTTCAAGTCGCAACGGCGGCCGGCCAGCCCGATGTCATAGTGATCCGGACGGGTGAAATCGGTTTGCCCGAAGGTGTCGAAGGGGATGCCTTGGGCGAGGAGCCAGCGTCGGAGCGCCAGTTCGGAGGCAACGCCAGCCACAATGCGCCGCAGACGCTCGAACCGCGTGGCGTTCATGCGGTTGTAGGTGTAGGCCAGGGAGCGACAGGCATAGACGATCCCGGCCTCGGTGAGATCGGAAGTGTAGGGGAGGGGGATCAGGTCATCGGGTTGGAGCATGAGGAAGGCAGAGGCTGAGGGAGGTTGAAAGACTGTTGCGGAGTGTGGAAGAGGGCAAACCGCCTGCGAAGGGGAAGGAATCCACGCACGCAGCGCCGACAGCAACCGCAGAGGCTTTCGCCTTTGTTCGTGCGGATCGGAAGGTGCGCCATTGGGGCGAAGGCGCGCAGCGGAGAAAAGCTCCAGGGGGCTGAGTGCCTCGGGCGCGGCCGGATGCTTCAGGTCGCCGCAGGAGGCGATGTTTTCGTCCTGCAATTGCCGTTGGGGCGCGATGATTTTTCGTGTAGCTAAACAAACGATTGCGCCTCAATCTCTTCCCAGCTTTCCTGCGGCAGCTCCATCGCCGAGGCCAGCAGAGGATGGACGCGCCGGATTTCTTTGGCAATGCGCAGCGCCAGGCGACGAATGGAGAAGTGGGCATTGCTGGCGGCGCGTAACTGGCAGAAGTGATAGGCCTCGCGCAGGTTGAAGGTGACCAGCACCCGACGGTAGAAGCCGTTCGGCACGATGTACTGAGCCACCTGGGGATTCCATTCAGCCAGGAGGCGATACGTTTCTGCCGCCGCCTGCATCGCCCGATGATAAGGCGCAGCGACGCCTGCTTCCTCGATCAGGCGAGGGGTGGCATATCCCAGCCCGGCGGTGAGAAGTTGCGGCGATTGCGTCATCATGCGGTGACGTTTGAATTCAAAGTAGGCGCCCTGATCCAGGATCAGGTCGAAGGTGTAGCAGGTGTGCTCGAATTCGCGCAGGGGTAACTGGTGACGATTGACGCCGGAGAGCAAAAGGCTGGCCCATTCGAGGCGCTGCGTATGGCTTGCGTTTTGCACGGCTCGCAGGGCTTCCAGGTAGGGTAAATTTCCATAACGGTAAAGGGTGGCGGCCAGCAGTCGATCTTCGGCATCAGGCTCCCAGGCGACCAGCACGCACCAGTCGCCGGATGATGGGGAGGTCGCCGCAAGCTCGCTTGCAACCAGCGGTAGACGCTCGGAAAGCGTCTGGAGATAGGGCGAGGCCTCTGCATATTTCAGCAGGGTGGGGACTTCTTCCTGTGCTGTCTGTTTCAACTGGATGCCGATCTGGCGCACCTCCTCCAGGGGATGGGAAAGCATCTTGCGGATGGCATGTTCCAGGGCGCGGGCGTTGACGGTCATCCCCAGATTGGCCAGTGCGGAAGCCGGGAGCAGAAAACGGGCTGCATCCACGTATTGGGAACGTACGCGCCGATCCCAGGCTTGCTCTGTCTCATTCTCTCGCAAAGGCAGGCGTTTCCGCACCTCGGCGCGCAAGGCCGGCAGGATGTCCTGATAGGTCTGGAAGAGCAGGCGGGTTGTCTCTACGTAGCGGGCGCGCCAGGGAGAGATCTCGATTTCCGGCGGCAGGTAGAATTCGTCCAGGCTCCAGGTCTGATAGCGGGTGGATTTTTCGGTGTAGGAGGCCAGGCGATTCGATTCAATGCATTCGACGGCCAGCCTGGAGACGTTCTCGAAGGCGATGTGGAGGACGGCATGTTCGGCGACCGAGGCATGACCATAGCCGATGACCCATTTTTCGTGGAAGCGGGCGCTTTGTTCCTCGCTGAGTTCGGCCGCGATCTGGCGAAAGGATTGCGGTGAGCGCGAGGTTTTGGCAAAGGTGACAGCAATCGTTTCCGCAGAGAGCTGACGGGGGGAGAGCAGGTAAATCTGGCGTTGGGGCATAGGGAAATCCAGACGCTTCAAAGGATGAGCATGGCATCGCCAAAGGAGTAGAAGCGGTATTGATGGCGCCTGGCTTCTTCGTAGGCGCTCAGAATGCGCTCACGGCCAGCAAAAGCACTGACCAGCATCAACAGCGTGGAGCGCGGCAGGTGAAAATTGGTGATCATCGCTTCCACCACTTTGAAACGATAACCGGGGAGAATGAAGAGCGAAGTATCGCCGCGGTAGGGTTGCAGTTCCCCTGATTCTGTGGCGGCGCTTTCCAGGGCGCGCACCGAAGTCGTGCCGACTGCAATCACTCGCCCTCCCTGGGCGCGCGCGGCGCGGATCGTCTCGACCGCAACCTCGTCCACTTCGCACCATTCGGTGTGGATTTTGTGCTCGGTGGGGCGATCTTTGGTCACCGGGGCAAAGGTATCCAGGCCGATGTGAAGCGTGATATAGGCGAGATGGATACCCTGCGCCTGAAGCTCCTGCAGCAAGCGCGGCGTAAAGTGCAATCCGGCGGTGGGCGCAGCTGCCGAGCCTGGCTGACGGGCGTAAACCGTCTGATAGCGTTCTGGATCGTGGAGGGGGCGATGGATATAGGGGGGTAAAGGTACCTGCCCCAGGCGGAAGAGCAGCTCCGGGGTCAGGGGCGAGGAAAAGCGAACGATCCGCAGTGCGCCTTCTTTCTCTTCCAGGATGGTGGCTTCAAGGGCTTCGCTCAGCAGCAGACGGCGGCCTGCTTTCAGGCCTTTCCCTCCTACCAGGCATTCCCAGCTTTGTTCATCCAGGCGGCGCAGGAGCAGGATTTCTGCCCGGCCGCCGCTTTCCTTACGGGCAAACAGACGCGCCGGCAGGACACGGGTCTGGTTGAGCACCAGCACATCGTGGGGGCGCAGATACTCGCCAATCTCGCGAAAAATGCGATGCTCGATCCGCCCATCCTCACGGTGCAGCACCATCAGACGGGCCGCATCCCGCGGTTCCAGCGGCTCCTGGGCGATGAAGGACTCGGGGAGATCGTAATCGAAGTCAGCAGTGCGTAGCTCCATGTCGCAGATTATACACGGAGTGGAATGCGAGGAATGCGCCTCCTCACCGCCTGTTTCCCCGCACCTGCGACTGGATGACCCTGCGATCAACGGAAAACGTCCACCTCCTCCCCGCTGCCCTGGATCAACAGGAGGCGTTCCCCTTTCCAGGTTTGCAGGAAGATGTCGCTCCCGTGGCGGAAGATGAAAAAGGTCTCGTCGGCCAGCAGCAAGGCGTCTATGCTCAGGTCTGTGACCAGCGGGCGGGCGGGTTCACCGTAGTGCGCCAGCCAGAGGCTTTGGGGTGAATCGGCCCAGTAAATGAAGTGTAGCTCGTCGGGGAGCCAGGTGAGGGGGGCAATCTTGCCATAGCGATAGGAGGTGTAGAAGAGATCGTTACCGAGCACATCGCGGATGTGAATTTCGTGCTGGCCGCGTTTCCGGTAGGGGTAGAGGTAGAGGAGCTGATCGCCGTTAGGGGAAACGACCGGGGTTGCGATGCTGAACCTTTCGGCCTCGAATTCTCCGAGTCGTTGCGCCTTTCCTTCGATGGAGATGCCCCACCACTGAGTGGGAAGCAGCGCCGGATAGGGTGACGAGGGTTCGGGGGTTGGAGTGGCCTGGGAGGGATCAGGGGGCAGGAGGAAGACGAAACCGCTTTCATCCCGCAGCCAGTGCAGCGTAGGGAGAAAATTGGGGAGGGGTTTGAAGGTGAAGACGCGGCGCGGTTTGAGCGATGGGGTGGTGGTGAGTGCAATTTCTCCTGCGCGAACCAGGGCCAGCCATGCGCCGCGGGGTGAAAAGAACGGAATGCCGCCGCTGCCGTTTGGCAGGATCAGGAGCGGTTGACCGAGGCGCGCGTCTACTACGTGCAGATCGAAGCGAGGCTCCCATCCCTGTGGTGTGCGCTGAAGGGTGGTGAAGAAAAGATTGCTGGTGCCGGGCATCCAGGCGAAGGCGCCCAGGCGTAGCTTCTGGTCGGGCGCGATCAGGCTTAAGTAGTCAGGGGTGACGAGTGGGCGCGCTTCGCCATCTTGCACGTGCAGACCCCATAGCGTCTGATCGCGCTGGAAGGTGAGCCATTCCCCATCGGGGGAAAAGCGAGGGTCGCTGTCCGCGGCGGAAGAGGTCAGCGGACGCGTCTGACCTGCCTGCCATAGCCACAGGCCGCTTGGCGTGCTGTAAACGATGCGCAGACCTTCCAGCGGCGAGGGGGTCATCGTGGGAGGGACAGGGCTGGGGGTAGGGCTGGGGGGCGCGATCGGAGAGGGGGAAGGAAGGGGTTGCGTTGCGAACGCGGTGGGCGCAGCCGGCATCTCCAGGCCGCAGGCGGTCATCAGAAGCAAGAGCAGCCAAAACAAAAAGTGGCCTTGCGGCCACCGTCCAGGGTGCCCAGTGGGGCTCGAACCCACATCCTTCTGATCCACAGTCAGACGTTCCGCCAATTGAACTATGGGCACCATCGCTAAGCGGTGCGTATTATAACACGCTCAGCCGGCGAAGGCAAGTTTTGGAGGTCTTATCGGCGATGAAAACTGGGTATAATCATCCCATGACCTTCTCGCGCAAGATCGGGATCGCCGCGGGCATTCTGCTCCTTCTCATCGGGTTGTGGTATTTTCCCCCTGTGCATGTGCGTCTGGTGTGGCGAATCGAGATGCTGCGGGCGCAGTGGCGCGCCAGGTTCCATCCGCCGGATGCGATGCTTTTTGTGCCCACCCCGGTTACGCCGCTGCCGCCCCCCCAGGTGATACGCAAAACCGTTGTTTCTGCTCTTCCTGCGCCTTCTTCTCTTCCCACGGCGCTCCCTACACCCACTCCCTGGCCGCTTCCACCTTCGGCAACCCTGAGTGGTTTTCGCTATGAGAATCAATTCAATCGCTGGAATTACTGCGGGCCTGCGAATTTTGCGATGTCGCTCACTTTTTGGGGCTGGAAAGGCGACCGGGATACCATCGGCAGGGCGATTAAACCCGGAGAAAAGGACAAGAATGTGATGCCGTATGAGTTCCGGGATTACGTCGCGGAGAATGTCCCCGGTTTCGAGGTGATCATCCGCCTGGGCGGCGACCTGGAGGTGATCAAGCGCCTGGTGGCAAACGGTTATCCGGTGATCGCCGAGAAGGGCTACTACGAACGCGATTATACCGGCAAGATCGGATGGATGGGGCATTACCAGTTCATCACCGGCTACGACGATCCCGCAGGCGTGTTGATTGTTCAGGACACTTATCGCGATGGCCCGGATTTTCACCTGCCCTACCCAACGTTTATGGAAGGATGGCGTTCGTTCAACTATTTGTTTATGGTCACGTTCCCGGTCGAGCGTGAGGCGGAAGTGATGCGCCTTTTGGGGAATTACGCCGATGAGACCTGGGCAAACCGCCACGCCTTAGAGGTAGCGCTCCGGGAAGCGCAGCAGTTGAGCGGGATCGATCAATTTTTTGCCTGGTTTAATGTCGGCAGCAGTCATGTCGCCTTGCGCGAGTATGTGGACGCGGCCTATGCCTATGACTACGCCTTTCAGCTCTATGCGCAGTTAGCGGCGGATAATACCAGCCGTCCCTATCGGATGATGTGGTATCAGACCGGGCCTTACTGGGCTTACTATTACAGCGGCCGCTATCAGGACGTGATCAACCTGGCCGATGTCACCTTGCAGACGCCCACCGATGGGCCGGTGCTGGAGGAAAGCCTGCTCTGGCGCGGGCGCGCCTACCTGATGATCGGTCAGCGCGAAGCCGCCATAGAAGATTTCCGCGCTGCCCTCCGCGTTCATCCGCGCTGGGCGCCGGCCTTGCAAGCCTTACAGGAGTTGGGAATCCAGCCATGAAGCTCCTGCATTTTGCCGATGCCCATATTGACATGGCCAGCTACGGCCGCCAGGATCCGGCGAGTGGTCTGCCGCTGCGCGTCCTGGATTTCCTGCGCGCTCTGGACACGATCATAGATACCGCGATCCAGGAAAAAGTGGACCTGGTGCTTTTTGCCGGCGATGCCTATAAGGATCGCTCGCCTTCGCCGACCTATCAGCGTGAATGGGGATCGCGCATCATGCGCCTCTCCCGCGCCCGCATTCCGACCTTGCTGCTGGTGGGGAATCATGACCTCTCGCCGGCAGTTGGCCGTGCTCATGCGATTCAGGAATTTGAGACGCTGCAGGTCCCCTATGTCCAGGTGCTGGCGAAGCCGCAGTTTTTGGGGCCGGAGCAGTTGTGGGGATTACCGCTGCAGGTGCTGGCCCTCCCCTGGGTGACGCGCTCGGCGTTCATTGCCCGTCGCCAGCTCCAGGGGAATACCCTCGAGGAAGTGTATTCCCAGCTCGGCGATGCCCTCTACGAGATCGTCCAGGACTGGCTGGCGCAGGCTGCGCCGCATCTGCCCACCGTTTTGCTTGCCCACGCTTCGGTGCAGGGCGCAGAATACGGCTCCGAACGTTCCGTGATGCTCGGCCACGATCTGGTGCTCCCGGCTGCGCTGGTCAAAGACCCGCGCCTGGATTATGTGGCCCTGGGGCACATTCACAAGGCCCAGAATCTCAACGAAGGGGGGCATCCGCCGGTGATCTATTCGGGTTCCATCGAGCGCGTAGATTTCGGGGAGGCGGATCAGGAAAAATTCTTTGTCCTGGCTGACGTTCAAAAAGGCAAAACCGTGGTCGAATGGCGCAAAATTGAAGGCATACGCCCCTTCGTGGACCGCTTTGTGCGCATTGCCTCTGCGGAAAAGGTCATGGCTGCCATTCTGCAACAATTGCCCCCGCCCGAACAGCTCAAAGATGCGATTGTGCGCCTGACCCTGGAGTACCCGCGTGAGCTTGAAACGCTGATTGATGAGGCGATGCTGCGGCGGCATTGTCAGAGCGCCTTTGAGTTTCACCTGGTGCGCCGCCCGATCCATCCCACCCGTTTGCGCCTGCCGCCCGATCAGGGTGTTTCCAGCCTCTCCCCGCTGGATTTGCTGGAGCATTACTGGCGCTCGTTAAATATGGACGAAGACCAGATCACCACCTTGAAAACGCTGGCGGCGGAGATCGTGTCGCCGCAGGAGTAAGGTCAGACAGTGCTTATGGTGCAGGTAGCTCGACAATGTTCGATTACCTGTCCCCTGTCATTGCGAGGCGGCGATAGCCAAAGAACGCCCTCGCAATGACAACGATGCTGAAATATAACATTGTCGAGGTAGCGACATTTCCGCTCAGGAAGCAGGATCACCCATGCAATGGAACATTCGCGTGCTGGAAACGCCCGAAGAAATGCGTGAAGTGGAGGAACTGCAGCGACTGGTCTGGCCGGGGAGCGAGACCGATGTGGTGCCGGCGCACTTGCTGATCACGGCCGCACACAACGGGGGGGTGGTGCTGGGAGCCTATGGGGGGCATCCGCCGCGCCTGATCGGTTTCGTCTTTGGCTTTCCTGGCCTGGATATGTTGCCCGATGGGCCGGCGCCTAAACACTGCTCGCATATGCTGGGGGTGCATCCCGACTATCGCAATAGCGGGCTGGGATTCGCTTTGAAGCGCGCTCAATGGCAGATGGTGCGCCATCAGGGACTGACGCATGTCACCTGGACCTACGATCCGTTGCTCAGTCGCAATGCCTATCTTAACATCGCCCGCCTGGGGGCGGTTTGCAACACCTATCGGCGCTCGGAGTACGGGGAAATGCGGGATGCGTTAAACATCGGCCTGCCTTCGGATCGTTTTCAGGTGGACTGGTGGATTCGCACCTCGCGCGTCGAGCGCCGCCTGAGCCGGAATCCCCGCCCGACGCTCCGACTGGAGCACTTTCTGCAGGCCGGAGTGAAGCCTGTATACGAGGCCCGGCGCACCCCACAGGGACACCCTTCTCCCCCTTCTGCTCTACCCACCCTGCAGGGGCCGTTGCTGCTGGCTGAAATCCCCAGCGACATCGAGGCCCTGAAGGCCGCAGACCTGTCGCTGGCGCGCGCATGGCGCTTTTTCACGCGCGAATTTTTTGAAACCGCCTTCGCGGCCGGTTACCTGGTCACCGACTTCATCTTCGAGGCCGAGACGCGGCGTAGCTTCTACGTGCTGAGCTACGGGGAGAGCACACTGGGAGAGTGAGACGATGGGGGTGACGATAGACCGTGGACGGTGGCAGGACAGGCTTTCCAGCCTGTCGAGAGAAAATACCTTCGTGCCTTTGTGACTTTATGGTTTATTGTTATTTAACCACTAAGACACGAAGACACAAAGGTGAAGAAATTTTATGTCTTTTTGGGTGATACAAGACTGCAGACTGCAGACGGCGACCGCGGAATGGACGGCATCCCCGTAGGGCAGGTTTTCCAGCCTGTCGGGGGGAGAGGACCGTCAACGAATGGGGGAACGAATCAACGAATCAGACCGCAGACCGCAAACGGCGGACGGTGGGAGGACGGCATCCCCGTAGGATAGGCTTTCCAGCCTGCCAGAAGATTGCCAGTGAACGAGGAGCGAGAAAAAACTTTGTGACTTTGTGTCTTGGTGGTTTATTCTTTTCTCACCACGAAGGCACGAAGACACAAAGGGAGTGAGACAAGACCGAAGACCGCGTAATGGATGACAGACCGCGGAAGGAGGTGTCTTTCAGTTTGAGCCAGTAGGGATTGGGGGTGTGGGTGGCGGTTGGGGCGGGGGTGTTGGTGGGATTTGTACCACCGCTGCCAGAGCACTAGGGGCTGTTGGAGCAAAGGGCGTGGGGGACGCAGGTGTCGCCGCAGTGAACGCCGTTGCAGTAAATGGCTTCTGTCCGCGCATAGCCACAAATGTTGCATCCTGGGGCGTTGTAGGCGCAGTCGGCTGGGACATCGATGGCGACACAGCCAGGAGCGCCTTTTTTGCAGTTTGAGACACAGGAGGCACTATAGCCAGCGCATGGTTTTATACCGCAGGTTTGATTAGTAGTTGTGCAGTACTCTTTTATAGTGGCGTTTTTTGCAGGGTCTGAACAGGTTTGAGGGCAACCAACAGCAGTATATGTACATTTAGTCAAGTTCCCAACACATTTTCCGTTTTGACACCAACAGCCACCAGCCGGCGTCAACGTGGGTGAGGCGCCGGGACGTGTTGGTTGAGGGGTGGAGGTTGGTTTAGGGGTGTTGGTTGGGCAGGTGTAACAGGTACTTTTATCTTCTATACAAAATGAAGTTGAAAATGCTTTACAATTACAGCTACCGCAATAAGGAGAGCAAGAGCAAGTGCCAGTACAATTCCCATAAGCATCGAAAGAGCATCCAGCTTTTACAGAAGGGAGATATAGGATAGATAAGACAAATAAGACTAATATGATAGAAAATATCCTGGAAAATAACCGCATAAATTAAGAATAGCAAGAATTTTTGGCAATTTCAATGTTGTTTTGAGTTTTTAGTTTCAGTTTTATCCGCCAGCTGGTAGATTGAGTTTTTTAGGGGCTTATCACCAACACAACTGTTTCTAAACCTGAAGGTAGAGGTACAGGTTGTAAGTTTCCGTTTGAATCTCCAACAGCAATTGGTGATTCAAAAATTGTATTGTCTTTACTTATCAGTGTATTGAAGTCATTTTCAAAGTAAAAATTGTAAGGTCCGTAGTAAATGTTTTTCATTCTTTCTTCTTCCATCCCCAGCAGGGAGTCGAGGGAGGGTGCATTGCGAATGGCGCGGTAGTATCCACCTTCCTGGGCAAGGACAAGCGGATTGTCATTTCCCCTTTTGATTTGGTCTTCAAAATTATTGTAGGCTGTGCTGAATTCTTCACGTTCTTTGTGATTGAAAGAACCAATTGTGCCAAAAATCAAAAGCTGATCATCGCCATTTTGGGGATTTTGCGGATTTTTCGGGTTGAAAACACGAAAGACAGTGGATACGTAGCCGGTGCCATCTTGGGGGTTTATCAGCATAAACCACAAAACTTTGCCGTCTTTTTGAAAGACAGGATTGTAGATCTCAGTTTTTCCGTTTCTTGGCCAGAGATAAGCAACTTTGATACCATCAGGAATAGGGTTGCCATCCCTGTCTTTATTTTTGTACTGGAACTGAATCGCCCAGCCGGGGAAGA
>Ga0081479_110519_pt1 | contig 24138 bp, 24 predicted proteins | sample MamHotmetagenome_FD_70984 | JGI IMG/M metagenome (GOLD analysis project Ga0081479, IMG submission 70984) | Hot spring cone microbial streamer communities from Mammoth Hot Spring (Liberty Cap Streamers), Yellowstone National Park, USA - T=72 v2... | ecosystem: Environmental > Aquatic > Thermal...
GGTTTGTCAAGTTCGTTTTTGTGGCTGGAATTCGCCAATATGATGAGCGCAGAGACCCACAAAAGCATGGTTGACAAACCAATATGCTCAATTACAAGGACTTTTCAGACAAGCTCTGAGATTTTGCCCATTCTGGATAAACTTGTCCAACTTGACCTGCTACGTCGTTTGCCTTCCGAACGCGCTGGAGAGTACGCTCCAACACCGCTTGTCCTTGTAGGGAAGCCAGCGGAACACAAGCGGGAGTGAGTCATCACTTAAGAAAAGCGTGGTGGAGCAGATTGAAAACGCATTGGCAAAGAGAAGTAATCTATGAGGCCTGATACCCAGAACTGGATCGCTCTCTCGGACTATGATTTGGAAACCACCCGGCACATGCTGGCAACTGGACGATTTTTGTATGTCATCTTCATGTGCCATCTTGCGCTTGAAAAAAATGCTCAAGGCGCATTTCACCGAAGTGACCCAGTCCATTCCGCCCAAAATCCACGACCTGATCTATCTCATCAGAAAGAGTGGGCTGGAATTACCACAAGCGCATTTGGAATTTATCGGCAAGATCAACAACGCCAGCGTACCAACGCGCTATCCTGAAGATTTGCAGCGGATCATCGCGCAATACCCCGAATCGGTCGCACGCGACTATCTGGAAAAAACGGAGGAGGTGCTCAAGTGGTTGAGAAAACATCCAAACTTGCGATAACCGTTCATCGCTTTCGGGCTGAACTGGAGAAGATGGGCATCCGTTGTGATCGCATTCTCCTTTTCGGCTCACAGGCGAATGGCACAGCCCAGGAAGGCAGCGATATTGACCTGATCGTCGTTTCGCCCGATTGGGCGCGCTACAGTGATCGCGAACGCTTTGAGATACTGGGTATCGCAGCGGCGCGCATCCTGGAGCCGATTCAAGCACGGGGGATCACGCCAGAGGAAATTGCCACACATCGCCTCTCACCGTTTTGGGAACAGATATTGCAGGAGCAAGCGATCGCGATTGCCTGACCACCGTCCACTGAATACGCTCTACCTTCTTGCTGCGGGAACGGCTATGGAGAACCTGTGGCGAAATGGACGATAGCGTGGAGTTGATTTGCGCAGATCGCGAGCGATGAAATATGGACAAAGTCGTTGTTGACAGCGGTTGGGAGCTCTCTCAAAGTCTCAGGTTTGTATTCAACCCCATACTTCTCCCCGTTTTATTTTGCCGAAAAAGCCATTGACATTTCTCCTGTCTCACTGTAGAATTCTTATCGCCACTTTGGGGCGATGGCGGAATCGGCAGACGCAGAGGACTTAAAATCCTCCGAGGGTGACACCTCATGTGGGTTCGACCCCCACTCGCCCCACCTCTCAGGGGACTCACAGAGTTCCCGTTTGTGTTCTATAAGGACTGCCATGTATTTCTCACGCGCCATCCTTGAAGAAATTGAAGATCGCACCCTGGCCCCTTATGCTGTGCGCAGCAAGGATAGCAAAGGCCGCGCCTACCTGGATCGCGAGGCCGATTATCGCACTGCATTCCAGCGCGATCGCGATCGCATCCTGCATACCACCGCCTTCCGCCGCCTGGAATATAAAACCCAGGTCTTCATTACCTATGAGGGCGATTATTATCGCACGCGTCTTACCCATACCCTGGAGGTTGCCCAGATCGGGCGCACGATTGCCCGCGCCCTCGGCGTGAATGAGGACCTGGTGGAGGCCATCTGTCTTGCCCACGACCTGGGGCATCCTCCTTTTGGCCATGCCGGCGAAGGCGCCCTGGCTCGCCTGATGAAAGATCATGGCGGTTTTAATCACAACAAACATTCCCTGCGCATTGTTACCGAGCTGGAGCAACGCTATCCTGAGTTTCCTGGGTTGAACCTGACCTGGGAAGTACGGGAGGGGATCGTCAAACATGAAACGGAATATGACATCTCCGATGCGCGCGATTACCAGCCGGAACTGCGCGGCAACCTGGAAACGCAGATCGCCAATATCGCCGATGAGCTGGCCTATACCGCCCATGACCTGGATGACGGGCTGCGCTCCGGCCTGATCACGCCGGCCATGCTGAGCGGTATTGCCCTGTGGGAAATCCTCGCCGAATCCATCCACTGGCGGGGGCCGGAACTGACGGAGATGGATCGCCATCGGTTGATCCGTCGCCTGATCGGGTTAGAAGTAACCGATGTCATCGAAACGACCGAGGCGCGATTGCGCGAGTGCGGTGCCGCTTCTCCCCTCGATATCCAGCGTCTGCCCTATCATGTCGCCTCCCACAGCGACGAAATGCGCCGCCGCAATCGCGAGCTGAAAGATTTTCTCTATCGCAACATGTATCGCAATTATCGCGTTGTGCGTATGCAGACCAAGGCCGAACGCATCATCGCCGACCTTTTCCATGCCTACTGCGAGGAACCTTCCATCCTCCCTGAGCATGTCCAGAAACTGATCCCGCTGCGCGGCCTGGAACGCACAATTTGTGACTATATTGCCGGTATGACCGATCGTTTTGCCATTGAAGAGCATCAACGTCTGTTCGATCCTCAAATCAAGCCTTGAGTGTGGAGGAGTAAGTCGCGATGGCTATGAATCAACCTGTTTACCTGACTTCGGAGGGACTGGCGCGTCTTAAAGCAGAACTGGAAGAGCTAAAAGGCCCGCGTCGTCAGGAGCTGGCCCAGCGCCTGCGCGCGGCCATCCAGATGGGCGACCTCTCGGAGAACGCGGATTATCACAAAGCGAAGGAAGATCAGGCCTTCCTGGAAGGGCGCATTCAGGAGCTGGAGTACATGTTGCGCAATGCCGTGTTGATCGAAGAGAGCGGCCCGCGCGATGTCGTCACGCTGGGAGCGCGCGTGACCATCCAGGAGGAAGGCTTCCCGCCCGAAACCTACCATATCGTCGGCGCTAAAGAAGCCAATCCGCGCAACGGCAAAATCTCCAACGAATCCCCGATGGGGCGCGCCCTGCTGGATCATAAAGTGGGTGACATCGTCGAGGTGGAAACCCCGGATGGCATGATCCGCATCAAAATTCTGAAAATTGAATGAAAGAACTTATCTACCATCCCCTTCTTCAGAGCCTGTTCAAGGTGATCCTGGGGATTGGACTGGGGTTGGGCGCCGCCGCGCTGATCCTGCTGATCGGGCGTGAATCACCGGGGATGCCGGTCATCCTGCGCACCCCTCCCACGGAACCCGTCTGGGTGGTGCAGGTGGAGGGCGCTGTGGTCCATCCCGGCGTTTATACCCTGCCCCAGGGCAGCCGCCTGCAAGATGCCCTGCAGGCAGCCGGCGGCGTCCTGGCAGAAGCCGATCTGCGTTCCCTGAACCTGGCTCGTTTACTGGTGGATGGTGAGCGCATTGATGTTCCGTATAAGCCCGGTTTCGCGCCCCTGGTGGAAATGACCCCGACTCCCCAAAATGCACCGACCACCCCTGCCCAAACTCCAGGCGCTGCTCAGACTCCTACCGCCGTCGCCAGGATTGACATCAACACCGCGACCTTAGAGGAGTTGCAGACTCTGCCCGGAATCGGCCCGGTGCTGGCGCAACGGATTATCGAATATCGTGAAACATATGGGCCTTTTGTGGATATCGAAGAGTTACTGAATGTGGAAGGGATCGGGGAATCGCTGCTGGAGAGAATTCGGGATTTGATCACAGTGGGGGAGTAGTTTCGTAGAGGGTGAGATGCGCCTGGATCATTTTGATTGGATTGCTCCCTTTTATCGCCGTGTTTCGTATGATGCCACGATGCTGAAATCGCTGGCGGGGCTCCCCCGTCAGGGCCATCTGCTGGATATTGGAGGGGGCAGCGGACGGGTGGCTGCTGCCCTGGAGGGAATGATCGGGCAGCGCTGGATCGCCGATACCTCGATGGGAATGTTGCGCCAGGCAAAGAAGCAGAAAGGCCTCCTGCTGGTTTATGCTCCAGCCGAGCATCTGCCCTTTCCGGATGAGCATTTTGAACTGATCCTGATGGTGGATTCCTTTCACCACCTGCTCGATCAGCGCCGGGCGATGGTGGAGGCCTGGCGTGTGCTTCGCCGCGGCGGTCTGCTGATCATCGAAGAGCCGGACATTCGCCATCCCCTGATCAAACTGGTCGCGCTGGCGGAAAAAATCCTCCTGATGCGCAGCCATTTTCACGCTCCCCCGCATATCGAGCAGGCGCTGAAGCGCCTGGGCGCCAAAACTTCCATTCGCACCGCAAGCTACAACGCCTGGATCCTCGCTGAAAAACCCCTTTCGGAGTTCATTCATGGATAATGCGACGCTTCCCACGCTTGCCATCATTGGAGGCACCGGAAAAGAAGGGAAGGGCCTGGCCTATCGCTGGGCGAAGGCCGGCTATCGGGTGGTCATCGGTTCACGCACGCCCGAAAAAGCCGCTCAGGCAGCAGCAGAGTTACGGGAGCGCACCGGGCCGCAGGCGCGTATTGAAGGCGCAGAGAACCAGAGCGCCGCAGCCCAGGCCGATGTGGTCGTGCTCACAGTCCCCTATGCCGCCCATCGTCAGACCTTAGAGTCGCTCAAAGAGGTGCTGCAAGGCAAGCTCTTGATAGATGTGACGGTCCCGCTTGTTCCCCCAAAGGTGACGCAGGTGCAGATGCCTCCCGCCGGCTCTGTCGCTCAGGAAGCGCTGGAAATTCTTGGCGAAGGAGTTGAAATCTGTGACGCGTTCCAGAACATTTCCTATGAGCATCTGATAGAAGATCGTGATCCAGACTGCGATGTCCTGGTCACCGGCACCAGCAAAAAAGCTCGTCAGGAGACCTTGCGCCTGGTGGAAGCGGCCGGCCTGACCGGCTGGGATGCCGGCCCGATCCAGAATTCGGTTGTCGTAGAGGGGTTAACCAGCCTCCTGATCTACATCAACAAACAGTACGGCAGCACCCACGCCGGTATCCGCATTACAGGAGTGCCGCGCACGCGATGAAACTCACCCTGACCACTCTTCCAGACATCCCGCTCATCCAGCCTGGGGATGACCTGGTGGAAATCCTCTGGCGCGCGCTGGCAAAGGCGCGCATTCGCCTGCGCCATGGCGACATCCTGGCGCTGGCATCCAAGATTGTGAGCAAAGCCGAAGGGCGACTGGTGCATCTCTCTCAAGTGATACCCTCCGAGCCGGCTCAGGAGCTTGCCCGCAAAAGTGAAAAAGACCCGCGGCTGGTAGAACTCATCCTGCGCGAAAGTCGGGAAGTGTTGCGCGTTCGCCCTGGCGCCATCATCGTTGAACATCGGCTGGGGTTTGTCTGCGCCAACGCCGGCATTGATCACTCCAACGTTGCCCCCCCACCGGACGCTCCCGCCCATCTTTCCTCGGAGGAATGGGTGCTGCTGTTGCCGGAAAACCCCAGCGCCTCCGCCGCCCGTCTGCGCAAAGGTCTGGAACAACGCAGTGGCGCACAACTGGGAGTGCTGATCGTAGATTCGCATGGGCGCGCCTGGAGGATTGGCACGGTGGGGAACTGCATCGGCCTTTCGGGGCTTCCTGCCATCGTGGATGAGCGTGGCTGGAAGGATCTCTTTGGATATGAACTACGCGTGACGGTTGTCGGCGTTGCGGATGAACTGGCGGCTGCGGCCAGTCTGCTGATGGGACAGGCGGCAGAGGCCACGCCCGCGGTCCACATCCGCGGTTTCCCCTATCCCCTGTGTGAGGGCAATTTCAGCGACCTGCTGCGCCCCAAAGAGCAGGACCTCTTCCGGTAGCCTCCCCGATGCTTCTCTGGTTTTCCATCGCGCTCGCCCTGATCTTCGATCTGCTCAACGGCTACAATGACAGTGGCGCCCTGACGGCTACCAGCATTTCCTCCCATGCCCTCCCGCCGCGCCTGGCGCTGCGCCTGACCGCCATCGGCGAATTTTTGGGGCCGTTCCTCTTTGGTGTCTCTGTGGCGCACACCATAGGGCAGGGTCTGCTGACGAGTGAGGGGTTGAATCTGCTGACCATCCCGGCTGCGCTGCTGGCGGCCATTCTCTGGAGCCTGATCAGCGCCCGGCTGGGCATTCCTTCCTCTTCATCCCATGCCCTTGTCGGAGGGCTGATCGGTGCTGCCCTGATGGCTACCGGCGATCCCTCCGTGATCCAGCTCAAGGGCCTGCTCAAAGTCCTCCTTGCGCTGTTCCTGTCCCCTCTTCTTGGTTTTGTAAGCGGTTTTCTATTCACCCGCGGGGTCTATTTTCTCGCCCGCAATGCCACTCCCCGCATCAACAACCTGTTCCGCCTGCTCCAGGCCATCACCCTGTTCGGAATGAGCCTTTCCCATGGAGCGAATGATGCCCAAAAAAGCATGGGGTTGATCAGCCTGGCCTTGCTCCTCAGCGGTGCTATCTCTCGCTTTTATGTTCCCACCTGGGTGATCCTGAGCTGTGCTCTGGCGATTGCGCTGGGTAGCGCCTTTGGCAGCCAGCGACACATCCGCACCCTGGGCGGCCGCGTTTACCGTGTACGTCCGATCCACGGCGTTGCCTCTCAACTCAGCAGTGCCCTGGTCATTGCCCTGGCTGCCTGGCTGGGAGGGCCGGTCAGCACCACCCATGTCATTAGCTCATCCATCATTGGAAGTGGTGCCGCCGAACGCTTTGGCAAAGTCCGCTGGCAGATCGCTCAGGATATGCTGCTCACCTGGCTACTGACCATCCCCCTGACCGGTTTCTTCGCGGCGGCGATCTTCTGGCTGCTCCAGCGATTGTAAATGCAAGCCGGCCTCATCCCTCCAGCTCCAGCCGTGCCAGCAGGCGATGGCGTACCTCCTGCGGCAGGCTCTCCTCCTGCGCTTCGACGCGGTATAGATAGAGGGTCTTTCGCAGCGTGTCCACGACGACACGGCAATTTTCACATTCAGCCATGTGCTTCTCGATCTCGCGGCAAAGTTCCTCGTCCAGCGTCCCATCTATATATTCACCCAGCGCCGCCAGAAGATGTTGACAATCTTGCCTATCCATAAAGTCCGCTCTCCTTCACACGTTCTCCGTAATACTCTGAAAGCATTTCTCGCAGGCGCAAACGAGCGCGCAACAACCGTGTCTTGACGTTCGTTTCGCTCAGCCCCAGGGCCTCTGCCGTTTCCTCCGTGGAAAGTCCCTCAATATCTCGCAAAATAAACACCGTCCGCAACTTCTCCGGGAGTTTACGAATCGCCTCGTCCAGGACACGGCGAGCCTCCCCGGAGAGCAACTCGTTTTCCGGCAGACAGCACCAGTCCACCAGCGCTTGCGGTTTGGACAACGGTTCATCGTCCTCGTCGTTGCCCTCTTCCAGCGCCAGCCCCACTTCCGGCCGGCGCCTGCGCAGGATCATCAGGGCTTCGTTCATCGCGATCCGATAAATCCAGGTGGAAAGCGAAGAGCGGCCTTCAAAGGTTGGCAGTGCTTCAAACACCTTCAAAAACGTGCTCTGAAGCACATCCTCTGCATCCTGCGGGTCCCCCAGCATCTTCATCCCCAGGCGATAGACCACGCCGGAAAATGCCTCCACCAGTCGGCTCATCTCCTGACGATCGCGTCGCCGCAATGCCTCGAGAGAAAAAGACGGGAATTTTTCGCTCTCATTCATTGGATGTAATCTTACCACAAGGGTTACATTTTGTAGTAAAATAAAGCCACGGAGCGTTGTACCCTTCGCTCCGAATTTTTCTGTACGAAAGGGCTTGTGATATGAAAGTGCTCCTCATCAAAGATGTTCCCAAACTGGGTCGTGCCGGCGATGTCAAAAAAGTCGCCGATGGTTATGGCCGCAACTACCTGCTCCCTCAGGGTCTGGCCGTCCTGGCCACGCCGGGCGCCCTCAAACAGGCAGAACGCATCCGTGCCCAGGCTGAAATTCGCCGTGCCCGGCTCAACGAAGAGCTGAGAGAACTGGCTCAGGCGCTGCAGGGTCTCACGCTTGTCTTTCATGCTCGCGCCGGAGAAACCGGCAAGCTTTATGGCTCGATCACCCCTCAGGATGTCGCGGAAGCCATCCAGGAAAAAACCCGCTACGAAATCCGTCGTCAGCAGATCGAAATGCAATCCATTCGTACCCTTGGGGAACACACCGCGCACGTTCGTCTGACGGTGGACCTCATGCCAGAAATCAAAATCATCGTACTGCGTGAAGGGGAAAGCCTGCCGGAAGCAGCCCAGAGCGCTGGATAACCCACGCCCTATGCCCACTGTTGGGAGTCAACTGAAAGCCGCGCGCCTGGCGCGTCACGAAACCCTTGAGGACATTTCCAAAGCCATTCGTGTCCGTGTCGCCTACCTCGAGGCGCTGGAGGCCGATGACTTCTCTCGCCTCCCCTCTCCTGTTCATGCGCGCGGCTTTCTTCGTCTCTATGCCGATTACCTCGGCCTGGATCAAAACGAACTGCTCCAAAACGCTTCTACCGAGGAACCTCCAACGCTTGAAGGCCCTCTGCCGGTTGTCCCTCCTTTGCCGGCGCCATCCCCGGTCAAACCTTCAAAAATATGGGAAAAAGGGAACGAAGCGCTGCGCCGGGCGTGGGATCGCCTGCGTAGCTGGCCGGGCTTCCGGGCCAGGAGATCGCCGGTGCGCCTGCCCTCCCCGCCCGAGCCATCCCCTCTTTCCCCCGATCTGGCTGCCCCCCCGGCGCTTGTAGCGGCCTCCTCATCTACCGGGTCGCCTGCTGCAAGCACCTCCTCTCCTGAGGCAGGGGACACTCTTTCCCCAGATGCTGCCGCATCCCCGGCGCCTTCACCGCTCCCCTCCTCAGCGGAATCCCCTGCCGAAGGCGCCTCTTCCGCGCCTGTCGCGGCGGCGAAAACACTTCCTCCTGCATCCCCTCCAGTTAGCTCCGCTGAGCTTTTCCGTCAACTGGGCAACGAGCTGCGGGCTCAGCGTCAGCAGCTTGGGCTGCGCCTGGAAAGCGTGGCGGCGGAGATCAAAATCCCGACCCATGTCCTGCGCGCCCTTGAGACGGGCGACCTGGAATCCCTCCCCGCCCCGATCATCACCCGCAATCACCTTGCCCGATATGCCGAATTCCTGGCCCTGGATGTCGAAGAGACCCTCTTGCGCTTTGCCGATGTATTACAGGCCCGTCTGCGCGAGCGAGGCATTGTCGCCGGCGGCGAAGAGCGGCGTCCGATCCTGCCGCGCACCCTCTCCCTGGGGCTGCTCCTCAGCGGCGATTTGCTCTTTGGCATTCTGCTTCTGATAGCGCTGGCGACCTTTGCCCTCTGGTCCATCAACCTGATCACCGCGGCTCGCTCACGTCCTGTGCTGCGCACCACCCCCATTCCAGATGTCCTGGCGCAGAACCCAGTCATGGCCACTTTCACCCCGACGGTGATCGAAATTCTCCCTTCTCCCAGTCCAACCCTTGCGTTGACGCCTTTCGTCCTGCCCACTCCCAAAGGCAACGTGCAGCTGGTGATCATTGCCCTGGAACGGGTCTTCCTGCGCGTCAGCGTGGATGGTAAACTCTCCCTTGAAGAGCGGGTGCAGCCAGGGAGCACCTTCACCTTTGATGCCAGCAACCGCGTGGAACTCCTGGCAGCCAATGCTGGCGTTGTGCGCGTTTACTATAATGGCAACGATCTTGGCCTGCTGGGAAATTTTGGCGAAACCGTTGTGCGCGTCTTCACCCGCGAGGGCCTGGCCACCCCCACGCCCACCCTTTCCCCCACCCCCACCATCACACCCACTTTGACCCTCACCCCCACTGCAACCCCTTCCCTCCCTGCCACCGGCGCCCCTCCTGCCACTCCTGCCACCCCGCCCCGCTGATACCATTGGGCGTTGATCCCGTGATCGGAGTGATCATCCGCCAGTCCGCCAGAAAAACCTTGACCGATTCGCAGTTTCCCGTTATGATTACTCTTCAACGTGAGCAGAATGTTCTTGCCTGACAGTGAGAAAGGAGGTGATTGCTCAAGATAAAGAGGTTGTGCTTTGCCTGACTATCCCAATTCGTTCGAAAATTCAAATTTCAACTTTTCTGGAGGAGGAAGAACATGAAACGTCTGTTTGTTTTGCTTTCCATTCTGGTGCTTGCCAGCATGATCCTGGCGGCTTGTGCACCGTCGGCTACCCCGACTCAGGCTCCGGCCACTCAGGCCCCGTCGACTGAGGCTCCGGCCACTCAGGCCCCGCCTACGGAGGCTCCGACTCAGGCCCCGACCACATATACCTGCACCGATCCGCTGGGCTGCGTAGAAGTTAAACCCGGTGAACCGATTCACCTGGCTTATGCCCTGGTGATTTCCGGTGCGGATGAGACCCTGGGTATAGATAGCCGCAATGGGATTGAGGTGGCCATTGCCCTGAAGGGTAAGGTGTTGGGGCATGACATCAAGCTGACCGGTGAAGATGATGGCTGCTCTGCTGAAGGCGGTCAGGCTGCCGGTACCAAGCTCGCTGCGGATCCGACCATTGTCGCTATCATTGGTACTTCTTGTTCCAGCGCAGCTCGTGCTGCCATGCCTTTGATCTCGAAGGCGGGAATGGTCATGGTCTCTCCCTCCAACACCGCTCCCGACCTGACCGAGGCGGGTAATCCCAATAATTATCCTGGCTACCTGCGCACGGCGCATAACGATAAAGTGCAGGGTGCTGCTGCAGCCAAATTCGCCTGGGAGAAGCTCGGCGTAAAGAAAGCCGCCACGATCCACGATGGTAGCCTGTATGCTGAGAAACTGCAGGCCGTGTTCGCTGAGGAATTCAAGAAGCTCGGCGGCACAATCACTGCCCAGGAAGCCGTGGACCCGAACGGCACTGACTTCAAGTCGGTACTCACCAGCATCGCTGCCACGAGCCCTGAAATGATCTACTACCCGATCTTCGTCAAGGCTGGTTCCCTCATCACCCGCCAGGCCAAAGAAGTTCCCGGCCTCGAGAAGGTGTACCTGATGGGTGCGGATGGTATGTTCTCGCCGGATGTCGTCACAGGTGCCGGTGATGCAGTAGAAGGCCTGTTCGTGTCCAGCCCGGATACCTCTGCCTTCGCGGGCGAATATCAGTCGGTCTTCCTGCCCAAGTACAAAGAGCTCTTCGGCAAGGACCCGATCAGCATTTTCCATGCCCACGCCTTCGATGCAGCGAACATGATCTTCGCCGCTATCGAGAAAGTGGCTGTGCAGCAGCCGGATGGCACGCTGTATATCCCGCGTCAGGCGTTGCGTGATGCCCTGTATGCGACCAAAGATTTCAAGGGCCTGACCGGCAACCTGACCTGCACCCCCACCGGTGACTGCGCTGATCCAAAGATCGCTGTCTACCAGTATCACGCTGGGAAGTATCCGCCAGAGCGCGTCTGGCCGTAAATCTCAAAGTGGCTTTCCAAGAGGGGCGAGACAGGGTTCTCGCCCCTCTTTCAAAATTGCTGTTACCTTTGAGATTATGGCGGCTCAATGAAAAACGGATAGGTGGAGCAAAAATTTTTTCTGTGCACCCTGTCCCAGTTCCTTTCCGTGAAGAAAATAACTCAGCAAAGCTTATTCTCTAAGCCGGAGGATTGAAGAATGCTTCGAACTCGATTGCGCGGCGTCACGTTCACAGATATCGTAGTGTGGCTGATTGGCCTCATCATCTTTGTTGGAATGATTTGGGGAAGTATTGCCACAATAAGGCTGGGAAAATATTCCGCCTCTACCTGGACTGATCTGATCGTGACCGGTTTGGCTCTGGGGGGCGTTTATGCGCTGATTGCGCTGGGATATACGCTCGTTTACGGCATCCTGCGCATGATCAATTTTGCTCATAGCGAAGTCTTCATGAGCGGGGCATTCACTGCGACTTTTGCTGCCACAGGACTGATGAACATCGGCTGGTGGGATCGGATGCCCATTCTCAGCTTGCTCATTGTCCTTGCTGTGGCTGCTCTGGTCTCGGCTACTGTAGCGTTCCTGGTGGAACGCATTGCCTACCGTCCATTAAGAAATGCGCCTCGTCTCGTGCCGTTGATCACGGCTATTGGGGCGTCTTTCTTCTTGCAATACACATTTCGAGGTCTCTACGGTTCGGGGTTAAAGGGCTATCCTGAAATGGCCATCTTCAAAGGGGAAGTTGTCTTCTTTGGAATCCGCTTTTTCAAAACTCAGCTTGTCGTCATCATCGGGGCAATCTTGATGATGCTCATCCTCTACTCTATTGTGCAATATACCAAAATCGGCAAAGCGATGCGCGCTGTATCCGAAGATAAGGATACTGCTGCTTTGATGGGAATTGATGTGGATCGTACAATCAGTACAACCTTTGTTCTGGGTGGGGCATCGGCAGGAATTGCAGGAATTCTCTATCTGATTTTGTTCCCGGTAGCACATTTCTTTATGGGCTTTATCCCAGGATTAAAGGCTTTCACCTCAGCCGTTTTGGGAGGGATTGGGAATGTCCCTGGCGCTTTCCTGGGCGGAATCATTCTGGGATTGCTGGAATCCGTTGGCCCCAGTCTTTTCCTGGATGGTTTAGGCATCCCGGCTGCCTATCAACTCAAGGATGCCATTGCCTTCACAGTCCTGGTCTTCATCCTTATCTTCCGCCCAAGCGGCATCTTAGGCGAGCGATTAACCGAAACCAAAGCTTAGGAGTGAACCATGGTGTGCCCTCCTTTTCTACTTTCTCTCAGGAAGATCTGGCGCTCAGCACTCATTGGAGGTGGGGTAGCGCTTTTGCTTGCTCTGGTAGGAATGGTGGAGACCTTCCACAGTCGTTCTGTCATTAACAACGTGGTAAGCGTGGGGCAGGTCCTGTTCCTTTTTCCCGTCTGGTATGCGACCTATGTCAGCCTGCGCCAGATGTCCGAGGAGCGTAAAAAGGTGATGATCGCTTCTTTCACGGCTGGTATTGCGGGGAGCTTACCGCTGGTTTTGCTTTTGCTTATCGGAGCCGGGATCAACCTGCGCGCGATGTTTGTTAATGCCTCACCAGCCCTGTATAAAATTCTCACGTTTGGGCAGAACCTTTGGCCGGGAGTGTTGGTGCTGATCGTTGTCAACGTGCTGGTCACTCTCACGGCTGGCTTGCTCCTGCAGCTTTCTTCCCGCTGGCAGCGTGCTCTCATCCAGGGCTTTTTGTGGCTCTTTATTGCCGGCCTCATGCGCGACCTGATCTTAACGGTCACAAATCGCTGGGGGCCCCTGGCAGGCGTTGTACAATTCTTTTTTGCAGCCAATGGATTAACTCCATTGGGCGCGGTGCTGCTGCTGGCCATTGTGATTGGTCTGGCTTTTTGGCCCAGGCGTCAGGCCGAATCTCAACCAGCCAACTCCAGGGCTCGCTGGATTGTTCTGGGAAGCATAGCTCTCATCCTGCTCTTCCTGCCGCAAATCCTTGGTCCCTTCTTTAGTGAAATTCTCGATAACGTCATGATGTATATCCTGATGGGGCTCGGATTGAATATCGTGGTAGGGTATGCAGGGCTGCTGGACCTCGGATATGTGGCCTTTTTCGCCATAGGCGCTTATACGATGGGTATTTTGACTTCTCCGGAACTGAACGCCCATCCCTTGACTTACTGGCAGGCACTTCCATTTGCCATGGTGATCGCAATGATCTCTGGGGTTATCCTGGGCCTTCCAGTGCTGAAACTGCGAGGCGATTACCTTGCGATTGTCACCCTCGGATTTGGCGAAATCGTGCGCCTGCTGGTTCTTTCTGACTGGCTACGTCCCTGGTTGGGTGGCACGCAGGGTATCCAGCTCATTGCTCAGCCTAAGATCGGGAATCTGACCCTGCAAAGTCAGGTACAGCTTTACTACCTGTTCTTAGCCTGGGTCGTTGTTGTCGTATTTATCGCCTGGCGATTAAAAGACTCGCGCCTTGGGCGGAGCTGGATGGCCCTGCGCGAAGATGAAGATGTGGCGCGCGCCATGGGGATCAATCATGTGACGACGAAATTGCTGGCCTTTGCGACCGGTGCCTTATTCTCCGGTATTTCAGGTACTATCTTTGCGGCCAAACTGACGTCTGTATATCCTCATAGCATGAACTTCCTGGTTTCAATCAATGTGCTGGCTCTGCTGATCCTGGGCGGCATGGGGTCTATCCCAGGTGTTTTTGTTGGCGCCCTGGTCTTGATTGGAGCGCCTGAGTTACTGCGAGAATTTGCAGAATATCGTTATCTGGTCTACGGTGCGTTGTTGGTGGCGATGATGTTGTATCGTCCTGAAGGCCTGTGGCCGGAAGAACGCAGAAAGTTAGAATTGCACGAAGAGGAGTTCGTCGAGTCCACTTCAGTCGCTGCTGAAACCGAATAGGAGGAAGCATGGCCATTCTGGTTATCAAAGATTTGACCAAACGCTTCGGTGGCTTGCAGGCCCTCAGTAAAATCAACCTCGAAATCGAAAAGGGAAGTATTCACAGCATTATCGGCCCTAATGGTGCCGGTAAGACGACGCTGTTCAACTGCATCACTGGCTTCTATGTCCCAGACGAGGGCGACATCATCTTCGATGGCAGAAACATCGCTGGCCTCCCCACCGATCAAATTGTGCGGTGTGGCATTGCCCGCACCTATCAAAATATCCGCCTGTTCAAAAACATGACTGCTATCGAGAATATTCTGGTGGGAATGCACCCTCACCTTCGATCGGGGATTATCGGGGGTATTTTGCGCGATCCCCGCACCCGTAAAGAAGAACAGGAAGCTCTCCAGGAAGCTCGCCGCTTGCTCCAGTTGGTCAATTTGCAAGGGCGCGGAGACACTCTGGCCAAAAATCTCCCTTATGGGGAACAACGTCGCCTGGAAATTGCGCGCGCTCTGGCCAGTCGCCCGAAACTACTCCTGCTGGATGAGCCGACTGCAGGGATGAACCCTAAAGAGACGTTAGAGATGATGAACTTTATTCGCAACCTGCGCAATACGTTGGGGATCACGATCGTGCTGATCGAACACCAGATGCGAATGGTCATGGGTATTTCTGAGCGCATCACGGTGCTTGACTTTGGTGAAAAAATTGCTGAAGGTACGCCGAAAGAAATTCAAAGCAATCCTCGTGTGATCGAAGCCTACCTTGGGCGCGGGGCCGCCAGCGGCCTGGGCGTTCAAGCGCAACCCGCAGCTTGAGGAGAACCCCTATGAGCCTGCTTGAACTGGAAAACGTCCATGCCTACTATGGATACATCCATGCCCTCAAGGGCATTTCTATGAAGGTGGAAAAAGGTGAAATTGTGACACTGATCGGCGCCAACGGGGCAGGAAAAACAACCACCCTGCGCGTGATTACAGGGCTGCTTCATCCGCGTCAAGGCCACGTTCGCCTGGAGGGGCAAGATCTCGCCCAGTACAAACCTCATGAGATCGTCTATCAGGGGATGACAATGGTGCCAGAAGGCCGGCGCATCTTTGCGCGTATGACCGTGCAGGAAAACCTGGAGATGGGTGCCTATACTCGAAAAAACAAACAAGAAATCCAGCAGACGCTTGAATATGTGTTCACACTCTTTCCGCGTTTGAAAGAGCGTCGTCACCAGCTTGGAGGTACTCTCTCCGGTGGCGAGCAACAAATGCTGGCCATCGGTCGTGCTCTGATGACGCGCCCGCATATCCTGCTCATGGATGAGCCTTCTATGGGGCTGGCTCCGGTGTTGGTCGAAACGATTTTCGATACCATTCAGAAAATCAACAAAGAAGGCACCACCATTCTCCTCGTCGAGCAAAATGCTCTGATGGCACTCTCCATTGCTCATCGTGGTTACGTGCTTCAAACAGGAGAAATTGTGCTTAGTGACACAGCAGCGAACTTGCGCAATAACCCTATGGTGCAAAAGGCCTATCTTGGCATGGAGTGATTGCCGCTCAATCGAAAAAGACGCAGGCCCTCTGCGTCTTTTTTGTTGCCTGTCCTGAAAATCGGAGGCTTTTATGCTCATTTTGACCGCAGAAGATGTTCGTAAAGCATTACCCATGCGAGAAACGATTGAGGCCATGAAACAGGCTTATGCTGCGCTATCGGATGGGCGGGCGGAGGTGCCGCTTCGTTCCCGCCTGTCTATCCCACCCCATCAGGGCCTTTCCCTGTTCATGCCGGCGTATGTGCGCACCTTCGACGGCGAAGCACTGGCTGTCAAGATCGTCTCCCTCTTCCCAGAAAATCCCCAGCGTGGTCTGGCCTACATTCAAGCGGCGGTGCTCGTCATGGAAGCAGATAGCGGTCGCCCGGTGGCATTGCTGGAGGGCTCTACCCTGACTGCCATCCGTACCGGCGCTGGTAGCGGTGCTGCGATTGATCTGCTTGCAAGACCGGAAAGCAAAACAGTGGCCATCTTCGGCGCAGGCGTGCAGGGACGCACCCAGCTTGAAGCCGCCTGTACTGTCAGGCAGATCGAAACAGCCTGGGTTTACGATCCCCATCCGGAACGCGCCGTCTCTTTTGTCCAGGAAATGGCTGGTCGCGGGCCGATCCCCGAAGATCTTCGCATTGCTGAGAGTCCTGCTCAGGCAATTGCCCATGCGGATATTATCTGCACGGCAACCACCTCTTCAACGCCGGTCTTCGAGGATGCAGACGTAAGACCTGGGACCCATATCAGCGCTATTGGTGCTTATACGCCGGAAATGCAAGAGGTGCCCGCCCATACCGTTGCTCGTGCTCGTGTATTTGTGGATTCGCGCACCGCAACCCTGGCCGAAGCAGGGGATCTGATCCAACCCATTCGTCAGGGATTGTTCAATGAGGAGCACATTTACGCGGAATTAGGGGAAGTTGTCTTGGGAAGGAAAAAGGGCCGCCAGTCACCAGAAGAAATCACGTTCTTCAAATCTGTGGGGGTGGCCGTTCAGGATGCCCTGGCGGCGCAACTGGCCCTCCAGAATGCCCAACGCATGGGATTGGGTCAACAGGTGCTGTGGTAGAATAGTTTGCAAGGGTTATTTTTGCAGGGAACGGTGCTTTGGACAGGCAGCAATATCACTGAAGATTTGCTTTTCGGAGGCCTCCTTTGACGCAAGATCTTCCACGCAGTGCTGACATCGTGATCATCGGTGGTGGGGTGATGGGCGCCAGCACCCTGTATCACCTGGCTGCGCGCGGCCAGAAAAACGTCCTCCTGCTTGAAAAAGAGCGCTTCTTTGGGCAAGGGGCAACGGGTCGCTGCGCCGGCGGTGTGCGCTATCAGTTTGCCACCGAAATCAACATTCGCCTTTCGCTGGAGAGCCTGCCCATGCTCGAGCGCTTCAGAGATGAGATCGGGCAGGAGATTCATTACCGTCAATGCGGCTATCTGTTTGTCCTCACACGCGAACAAGATGTAGAAGCCTTTCGCAGGAATGTAGCCCTCCAGCATCGCCTGGGGGTGCAGACGGAATGGCTGAGCGGTGAAGAAGTCCGTCGGCGTTTGCCCTTGATGCGTTTCGAGGATGCGCTCGCCGGAACCTTTTACCAAAAGGATGGGCTGGTAGACCCCAACAGTGTGGTGATGGGATATATCCAGGCTGCCCAACGCCTGGGAGCAAAAGCCCTGACCGAAACTGAGGTGCGCGGTTTGCTTGTTGAGCATGGCCGCATCAAAGGAGTAGAAACTTCTCAGGGGCGGATAGCGACTCCTGTCGTCGTCAACGCGGCCGGCCCCTGGGCTGCGGTAATAGGAAAAATGGCGGGGGTGGAGATCCCCATCACCCCCTTGCGCCGACAGTGGTTTACCACCACTCCCCTTCCAGAAATTCCGGCGGATTTTCCCTTCGTGATTGATTTCGCACAGTCGCTGTACTTTCACCGAGAAGGCGAAGGCTTGTTGATCGGCATGTCGAATCCCAACGAACAACCCGGCTTCAACCAGAACGTGGATGAGGCTTTTGAGTTGATCAACATGGAAGCGGCTCTGGCCCGTCTGCCTCTGCTGGAAAAGGCCGGACGCGCCTCCCATGTTGCGGGGCTTTACGAGGTAACGCCTGATGCCCACCCCATTTTGGGTAAAACGCCGCTGGAAGGGTTTTATATCGTGGCTGGATTCTCCGGCCACGGCTTTATGCACGGCCCCATTGCCGGCAAGCTAATGAGCGAATTGTTGCTGGATGGCGCCTATCGCACGGTGGATGTTTCCATGTTAGACCTGGCGCGGTTTGCGGAAGGTCGCCTGATCCGGGAATATAACGTCGTATGAGAAGAAGCCTCTGGACACTTCTGTTTTTCTTTCTCCTTTTTCTTAGCGCTTGCGCCTCTCGATACGCATGTACAGACCCTTTGGGATGTGTAACCGTTGCCTCTGGGGAAGCGCTGCGTATTGGCGCTGCTCTCACCCTGACTGGCCCGGATGCCCCGTATGGTGTAGATGCGTTGCGGGGTGTCGAGATCGCAATTGCGGATAAAAGTCAGATCCTGGGACATCCGATTGAGCTCCTCAAAGAGGATGATCAATGCGATCCAAAGGCCGGCGAGGAAGCCGCCAGACGTCTGGCAGCGGATCCTTCGATCATTGGCGTGATCGGGGAAACATGCTCCGGCGGTTCGATCCCGGCGGCGCGCATTCTCAGCGAGGCTGGCAAAGTGCTTATCTCGCCTTCCAGCACAGCGCCCTCATTGACCGATCCAAAAACGCGTCAGCCTGGCTTTTTCCGCACCATTTACAACGACAAAGCGCAGGGCACACTTACCGCAGAGTTCCTCTTCAAAGCTTTGGGAATCCAGACCCTGGTTACCGTCCACGATGGCTCACCCTACTCGGAACAGCTCCAGCAAGCCACTTGTGCCAGGTTTGAAGAACTGGGGGGAATATGCCTGGAGCAAATTCAAATCCAGAGCGGTGAAAGTGTACAATCGGCGATCCAGAGGATTGCGCAGTTATCCCCTGAGGCCGTCTATTTTCCCTTGTACACAACGGACGGAGTCGCTCTGACTCGAGGCCTGTTCGAGGCGGGGTTGACAAACATCGCTCTGATTAGCTCGGATGGGTTATTTAGCAAAGATTTCATTGAGCAGACCATGCCGGCCTCGAACGGTATGTATCTTTCCGGGCCCGATGTGCCCAGATATGATCGGGTGTTCCTGCAAAAATACACCCAACGTTATGGGGAGCAACCCCTTGCAGCCTATAGTGCTCCTGCCTACGATGCGACAATGATGCTCTTTGCGGCCATTGAGAAGGTTGCTGTGAAAAGTGGGGACACGCTTTATATTCCTCGTCAGGCCCTGCGGGAGGCTCTGGCTGCGACCAAAGACTTCAAAGGACTTTCCGGAGTTCTCACCTGCACCCCCACCGGTGATTGCGGTGCACCGATCATCAAAATTTATCAGGTGCGAAAAGGGGAATTTTACGCTGTCTACCCATAAAATATGCCCACGGCTGAAATTATTACCATCGGTACCGAGTTACTCCTTGGAGAAACGGTAGATACGAACACAGCAACACTGGCGCGTTCGCTTCGCACGCTGGGTATCCATCTCTACCGTACCACCACCATTGGCGATAACGCGGAGCGCATTGCGGCTGTGATCCGTGAGGCCCTGACCAGAGCGGACATTGTGATCACAACCGGCGGCTTGGGCCCCACGATAGACGATCCGACCCGCGAGGCGGTGGCTATGGCAGCAGGCGTTTCAACAGAGTTTCGCCCTGAGCTATGGGAGGAGATTGTAGCTCGCGTCGCTGCTTATGGCAGGACTCCTGGGGAAAACCAGAAACGCCAGGCTTATATTCCGCAAGGCGCTATCCCCATCAGCAATCCGGTTGGAACAGCGCCAGCCTTTATCGTTGAGACAAGGGACGAAGCGGGAGGGTTACATGCAGTGATCTCGCTGCCGGGGGTGCCGCGCGAGATGGAATATCTGCTCCACCATGCCGTCATTCCCTACCTGCAGCAGCGCTTCCACCTGGAAGAAATTATCAAGGTGCGTACACTGCACACCGCTGGGGTGAGTGAATCGGTGATTGATGAGCAGGTTGGCGATCTGGAAACCTGGAGCAATCCGACCGTTGGCCTGGCAGCCCATTCGGGGATTGTGGATGTCCGTATCACGGCCAGAGCCAGAGATGAAGCCGCGGCCGATGAGATGATCGCAAAGGTGGAAGCAGAATTGCGCGCCCGCCTGGGCGAGGCGATCTTCGGTGTAGATAGCGAAACGCTGGAAGAAGTGACGCTGACACAGGCGGCGCGTATGGGATGGCCGCTGGCGGCGTTGGAGCATGGCCTGGATGGCGCGCTGGTCAAACGCCTGCACCGAAGACCGCTGCCTGCCCTGCTCACTGTACAGGAAACCGCTGCTGTGCAAGGAGAAGCGTTGCGTCGGGCCCTGGAGGATATTTGCCAGGCAGCCGGCGCAAAGCTCGGCCTGGCCATCTCTGCCTGGCAGGATGAGCGCATGAACGTAGAACTCCTTGTGCGCACTCCCCAGGGGTGGCATTCCAGACATCTGACCTACGGCGGACATCCTCAAAATTTGCCTCGCTGGGCTGTCAATATGGGACTGGATCAGCTCCGAAGGGTGTTGGTAAAAGAGGCTGGACAATCTGGTAGGACAGGCTTTTAGCCTGTTGGGGGGAAGGGATGACCGTCAACGAATTGCAGGCAGCAGGACCATTGCGGTTGATTTTCGCGTAGCCAAGACGTGAATCCCAGATAGGCAAAGTAGAGCCCCGACTACGGACGGCAGACTGTTGTAGGGCAGGCTTTCCGGCCTGTCGGGGGGAACCGTCAACGAATGGGGGAACGAATCAACGAATGGAGACCGCAGACCGCGGACCGCGGACGGCAGTAGCACAGGCTTTCCGGTTTCTCAGGGGGGAGCAAACCGTCAACGAATGGGGAACGAATCAACGAATGGAGACCGCGGACGGCAGACGGCAGACCGCGAAATGGATGATGGACGGTAGACCGTAGACGGTAGGTAGGGCAGGCTTTCCAGCCTGCCAGAAGACCGCCAGTGAACGAGGGGCGAGGAAAAACTTTGTGCCTTTGTGACCTGGTGGTTTATTCTTTTCTCACCACGAAGGCACGAAGACACAAGGGGAGTGAGACAAGACCGAAGACCACGAAATGGATGATAGACCGCGGAAGGAGATGTCTTTCAGTTTGAGCCAGTAGGGATTGGGGGTGGGAGTGGCGGTTGGAGCAGGGGTGTTGGTGGGATTTGTACCACCACCGCCGCTGCCAGAGCACCAGGGGCTGTTGGAGCAAAGAGCGTTGGGGGCGCAGGTGTCGCCGCAGTGAACGCCGTTGCAGTAAATGGCTTCTGTCCGCGCATAGCCACAGATGTTGCATCCGGGAGCATCATAGTTACAGTCGGCTGGGACAGTGATGGCGCCACAGCCAGGAGCGTCTTTTTTGCAGTTTGAGACACAGGAGGCACTATAGCCAGCGCATGGTTTTATGCTGCAGGTTTGATTAGTAGTTTTGCAGTACTCTTTTATAGTGGCGTTTTTTGCAGGGTCTGAACAGGTTTGAGAGCAACCAACAACAGTATATGTACATTCAGTCAAGTTTCCCACACATTTTCCGTTTTGACAGGCGCAGCCCCCTGGCGGCACCGTGGGTGAGGCGCCTTGATATTCAGGGGTGTTGGTTGGTTTTGGGGTGGAGGTTGGGACTTTTTTGCAACAGATGTAGTCGTAATTGGTACAGTAACGGGATGTATCTTCTATTTCGTTTACTGCGCAGTCAAACTTACGACAGGTGTAACCTGGTCCTGAGCAAGCAGCAGCATAGATAGGATGAGGGGATAAGACATATAAGACAGATAAGAGTGATAAGATGAAAAATATCCTGGAAAATAACCGCATAAATTAATAATAGCAAGAATTTTTGGCAATTTCAATTTCGTTTTGAGTTTTTGGTTTCGGTTTTGTTTTTTGGCTGGCGAATTGAGTTTGAGTTTTTAGGGGCTTATCACAAAAACTTTTCCCTGAAGTTTCCATGGAAGAGAAACATTAACCCATTGACCATTTATTTTGATTGATATAACAACCTCACTTACGTTACTATTTTGCAAATCTCCCATTCCTTTGTCTATTGCTCCCTTAATATTATGGGAATTATCGCCAAAATTTAACTTTTCAAAATCATTCCCTTCCATCCCCAGCAGGGAGTCGAGGGAGGCGAGGCCGGTTTTGGAGAGATCAGGACCAAAAAAGGCTTTCATCAGTTCTCGCGAAATTTTGACTTGATAGGGACCAAAATCGGGATCTGCTGGATTGTCGGTTGGTTTAATGGTGTTGAAGTAAGCGTCGGCTTCTGAAGAAGTAAACCACTTAAAGAAATCTCCCTGCGTGGCTAAAATCACTCTCATAAATGAGCCAGTTTCTTTGATATGGCGGATGTAGGCAGGAAGATTTTTGAGCATTTCTGGGTTTTCCTTTAGATTGGCAACTGTTGCACTGATCAACAGTGTTTCGTCTGGTTTGCGTTTGGTTTTATCGGCCATTTCAGAAGGATTGTAGAATTGAGTTATTATTGAAAGTAAAGGATTGCCTTTTTTATCAAAAGTGATGTAGCAAGGAATTTTGCCGGTATTGTTTTTGGCAAGACGAATAGGAGCGGAGTCGGGAGGAAATAAAAGGTTGCCGCTGCTGTCAAGAGAAGGCCGATAGCTAAACATTGCAAAGGAAGGGATGGGAGTTTGGCGGTTTGTTGGAAGCCCGAAAAACAGCAAAGTATAGCCGTCCAAAGTATCTACGGGACTGATGACAGAGCCTTCTGATTTTGGAGGGAAGGGGCGGTCATAGCCATTGATGATAGCCAGTTGGACATGAAGAGGGGCGTCGGAGTGGATGGCTTCCCAGGGGATGTAGGTGGGGGTGCCTTCGAAAGCGGTGTCGGTTTCAGAGAAGGAGGAAAGGGTGATGGGGATAGCGTGTTCCAGGTTGCGGTTGAAGGTGACGGTTTGGGGGATGCCGTTTTCGTCAAGATAGGTGAGGGTGAGGATGCCGGTTTTTTCAAAGGCGGGGTTTTGGGTCTCAAGAAGGTGGAAGCCGGGGGTTTTGAGTTGTTCCTGAAAGGAGATGGGGTCGCCGTTTTCGTCCGGTTGTTGCTTGATGATGAGGTCTGGGTTTTCTGGGAGGTTTTTCAGGTCAATGACGATGTCTTGAGTGGTGGAGGTGTCTTTCCAGGTGCCATCTTCGTTTTCTTGGGCAGAGAAATAGGTGGCGGTGAAGTGAAGGTTGCCTTCGAGGTCAATGGAACCGATTTCGTGGGTGAGTTGGGAGGTGAAGGTCTGGCTGGCTTCATCGAAGGCGCGCTGGCGGATGAGGTAGCGGGCATTTTGAGCATCCCAGGCGATGTCCCAGCCCTGGCGCTTGAGGAGGGCCTGGGTTTCGGCGAAGAGGCCAAGGGATTCGAGGGAGGGTTGGGGGATTTCGGTTTCGGTGGGGGTGGGGGATGGAGAGAGCGTGAAAGTGGGAGAGGAGACAGTCGGCTGGCCGCCGTCCATGGTCAACGGTCCACCGTCCGCTTGCGGTCTGCGGTCGGCGGTCTGTGGTCGGCAAGAGGCCAGGAAGAGGCTGAAGATCAGGAACAAGATGAGGGCGCGGGAGAAGCGATACATGGGGAACCTCCAGCGGGGAGTTTTTGCGAATTATAACAAGGGAGGAGATGAGAGTTTCATCAAACAGGAGGCCGATGCAATTTTCGTGTAGCCAATACAACCCAAATCCCATTTCGACAGAAGCCAGATGATCAAACCTCAAACAGGTGGATAACAAAGGCGTGCCGTCAATGAAGGGGGGAACGAATTAATCCAGACCGCAGACAGCAGATGGTAGACCGCTGTAGGACGGGCTTTCCAGCCTGTCGGGGAGGTAAACCGTCAACGAATGGGGAACGAATCAACGAATGGACAGCAGACCGCTGTAGGACGGGCTTTCCAGCCTGTCGGGGAGGAGGGCAGACCGTCAACGAATGGGGGAATGAATAAGCGAATGGAGACCGCGGACCGCGGACGGCAGACGGCGAAATGGACGATGGACGGTAGACCGTGGATGGTGGGTAGGGCAGGCTTTCCAGCCTGCCAGAAGACCGCCAGTGAACGAGGGGCGAGGAAAAACTTTGTGCCTTTGTGACCTGGTGTTTATTCTTTTCTCACCACGAAGGCACGAAGACACAAAGGGAGTGAGACAAGACCGAAGACCACGGAATGGATGATAGACCGCGGAAGGAGATGTCTTTCGGTTTGAGCCAGTAGGGATTGGGGGTGGGGGTGGCGGTTGGGGCAGGGGTGTTGGTGGGATTGCCGCCGCCTGGCGGCTGACTGCAGCCGCAGGAGATCTGGTATG
>Ga0081479_109191_pt1 | contig 24079 bp, 30 predicted proteins | sample MamHotmetagenome_FD_70984 | JGI IMG/M metagenome (GOLD analysis project Ga0081479, IMG submission 70984) | Hot spring cone microbial streamer communities from Mammoth Hot Spring (Liberty Cap Streamers), Yellowstone National Park, USA - T=72 v2... | ecosystem: Environmental > Aquatic > Thermal...
AAAAAGCCTGTACCTGCTTTTAAAGGATCTTCTTATGAAATTTTACAATTGTTTAATAAAAAGTTTTCAATCCAGACACAAAATTATTGACAAGTCTCCACTTTCTGATTTATTAAAAATGCTATCTAAAATTAAATAAGATGCCTTTTCTTTACTTTCTGTCTTAATTTCTATTTTTCTGCCGCCTTTAAAGATTATGTAACCTTCATATATATCTTTGCTAAATACTTTAACAGGATTGGCAATGATTACATCAAGATTTTTTCTTTTTAATTTATCTATCGCATTTTCAAAAATATTTTCGCTTTCTGCCGCAAATCCTATTAAAATTTGATTTTCTCTTTTGTTTTCTCCTAAGAACTTAAGGATATCCGGATTTGGCTGTAATTCTACTACTGGATTTTCTTTTGTTTTTTTAAGTTTATTTTCACTGTAAGTTTTTGGTCTAAAGTCTGCAACCGCTGCATTCATTATAATTATATCAAAGCCTTGGTAAATATTTTTTATAGCTTCAAACATATCAGTTGCAGATACTACATCTATTTTCTTGATTTGTGAAGGTAGATTTAAGCATGTTGGTGCAGAGATTAAAGTGACTTGACTTCCAAATGCGTAAGCTTCTTTTGCGAGGTTATATCCCATTTGTCCTGAAGATGAGTTTGATATGTATCTAATAGGGTCAAAAAATTCTCTAGTAGCTCCTGCGGTAATTAATACTTTTTTATCTCTTAAGAATTTTGGATATAATGCATATTTTACTGCAAGCTCTATATCTTCTAAATCAGCAAGCTTACCGCTTCCTTCCTCTCCACAGGCTAACAATCCTTCACATGGATTTACAAAAATATCTCCTTTTTCTCTTAGAATATTTATATTTTTTTGAGTTATCGGATTTTCTAACATTTTCGTGTTCATTGCCGGTGCTATTACTAATGGCTTATCGTAAGCTAACGCTGTGGAAGTTAAAAAGTTGTCTGCTATGCCGCTGGCAAGCTTTGCTACAGTGTTTGCTGTTGCTGGTGCTATCAAAAAAACATCTGCCCATCTTGCTACATAAATATGCTCTAATCCTGTTTTACCATCTTTCCAAGAAGAATAAACTTCACTGTTTGTTAATGCTTGAAATGTAAGCTTTCCAACAAAATCTTCCGCTTCTGGCGTCATACAGACTTTAACTTCCATTCCTTTTTTCTGAAAATATCTCACTATCTCGCAAGCTTTATAGCTTGCTATTGAACCACATACTCCAACTAATAATCTTTTCCCTTCAAGCATGATTTTTCTCTTTCAAAATTTTTATTCTTTCTTTTATAAATTCCTTAGGTAGAACGCTTGCTGGAAAGCTGTTTACAAAGCAAACTCTGCAGTTATAAGTAAACCTTTCCGGTTTTTCTATCGTGTAAACATCATATCCATTGTATAAAATAGTTGGTGAGCCTTGAAAATTTAACTCCTTGGCTTTTTCAGGACTTTCTACATTAACTATTTTAATTTCTTCTGAAATAAACCCTTCGTCTTTTAAAGATATTAGATTTTTAAGAGTTTCATCCGCATTGGGACAGCCTTTAAAATATTGAAATTCTATCATTTTATCTCCTATCATTTAAAAATCTATCTAAAAAATCATACAGATATGTCTTTAAATTGGGAATATAAATCTCGGCTTCTTTGACTATCTCATCTGGGCTTAACTTTTCTTCTAAAATCTCGTCTTTATACTCTTGCATCCATTGTTTTATCATATTTTGTGAAACTTCTATATGAAACTGTAATCCTACTGCTTTTTTATAAATAAATCTTTGGTTTGTGTATATATCGTTGCTAAAAACTAACTGTACATCCTTGGGTAAATCAAACGTGCCTCCATGCCACTGAAAAGCTTTAAAAACTTCTGGAAAACCTTCAAAAATTTTATTGTCAGACACTTTTTTAATGTCATAAAAACCTATTTCTTTTCCATTTTCTCCTTTATAAACTTTTGAACCTAAAACCTTTGCAAGCATCTGACACCCAAGACAAATACCAAGTAAAGGTATTTCTTTCTTTAAAGCTTGTTCCATTATTTTAAACTCATAACTTAAAAACGGATACTTACTTTCTTCATAAGCACCCATATATCCACCAAGAATAACAATAAATTGATGCTCATCTAATTCTCTTTTTCAAGAATAACAATAAATTGATGCTCATCTAATTCTCTTTTTAAAAGTTGACCTTCCGATGTATCTACATAATCAATCTCAAAAATTTTTTTCTTTTAAATAATTTTCAACCAGCCCTAAACGCTCTATCTTTACATGTCTAATTGCTAATGCTCTCATTGTTTTTCCTCCTTATATCTCAACTCTAACAACAACACCATGGACTTTTTGAGCTGGTAGTTTATAAAACTCTGCAAAGTTAGAGAATACTCTTTTTATTAAACCGAAGATTTTCCAAATAATATTATCAGAGTATACATTGTCTACACCATAGAAAACAACCCTTTCGTTTATGTCTAAATTTCTAAGTTCTTTTTCAACGTTTACAATCTCTTGATATCCATATTCTATAACTGCGTATTTAATGCCTGGACACAAATCTTCTGCAAAATAACTTCTAATACCAAAAGGTTGATCTAATTTTTTAAGGGAAAGCAAAATATTTTCTTCATAAACTATGCCATGCTTAATCATTGTTTCAACAATATAGGGCGAAATTCTCTCAGTACTTTTAACAAGAAATACTGCTGAACCTTTTATATGACATTTTTTAGGATAGATTTTATTGAAATTCTCAATGAAGTTTTCTTTTGGCATAAATTTACCAACTTTACCAATTCTACTTTGACCTATTACATAAAGCGAAATGATAAATATTGGTGGAATTGCAAATAAAATAGGCCAATAAGCACCATGAGGAATCTTTAATGTATTTGATGCTAAGAACGTTAAATCTATCAATAACAATAGTATACTTCCCAAGAGATAGCCGTATTTTTTCAAATTAAAATAGATATAGATTAAAAATAAGCTTGTGATTACCATATCAATATTTACAGCTAAGCCATAAGCTGATGCCATCTTTTCCGATTCTCTAAAAATGAAAAATACAATAAGAACACAGATAAATAAGGAAAGATTAACTGTTGGTATATATATTTGTGTACTTATTTCTGTTGAGGTATGTCTAACAAGAAGTAATGGAACCAACCTTGCATTGATTGATTGGAAAATTAAAGAGAATACACCACTAATAAGTGCTTGAGATGCAATAATGCCGGCAATTGTTATTAAAATTAAGAAAAGAATGTATAAATCATTTCCGAGCAACAGATTAGCTCCATGGAAAAATGGATTATCTTCTTTTATGTTTCCTAAAAGTATAGAAGCTTGACCTAAGTAGCTCATAACTACTGCAAAAAATACAAAGACCCAAGCTGTTCTTATTGCATTTTTACCGATATGACCCATATCTGCATACATTGCTTCTCCACCTGTTGCAACAAGAATAATTTCAGACAAAGCCAAAAACGCAACAAATGGATGATTAGAAATAAAATTTACAGCTTCCAATGGGTTAAAAGCTTTTAAGACCGTTGGATTATGTGAAATGTAATAAATTCCTATTGACGCAATGGTTATAAAATATAAAGTCATTATTGGTCCAAAAGCTATACCAATTTTACCTATTCCATATTTTTGAACAAGAAACAACATTGTTGTTATGAAAATAGCAATACATAAAATAACTTCCTGACTTAAACCTTCTAAACCATGAATTAACCTTAAACCTTCTGTTGAGCTTAAGATAGTTATGGCAGGTGTAATAATTCCATCTCCAAGTAAAAATCCAATACCAACTATGGTTAAAGCACGATGGATCATCCTTGTCTTGGGATTTTTATTAATTGACTGGGCAATTTCCCCTAAAGCTATGATACTACCTTCACCTCTTAAACTAAGATTCATCGCAAACCAAGCATACTGGACTGTTGGAATCAATATTAACGTCCATACCATTAACGATGCTATACCAAGAATTTCATCTGGTTTTGGCTTTGTTACTAAAACTATAACGGCAAATGTATAAAGCGGGCTTGTTCCAATATCTCCAAAAACTGTCCCTATAGCTCGAATAACATTACTTAAGCTTACTTTATCGCTATGGATAGGCACTTTTAATCCTCCTGCATTATCTTTAAATTTATTATACAACCATTTTCACTTGTGTTATAATTTCTTGATTATGAAAAAATTAACATTCATCTTATTATTTTTGATATCTTCTTTTTTATTCTCAAATGCTGAGGTAATCACAACGTTAAAAACAGATGATAAGGTTGTTGCTCTTACATTTGATGCTTGTGAGACCAAAACACCATCATATTTAGATCATAAAGTAATTGATTTTTTGGTTTTTAAAAAAATTCCTTTTACGCTGTTTGTAAGTGGGAAGTTTATTGAAAGAAATTTTCAGGATTTAAAAAATCTTTACAATACCGATTTGGTCTCGATTCAAAATCATTCTTACAATCATAACAATCATATGGAATTTCTAAGCGAAGAAGAGATTAAAGAAGATGTACTGAAAAATGAAAATTTAATCATTAGGTTAGCTAGAGTTAAACCAAAGTATTTTAGGTTTCCTGCTGGCAATTATAATGAAAAAGCTTTACGATTAGTAGAAAGTTTAGGGTATAAAGTTGTTCATTGGACTTTTCCAAGTGGCGACCCGGATAAAAGAATAACAAAAGAGATGTTGATAGCCAATGTGATAAGAAATACAAAACCTGGCTCTATTTTAATATTCCATGCAAATGGTAGAGGCTACAAAACAGGTGAAGCATTACCCGAGATTGTTAGAATTTTAAAGCAGAAAGGTTACAGATTCGTTAGGTTAGAAGATTATTTATAATGATTAGACGGTTTTTTAGACCGATGTTAAAAGTGAAAATTTGATGTTTGGGCGATTAATTAATTTTCATAGCTTGGCTGATGTTTCTGTTATAGAATAAGATTTTTTTTAACAGTCTGAAGCTCCAAAATTATCTCTCCCGATGTTTTAGAAGATTGTTTATTGTTTTTAGTGAGGAAGTAGCAAAGTGAATATATCCTTATTCACTCGCTCTCTAATTCTCAACTACTTCAACCGCTTTCATCATAGCCTTTGCTTTGTTTACTGTCTCAAGCCATTCTTTTTCCGGCACTGAATCTGCAACAACTCCGGCTCCGGCTTGGATATACACAGTATCGTTCACTACTACCGCAGTTCTGATTGCTATCGCTGTATCAAGGTTGCCATCAAAGGATATATATCCTACCGCCCCTGCATACACTCCTCTTTTTTCTGGTTCAAGCTCTTCTATTATCTGCATTGCCCTGACTTTTGGAGCTCCGCTAACAGTTCCAACGGGAAAAACTGATTTTAAAACATCAAGTGGATGTAAATCCTCTCTTAAAATTCCAGAAACATCGGAAACTATATGCATGACATGAGAGTAATTTTCTATATACATAAATCTATCTACTTTAACACTACCTTTAACAGCTACCTTGCCTACATCATTTCTCGCAAGGTCTACAAGCATTAAATGTTCTGCCCTTTCCTTTTCATCACTGAATAAATCTTCTTTAAGTTTTAAGTCTTCTTCTACAGTCTTTCCTCTTGGTCTTGTGCCGGCTATAGGTTTTGTAAGTATTTTTTTATCCTTCACCGTAACAAGTATTTCAGGAGAAGATCCAATAATTTTTAGATCTTTAAAATCTAAGTAAAACAGATACGGAGAAGGGTTTATTACTCTTATAGCTCTGTAAATATTTAATGGGTCTGTCTTTATCTTCTTTGAAAATCTCTGGGATAGTACAACCTGTATAATATCTCCTTCTTTTATGTAATCTTTTGCCTTTAAAACTACTTTTTCAAAATCTTCTTTTTTAAAGTTAGAATTCCAATTTTCAAGGTCTACTTCTTTTTCTTTTAACGTCAATCTTTTTTCTTCTATTGTTTTGTTAAGCCTTTCTTCAATTGCATTTAGTTTATTTACAGCTTTATCATACTGGATTTTTAAATCTTCATTTTTGTTTATTATTGCACAGACAATTATTTTAATCTTGTTAGTTAGGTTATCAAAAGCAATAACTTCATCACTTAAAAACATAAATAAATCTGGGATTTTTAAAGTGTCTATTTTTATATCCGGAATAGGTTCGTAAAAATGGATAGCATCATAACCTATATACCCAACAAACCCCCCATAAAATGGTGGCAAGCTTTCATCTTTAAATGGCTTAAATTCTTTAATTAAGTTTTTTATTTCTCCGATTGGGTCTGTTGTTTTTTTATACTCCATCTGTCCTTTGTTGTAAATCTCAACTGTATCTTTTTTTGTTCTGATATAAAAGTTTTCCGAAGAACCTATAAATGAATATCTGCCTATCTGCTCTCCTCTTTCTACACTTTCAAGAATAAAGTTAAATCTATCCGGTGATGAAATTTTAAGATAAACAGACAATGGTGTATCTATATCAAGCAAGATTTCCTTGTAAATTGGAATTACATTAAATTCTTTTGCTAATCTTTCAAATTCTTGGAAGGATATTAGACTCATTTAGAGCCTCACAATTTCAGATATAAAGTTTTCTTTATCTAAAACATCTATGGCTTCATAATCTGTAAGGTCCAATCTAATTGGTGTGATAGATACATATCCATCTTTTACTGCTGTGTAATCTGTGCCGGGTGAGCATTCTTCCAATAGTGCTTCTTCTCCACCTATCCAGTAATACTCTTCCTTTGAAGGGGATAGATATTTAACGATTTTCTCTTTATAAGCTCCTCTTCCTTGTTTTGTAAGCAAAAATCCTTTAATTTTTTCTGCCGGAATTGTTGGAATGTTTACGTTGAGGAATGTTCCTCTTGGAAGGTTTTTAATAAGTAATGCTTTTACTATTTTAACAGCTACTTTTGATACATCTTCAAAGTTTGGATTCTTAGAAGAACCTACAGAAAAGGCTACAGATGGAATGCCAAAAAGCGTTCCTTCTCTTGCTGCTCCAACTGTTCCGGAATAAAAAACGTCATTACCTATGTTTGGTCCTGTATTTATACCGGATACTAATAAATCCGGCTTTTGATTTTGAAGAATTATGTTTAATCCAAGATGGACACAGTCGGCAGGTGTTCCATCTACGATATAGTAAAAATCTTCTTCAATTTTTTCTATTTTTAATGGTCTTGTAAATGTTAATGAATGGCTTGTTCCGGACATGTTTCTATCCGGTGCTACTGTAATCACTCTAAAATTTTCTTCCATCAATCTATTTCTTATTGCCTGTAATCCTTTTGATTGATAACCATCATCATTTGTAAGAAAAACTATTTTTTTCACTATTTTCTCCTTTTACTTCTCACTTACAAGTCGGAGCGACCCGATTCGAACGGGCGACCTCTGGCCCCCCATGCCAGTGCGCTACCACCTGCGCCACGCTCCGATTATTTATTTTGAATTAACTTTTTTCTTTAAAAGCTTGCCAGGTTTAAAAGTTACGCCAAGCCTGTCGGGAATCAACTTCTCTTCACCGGTTTTTGGATTTCTTCCGATTTTACTTTTCCTTTTTTTAATGACAAACGTCCCAAAGCCTGAAATCATCACTTTTTTTCCTTCGTGTATATCATTTGTTAAATAGTCAGAGATTAAGTCAAATGTTTCATTTACGATAGTAGCTATCTCTTTTTTATCTAACGTTATTTTTTCATTTCTTGCTATTTTGCTAACTATATCTGCCCTTTTCATCTCCTACCTCTCTGCCATAGTATTTTTTATCTCTTTCATCTACAACTGTGTTGTTTTTACTCCAATATACCATCAAACCAACAATTACTAATGCTGCGATAATAAAAATTACAATCGCAAGTAAAAGCTCAAACGTTTCATTCATTTTAATTCCTCTTCTAAATAGCTATTTTTATATTTTACATAATTTTCAGCAGATTTTTCTAACCAAGCTATCTCTTCTTCTGTTAATTTTCTTACAAATTTAGCAGGTACTCCAGCCCACAAAGAGTATGGCTCTATAACTTTACCGGGTGTGACCAATGCTCCTGCTGCAACTATTGAGTATTTTCCTACAATTACACCATCCGTAACAGTTGCAGACATCCCAATTAAACAGTAATCTTCTATCGTGCAGGCATGAAGCATAACTTTATGACCCACTGTCACATTATTACCTATTATCGTTGGATATCTTTTATGGTCTACGTGAATAATAGTTCCGTCTTGAATATTTGTTCTTTCGCCAATTCTAATGTAATTAACATCGCCTCTTATAACTACATTATACCAAATACTTGAATCTTTGTTTATCTCAACATCTCCAATGATTACAGCATTTTCAGCAACAAAAACCGTTTGGTCTATCTTTGGATAGATTCCTTTGTATGGCTTAATGATTGCCACCTTTTTTCCTCCACTTTCTTATAAACTTAACACCAACAAAAAAGTATAATCCTGTGAAGATTAACATAACAAATATTACAGGTAAAAGTTTTATTATTTCCAAATATTACTCACCTTTATAAGTTGCTTTACCTGTTGCTGTTTCCCAAAGTGTGATCTGAACTACTTTTATATCTTCCTCAAGATTTGCTTCTTTAAGCTTTTGAACTAAATAATCATAAAAGTATTTAGCCATTGCTTCAGCTGTTGGACAAAAATCAACTTCGGTAATCTTTAAGTCTTTAAAATGCTCTTTAAATATTGGATAAAGCGGGTCGTTTATGTCTATTATAAAAGAATGGTCAAATACGTTGTCTACCAAATCTTTCAAAGCATTCTTGATATGATAAAAATCCACGACGACATCCTGTTCGTTTAATGTATCAGAGCCGACGGTTACTTCAAGAATATAGCTGTGTCCGTGTAAATTTCTACATTTGTTATCTGTACAAGCGTATCCTGAAAGGACCGCGGTTTTACCTTCTGCAAGGTTTTGCTTCCAAACTCTATGCCCTGCTTCAAATCTAAAAATTTTTGTTATTTCATACTTCATTTACCTCACCTCTGCTTTTTAAGTATGTTTGTAATATTTCTGCTGCTTTTGGGTCAGTTTTAGCTTTTTCAATAAGAGATAAAATCATTTCAGCATCTGACTTTTCTTGAATTTTATCAACTTTTTCGCTAACTTCTTTTATTTCTCTACCGGTATTTTTCTTATAATTATTATAAAGTAAGGTCATGAAAACAACAAATATTCCAAAGGTTACAAATTGAATTAGGTTTAACATAAAAAAATTTTTGTTTCTTTTTTAAAATTTGTTCTTTGATTTTTTAGCTTTTCCTGATTCTTTTTTAGCTCTTCAATTTCTGTTAAAAAATACTCAATTAGTTTTTTATCTGTTTGTGATACATTCTTAAGTTTTTCAATTTGACTTATTTTTTCTTCTAACTGTTTTTGTTTTTTGTATAAAGCATTAACTTGTTGATTTACCTTTTGCAAATCTTCGGCTTTTACACCTTTATACTCAATTATTTTTGGTTCAATAGTTGTCTCGGCAAATGAATTAAAAGAGGTGAGAAGTAATAAAAACATCATCCTAAAGCCTGCGAAGAACATTAAGCTTTTTTTTAAAATTTTTATAATTCAATCTCATTAGCCTCAAAGACAGGACCTTCATAGCATACTCTTACATATGTATCATTTTTAACATCCTTGACTACACAGCCAACACAGATACCAATTCCACAAGCCATTCTACTTTCAAGGGATAGATAGCATAATGCATTTTCTTCCTTGGCTATTTTTGCTACAGCTTTCATCATTCTTTTTGGACCGCAAACTATTAATGGTGCATTTGGATTTGATTTTATAATATCCTTTAAATCCTGCGTGACTAATCCTTTTCGTCCAAAGCTTCCATCTTCTGTGTAATATATTGGCTGGATTTGGTTTTCTTCATTCCATTTAATCATTGATAAATCTTCTTTTTTTCTTGCTCCGTAAATAGCTACAAACCTTTTATTATGCTTTTTTAACTGCTTTAAAAATAAGCTTAAGCCGGCATAACCAATGCCGCCACCTACAACGATATAATTATCATAATCTTCCGGAAATAGTCTGTTTCCAAGTGGTCCAAGGACGTTTATCGTTTCTCCTTCCTTCTTTTTAGAAATCGCCTGGGTTCCTTTTCCATAAACGTCATAGTAAACAACTATAGTGTCATCTTCTACATCAGCTATGGCAAAGGCTCTTCTAAGTAATGGGTCGTAAAAATCTTGAGGTGTTGACTTTATCATGACAAAATGTGCTGGCTTTGCAAAATTTGCTATTTCTGGAGCTTTGAGCTTTAGTATATAAGTTTTTCCAGAGATAAATCTATTTTCTAGTATTAAAGCTTCAACATCTTTTATCAAGACTTCACTCCAAGAAATTTTAGTATTTGTTCAACATGACCTTTAGCTTTTACATTTTTCCAAGCTTTTTTAATACTACCATCAGGTGAAATTATAAATGTAGACCTAATAACTCCCTCTGTCTCTTTGCCATACATAACTTTTTTGCCATAGGCTCCATACTGTTTCATGACTTCTTTGTTTTTATCAGACAAAAGAATAAAATTCAAACCATACTTTTCTTTAAATTTTCTATGACTTTCAATGCTGTCCGGACTAACTCCAACGACTATAGCGTAATTTTGTAATATATTTAAATTATCTCTAAAATCGCATGCTTCCGTTGTACAACCGGGCGTATCGTCCTTTGGATAAAAGTAAAGAATAATGTCTTTATCTTTTCCAAGATAATCTCTAAGACAAAAATTAATTTCATTTCCTTTTTCATCAATTCCTGGCAGGCAAAAATCTACAGCTTTTTCCAACTTTATTCCTCCTTAATCCATGGTTTATATTCAAAAATCTGCTTGTATGTATATGGACATTTTTCTGGAAAATCTTTTTCTGTTGGCAATCTCCCAAAAAACTTTTTAGCTAATTCTTCATTCTCCGGTTTTTGAAACCAATATACTAAATCTATCACTGCCAATTTCCAAGCTTTTTCAATGTTTTCAACTGCTTTTTGTTTTAAAGATGGATGCTCTAAAAAAAGCTTTTCTAAGCTCTTTCTTGCATGCAGTACGCTATTAATCCAGCCCTTGCCTGAATATTCGTAAATTTTAAAATTATCAAATTTGTAAAGATGCTGTAAGATTGTTGCCATGTAGCTTATTACACTCTCCAAATGCTCCCTTCCCAAATCTTCAATCTCTTCAAGAAGATTTTCCCAATCAACGGAGTCATATTCTTTTTCTTTTAAAAGCTGAAGATTCTCATATGCCCATCTGTAATAATCTTTTTCATACAGTTCCTTTAAAAAGTCTTTATTTATGCTTTGAGTAGCCATATTATCAGACCTCTACTTGTATCTTTTTAATAATTCTTCTTCTATATCTGATAATTTAACACCGGCATCAACCAATGCAATCAGCAGATGAAATAGTAAATCGGATGTTTCATACACAATTTCACCTTTATTTTTATTTTTTAACGCTATAACCGTTTCTACGGCTTCTTCACCAACTTTTTGAATTATTTTATCGCTTCCTTTTTTAAATAAAGATGCGACGTAAGAGCCTTCCGGCATGGACTCTTTTCTTTCTTGAATCTTTTCATAGAGTTTATGAAGTATCTCAAAAGGAACCGGCTTGAAATCTTTTTCAAGATCTAGATTTCTATAAAAACAGCTTTCTTCTCCTGTATGGCATGCCGGACCTTCTTCTACAACAAGGTATATAATACTGTCTTCATCACAATCGACTTTTATATCTATGATTTTTTGATAATTTCCTGAAGTTTCACCTTTCTTCCATAAAGCATTTCTTGAACGGGAAAAATAAGTTGCATATCCGGATTTTAATGTTTCTTCTATAGCTTCTTTGCTTGCATATGCTTGCATTAATATTTTTCCGGTATAATAGTTTTGAGTAATAACCGGAATTAACCCATCTTGATTAAACTTTAAATTGTCAAGGTTCAAAATTTATCTCCTACTATTTAAGATGGTATAGTAATTATTATATCATTTCAACTTTTTGGAAGGAGTTAATGAAAGCAAGACAAACAGTTTTATACTCATCTGAAAATGGCTGGTTTGATAAAAAGGGTTTTTATGTATTTGAAAAACCAATATTCAAGGTCGTTTACGATAATGACATTCTTAGGTTAAATAAAAATGAAATAAAAACAAAAAGACCTTTACTAATTTTAGAAAAGCTTATAAAAAAACACAATCTTTATGCATTGGGATTTATTAGTTATGACTTTAATAAGCATATTCTAAATTCTAAAAATTTAAAGAAGGATGATTTAGCTTTGCCAAAAATTTTTGTAAATCTATATAAAAAGTTTGAGTTTAAAGAATGTTTAGATTTACCATCTGAAAAATCAATAATCAAGCAGATAAAATTTAACACAAGGAAATCTGAATTTATCAAAAAAGTAGAGAAAATAAAAGACTACATATCAAAAGGAGATATATATCAAGCTAATCTATCTCATAGAATTGATATTTATGGAATATTCTATCCTTTTAGCGTTTTTTTAAACCTTGTGAAAACTCAGCCCACGCCTTATATGATGTTTATAAAAGATTTAGACTTTTCTCTTATATCCGGCTCTATGGAGCTTTTTTTAGAAAAGAAAGGAAGAGAGATAATCACCAAGCCAATAAAAGGTACCATAAAAAGAGGCTTAAATGAGCTGGAAGATGAAGTATTAAAAAATCAGCTTACAAATTCTGAAAAAGAAAGAGCAGAAAATTTAATGATTACAGATTTAATGAGAAATGATTTATCAAAAATAGCCAATAATGTAAAAGTAAAAGAGCTTTTTAAAGTAGATAAGTATTCAACACTATTTCAGATGAGTTCTACTGTGAAAGGGGCATTAAAAGAAAAACTATCTTTTGAAAAGATTATTTTAAATACATTTCCGCCAGGGTCTGTCACCGGAGCACCAAAAAAAAGGGCTATGGAGATTATAGATGAGCTTGAAGACAAAAAAAGGTCTGTTTACTGCGGAGCAACGTTTTTGATAAAACCAAATTTAGATTTTGTCATGAGCGTAGCTATAAGGCAGATGATTTTTACAAAGGATGGATGTTCAATCTACGTTGGAAGTGGTATTGTTTGGGATTCTGACCCGGTTAAGGAGTATGAAGAGACTTTGATTAAAGCGAAAGCTAATTTAAAGAGTTTGGATTTTGATATAGATTTGATAAGCAATTAAGTTAGGTAATACGTCGGGTGAGAAATTTAATAAAGATAGGAGATTCTTCGTCGGCTACAGAATGATGTTAATTTTTCCTCTGTCATCCTGAACGAAGTGAAGGATCTCCTGTTTTATTACTTTCTGAAGATGAAAAGGACGGAGATTCTTCGCTGACGCTCAGAATGACATCTTTTAAATCAACCAACTTTTGCACCATCGCCTTTCTTAAGCAATTCTTCTACATCTACCTCTTGCATTATATAAACTTTATCACCTTCTCTAACTCTTTCAACTGTCTTTAAACCTACAACCATTCCTCTTTCTGCAACTTCAATATTTTTTCTGTCAACCTGCATAGACTCAACTTTTTGTCTTATAACGCCAGTTGTTTTTCCAATTATATGGATAGTATCTCCTATTTTCATTGGATTGTTTATAATTCTTACTTCAGCAACGCTTATTTTTGGATAGTATTTGATTACTTCACCAACGTATGCTTTTTTCTCTTTTGCTATACTTTGATTTAAACCAAACAATCCCTGACCAAAGTAAAAACCACTGTCCCACTCTCTATGGTATGCCCTTTCTAATAGATCCCAAAGGTCTCGGTAGCCTTTTGTTTGCCACTCTCCGTTTAGTATTCTATCCCTTGCCTCTCTATAAGCATATGTTACAAGGTACGCATAATCAGGATTTTTATTTCTTCCTTCAATCTTCCAGCTATCAGCCCACATCAACTTATCAACAAAATTAATGGTAACCAAATCTCTTGCAGATAAAACATAATCTGAACCAAGAATAAAATCTGTTCCGGTGTTTTTTGAAGTTATTTTTACTTCAAATTCATGTCTGCAAACTTGATAACATTCTCCTCTGTTGCCGGATGTTTCAAATACATCATGGCTTAAAAAACATCTTCCAGAAATAGCCATGCACATTGCACCGTGGATAAATATTTCAATCTCAAGATTTGTTTTTTCTTTGAGCTGGATCAGCCCATCAAGCTTTACTTCTCTTGCAGGAACTATTCTTTTTACACCAAGTTCTTCATAAAACTTTGCAGCTTGTGAGTTAGAAACAGAAGCCATTGTTGATAAATGTGTAGTGATACCTCTCTTTATGGCACCGGATAATACTGCCATATCCCAACCTATAACTGCATCAACGCCTACCTCTTTTAATTGGTCTAATGTCTCGTTAACCCAAGGCAAGTCATCTTCAAATACTATGGAGTTTAAGACTATATACTGCTTTACACCTTTGTCCTGTGTAATCTTTCTAATTTCTTTTACATCGTTTATGTCAAATTCAGACTTTAAAGCTCTTTGATTTAATTTTCCAACACCCATATAAATTGCGTTTGCACCAGCTTTAATAACAGCTGCAAGTCCTTCATAATGCCCTACCGGAGCTAAAATTTCTGGTTTATTCATAAAACTTCACCTCTTATTTAATTATTATTTTTTGGTTTTTTATAATAATATACGCCAATTTGCCAACTAACCCTTAAACTGCTTTAAAATTTTAACTAAATCCAAAATTAATTAATTTTTTGTTCGTCATTCTTTAAAGCCATGCGAAGAATCTCGCCTTTTATGCCTTTGTGAAATCGTTCTGAAGCCAGCGAATAATCTCATATTTTTTGTTTTCAAGTCAAAAATCAAAAAGAAGATTCTTCGGACTAAGGTCCTCAGGATAACAAAAAAGTAAACTTGCAAAAATTTTAGAATATTCTCAATAACCCTTATATGATAATTCTCATTCTAAAGAAATCCTTCTAAGTCTCAATGCGTTTAAAACTACTGTAATTGAGCTAAACGCCATAGCCATGCCTGCATACATTGGATTTAGTAGGATTCCAAAAATTGGATATAGAAAGCCGGCAGCAACAGGAATTCCAATCAAATTGTATACATACGCCCAAAATAGATTTTGCTTTATTATTTTTAGTCCTTTTTCTGTTAATACTACTGCTTTTATTACACCTTTAAGATTAGAATTTAGCAGTATTATATCTCCTGCATCTTTTGTAATATCAGAAGCTGATTCTACCGCTATACCAACATCACATTCAGCCATTGCAGGAGCATCATTTATCCCATCTCCCACAAAAACTATGCTTTTTTCATAATCTGATTTTAAATTTTTGATAAAATTATATTTATCTATTGGTGTTAATTGCCAATAAACCTCATTTATACCAAGAGTTTTAGCTACATTTTTTGCTACCTTTTCATTATCGCCTGTTAGAAGAACAGTTTTTATACCTTTATTTTTAAACCACTTTACAACTTCAAAAGCTTCTTTTTTTATACTATCTGAAATAGCCAAAGTCAGCACAATCCTGTCATCAACAGCACCAAAGATCACAGTGTAGCCGTTTTCTTCATTTTTCTTTAAAAATTCTAAAAATTCATCTGATATGTTTATACCAATCTCTTCAAAGAGCTTTTTATTTCCAATGTACAACTTTTTGTTTTCAAAAATGCCAGTTATTCCTCTTCCTGCTAAAATCTGCTTTTGAGAGATATTAACAAAATTAAAGCCGTTTTCTTCCATAAAATTTACGATAGATTGAGAGATAGGATGGTTAATATCTTTCTCCAAAGATAAAATCATTTCTAACTCTTCTTTACTTCCTTTGTACAATGTATCTACAATTTGAAATTTACCTTCTGTTAATGTTCCTGTTTTGTCAAAAATTACAATATCTATACCTTTTAGATTTTCAATTACTTCAGGATTTTTGATTAAAATTCCTTCTTTTGCAGCCCTACCAACGATATTAACTATTGCAATTGGAGTAGCAAGCCCCAAAGCACAAGGACAAGCTATCACAAGAACAGCTAAAGCTGTTGTAAATGCAAAATTTAGTGGATATTCAAGGTAGTACCAAATGTTAAAAATAATAATAGCAAAGATTAAAACAGATGGCACAAAAACCTGAGATATTCTATCTGCCAGTTGACCAATTTTTGGCTTTTTTGATTGTGTCTCAAGAAGAAGATTTATAATCTGATTTAAAACACTATCTTTTGAGTTTTTTGTTGCTTTTATCTTGATTACACCAACTTTATTTATACTTCCTCCTAAAACTTCATTGCCTTTCTTTTTATATACAAGGTTAGACTCCCCTGTTAAAAACGACTGTTCAACCTCTGTCTGACCTTCTATGATAATTCCATCAACAGGTATTTTGTCACCAGGTCTAACAATTACAATATCGCCTTTAACTATATTTTCTGCCTTCACCTGATACTCTTTCCCATCAACTATGATGGTTGCATAAGTTGGCTTTAAAGATAGCAGATTTTTCATAAAGTCTGTTGCTTTTAATTTTGACTTTTGCTCTAAGTATCTACCAAGTAAAACAAATGTAATGATAGCAGATGATCCTTCAAAATATACATGTCTCATATTTTCTGGAAAAAAAGAAGGAAAAAGTAAAACTAATAAAGAATAAAAATAAGCTGAAAAAGTTCCAAGAGAAACAAGAAGATTCATATCTGCAAGTTTATTTTTTAAAGACATAAATGAAGATTTATAAAACTCATAACCACCATAAAACTGAATTATTGATGCAATGATAAACTGAAAGTATTCATGGTAAGGAAATTTTATAAACATTGATAAAACAAGAAGAGAAAAGAGGGAGAGAGAAACTATTAGTCTATGTCTTAGATTATTTAGCTCCTCTAACTTTTTTTTTCGAAATTTTCTAAATCAAAGGAAGCATTGTATCCAAGTTCTTTTATTTTATCTACTATTTGCTGTTTGGTTATTTTAATTGGGTCAAATGTGAAAATACCTTTTGAAGTGGCAAAGTTTACAGAAGCTTCTTTAACTCCATCCATCATTTTTAACGTTGTTTCTATTCCAGCTGCACAACCTGCACAATGCATTCCTGAGATATTAAGCTGTATAGTTTCCAGCTCGCCGGATAAACTTTCATTTTTTTCCTGGTTAGATTTTTTCCCAAAAAAGAACCAGCTAATACTACCAATTAAAGCTAATGATATACTAAGCATCGTAAAATCTTTCATCTCTTACTCCTCTGACCTATGTTTTTCTCCGTGATGAGATTTTGATAAATAGTGAATAGCCAATGCTATTAAAAGTATTCCTATTGAAAGATAAAGCAAGTTTAAAACCTCTTCATACTTAAAACTAACGGCGTGTTTAAAAAATGTAACAATTAAAACCATAACTATAACTTTAGCAAGCTTATCTTTTAATTGGTCAAGAGAATGAATAACAAGAATTTTAGAAGACTTTGTTTCTTTTTCTGCATAATCTATTTTACTAATAAACAATTCATACAGTCCAATACCAAATATTAAAAGCACTGTTGATATTAAATAAGCATCAATTGCACTTATAATATGCGTAATAGCATCTTTGTGAAAGTTTTCATAGGCTTCATTACTTGAAAAAGCATGGAACATTTCACCAAAAATAAGATAGATATCGTATGTTCCTACTATGGTTAAAGTCAAAGCAGCAAGCACTGATGCGACTACTGCAAGAATTACCATCAATCTTGATTCCCATAGCATCATTTCAAATATCCGTTCAATCAAACCAAAAAACTTATTCATTCTACTCCTCTTTTTTTGTAAAGTTCTTAATTTTATTTTATCATACTAATAAATTTTACTTAATACGTTGGGTGAGAAATTTAATAAAAGCAGGAGATTCTTTGCTTCGCTCAGAATGACAAATAAGGCAATCTTTAACATACTTTCGCTTTCTCCGTCATCCTGAGGACATAAGTCCGAAGGATCTCATTTTTAAATTTTATAAAAACCGATAATTTCTCACCCAAGATATCTTCAATGTTTAAATAATATATAAAAAACTTATCACCGTAGCCTATGTCAAAAAAGATATAGCTATTATTTCTTTCATTAACGACATTTAATTTTAAATCAGGGTACTTTCTTAAATCTTTTTGAATAATCTTTGTCTAACTTTTTCAACCTATCTCAATAATCCAGTGTTTATATTTGTCGTTTTTACCTCTTACTGCATCAAAATATATATCTTTAATCATCTTTGTTATCTTTCCAACCTTACCATCTGCTACTGGCTTACCATCTATCTCAATTACTGGAGAAATCTGGGCTCCTGTTCCACAGAAGAATACTTCATCAGCCACGTAAAGCTCTGTTCTTGAAATGCTTCTTTCTATAACAGATATGTTTAAATCCCTTGCTATTTCCATTACTGCATTTCTTGTTATTCCTTCTAAAATATCATCACTCACTGGCGGAGTTATAAGCTTTCCGTTTCTAACGATGAAAATATTTTCTGCACTACCTTCAGATACATAACCGTTTTTGTTTAACACGATCGCTTCTTCTGCTCCGGCTAACAATGCCTCTGTTTTTGCCATTGCTGAGTTTACATAAGCACCTGTAACCTTTAATCTTGGTGGAATCATGTTGTCATTCAATCTTGTCCAAGAAGAAACTTTGGCTTTAATTCCTTTATCAGTGTCTATGTAATCTCCAAGAGGTAATGTATAAATTGCAATTTTCGCAGTGTATCCGATTAATTTTGGTCCAATTGCTAAATCAGAGAAATACACAATCGGTCTTATATAAACATCTTCTTTATGATTGTTAACTTTAACCAACTGTGCTGTTATGTCTACAAGCTGGTTTATCGTTTCTTCAATACTCATGTTTAATATTTTCATGTTTTTAAATAGTCTTTCATAGTGTTCTTTAAAAAATAAGCCGTACATTTTATCGTTTTCTTTGTTGTAATAAGCCCTAATTCCTTCAAATACTGCTGTTCCATAGTGGAAAGAGTTGGTTTTTATGCTGATTTTTGCCTCTTCTTCCGGGACAAATTTGTTTTCAAAATATACTATTGCCATATATTTCCTCCAAGTTTTTTATTGAAAAATTTTATCACTTTATACAAAAGCTTGCAATTTAAATAAAAAAAATGATAGAATATTAAAATTAATTTTTATTTTAGGAGGATGAAAGGTTAATGGCAACGGTAATAGTAGAAGGTGATTTTGAGAAAGCATTAAAAAAATTTAAAAAAATAATTGAAAAAGAAGGTATTCTCACAGAATATAAAAGAAGAGAATTTTATGAAAAACCATCTGTAAAAAGAAAAAGAAAAGAAAGAGCTGCAAGAAAAAGATTAATTAAAGCATTAAAGAAAAAAGGATTAATATAATATGGCTGCAGAGCTTTTTAATAAGCTTCAAGAAGAGATGAAAGCCGCGATGAAAAGCGGCGATAAAGATAAGCTATCAACAATCAGAATGTTAATCTCTGAAATCAAAAAAGTTCAAATCGATTCAAAAAAAGAGCTTACTGACGAAGAAATAATTTCTATATTACAAAGATACATAAAGCAAAGAAAAGAAGCATATACACATTATAAACAAGCTAGCAGAAAAGATTTAGCAGAAAAAGAATTAAAAGAAATAGAGATAGTTCAGCAATTTTTACCACCGCCATTATCAGAAGAAGAGCTATTAAAAATAGTTGAAGAGACAATTCAGGAAGTTAGTGCTTCTTCTATAAAAGATATGGGGAAAGTGGTTAAAGCGGTTATGGATAAAGTAAAGGGAAGAGCAGAAGGGTCTTTAATTAGTAAGATAGTTAAAGAAAAGTTAAGTTAAAAACTTTTTTGACGAAATAGTTAGTATGGTTGATTTAATTTTATTGCTAATTTTTATTTATTTGGTATTCAATGGTCTTTACAAAGGATTTTTTGATATTTTTTTGAAAATTCTTGGATTTGGTTTGGGAGTTTTCTTAGGATATTTGTTCTATAAACCGCTTAGTATCTTCTTTAGTAAAGTTTTCTCAGGAAATATTTTCATTATAGATTTTATGGCTTTTTCTTTTATAGTTTTGCTTACATTAGGACTAAGCATTATTGTTGATAGTTTACTAAAAAAAAGACTTTATACTATCAAATATGTAAAACTCACAGATAGAATACTTGGTGGATTACTTGCTGTTGGTATTTTTAGTTTTTCTTTATTTATAATCTCAGAAGTAAAAAACAAAAATAAAGTCTTAAACACTCTCTTGTCAAATTCAAAACTTGTCTCTACATTTGAAAGGGTCAAACAGTCAAATTCTAATTGATTCTATCTTCTTATTGACTTAGATTTATTTAAAGTCTTTAAGGAGTAGGATGTTCTAAAATTCTTGCAAGTTGTTAATGTATGCATAAAATAAGCTTACTTTTGATCGTCATACTAAGGATATAAGCCTGAAGAATCTCCTTTTTAAAAAAGATAAGTTAGTGAATAAATGAGGGTGGAAGGACGGAGTTTTCTCACCGTAGTTGCAGAATGATAATATTGATTTTTGCAAGCAGTTTCTAAAAGGAGTATAGCTATGAATGTAATAATTTATGGTTCTGATGGTTTTGTTGGTAGATATATAGTTAGAAATCTGTACAAAAAAGTTAATCTTATTTTGCCTGCAAGAAATGTAAAAAAAAATCAAGAAGTATTTAAAGATCTATCTTTAATAAATTATATTCAAATAAACGAGAATAACATTCAAGAGTCTATCTATAGATTTAAACCGGACATAGTAATCAATCTTATCGGGATACTAACAGAAACAGATAATCAAACATTTGAAAAGATTCATTTTGAGATAACAAAGAATTTAGTAGATGCAAGTAAAGCCGTCGGTGTTAAGAAATTTGTTCAGATGTCTGCCCTTGGTGCTGATGTTAATTCCAAAAGTAGATATCTAAAAACCAAGGCAATGGCTGAAGAGTATGTTATAAAATCTGTATTGAATTATGTCATTTTTAGACCTTCTATTATTATTGGGAGAGAGCAAAAATTGTTTGAAGATTTTAGATTCTACAGCAAGATAACTCCAATATTTATGGCTCCTTATGATGCAAAAGTGCAGCCTGTAAGCGTTTTAGATGTTGCAGATTGTTTCAAAAAGGCTATTATTTTTGATATAAAAAATGAGATTTTTGAGCTATGCGGCAATGAAGTTATAAATTATGTTGAACTTTTTAAATTTGCCTTAGATTTTATAGGTGTCAAAAGAGTTGTTATGCCTGTACCAAAGAAAACATTTAAACCGCTTTTACCAATATTCTCTTTAATGCCTAAGCCTATCATGACTTTAGACCAGTATTATATGCTCGATAAGGACAATGTTTGCAGTGGAAGATACAAAGGAATTAAAGACTTATTAGGTTTTAAAAGAGATTGGAGAAAGGATTTTTAAGATATATTTGGTTTTGGTTCAGATATATAATATCCTTGTGAATAATCTATTCCCATTTCTACAACTTTATCGAAAACTTCTTTTGAATGAACAAATTCAGCAACAGTTTTAATCCCAAGTTTTTTTGCAAAACCAACAATCGTTTCAACAACTATTTGAGAGTTTTTATTTGTATCTAAATTTTTTATTAACGACGCATCAATTTTTAGATAGTCAACATCTAAGTTTAAAATATGTGCAAAATTAGAATATCCTGAACCAAAGTCGTCTATTGCAATTTTGCAACCATACTCTTTAACATTTTTTATAAATTGACAAACTTCTGCATAATTTTCTATTCCTTCAGATTCTAAAATTTCAAAAGTTATTTTTAAATTATTATTTTTTAACGTATTAAGTATATAAGAAACAGTATGTTCATTTAAAATATCCATTACTGAAAGGTTTATTGAAATTTCATGGTCTTTTGCATACTTAACAGCTTCAGAGAAAATTTTTTTAGTTATCTCTGGATAAAGCTTAGATTTTTTTGCAACTTCCAAAAAGAAAAAAGGAGAGATGATTTTATTTTCTAATTTTAGTCTGATTAAACTTTCATATTTTTCAATTTTGTTTGTTTTGTTATTAAAAATTCCTTGATAATATGCTATTAAGTTATCTTGTTTTATAGCATTTTTTAGTACATTCAACCAGTATCTATTTTCCTGATATTTCTTTTGAATATCTAAATCTTTTCTATAAAACATGTAATGCTTTTTTTGTTGCTTTGCATATTTCAAGGCCATGTCTGCTTTTTCAAGAAGGTTTTTAAGATTCTCTTCTGTACCATCTGCAATTCCTAAGGTTATATCTATTTTTATTAAATAATCATTGATTTTTATTGGATTTGATTCAACATAATAAATTAATCCATTAATAAACATTTTAAAAGCATTTTGTGGAAAATGCCTGTCCACTAAAATTGCGAATTCATCGCCAGAAAGTTTATATACCCATAAGTTATGATTACTTACAAAAGACTTTAATCTTTCAGCCAAAGTTTTAAGTACCTTATCACCGATCTCATATCCATATACATTGTTAATCTCTTTAAATGAGTCTATGTTTATTAATATAAGCTTTACATTTTTTTTATTTTTTAAGTCTTCAATAAGTTTTAGTCTGTTATGTAAACCTGTAAGTTTATCTGTTAAATAGATTTCTTTTTCTTTTGTTATATCTCTCTTAATTCTAACGTAATAAAGAACTTTTCCATTTTCATCTTTTATTGGAAATGCGAATAATTCAATATTCTTTACTTTTCCATCTATGGCTTTGCTTTTAACTTCTCCAAAGAATGAGCCTTTTTCTTCAATTGTTTTTAATATCTTTTCAAATTCTTCTTCTGATAAATGAATAGCTGGAGTTTTACCTTTTAGCTCTTCGATTGAATAACCTATTAGTTCTTGGTGTGATTTGTTTTGTTCTATATAACGTCCTTCTGAATCCAAGATAGCAACAGCATCTTTAACATTTAAGAAAACTTGATATATGAGATTATACTTTTCCTTATATAATTTGGTTAGATTTTCTAACGATTTATTAAGGTAGTCTATATGTGTTAAATCTCTTGCATTGATTATAATATATTTTATATTTCCATTCTCATCGTATACAGCATTAACGTTTTTTACTACATGAATTAAACTACTATCCTTTTTTCTAAAAACCGTCACTTGATCTAAACATTTACCTGTTTCTTTAACGCAAACCATACATGCGTTATATATTTCATCTTCAACAGAGACTATTTTAATACTTTTTCCAATTATTTCATCTCTATTATATCCCAGTAAGTTTACAAAAGTATCATTTACATATAAAACATTGCCATTTAAATCTATTGTAAAAATAATATCAGGAGATTTATTTATTATTTCACATAAAATATCTAAATTTACTTCTTCATTTAAAAACACTAATCTTTCCTCCTGTAATAATCATATTTTAGATTTCTAAACCAAATTTTTACTTCCTCTTCTGTATCAAAATTAAAGGTGCAGGACGGTTTATATAAAATATCCATATGCATTTACCATTTTCATAAATTAATTTTACCGCAGATACATTTTCCATCATTACATAATAATTATCGTCAATTTCCTGAAACATCTTGACTCTCGTTTTTCATTAATTTCAGCTCTTTATGTTTTTTCATAAACCATCTTATTGATGATACAACTATAATCGTTAATGCTATAGAGCCTGATATAAGCTTTGCAGTTGTAATATCCATATCAAAGATTCTAAACAAACTAAACCATATAAAAACATATGCTAAATAAGAACCATAGAGCAAAAGAGCTATAGATAAAGATTCCCAAATTATTTTTCCGACCATAAAAATCTCCTATCTTGAAATTTTATTCTTTGTAGTATATTTTAACCTATTTGAAAATACACCTTGGGTGAAAAATTAGCGGTTTTTATAAAACTTAATGTGATCCCTCAATTTATTTCACCTAAACATTTATACAAACTATCATCAATATCATCCCTAAAATTATACCTAAATTCAAGCTCTTTTAGATAGTAGATAAAATTATCCTTACTT
>Ga0081479_110645_pt1 | contig 23942 bp, 20 predicted proteins | sample MamHotmetagenome_FD_70984 | JGI IMG/M metagenome (GOLD analysis project Ga0081479, IMG submission 70984) | Hot spring cone microbial streamer communities from Mammoth Hot Spring (Liberty Cap Streamers), Yellowstone National Park, USA - T=72 v2... | ecosystem: Environmental > Aquatic > Thermal...
TGCGGATTTTTTAAAAATCTGGTATAATGTTTTACAACTTGGCAATTGAATAGGGTTTCTGCGATTTTATTATTGATTAAAAATTTAACGGGTTACATCTGAACCGTGTGGGTTATAAAGCTTCATACGATAATTATATTAAAGTTAAAATCCCTTGTTACATCTGAACCGTGTGGGTTATAAAGATGGTAAAGCCTAATGCTGTTGCTGCATTTCTGAAGTTACATCTGAACCGTGTGGGTTATAAAGGTAAAGTTTTTTTCCTAATTAACCAAAAAAATAGACGTTACATCTGAACCGTGTGGGTTATAAAGCTTCGTCCAGTTCTATACTTATCCATTCACAGTACTTCGTTACATCTGAACCGTGTGGGTTATAAAGGTAGTAAAACTAATTAACCAAGGCGGAAAAATAGACGTTACATCTGAACCGTGTGGGTTATAAAGTAGTAACTGAATTAACCAAGGCGGTCAAAACCTTCATGTTACATCTGAACCGTGTGGGTTATAAAGCTTCTTTGTTCCACTTACTCCTTTTTAACCTTTCGAGTTACATCTGAACCGTGTGGGTTATAAAGTTATAGTAATTACTCCATAAAATTTCTTGAGACTTGTTACATCTGAACCGTGTGGGTTATAAAGTCATAAAGAAAAGTGCTTCCTGCCACTGGTTATCAATGTTACATCTGAACCGTGTGGGTTATAAAGATGATAGGAGCGGTAAGATTTTTTTATTGGATATCGTTACATCTGAACCGTGTGGGTTATAAAGTTCAACTTATCATCGAACTCAGAGAGATAAGCCCCAGTTACATCTGAACCGTGTGGGTTATAAAGCTTAAATAAAAGAAAGCTAATTTTTTAAAATATGGAGGTTACATCTGAACCGTGTGGGTTATAAAGGTTTAGGGGCGGCGGTTCTTCTAATAATTTTTTTTGAGTTACATCTGAACCGTGTGGGTTATAAAGAATGTCAAACTTTGAGTTTTTGGAAAGGTCACTAAAGTTACATCTGAACCGTGTGGGTTATAAAGCGCAATGAAAGGCACCGTTCACAACTTTTAATTTACGTTACATCTGAACCGTGTGGGTTATAAAGGTGCTTCCTGTAATAACTTGTTTCTAAGTTCGTTGAGTTACATCTGAACCGTGTGGGTTATAAAGTTCACTGAAAGTTTCTCCAGGTTGATTTTTTCTTTCATGTTACATCTGAACCGTGTGGGTTATAAAGATCATATATAACTCATCCTCTTTACTGCCTGGATAGGTTACATCTGAACCGTGTGGGTTATAAAGGTTTCTTATACCAAGCAAGAAAAACATCTCTCGCTTGGGTTACATCTGAACCGTGTGGGTTATTTTAAGTGGGCGTGAGATGTGAGGCGTTTTAAAAGAATGGTAATGGTTTAAATTCTTCCTACATTTCTCTTATGTTTCATGCCTCACGTTTATGTTACATCTAAGTCGTGCAAATTATAAAATTCCATCCCAATTCTCATCTCTTCATATCTCATATCTATAACTCACTCCTTATCTGCAATGTTATAATATTTTTGAATTAAACATTAAAGGAGGGTATTATGGCAAATATTCTTTTAAATTTAGACCAAGTTAAAGAAGTTTTAAACGAAGTTGTTGAGATTTCAGATTCCGGCGTAAAAATTTTAGATGAAAAAAAATTAAGAGAAACAGTTATTGATGACCTTATCTACACGGCGGTTTTTTCAAAAGATTACGATTTAAAAGAAGAAGTTAAATACATTATCAGAGAAATAGCCAATGAGTTTGGAGCTGTTGCATCTTCTATACATGATTTATACATGGCAATGGGAGGAGAGGAAACAAGAAACTTTACAACACCGGCAGTAAACATTAGAGGAATGACTTACGACGTTGCAAGAAGAATGTTTAAAGTTGCAATAAAAAATAATATCGGTGCTATGATTTTTGAGATTGCCAAGTCTGAAATTGAATACACGTATCAAAGACCCTCTGAGTATGCAGCGTGCGTATTAGCTGCAGCTATAAAAGAAGGATACAAAGGACCTGTATTCATACAAGGAGACCACTTCCAATTTAGTGCTAAAAAATACTTTGAAAATCCAGAAAAAGAATTAAATGCCATCAAAGAATTAACAAAAGAAGCAATAGATGCAGGATTTTACAATATAGATATAGACCCATCAACGTTGGTTGACTATTCAAAAGAAACTTTAAAAGAACAGCAGTATCATAACTACTTGAACACTGCAAAAATGACAGACTATATTAGAGAGATAGAGCCGGAAGGAATAAACGTATCCATTGGTGCAGAGATTGGACATATTGGCGGTAAAAACTCTACTGTAGAAGAATTTGAGGCGTTTATGGAAGGATATTTAGAGACATTAAATAAAAAGCCGGGCATATCTAAAATTTCTGTCCAAACAGGAACAGAGCACGGAGGTATTCCACTTCCGGATGGCACGGTTGCAAAAGTAAAACTTGACTTTAATGTCTTAAGAGATATTGGAGAAGTTGCAAGAAAGAAATACAGACTTTCAGGAACGGTTCAACACGGAGCTTCTACACTACCGGAGGAGCTGTTTGATAAATTCCCAGAAAACAACTGCTCTGAAATACATTTAGCAACAGGATTTCAAAACATCATGTTTGATCTTGCACCAGAAAAGTTTAAAGAAGAGATATACAAATTCATTGAAGAAAACTTTAAAGATGAATGGAAAGAAGGAATGACAAGAGAGCAATTCTTATACAAATCAAGAAAAAGAGGACTTGGACCGTTTAAATATCAATGGTGGACTTTAGAGAACAAAGAAGAAATTCTTGATGCAATAGAGAAAAAGTTTGAATTCTTATTTGAAAAATTAAAAGTGTTTGATACTAAACAGTACACAAACAAATACATAAAACTTGTTAAAAAAAGCTACGTTAAAGGTTCTACAAAGGACGTTCAACAAAAAGCACAAGAGATTAAGCTTGAAGCCGGAGCAGATTAATTGAGTTTAGACAAACAGATACAAGCTATAAAAGAGATTTACAGAGAGTATAAAAGGGCGGGAGAAAAAACCCGTCCTGTAATAGTTGGTAAGTTTGCTTTATCTGTTTATACCCAGGGAATGTATCCTGCCAATATGATCTCACTTCTCCATCCGGATTTAATTTTTCTTGAAAAAGTTTTATCCAATCTTGGATATAAAAAATTTGGCGACCTTTGGCTAAAAGATGATATTAATATAGAAGTAATTAAAGATTTTCATTTGCTAACCGGAATGTTAAATCAAATAGAAGTTGACGGAGAAGAGATTTTAAACGTCCTATCTCTTGAAGACCTGATTTTAGATATGATGAAATTCTGCGTAGAAGGTGATGACTTAGTTTGTGAACTTGTTAGAATGATTGTTAAAGCTTATTACAATACTTTAGACTTTCATTATATATATCAAAACATAAAAGATAGAAGATTTATACCAAAGCTTAAAGAGTATAAAAAAGAAGCGGAGGAATTAAAATGGCAAAAATAGGTATGGATTTAAATAGTTTTATTTTAGAGCAAGAAAGACTTTATCCAAATGCAACAGGGTCTTTATCCCGTGCATTGGTTGCTATAGAATCAGCTACAAAAGTTATTGCTTCTCATGTAAGAATGGCAGGATTAGCCGATATTCTTGGAATGGTAGGCAAAAAAAATATTCAAGGTGAGGAAGTTCAAAAACTTGACGAGCTTTCAAATAATCTGCTCATTCAACATCTCTCTCTATCAGGAGAATTTTTCGCATTAGCTTCTGAAGAACTTGACGAGCCAATCTTTCCAGAAGAGGGAAAAGATGCTAAATACGTGATAGCTTTTGACCCGCTTGATGGGTCTTCTAACATTGATGTAAACATCAACATAGGAACAATTTTCTCTATTCATAGAAGAGTAAATTCAGATGTCTCAGATTTCTTACAGGAAGGATATAAGCAGGTTGCAGCCGGATACGTAATCTATGGGTCTTCTGCAATGCTTGTTTTATCAACAGGAAATGGCGTTAATGGCTTTACATTAGACCCGGCGGTTGGTATGTATCTACTTTCTCATCCAAATATGAAAATACCAGAAAAGGGAAAGATATACTCAATCAATGAATCCAACGATAAAAAATGGATTGATGCAGGATTAAAAGAGTACATAGAAAGTCTAAAAGATGAAGGTTACACATCAAGATACATCGGGTCTATGGTTGCAGATGTTCACAGAACGTTAATAAAAGGCGGAATTTTTGCTTATCCGGCAGATGTAAAAAATAAAAACGGAAAGCTAAGGCTTTTATACGAAGCAGCACCTATGGCATTTTTAACAGTCCAAGCCGGCGCAGTAGCAACAACAGGAAAAGAAGATATATTAAACATCAAACCAACAGACATACATCAAAGAGTACCTGTCTTCTTAGGTGGAAAATATGAAATAGAAAAATTAAAGAGCATGTTAAAAAATGGATAATTGGATAAAACTATACATTGCAGATAGCAGAAGTATGGAAGAAGTTGAAGATGAAAGTATAAGTCTAATAATTACTTCACCACCATATTGGCATATAAAAGATTACGGCGTTGAAAACCAAATAGGTTATGGTCAAACATTACACGATTATCTAAAAGATTTGTACAGGGTTTGGCTAGAGTGTTTTAGAGTACTAAAACCGGGCAGAAGATTATGTATTAACGTAGGAGACCAATTTGCAAGGTCTGTAATTTATGGAAGGTATAAAGTAATTCCTATTCATTCGGAAATCATCAGCCAGTGTGAAAAAATAGGCTTTGATTACATGGGAAGTATTATTTGGCAGAAAAAAACAACTATGAACACAACAGGCGGAGCCGTTGTAATGGGGTCTTATCCATACCCACCAAACGGATTGGTAGAAATAGATTACGAGTATATATTAATTTTTAAAAAACCGGGCGGTAAAGAAAAAATAGCAAAAGAGATAAAAGAAAAATCTAAGCTTACAAAAGAAGAATGGAAAGAATATTTCTCAGGACATTGGAAATTTGGCGGTGAAAAGCAGATAAATCATGAAGCTATGTTTCCAGAAGAGCTACCAAAGAGATTTATAAAAATGTTTTCTTTTGCTGGAGAAACGGTTTTAGACCCTTTTGTAGGAAGTGGAACTACCTTAAAAGTAGCCAATCTTCTGCAAAGAAACGCAATAGGATATGAAATAAACGAAAAATTTTTAGATATCATAAAGCAAAAAATCTCGTTTAAAGATATTCTATTCACAAAAATTGATGTGATAAGACGAGAAACTAAAACAGAAGTTAAACCAATAGGTTATACGCCTTCAATCCAAGACGCAAAGCCGGAGATAGATCCGAAAAAACTAAATTTCAAAAAAGATTCTACCTATAAGATTATTGACATACTCAGTGAAGATACTATAGAGCTTAACACAGGACTTATTGTAAAGCTGTTAGGTATAAAAATAATAGATAAAGATAAATCTTTAGAATATCTTAAAAGTCATGTTTTAAAAAAAGAAGTTTTACTAAAATTTGATAAAAATCCTATCTTGAATGAAAATATGGTTTATGCTTACGTGTATTTAAAAAATAAAATATTTATTAATGCTTACATGATTAAATCAGGTATGGCAAAAACAGACACAGAAATAGATTTTAGTTTAAAGGAAAAATTCTTAAAACTTGAAAAGGAACTTATTAATGAGTAAAGAATGGATTCTAAACATAGCGACAAACAGATGGGGTTTGAATAAAAAAAATAGTGTAGGACCTGTGGCTGAATGGATAAGAGAATGTTCTCCAAAGAAAATAGAAGAATGGGAGAGCTGCTATAAGGACAAATTAAAAAAATTCTTAGAGAGAAAGAAAATTTATATCAAGCCAGATAAGTATTTAGAAGATTTAGGAAAAAAATTATATACAAAAATATCAGAAGTTTTAAAAAAAGAAATAGAAGAAGTATCTGAGGAAGATTGCATTGTTTATGTTAAAAGTTTAGTCATTAACAGAACGTTTGACGGATATCAAACAGAAATTAATACAATTTACAGCATTTTAGAAAAAGAACTTGGAGTAAAGTTAATTCCTGCACCGGATAATTGGGATAGGTTATATAATGTTGATTTTTATATCCGAGTTAAGAATAAGTATATCGGAATTCAGATAAAACCTATATCGTACAATCAAACACCGGAAATTCATAAGTGGAAAGATTGGTTAGAAAAATCACACAAGAAATTTAAAGAAAAATTCGGTGGAGATGTTTTTATAGTTTTTTCTGTAAAAAATGAAGCAGGCAGAAAAGAAATTTGGAATAAAGAAGTCATTGAAGATATAAAAAAAGAAATAGAAAGATTAAGCTAAACCATGTCCAGTAGAATAAAACATTATCTTATAAATGAAAAATACGAAGACCCGGGAATAGTTATAGAAATTCCTGAACTACAAGACTTTATACTTTTTGATGTTGGAAATATTTATAAGCTTGATAGAGATCTAATCAAAAAGATAAATAAAATCTTTATTACGCATACACATATGGATCATTTTATTGGATTTGATTTTTTACTTCGAAGCAAGCTTGGAAGATCGCAAACTGTTGATATGTTTGGAATAGACCCTTTATCTTACAATGTTTTTTGTAAATTACAGGGCTATACTTGGAATCTTGTTGACCTTGAACCACAGATAATATTCAAAGTTAAATGTTTAAAAGATAACTTTTATCAGTATTATGAATTTGACATAAAGAAAAAATTCGCAAACGACTTTATAAAAGAGGAAGAGGCTTATAACAATATAATCTATGAAAACAGCCATTATAGAGTTAGGTATGCGGTTTTAGACCATAAAATCAAGGTCATGGGATATGCTTTTGAGTACAAAGACAGGCTTTTTTTAAAAAAAGAAAAAATCCAAGAGCTTCCATTAAAAGGAAAAGAGATAGGGCTTTTTAAACAGTGGCTTGAAAATCCAGAAAATCAAGGTAAAACCTTTAAAATCTTAGATAAAGAATATCCTTACGAATATTTAAAAGAAGAGTACAGTTATACCCAAAAAGGCATCAAAATTTCTTATATTACTGATGTAGTTTACAGCCAAGAAAATAAAGAAAAGATAGTAAACCTTGTTAAAGATTCAGATTATTTATACTGTGAGTCAGTCTTTTTAGAGAGAGATAAAGAGCAGGCAAGCAAAGTTTATCATTTAACGACAACGCAAACGGCAGAAATCGCAAATCTTGCAAATGTTAAAAACTTAATCGTTTTTCATTTTTCAAGAAGATACGGAAAAAATAAAGATATAGTATTAGAAGAAATCAGAAAATACTTTCTAAATGTTTCGTAATCTACTATATCCATTTTCAGCTATCTATTGGACAGCAGCATCATTGAGAAGGTTTTTATATGAAAAAAATATAATAAAGAAAAAAAGACTGCCAAAGTCTGTTATATCTGTTGGAAATCTTTCAGTTGGTGGCACAGGAAAGACTCCGATTGCCATATCCATAAGTAAATACTTACAAAATCAAGGCTATAAAGTTGCAGTTTTGTCAAGAGGATACAAAAGAAAATCAAAAGAAGAAATCATTAAATGTGATAACACTTTAAACGCTAAAAGCTGCGGAGATGAGCCGTTCTTAATGGTTAAAAAAGGAATAGACGTTTACGTAGGAAAAAACAGGTATAAATCAGGAATGTATGCTTTAAAGATTAAAGATTATGATTTTTTTGTCCTTGACGATGGATTTCAGCACTTTAAACTTTTTAGAGATTTTAATATACTTGTTGTAGACGCAGGTAAGCCATTTTGGAAGGATAAAATTCTACCGGTTGGAAATCTTAGAGAACCAAAGAGCTTTTACAAGTATGCTGATGTTTTTTTGATTACAAGATATAAAGGACAAGCTGATGTCATTGATAAACTTAAAGAATTTGGAAAGCCGTTTTTTATTACTCAAGAAAGATTTGATGATTTAATAGACTTGGAGAATAACAAAACAGATTTTTCATTCTTGAAAGGAAAAAAAGTGTCTGTTGTTTCAGGACTTGGAAACAATCTACAGTTTTTTAATTTAGTAAAGTCTTTATCAAAACAGTATGATTTTATAGTAGAAGAGTTTATAAACCTTCCAGACCATTTTGACTATAAAAACTTTAAGTTTGACCTAAATAAAACTTATATAACAACCGAAAAAGATTTAGTAAAAATAAATCAAAAAAACATCTATGCTGTCAGTTATGAAATATTAATACCTGAGGAGTTTTACAAGTTCATGATGGAGAGAATTCATGCAAGAGCAAAACCCGATTGATATAATCTTAAAGCTTGTTTTAAAGGGAGAGATAGACCCTTGGAATATAGATATTACTGTTTTAGCTGAAAAGTATTTAGAAGAAGTTAAGAAAATGTACATTCCGGATTTTCAAACTGTATCAAAAGTCCTAATCGTTGCAGCATTGCTTTTGAAGATGAAAGCAGAAAGTTTAAAAATTGAAGATGAAGGAGAGAATGAAGATAAAACATCAAGAAAACGTCTTTTTGGAATAAAAAGATTTTACACAATAGAAGAACTAGCAATGATTTTAAAAGAGTATATACAACCACCGGTAGATTACTTACCATCAAAAACAAACCCTTCGCAAAAAAGAGAAAGGAATTCAGCTAAAAAAATAAAAAAATTTGATTATCAACTACACAAAGCTTCACTAGAAGAAGCGATAAAATTTATAGAAGACTATCTTAAAGAAGTCCTGCAAGTTATAAAATTTTCAGAATTTAACTATCCGGATAAAACTCAAGCATTTGTAGCACTCCTTTTTTTAAATTATGACAATAAGATAAATCTCTACCAGGAAGAACATTTTGGAGAAATATACATAGAGTCTGTTATGGTATAATCTTATTCATGATAAGAGTATTTTACAGAGAAAGCTTAATAATAAAGTCGACACAGCTTAAAGAACTGGAAAAAATAGAGGATAAGTCTAACATCTTATGGGTTGATATCTTTAATCCAACCCAAGAGGAAATAAAATGGTCTGTAGAAACTTTTAAGATTGAATTTCCATCGTTTCAAGAAAGAGAAGATATAGAGATAAGCTCAAGATATTGGGAAGAAGAAGACAGTATAACGATTAATACATACTTTTTAATCAGAGAAGAAGAAAATGTATTTAACGATACTGTCTCTTTTATCATAAAAGACAATTACATCATCACTGTAAGATACAGAGAGTTAAAGACATTCAGAGAATTTGTAAGAAGGTTACTTACCAACCCAAGCATCTATAAAACAGGATTTCATGTTTTCTCTTCTATTTTAGAGATCAAGATTGCATCAGATTCTGACGTTCTTGAGAATGTATCGAAAGAGATTTCAAAGCTTGGAAAAATCGTATCTTCCGGAAACTTAGACGTTACAGAAACGGTTTTTGAATCTATCTCTTACTACGAAGATTTAAACATGACTATCAGGGAATCTCTTATAGATAAGCAAAGAGTTTTATCTTCATTACTAAAAAGCTATAAAGTTCCTGAAGATGTTAGAGAAGAGCTAAGAATTTTAATCAAAGACGTAAACTCTCTAATTGATTATACAAAGTTTAATTTTGAAAGACTAAGCTATTTACAAAATACATTCTTAGGTTTGTTAAACATAGAGCAGAACAAAGTAATCAAAATCTTTACAGTTATAGCTACCATCTTTATTCCACCTACATTGATTGCAAGCATTTATGGTATGAACTTTAAAAATATGCCAGAATTACATTGGCAGTATGGATATTTTTACGCCCTGATTCTCATGTTTTTGTCAGCGTCTGCTCCAATTTTCTTTTTTAAAAGGAAAGGGTGGCTATGATAAAGAAAAAAATGCTTTTTTTGTTTGTTGAAGCGGTTGCATTTGTGTTTCTAATCATTCTTGGACTGTCTGTTATAAATTTTATCTATAAAAATGATATTATCCAAGATAAAGCAGACTTTTTTAAAGCTGTATGGGTTGTGATAGTTGTAACTTTATACAGTGCAAGTGTAATCTTTACTTTAAGATTAAAAGAGAAAGACCCTGCTTTAGAACAAAAAGAGTTAGAAGAAAGATTAAAAGCCAAACAACTTTATGAAGAAAGAGATTTTATAATAAACAGAAGAATAACACTTGCTTATGGAATAACTTTACTCTTTTTATTTTTTGCGGTTTTAACATCTGAGCTTTTAAGCTTTTTCTTTGATGAAGGTCTTTTATCACCTGTTCAGCTTGCATTTCATACAGCAGCGTTTGTTGGCTATGTGATTACATTTAAGTATGTTTGGGAAAAGCAAGACTATATAGAGTACAAAAGCAGAGAGTTTATAAAAAAACAGATTAAAGAAGATGACAATTTAGTGGAGTAAAAGATGCCATACATAGTAAGAGTAAGACAGAAATTTAACGCAGCACACTTTTTGACAGATTACCACGGACAGCCAGAACCATTACACGGGCATACTTGGATGGTTGAGCTTTTTATAAGAGCTGATAAACTTGATAACGGCGGTATGGGATACGACTTTATAGAGATTAAAGAATTTCTAAAAGAGATTCTGCCAGACTATAAATGTATGAATGATATATACGACTTTTCTCCAAGTGCTGAAAATGTAGCTAAGTACTTATACGATAAAATAAAAGAAAGATACCCAACCCTTCAAAAAGTTGTTGTTTGGGAAACTGAAGAGGGCGGAGCTGAATACTACGAAGAATGACATTCTGCAAAAGCTAATGCGCCAAAAGCACCACTCCAACTTCCAAGCTTTGCCATATCAATTTTTAAATCTCTAAGGGGCAGCGGAAAAATAAGATTTTTTGTTTTTTCTCTAACAATCTCTAAAATATCAGGATAATGTTCTATAATACCGCCTGCCAGCAGTATTTTGTCAGGATTAAATATGTGAGCAATATTCATAATACCGGTTGATAAGTAATTACTAAACATCTCAAAAGATTTTAAAGCTTTTTCATCTTTGTTCTTAGCAAGATTAACTATCTCAAAAGATGTTATCTTTTTTTCTGTAAGTATACAGTATATCCTTTCAAGTCCGTAAGAAGATACGTAAGCTTCTAAACAACCATTTCTTCCACAGTGACATGGTAGTCCATTTTTTTCAACAGCAATATGACCTATTTCCATAGCACTACCCGAGACGCCGGAAAGGATTTTACCATCAATTACAGCACCACCACCAAGACCGGTTCCAAGGGTCAAGCAGACAAGAATTTCACTATCTTTGCCATTTCCGTAAACATACTCACCATAAGCAGCAAGATTTGCATCATTCTCTATAAACACTTTAACATTACTTTGATTTTCTATCTCCTGTTTTAAATTTAAGCCTTCTAAAAATTTTAGATTTGGTGAGTTTGTAAGCCGACCAGATTTTTTATCAACAAGTCCGGCAATAGCTATGCCAACTTTTGAGGGCTTGTGTTTTTCTAATATTTTAAGTATTTCGCTTACAAAAGTTTTTTTATCCTGAAAATTAACGCTAATTTTTTCCTTAAAAATGTTATTATTCTCATCTTTACCAACAACCTTTATAAAAGTACCACCGATATCAATTCCAAGAATCAAAGTTATCTCCTAAAAATTTATTTGCTTTTTACGATTATTATACTATAAAGAGTTTGAAAGGAAGATATTCAAAAAAGTCAGGTTAGAAATATTTTGGTTTTTGTAAAATTTAAAAATGAGATCCTATAGTCTTATTTTATTTGAAATTTTTTAACATTTAAAAAACAGTCTTTCATTTTTAAAATGTTAAGGAAAGAAAGATTGATCGTTAAACATTAAGCGGGAGTACTATTTTTTTATTCTGCAGTCGGCGAAGAATCTTATACTTTTTTTGAATTTCTCACTCAAAGTATTTACATTATCATATAATCTTTATCATCTTGTTTATATGCCGAATTAAGCTAAAATAATAAAAAACTTACATAAAGAGGTGAAAATGGAAAAATCTATCTTAATTTTTAAAGGACATCCTTCAAAATTCCCTTCACAGGTAAATCAGAAAATAGAGTTTGATAACATTGAAACATACATGGAAATACCTTTTGAGTTTTATTTGGACATGCCAGAAGAAGAAAAAGCGTTTGTGCAAGGATTTAATTATTATATTGATGGAAACCTCAAAGATGCAAGAAGAGAGTTGGCAAAATCTGCAAGCAAAGTTCCAGAAGGTAAGTATATGTTAGCTTTAGTAAATTATCTTTTAGGAAAAACCACAGAAGCAAAACTACTTTTAACAGGCTTTTCATCAGATTGGCAGAGATTTATCCAAACATGGAGAGTTCCGGTTCTTGTTGTTCCGTTTAAAAATGGTACAGATGTATTATATATTTCTTTAGATGAGAAAGGATTAAATGCTTTACAATATTTATTAGAAGGTAAAACGCCAGAGGAAGTGGCATTTATTTTAGGACTATAAAAGGAGTGAAACATGTATAAAGAATTGGTTATGTCAAAAGCACCATACGTATTAACGGCTTTGATGGCTGATGATGGAGAGTTTGGAGAGATTTATTTTGAAAATTTAAAAAGCTTAACCTTAAATCTTGAAGACAGTAAAATAGAAAGAATATCAAAAGGAATAGATGCAGGCGTTGGTATAAGATTGATAAAAAACCTTAAAACCTACTATGGCTATACATCAGAGATTACTTTCCAAAACATGATGGAAATTGCCAAATCCTTAGCAAAGGCAGAAGGAGAAGGAAGAATAGCCGTTGGAAAAGCACACTATAAGGCATACACAAATGTTTTGATAGACCCGGATGAGTTTGAATTAAAAAAGAAAAAAGATATTCTTAAAAGAGCAAACGAAATAGCAAGAGCTTACGATGAGAGAATAAAGCAGGTTTCTGTTACTTTAAGAGATGTCAAAAAAGAAATTTTAATAATAAACACAGATGGAGAAATCATTGAAGATACTCAGATAAGAGTTGTATTTTTTGTAGAAGCAATAGCTTCCGATGGAGAATCTTTATACAGAGGATATGAATCTACCGGCGGTAGCATTGGATACGAGCTATTTAATGAAGATTTTGCAAATGTTATAGATTATGTAGCTACAAAGGCTGCAGAAAGGGCGGTTCTTGGATTAAAGGCAAAACCTGCACCGGCAGGAAGCTTTACAGTTGTGATTTCATCGGAAGCAGGCGGAACTATGATTCATGAAGCAGTGGGACACGGACTTGAAGCAGATTTGGTAAATCAAGGCTTATCAGTTTACAGAGGTAAAATAGGCGAAAAAGTAGCCTCAGAATTGGTTAGCGTGATAGATGATGGAACATTATCAGGAAAAAATGGAAGCTTTCATTTTGATGACGAGGGAGTGCCGGCACAAAGAAAAGTATTAATTGAAAACGGTATTTTAAAAGGCTATATGTACGATAGACTTACAGCAATGAAAGAAGGAAAACAGTCAACAGGAAACGGTAGAAGGGATGGATATAAAAATATTCCAATTGTAAGAATGACAAATACTTACATAGATGCAGGAAAAGATAATCCATCCGATATTATCAAAGATACAAAAGACGGAATCTATGTTGTAAAAATGGGTGGTGGTCAGGTAAACACAGTTAATGGAGATTTTGTCTTTGAAATCATGGAGGGATACAGAATCGAAAACGGTGAGATAACATATCCAATCAAAGGAGCAACGTTGATAGGCAATGGACCACAGGCATTGATGGATATAGATGCGGTGGGCTATGACTTAGGATGGGCTATTGGCACATGTGGCAAAGATGGACAAAGAGCACCGGTTAGCGATGCACAACCAACGGTAAGAATCAAAAAACTTACTCTCGGCGGGGTAATTTGAGAATCTCAGATTATGAAAAAGAAATAATCGTTAAAACTGCCAAAGATATTTTTGGAAACAACACAAAGGTTTATCTATTTGGAAGTAGGGTTTATGATGACAAAAAAGGTGGAGATATAGATTTATACATAATTCCGGAAAATAAGGATAAACTTTTTGAAAAAGAAATAAAATTTAAAACCTTGCTCCAAATAAACCTTGGAGAGCAAAAGATAGACGTTGTCCTGCATAGAGACTTTGAAAGAGATATAGAAAAAGCAGCACTATCAGAGGGCGTTTTACTTGAATGACAAAAATTATCTTAGATATCTAAAACTTTATAATGAAGTACAAAAACATTATCTTGTTTTAAACAAAGCCTTTGATAGCTTAAGTCATTATGATATGAAAAATTATGAAGAGAACTTAGAGCTTCTAAGAATATTAGACCAAATTGCCTATAGATTCTCTAAACTTCAAGACTCAACAGGAAAGCTGTTGAGGGCATATCTTACCTTAAAGGGCGAAAACGTAGAAAACTTACCAATTATTGACGTTATAAACTTAGCAGAAAAATTTAACCTTCCTATAGATAAAAAATTTTGGTTTGAAATGAGAGAAATCAGAAATCTAATAACTCACGAATATGAAGAAGACTATGAAAAAATAATCAATACACTTGAGCTGATAAAAAACTCTATGCAAAGATTTAAGGAGTTAATTGAAGCGTTAAGAATTTAATATCTTTTCAGTCTGTTGCTAAAATTATAGTAAGGTTAAAAATAACAAAGAGTATAAAAACAAGCTTTTCTTTATAAAGAAAAAGAATAGGTTCAAATCTTTAAAACTTTTAAATAAGAATGTTTTGAAAAATTCTTAAGATTTGGTATACTATCATTTTGATTTGTGATAAGAATATTATTTTACGTTCTTTGTCATTCTGAACGAAGTGAAGAATCTCTGTCTTTTTACCTCTTACTTATTCACTTACTCACCTTTTTTAAAAGAGAAAATCTCTCGGACTAAAGTCCCTCAGGAGTATGATGGACAAAGGTAAAGTTATATAAATTCTAACATTGCTCTTACTTTAAAACACACTAAAAAACTAATCTTTCTCTATCGGAATTACAGTTATGGTTATTTTTCCTTTTGAGTTTATAATTTCAAGCTCTATCATATCTCCCGGTTTTACTTTATTCAAAAATAGCCTAAACTCTTTAGAATTTTTTATTGGATTACCATTAATTTTAGTAATTATATCGCCAACAACTAAACCAGTTTCAGAAGCAGGACTATTTTTCTCAATTTTTAATACCAAAGCACCGCCGTCTATATTCATTCTTTCTTTTATCTCTTCAGATACATCTGTTACAACTATACCAATCCAACCTCTTCTAACCTTACCATATTTTATTAGCTGATTTACAGTGTCTTGTAGTATATCTACAGGAATAGCAAAACCTATACCTTGCCCAGTTTGAACTGTAGCTATACTCATTCCAACAACCTTTCCATCAAGATTTAATAGCGGTCCACCAGAATCGCCCGGATTAATAGAAGCATCTGTTTGAATAAAACCTTCTATAGATGAAATACCTACTTCTCTGTTTATGGCCGATATGATTCCAAACGTGTAAGTGTGTCCCAAATTATAAGGACTACCGGCGACCAACACAAACATTCCAGGCTTTATATTCTCTAAATATTCAAATTTCAGAGATTTTATATCTCTGTTAAAATTATTCAGTTTTACTTTCAAAACGGCTATATCAGTTTTTGTATCAGTTCCAACAACTTCGGCTTTAAAAACTCTATCATTATAAAATCTAACAAAAATATCTCCCTTTTTTTCAATTACATGCGCATTTGTGGCTATATATAGATAATTAGATGTTTTTTTAATAACAAATCCAGAACCAACTGATTCGTCATCAATATCTTTAAGCAATAAAGAAGTTTCTTTATCTTGTTTTGTGAAAATAGTCACTACAGATGGAGCGGTTTGTGAAATTACATTTTCAATTCTGTCTTGAATTAGTTTAACAGCATCTTTTTCCTTTTTTGATTCACAAGATTGAATAATTAGATATAAAAGGATATAAAATAAAAGTAATTTGTTTATTTTTTCGAGATTGAAACGGTCGCTATTATCCATTTTTCTATATTATATCACCTCTGTACTTGTTAAAATGTTAAATTTAATTATATCATAAAATACCTCGGGTGAGAAATTTAATAAAAACATGATATTCTTCGCCGGCTGCAGAATATAAATATAGCAAAGAAAATAAAATTATAAGTAAAGTATTATAATTAGCCGTTGGAAGAATATTCTGCTTTATTAATTTTCTCATTAACATCCAAGGTGTATTATAATTATATTCTAACAAATCTAAAAAAGGAGTAGACAGATGGAGATAAATTTGACAACAAAAAAGTTGGATAACGTTAAGACAGATGCAGTATTTTTCTTAATGTTTGAAGATAATAAAAAGCTTGAAGGAGAGTTAGAAAATATAGATAAAGCCTTAAATGGTGGAGTTTTTGATTTAATCAAATTACAAAAATACAAAGCTGAAGAAAGTAAGTTTTTAATAATTCCAACTCTTGGAAAGATTAAGGCTAATTATGTAGCTATTGTCGGACTTGGAAAGGAGAAAAAATTTGAAAATGATATTATAAGAAGAGTTGCAAGCTACATAATAAGAAAAGCAAAAGAGCTTAAACTGTCTGATATTATCATTGATACAAATTTACAACAGTTTGAAAATTATGATGAAGTAGTTCAAGCTATCACAGAAGGGTTAATACTTGGAGATTACTCATTTGATAAATATTTCTCTAAAAAGGATGAGCATAAAGTAAAAGAAGTTCAGGTAAACATTCCAAAAAATAAAGATAAAGACAGATTGAATGAATTTGTTAGAGTTGGAAAAATCCTTGCAGAAGCACAAAACTTTACAAGAAACCTTGTAAATGAGCCAGCTAACGTAATCAACACAATCCAATTTGCAGAAATTGCAGAAAAGCTTGCAAAAGAGTATAGCTTTGAAATCAAAATCTACGATGAAGAAGAGATTGAAAAAATGGGAATGGGTGCTTACTTAGCAGTTGCAAAAGGTAGCGAAAATCCACCAAGATTTATACATTTAACATACAGACCTAAAAGCTCACAAGGTGAAGTTGCTATAGTTGGAAAAGGATTAATGTTTGATAGCGGTGGTTTAAATATAAAAACCGGCGATTTTATGAGATGGATGAAGTCAGATAAATCAGGTGCTTGTGCTGTTCTTGGAATTTTTAAAGCAATTGGAGAATTAAAGCCTGATATTACTGTTCATGGAATTGTGGCAGCGGCAGAAAATATGCCAAGTGGAAAAGCTTACAGACCAGACGATATATTAAGAGCAAAAAATGGTGTAACAATAGAAGTTGGCAACACAGATGCAGAAGGAAGGTTGACTCTTGCCGATGCTTTATCCTACGCTTCTGAGTTAAAGCCGGATGCAATTATAGATATGGCAACGTTAACCGGTGCTTGCGTTGTTGCTCTTGGAGAGTTTACTGCCGGAGTAATGGGAAATAATCAAAAATTTATAAATGAGATATTAAAAACTTCTGAAGAAACAGGAGAATGGATGTGGCAACTTCCATTTAACGATAAACTAAGAGAGCAGATAAAAGCTCCTCATGCTGATGTTTATAACGTTGGAGCGACAAGATACGGTGGTGCTATCACAGCCGGATTATTCTTAGAGAAATTCGTTGACCCAAAAATTCCATGGGTTCATATAGATATTGCTGGACCATCTCATCATACGAGTGGTTGGTATTATCATCCAAAAGGTGCAACAGGAATACCTGTTAGAACAATAACTTGGTATTTACTTAAAAGATCAAAGTTCTTTGATAAAATTAGTAAATAATCTGTTGAATTAACATGGCAGGTTTGCGCCCTGCCTCCTTTATAATCAAAAATATATAATCTAAAATCTTGCAGAAATGTTAAATAATATTTTAAGTAAAAGCCAACTTCTTAGTCATATCTTCTGAGAGAGTGTTCCAAAATATTTGTAGGCTTACCTTTCCGTCTCCTGAGGCTGTAAGCGAAGGATCTTATCTTTTAAAATAAGGAAAAATAAGATTCTTCGCTAACGCTCAGAATAACACCATTGGGTCGTTCTTTGTTATCCTGAACGAAGTGAAGGATCTCATGTTTTAATGTGTTTTAAAAGGAAGGAAACAATAACAGGAGATTCTTTGCCGGCTGTAGAATGACGATACGGATTTTTACAAGCAGTCTCTATATTCTGATAACTGTAACAAATCCTGTTTAATCTGCTTATAGATTTATATTTGGGACATTTATGTTAAGCTTGAAGGAACCAGTATTTAGACTTCTTTCATAATACCCATTTGCTTTGTTATCATCGTCATTCATGACTAGTTCCACAACAGATTCTAAAAGTTTTCTTATACCTACCTTTTCCTTGAGTTGTTATACCGTCTGGAAAAAATTCTTTTACTAATTCCTCTGTGGATCTATTTAATTATTTCTCCTTTAATTTTATTTAGACGCAACAATTTTATCTTGTAGATATTTTTTTATCTTTCTCACTTACCTATTAATTAATAGTCCTATGATATAATTTCTTTTCACATCAAATCCTAACGGAGGAAATAATGTTAGCAAGCAAGTTTTTTATGCCAACTTTAAAAGAAAATCCATCCGACGCAGTTGTTCCAAGTCATATATATCTTGTTAGAGGTGGTTTTATAAGAAGTTTATCAGCTGGAATATACGAATACTTGCCACTTGGATTAAGAGTTTTAAGAAAAATAGAGAATATAATCAGAAAACATATGGATGATTCAGGAGCCTTAGAGGTATTACTGCCAATTCTTACACCTGCTGAACTTTGGAAAGAAACAGGAAGGTGGTACGTATACGGAAAAGAGCTTTTTAGATTGAAAGACAGAAAAGATGCAGAGTTTGCCCTTGGTCCAACTCATGAAGAAACAATAACAGATTTAGTAAGGAAAAATGTTAGGTCTTACAAAGATTTGCCGCTAAATTTTTATCAAATACAGACAAAGTTTAGAGATGAAGCAAGACCAAGATATGGCTTGATAAGAGGAAGAGAGTTTATCATGAAAGATGGATATTCTTTTGATGTCTCAGAAGAAGACGCAAAAAAGACTTATGAAGTAATGAAAGAGGCATATCATAAAATCTTTAGAGAGCTTGGGCTTGATTATCTCATGGTAGAGGCTGATGTTGGAGCTATTGGTGGAAAGTTTTCCCATGAGTTTGTAGTAAAAGTTCCATCAGGTGAGGCACATATTGTATACTGTGAAAAGTGTGGATATGCTGCAAACGTTGAAGCTGCAAAATTTCATCATCATAAACTACCACCGGAAGAGCCAAAACCAATAGAAAAAGTCCATACTCCTGATATAAAATCAGCAGAAGATGTTGCTAACTTTTTAAACGTTCCAATAACAAAGCTTGTTAAAACATTAATATACAAAATAGATGAAAAAGATTTTGTAGCTGTTTTAATAAGAGGTGATAGGGAGCTTAACGAAACAAAATTAGCAAACTTATTTAAAGCTATTGATGTTAGAATGGCAACAAAGGAAGAGTTAGAAAGTCTTGGAATTCCAGAAGGTTTTGTAGGTCCTATTGGTCTAAATCTTCCAATCTATGCTGATTTTTCTATTAAAGAGCTTTATAACATAGTTGTAGGAGCAAACGAAAAAGATTATCATTACATAAATGCAAATGTTGATAGAGATTTTAAAGTCAGTGGCTTTTATGACCTTGCAACTGCAAAAGAAGGCGACCCTTGTCCTGTATGCCACTTTCCATTAAAAGAAACAACGGGATTGGAGGTTGGTCATATATTCTTGCTTGGAACGAAGTATTCTGAAAGTATGAAAGCTTACTTTGTAGATAAAGACGGAAAAGAAAAACCAATCATAATGGGTTGCTACGGTATTGGTGTCAGCAGATTAATATCTGCGATAGTTGAGCAGTATCATGATGATAAAGGGATAATTTGGCCTGAAAACGTAGCACCATTTGATGTTCATATTCTTGTTTTAAATCCAAAAGACCAAGAGAGTTTAAACGTAGGATTTGATATGCACAAAAAGTTAAAAGAAAAAGGTTTGGATGTATTACTTGATGAAAGAGATGAATCTGCGGGAGCTAAATTTAAAGATGCCGACCTAATCGGAATTCCACACAGAATAGTCATAGGAAAAGCTTTAAAAGAAGGCAAGATAGAGTATCAAAAAAGAGATGGTAGTATTAAAGAGTTGGTTGATGTAAAATTAATAATCAATAAGTTGATGGATGGATATCATGGAAGAAGATGAAATTTATAAATGCCAAAAAGTAGCTATAGAATATTAAGAATGAAAAGGTAAGGCTATAACAAATTGAGCTTATAAAGAGATAAAATGAAAAATTAGACAAAAAGCGCAAGAAAGATTAAAAATTGGCTGTAAAGATGGTTTAATTTTTTAATCCTTTGTAAAGCAAGAAAATAGCACTTGTGGACTAAATTATTCTTTTTCTATCTCTTTGGTTATCTGTGTTGAGCTTTAAATAAAAGTGCAAATAAAAGTGCTCCGAAATTCTCGTATTGTATAAGCTAAAAAAAATATAGGAAAATATAATATAAGAATATCTTGGGTGAGAAATTAGCGGTTTTTATAAAATTTAAAAATGAGATTCTTCCTTCAGAATAACAGATAAAGGTTGACTGATAAATATTGGAGAAAAGATAGCCTTGTTTGTTATTCTGAGCGAAGCAAAGAATCTCCTACTTTTACCGAATTTCTCACCCGACGTATAAGATTTATTATTATATCATTTTTTTGTGTATAAGTCGTACCAGTTTAGTAAAATTAAAAAAATGAAAATTATAAGATACTTTAGTTTGTTTTTGCTGACAAAAGCTCCTAAACGGTGTAATCTGCAATCTGTGAAGAATCTCCTGTTTTTTCAAAAAGGAGTTCCTTCGAGCTTACGTCCTCAGGATGACAAGGAACGATCAAATGGTGTCATTCTAAGCGTAAGTGAAGAATCTTTTTTTCTTTAAAAAACTATTAAAATACGAGATCCTTCACTTCGTTCAGGATGACAGAGAACGTCCCATAATGTCACTCCGCAATCAGCAAAGAATCGCCTTTTTTCACTTTTCACCTCTCACTTTCTTACTTCATATAAAGTTATGTTAAAATTAAATCAATTATGGAAATAAAGGGGGTTTGTAAAGAATGCTTTCTGTTGTCAAAAGCGGTGGAACGTATGGAATAAATGGCTATGTTGTAGATGTTGAAGTAAATATCTCTCAAGGACTGCCACAGTTTACAGTTGTAGGACTGCCGGACACAGCAGTAAAGGAAAGTAGAGAAAGAGTCAGGTCTGCAATAGAAAATATAGGATACAAATTTCCAGTTAAAAAAATTACAGTAAACCTTGCACCGGCAGACGTATTAAAAATAGGGACGCTGTATGACCTGCCAATATCCGTAGGCATTTTAGCATCTTCCGGAATAATTAACGAGAATGATTTAAAAGATACAGCTTTTATTGGTGAGCTTGCTTTAAATGGAGACTTAAGAGGCGTTAAAGGAGTATTACCGATTGCAATCAAACTAAAAGAAGCTGGTTTTAAAAGATTTATAGTTCCATTAGAAAATGAAGAAGAGGCAGCAATTGTAAATGGTCTTGATGTTTATGGATTTGCTAATCTTAAAGAAATTTTGATGTTCTTAAACGGTGATTTAGAAAAACAGCCTAAAAAGATAGATGTTGATGAAGTTTTAGAATGTAGTTTAGACCATATAGGAGATTTTGCAGAAGTAAAAGGGCAGTATACAGTCAAAAAGGCTCTTGAAATTGCAGCGGCAGGGTTTCATAATCTGCTAATGATTGGCTCGCCGGGCTCGGGTAAAACCATGCTTGCAAGAAGATTTTTATCAATACTGTCACCACTTACGTTTGAAGAAGCAATAGAAGTAACAAAAATACATAGCATAGCAGGAGTTTTAAAAGACAACATTGTAAGATGTAGGCCATTTAGAGCACCACACCATACGATTAGCGATATTGCACTTATTGGTGGGGGAAGTTTTCCAAAACCCGGTGAAGTGTCTTTGGCACATAACGGTGTTTTGTTTTTAGACGAACTGCCAGAATTTAAGAAATCTACCTTAGAAGTTTTAAGACAACCGCTTGAAGATAAGGTTGTTTCTATATCAAGGGCATCAGGAAAAATAGAATTTCCTGCAAATTTTCAGCTTATAGCAGCAGCTAATCCTTGTCCATGTGGCTATAAGCTTGACCCTAAAAAAGAATGCAGATGTACGCCAGTAGAAATAAAACGATATCTTGGCAAAATCTCAGGACCACTTTTAGATAGAATAGACTTGGCAGTAACTGTTTTACCGGTAGCACCAGAAGAGCTTGCAAACAAACCAGAAGGCGAACCTTCGGCTAAAATAAGAGATAGAGTTTTAAAAGCAGTAGAGATACAAAGAAACAGATTTAAAAACGAAAATATCAAATTTAACAGTCAAATGACACCAACCCATATTGAAGAGTATGGAAATATCACAAAAGAAGCAAAAGATGTAATGCTTAATGCTACAAAAAGATTTAATCTTACAGCAAGAAGTTTTCATAAAGTTTTAAAAGTGGCAAGGACAATAGCAGATTTGGAAAACAGCGAAAAAGTCTTACCTAAGCATGTTTTTGAAGCTATAAACTATAAAGTAAATGAAAATCTGTTTTAGATATAGAGTTTAATCTATCGCAGGAACACCTTTTCAGTCTTGAGTTCCCTTTTCCACAGACAAATATTCCATACACGGAAAAATATTTTGTCTATAGATACCTAACTTGACGCTTTAGCTCTGACAAGGGTTTAGGATACTATCAAGATAATCCTTAAAGTATGAATTGTCTTTGATAACATCCAAGGGAGGACTCTTACACCCTTTCAGTCTCTCAAGATACCTTTCTGTCAGCATCTTAAGGACTTGCTTTTTCGTCAGATGTAAACTTTCAAGAGAACTTCTCTTGAGAATGTTTTTAGCTCCATTTATTTGTGCGTTTGTTTTATTTCCGCATGCTTTACATTCAAACTCTTGAGTATCTTTTCTGTTTCTCTTATCTACATATCCGCAGCTACTACACTCTTGACTTGTATAAGCTGGATTTACTTCTATTATCTCAATTCCATAAAGCTGTTGCAATCTCTCTAATTTCTGCTTTATATATCTCTTTCCAAAATTTTGTATCATTCTGTTTAGTCTTTTAGAAAGCTCAGGACTTCTAAAATCTAATCTCTCTATAATGATTCTTTTTGGCTTGTAAATTTTAATAATAACGTTTATTAATCTATTTATCTCATTTTTTACATAATCTATAAAATTTTTTCTATATTCTCTGTATTTCTTATCATCTCTTGGTCTTATCTTTCTCTTCTGTAAGCTTGACATTCTTTTTGTTATTTTACTATCGAAAGCTTTCAAGACATCAAAAAAGTTTCTACCAAACAAATCTCCTTTATCTGCTGCAAAAAGCGGATTTAATCCTAAATCAATTGCTATCTCATCAGTAGCAGGTATATATTCTTTCTTTTTCAACTGTTTTATTATTCTAAATTCTATATTCCCATCATCATCTTCAACTACTTGACAGTAGTTTAAAAACTCTCCTTCCAACTTTTCTGCATATGTATTTGCTGCTAATGGTATATATACTGGTTTTCCCTTTTCTAATGTAGATATCTTTAGCCAATAATCAAAAGATTTAGCTCTATCCTTTTCTTTTTTGCTTATTTCCACAACCTTCCCGTCTAAATGCATTGAAATATTGTCAAATCTTGGTCTTCTGTTTTTACCAAGTAGATGCTTAAACATTTTTCTTGCTAATTTCTTATGAAACTCTAAAACTTTAACTTTTCTCTTTTCTACTTTTTTATCTTTACTCTCATATATTTCTATCTCATCTTTATCGTATATAAGCCAGCCTTTGACCTTATTTAGTGCAAGTAGTATCAGTTTGTCTTC
>Ga0081479_111235_pt1 | contig 23932 bp, 21 predicted proteins | sample MamHotmetagenome_FD_70984 | JGI IMG/M metagenome (GOLD analysis project Ga0081479, IMG submission 70984) | Hot spring cone microbial streamer communities from Mammoth Hot Spring (Liberty Cap Streamers), Yellowstone National Park, USA - T=72 v2... | ecosystem: Environmental > Aquatic > Thermal...
TGAGGCAAAAAATGGAGAAAAGAGTTTTTGAGTTAGTCAACAAAAGAGCAGTAGAAAATAAAACAAAATTTCACACAGGAGGTGAAGCAATGGAAAGAAAGGGATTTACCCTTATCGAACTTATGATCGTTATTGCGATCATCATCATTTTGGCAGCAGTTGCAATTCCGAACTATTTGAAGATGACCGACAGGGCAAAGAGGTCAAGAATTGCAGGCGATTTCGAGTCTCTTGCGACAGCACTTGAAGCTTATAAGACAGACTGGGGATTTTATCCCACAGAAGACGTTACTGTTGGTTACAGTTATACGATTGGGAAAAATAACAACTCTGACTCTCTTGTTGAAACAGAATTGGCAGGAACATCAGCAGCAGGTACTGGGAGAAATAACGCCGATCACAACACTACTTCTACTGGTGAACAATCACCCATTGAGTATATAAAGCTTGCTACTCTCAATAGTATGGTTAACCCCTTCTTCCCCAATGAAGACTACTACTATTATGTTTCAAAGTCAGGAAATCACTGGCTTTTAGCCGCGCATATTCCTGATCATAAGGTAGGCGCTGATACCTATGTATCAGTATATAGAACAGATTCTGTAACTCAACTTACTGAAAGCAAAAGTGCTGCGGCTAACTTAACAATTGATGAAAATGGCGCAGTAAGTCCGTAACGCCATCATAGAATTTGTCGATATTATAAAAAAGTTTGTTTTAAGCCCTCCTTTCGGAGGGCTTTTTTAATTTAAATTTTAAAATTTATTTATTCTTCAAGGTGCTTTAAGTTTTAGCTTATCCTATTCCTCGCTCTTCTTACATTCCTTACGAGGTTTGGAGAGGTCTACAACTAGACACTTTTTTATGCTTCTTCAATTTTTGTATTTCTTGTGTTTGCAATCTTCCTTATCTCACATTCATTAATAAATGAATCATTAAAAATAGATATATTTTTAGTCGTATTTGCAGTTACACTATTTGTTTCTCTTTTCTTTTTGCATTATTTAAATTACTCAGTTAAACACTTTTTAGGCTTTTTAAGTGCAATACTTTTTTCTCTTTTGATATTCAACCTCAAAGATGATAGCGATAATATCCAATTTTTCTTGAAATCAATTCTCTTTATTGGCACAGCGTTTACCTTCGTATCTTACCTATTCTACTATTCCGTTGAGTTTGGCGTTCTTCCTTCACTTTCAATATACGCGCAAAAATACTCGTTTGTTGTAAACGACATACTTATCTCATTATGGCAATATCAGAATTCGTTTGCAGCATTTCTTGTGCTTTTGATATTTATCGCCTTTGGCTTTTTCTTCTACGAGAAAAACATCTATAAAAGGATTTTCTATTTTGCAATTTCTGTATTCCTCATCTTTGCACTTATAATTACAGGCTCACGTGGTGGATATATTGCATTTGCAGTTGCACTTGTTATTTTCACAATAATTTCGAAAAGGGAATTTTTAAAGGTGCTTTCTTTTGAACTGCTTGCAATCGTAATTGCCCTTCTCATTTCTCCCCTGTATGCATCGCGTTTCACATTCGATGTAATCCTCAACAAAAACACACAACTTGCACAGTTTGTAGAAGGCGTTTACGATTCATCCTTAGGTATGCGAGTCTATATGGCAAAATTTACAATTGAATACTTCATTAAACATCCTTTTAAGCCAGTTAGACTTGGTGGCTCCGAGAATGTATATTGCATTTATAGGACAGTCATTGATAAGATCCGTTTCAACCCACATTCCCTTATTTTGAGACTTCTTATTGAAACAGGCTTCTGGGAGCTTATTGCATTTCTTTTGTTTGCTTTATCGTCTTTGTTCGATGGTTTCAAAAGACTTAAAAGTAACACCGATTTTCTCTATTTAGGGCTGTTTGCAGGCACTGTGGGGCTTTTTGCACATATGTCAGTCGATGTCGATTCGCTTGAAATTATAACGCTTTTCTACCTCTTTACAGGGCTTATGCTTTTAAAGAAAGATGCAGGGATAGTTCAACTTAAACCAGAGAAATTCTTTGCAATTTTAATCGCAGTGTTATTTATTGCTTTTTCTTTTGCACTAACACCAAAATTCATAGGCTCTTTATATGCACTCTCGGGCGATGTAAACCTGAGAAACAGAAATAACCCTGCCGCTATCCAAAATTATAAAAAAGCGATAAATCTCGACTTCACGAATGCAACTTATCACTACCTTTTGGGAGAATCGCTCAAAAAAGAGAATCCAGTTGAGGCAATAAAAGAATACGAAATTGCATCCACCATAAACAAACTTGATTTTAGATATCCTTATGCAATCGGGACTTTATATCTTGATACTGGAAACTCGAAGGCAATCGGATACATTGAAAGGGCAATGAACCTATATCCTACAAATACCGAAATAAAAGGACTGTTGGGTATTAGCTATGTGCTTTTAGACAAAAACTATGAAAGGGCAAACTTAATTGCAGATGAAGTTTTAAAATTCGACAGCAATTCAAGTAATGGAAATATTCTAAAGGGCTTTATTCTCCTGAACAATAAGAACTACAAAGATGCAAGAGAATATTTCGTAAAAGGCATAAAGTCGCAAAGCAAAAATCCATACGGACAATTAGGGCTTGCATTCTATTATAATGAGCTAGGGAACAGAGAACAAATAAAAGAGAGATTTAGATACCTACAAATGCTCGACCCAATTTTAGCAAAAACTTATAGTTTTCTTTTGAAGTAGAAATCGATACAATCCCAAATTTAACACTAATGCCTTAATAGATTTTTTATTATTTGTATTTGCAAGGAATACCTTTTTTGAAATTCTTTATCTGGATTATCGATGACCCTTTCAATATCACTATAAAATGGTAATTTTTCAAAATATAGTCTTGCGTTTTGCATATTTCCCCTTTTAAGTTCAATTACACCCTTAGCGAACGAAATATCATCCTTGTAAGCATTTAACTCTTCGGCTTTTTGAAGATAGTATTTCGCTTTTTCAAAATTGTTTTTGAAATAAGCATAAGAAATTGAAAGATATGGCAGTATATTGTAATTCATAGGATGTAATCTGTATGAATCTTCTAAATAATATATCGATAATTTACTACTTTCGTATAAATAAAGCACTCCTAATCTTAAAGCGGGATCTGAATAATAATTATTTAATTCAAACGCTTTTTTATACGCAAGTTTTGCCTGTTCTATTTTATACTCGTCAAATGACTTCATACTTACCTGGATGAGGCTTCCTAATGTAAAGTAGTAATAAGGGCAATCAGGGTCATAAATAATTGCTTTATTTATATAGTCAATATTGGTTTGAACCGTGCTTATTGATTGTGGAGTTTCAGATAAAACTGCCCAGAACCCCCACCGATTGTCTTAGGAACAAGGTTTGTAAATACTAAAACAATTAAGATTACTGAAATTAGCGATAAGATAATTCTCTTGCTTATCCTCATTTCTACAAATTCGCTTTCAACAAGAATTCCAAGACAAATCATTAGAATTACAAACATTACAGGATAAACATCAACATCTATACACATATGGAAAAACATCCCTATAACACCAGCAAGTAATCCCTTGTAATAAAAGCTGCTTAGTTTGATATTCTTTGCATTAGAGAAAGACTTCAATAAATAATAAAGAGAGAAGGCAAAATATGAGATTGTGGGAACGATGCCTGTCTCTGAAAGTAATTTAAAAAATAGAGAGTGAGGGTCAATCCGTCCAGATATATCCTTTATATTATGGACCGCATAGGTGAACCTAAAACTCCCAAGACCGTAGCCAAAAAGCGGCTTTTCAAGAAAAATTTTCGCTGCAACCTGTACCATATAAACCCTCATGCCAAGCGATTGGTCTTGGGCGCCTCCAATATAATTAACAAGGACTATTGACTTTCCAAGATTTGCAAGAATAATCTCCCTTGGTGCACCAAAAACAATAAGAGAGAATGCGCCTATGAGAACCGGGATAAATTCTTTAATTGATTTTATAATTTCTTCTCTTGAATTTAAAATTAAGAAAGCAATAATTGATACAAAAAAGGCAATATAACCGCCACGAGAAACCGTAAGGAATAGCACAAATATGAAAAACATAGGCAGTATTGAAAGAAACATTTTTATCGTTCGTCTTTTCTCGTCAAAATATACACCAAGGCTTATTTGTATGATAAGGACTAAAAATGCAGCAAATGTATTTTGATAGCCCCAGTTTGATGTAAGGAGAGACATATCCGAAAGAGGACTAAAATAAAAAACCAGGTAATTGTATAGGGTAAATATAAACCCCTCGCCTAAAAGGAGATAAACTGAAAGTTTTCTATCGGATTCGTTTCTTATTACATTTATCATCACAAGAAAAAGTGAAAGTGGTGCAATAATTCGGTAGGTCTCTTCTATAGAATCGTATCGCACCTGTGAAGTAAATATCAGGATAAGAAATGCAATTATTGGAAGCCACACTACAGTATTAAAAGTTTCCTTATTCACTTTTCCATTTGAAAGAATTTGCCACATTGCAAAAACAATGAATATTGAAAGCAAAATTAAGGCAAATAGATATGAGTGGTAAATGAAAGTTAATTCACTGTACTTGGAAAAGAATAACGCAAATACGAGGAACACAAAAACCAAACCAAAAATTACATACCTGAATTTGTCTTTCATATGCACTTTTTATTGTAGCAAAAAACGAAAGTATTTGATAGTTTTAAAAAAGCATTTTGCCTTCTTCTATTGCTTGTCATTCTGACAAGCGCACTTTGAGAGGAAGAAACCCCTCCTTTTCCTTTTTGGGTGGAGTTGAAGGAGGGCTATGCCCTCCTTCATTCGTTGTAATGCCGAGCAAAGCGAGGAATCTCCTTCTTTTATGTTTTCTTTGGGGAGTTTTGAGGTGGTGATGTCCAACCTCCTCAATTGAATTGGAGACTCCTTGCAAAGAAGCTTGGGGTGACAAAAGTGGGGTCATTCTGACGAGCAAATTTTGCGAGGAAGAATCTCCTATTCAATCGAAGGGGTTAAAAGACCCCCTTCGAACTTTCCCAAAAAGACCTTAAACCTTCTCGGGGGAGTTTTTGGGTAAAATTGTCGATCTAAAACGATTTAAATGCGTAGTTTTAAGTGAATATTAATGCAGTCTAAACGAAAACAAGGAAGTTTTAAAAGATAATTTTCTGGGTGTCTGGTGCCGGGGGCCGGAATCGAACCGGCACGGTGTCGCCACCGCGGGATTTTAAGTCCCGTGCGTCTGCCTGTTCCGCCACCCCGGCACAAAACTTTGGAGGCACCGGTCGGATTCGAACCGACGCATGAGGGTTTTGCAGACCCTTGCCTTACCACTTGGCTACGGCGCCATGGAGCGGAAGACGGGATTTGAACCCGCGACAACTGGCTTGGGAAGCCAGCGCTCTACCCCTGAGCTACTCCCGCACACTTAATATTATAGCGAAGTTTTTAACTTCTGTCAAATAAGAAAACCGAAAAATTCACAAAAATTAGTCATTTGATAAATTTCCCGGATGACGCTCAATTATGATTGTTACAGGACCATCATTTACAAGTTCAACTTCCATATGCGCCTTAAAAACACCGGTTTTAACCTTTGGATAAATCGCCCTCACTAAATTAACAAAATTATCGAAGTATTCTCTTGCAAGAGTCTCTTCCATTACATCCGAAAAACTCGGACGGTTACCTTTTTTAATGTATGCTGCAAGGGTAAATTGTGAAACGAGAAGTATTTCACCATCAATATCCTTTACAGAAAGGTTCATCTTGTCATCATTATCTTCAAAAATTCTGAGGTTTACAATTTTATTTGAAATCCACCTAAGGACTTCTGGGGTATCATCTTTTTCAATACCCGCAAGGACAAGAATACCTTTGCCGATTTCCGAAACAACTTCATCATTCACTTTCACTTTCGAGGTCTTCACTCTCTGGACTACTACCCTCATAAACCCACCTCTTAGAAACCCTTACCTTAAGAACCTCTTCAAGGCTTTCAAGTTCGTGTACTAAATCTGAAAGATTCACCTTTGGGTCGAGTTTACATGAAAATCTCACATATGCAAGGAGTTTTCCTTTGAATTTCTTTTTCTTTGAAGAGGAGTGGAAATTCTCAAAACTTATATTTCTTTTTGCAAAAACGCCCGAAATTTTATATATAAGTCCTGGCACATCCTGAACCGTTAATTTGAAAAAGGCATAGAGATTTTTTTCTTTTCCCTTGCTCCAATGTGCTTCAACAATTTTCCCACCATTTTCGATTATCTTTATAAGATTTGGACAGTCAACACGGTGAACTTTAATGCCACGCCCTCTTGACACATAGCCTACAATTTCATCAAAGGGCTTTGGATTGCAGCACTTTGCAATGGAGATGTTGATGTTGCTTGCGCCATTAATTGCAGGGAAATATTCGGATACCTCGGTTTTAGGCTTTAAAGGAATTATCTTTGGAAGTTGGACCTTTGGTGCCTCTTCAACTTTTTCCTGCTCTTTCTTTTCTTCGTAGAGTTTTCTAAAGTATGCCTTTATTTTCGATTTTGCGGAGGCAGTTCTAACGAACTGAAGCCAGTCAAGTTTTGGGCCTGTTGAGGTTTTGGAAGTGATAATCTCAACCCTATCTCCTGTTTGGAGTTTGTAGTCCAGTGGGACCATAGTGCCATTAACCTTTGCACCAATGCAACGGTATCCAATATCCGTATGAACTCTGAAAGCAAAATCAACAGGTGTTGAGCCTTGAGGAAGTTCTATAACATCTCCCTTTGGCGTAAAGACAAGTACCTCATCTGTGAAAAGATCGACTTTTACTCTCTCAACGAATTCCTTTGAAGAGCGCACTTCCTTCTGCCACTCGAGCATCTGCCTGAGCCATGCAATTTTTGCTTCGTAATTTTTATCGAGGGATTTCCCTTCCTTGTACTTCCAGTGGGCTGCAATTCCTATTTCGTCAACCTCGTGCATTTCTCTTGTTCTTATCTGGATTTCAAAAGGCTCACCCGATTTTGTTATGACTGTTGTGTGAAGAGACCTGTAATTATTGGGCTTTGGCATTGCGATGTAATCCTTAATCCTTCCAGGGACAAGTTTATAGTAGTTATTTACAATTCCGAGGACCTGGTAGCATGTAGGGATATCATCAACGATAATCCTCAAGGCAATGATGTCGTAAATCTCCTCAAACTGCTTTCCATCACGAATCATCTTCCTGTATATGCCGTAGAGGTTCTTTGGACGCCCTTCCACAACACCCGATATGCCGTGCTCCTTTAAAAGATTTCTCAATTCCTCCATTAATTCGTTTACATAAGCTTCACGCTCTTCCCTCTTTTTTGCAACTTTCTTTGCAAGTTCATAGTACTTTTCTGGTTCAAGATACCTGAAACTGAGGTCTTCGAGTTCCCATTTTATAGTGTACATTCCAAGGCGATGTGCAAGAGGGACATAGATATCCATAGTCTCACGAGCAATTTCCTTTTGCTTTTCGGGGGGAAGGTAGTTTAATGTGCGCATATTATGAAGCCTATCTGCAAGTTTAATAAGGACTACTCGCACATCCTGCGCCATTGCAAGGAGCATCTTCCTCAAACTTTCAAGATGTGCTTCCTCTGTTGAGACGCTTTTTATGCCCTTTAACTTCGTAACCCCGTTTACAAGGAAGGCTACAGTCTCCCCAAAATTTTCTTTTATTTCATCTATCGTAACGCCTGTATCCTCTACAACATCGTGAAGAAGGGCTGCAGCGTAAGTCTCGGCATCGAGTTTGAGATTTGCAAGGATCAGTGCAACATTCAGGGGATGAATGATATATTCTTCGCCTGATTCTCTTGTTTGTGCAGAGTGCTTCTCCTCTGCAAAATTGTAGGCTTTCTCTAAAAGTTGCATCCCCTCACCATCAAGGTAAGGGGATACCTTATTTTTTAATTCTTCAAAAAGGCTTTCTTTAGTCAAAGTTTACAAGGGAAAATATGTGGTATTTCCCTATCTTTTCCTCTCCTTTCAAACCTTTAAGTATAACAACAAATCCCCAGCCAACAATTTCAGCACCAAGCGACTCAACAAGTTGCGATGCTGCAAGTGCAGTGCCACCTGTTGCAAGAAGGTCATCAATCATAAGGACTCTTTCGCCTTTCTTAAAGGCATCTTTGTGAAGTTCAAGGATAGACATTCCGTATTCAAGCTGGAATTCTTTTCTAACAACTTCGTATGGAAGTTTTCCTGGCTTTCTTATTGGAACGAAGCCCGCCCCCAATTCTCTTGCAATTGGTGCGCCAAAAATGAACCCTCTTGCTTCGATTGCTGCAACTTTATCAACGTGGAATGTCCTGAAGTGGTCTGCAATCTCTTTCACAGTGAAGTTAAATGCATCCTTATCCCCCATAAGAGGCGTTAAGTCTCTAAACAGAATCCCCTTCTGCGGAAAATCAGGGATGTCTCTAATGCATTTCCTCAAATCCATTTTTACCTCCTAACAAATATATTATACTCACTTTCTCTTTTTGGAAGTTTTCCCTTTCTTTTTTGACTTAGGCTTGCTTGCCTTCGCTTCTTCAACTTCTGTTGTAACAGCTTCTTGAGAAGGCTCTTCAAGGACATTTTCCTTAGGTTCCTCAACAACTTTCACAACACTTTCCTTCTTTGAAATTTCTTCTTTTAGAGTTTCGCCTCTAAAGAGGACAAGAAGAGGTGAAGCTATGTAAATCGAGGAATAGGTTCCTGAGAAAAGACCAAAGAGCAAAGTCATAGAGAAGTCTCTTAAGGAAGTCCCGCCAAAGATAAAAAGTGCAAGCGATGAGAAGAGTGTTGTAATTGATGTGTTCATCGAACGCACCCAGACCTCGGTTATACTCTCGTTAACAAGTTCTCTAAAGGACTCTCTTAACTTGAATTTTAGTTTTTCTCTAATCCTATCCATGACAACGACTGTATCTTCTACGGAGTATGTAATGATTGCAAGGAAAGCACCAATGAAAGGTGCATTAATTTCAACCCTGAACAATGCAAGCATTCCCAGAGTTACAAGGATATCATGGAACAATGCAAGAACTGTCGCTGCTGCAATCTTAAATTCAAATCGTATTGAAATGTAGAAAAGGACAAAGAGAAGTGCAAGTAGAAGTGCAATTGCACCGTTTCGCATAAGTTCACTTCCAATAACAGGAGCAATTGATGTAATCTGTGTTGCATCCTTATTGACCTTGTAGAGTTTATCAACTTCGTTAACAATCTTTGTGATATCATCAGGAGAAACATTTGTTGCATTTATCTTGATTATGACTTTGTTTCCCTGCGCTTCCTGGACAATTGCATCCTTGTATCCAATACTTGCAACAACATCTCTTACTTTTTGAGAATCTGGTGTGTTTTGACAGGCAAGAGTGATAACAGAACCACCCCTAAAGTCAATACCGAGGTTTAGTGGCGAGCCAAACTTAACCCAGTTTACCCCCATTGCAATAAGGCCAATAAGAATAATGGTTATGGAAATTGAAAACCACAGTTTTGTGTGTCCTAAAATATTCCAGTTTGCAATCCTATCTCTAAAACTCATCTCATACCTCCTATATTCCCCACATCCACGGCTTCTTTAGGGAAGTCTGTGGAAGGAATAGTTCAACAAGAAGCCTTGTAACAAAGACGCCAGAAATAAATCCCGAAAGGATTCCTATCGTGGTTGTGACTGCAAAGCCTTTGATTATGGTTGTGCCAAAGTAGAAAAGGATCGCAGCACCAACAAGAACTGTAAGGTTCGAGTCAATAACCGTCCTGAGCGCATTTGCAAAGCCTGCATTTATAATTGACTTAAACGTCTTTCCAAGTTTTAACTCTTCTTTCATTCTCTCAAAAACGATTACATTTATATCAACAGCCATACCAAGCGAAAGGATTGCACCACCTATTGCAGGAAGGGAAAGCGTTGCATGCATAAGGAAAAGCACTCCAAGTTCCAAGGAGACATAGAACACAAGGGAAAGTGCAGAAATAAGTCCAAGATAACCATAGAAAATAATCATATAAAGAGCGATAAGTATGAATGCAACAATTGCGCCGATTACCGCCATTCTTATTGTATATGAACCAAGTGAAGGACCAACAACCTCTTCCTGAATGAAATTCAATTTAACAGGCAATGCACCACTTCTTAAAAGTGCTGCATAGTTTGCTGCCTCTTCTTTCGTGAATTTGCCTTCAATAACACCCTGACCTTCGGTTATGGCACTCTTTACAGTCGGAGCCATAAGCAATTTGTCATCGAGGTATATGGAAATTGTCTTTCCAATATTCTTTTGTGTAACATCTGCAAATATTTTTGTTCCTTCGGCATCAAGCTGGAATGCAATAACAGGCTGCCCCAGAGTTGCAGGGTCTTTACTGAACTCAAGTGTTGCATTCTTTATGTGTGCTCCTGTTAAGACAACTGTTCCATCTTCAGTTTTAAACTGCAAGAGTGCTGTTTGCCCTATGAGTTCTTTTGCTTTCTGTGGGTCTTTCCATCCTGGGAGTTCTACATCTATTCTTTTCCAGTTTGCACCCTTTTCCTGGACAACTACTGCTTCAGAGATGCCAAGTGCATTTACCCTTTTTTGAATTACGCTTATCGCAGTTTGCATTGCTTCAGGCGTAACCTTAACTTCAGGTGTGTCAACTGCTTCAAGGACAAACCTAACGCCACCTTTTATATCAAGCCCAAAACGTGGCACAATGTAACTTTCAAATTTGCTTAGAGTTTCAAGCGGTTTTGAGGATGCGGTTATTGCAGTGTAATCGATGTAAACCGCAAGCCCAAAGACAATAAGAAAGATAATAAACCAGACTAAAAGCCTTTTCTTCATCTAAGAACCTCCTACAATTTTGGTTTCGTCTAATATTTCCTTCAATTTCATAAAATCCTTAACAAGTAAATCCTTGTATTCCCCGTGATAAAGTGCTGCTGCGGGGTGAAATGTAACAAAAAATCTCAAGCCATCCTTTTCAAATACTCTTCCGTGGACTGAACTCACCTTTAGTGTTGGAGAGATAAGCGCATTAAGAGGAGTATTGCCAAGTGTAACAATAATCTCAGGCTCTATAACGGAAATCTGTGCATAAAGGTATGGCAAACACGCCTCGACCTCCTCTGGTGTTGGCACTCTGTTATTTGGAGGTCTGCACTTAACAATATTGCCAATAAAAACTTCGGATCTATCGATTCCAATGCTTAAAAGGAGTTGAGTAAGGAGCTTTCCTGCTGCCCCGACAAAAGGAAGCCCCTGTATATCTTCGTCACGCCCAGGTCCTTCCCCCACAAACATTATTCGTGCATCAGCAGGACCAACACCAGGAACATAATGCGTCTTTGTTTTGTGAAGGTCGCACTTCGTGCAGTGCTTTATGTCGTTTTCGATCTCCTTAAGCATCTCAACTTTTCCCATCTATTTTACCAACTCTTACAATCCCGTGAGGGCTTTCAAGGAATGTCTTAAGGTAGTTATCAAACTCGTCCTTTGTAATACCCTCGATTTCCTTAATTATTGAATCAATGGTCCTTATGCTTCCTTGCATAAGACCTGAAACACCATTTTTCTGCATTCTTGAGGAAGTGCTTTCAAGCCCTAAAACAAGGCTTCCTAAAAGGTAGTTTTTGGCGTTAACAAACTCTTCATCGCTAAAGCCTTTTTCTTTTACATTATCCAGCTCTTCAAGCATCATATCTTCAACAGTTTTTCCGTATTTTGGAAGAGTTGATGCATACACTACTGTACCACCTGTATCCGTAAGCCTTACCGGGTATGCATAGACCGTGTAAACAAGTCCGTTTTCTTCACGCAATTTCTGGAAAAGCCTGGAGGACATATTTCCACCAAGTGCTGTTGTAAAGATCGAGTGAAGGTAGGACTCGTGAGTAAAACTCTTTTCGCCCTTCAGGGTTATAGCAAGGTGGAGTTGGGCTGTATCTTTGGGGAAGTTAATCTCTGAAAATGCATAAGGAGCAACTTCTGTTTTAAGGTTGACTGAACCATCTCTAAAATCCTTAAAATACCTATCAAGCAGTGTTTCTGCAGTATGGGTTTCAATATCTCCTACAACGGAGACAAAGATATTATCACGAACGAAAAACCTTTTAAAATATGAAACAATATCCTCGTAGGTTATTGAGCGGACGCTTTCCTCAGTCCCAAGGGGATTTCTCGAAAGGGGGCTATCTCCCCAAAGAGAGCGGAGGGCTTCGGTTTGGCATATATCCTGAGGATCGTCGTAAAACTCATAGATCTCCTCAAGAATAACCTCACGTTCCTTTTCAAGAAGATCCTTATTGAATGTGGGATTTGTAAGGATATCAGATAGCACATCAAAGCCAACCTCAATATCCTTCCCAAGCAGTTTTACATAGAAGAGGGAATACTCGCCTGAGGTGTAGGCGTTAATCTCTCCACCAAGCCCTTCAATTGCCTTGGAAATTTCAAAAGAGGAGCGTTTCTTTGTCTCCTTAAAGACCATATGCTCGATAAAGTGAGCGATGCCAAGTTTATCTTCCTCATACCTCGAGCCAGACTTCACAAAAACGCCAAGAGAAACCGAAGGGAATGTGTGGTTCTCCTCAACGAAGTATCTGGTAGAAGTTTCAGAAATGCTTATATCAAGACTTTCGTTCATTCTCTTTTCTCCGAATTCTCGTTGTTATTTTTCTTTTCTCCATCAACTGCTTTCTTTGAAAGTTGTATCTTTCCGTCGTCTTCAATCTTAAGGACTTTTACCTTTACCTTGTCGCCAATATGGAGTTCTTTCCTTATATCTTTTATAAACTTATCCGAAATCTGTGAGATATGCAAAAGACCAACATAGTTTGGAAGGATCTGCACAAGTGCGCCAAAATCTTTAAGGTCAACAACAACGCCATCGTAAACTTTTCCTTCTTCAGGCTCTGCAAGGAGTTGATTTATACGCTCCAAAATCGTATTAAGGATATTTTCGTTTGGTGCTGTGATATACACTTTCCCATCAGGCTCGATATTGATTTCTGAATCTGTTGAACCAATTATGCTTCTTATAGTTTTTCCGCCGGGACCAATAAGCAAGCCAATCTTATCAGGTCTAATTTGCATTGTATAGACACGTGGCGCATACGGAGAAATCTCAGGACGAGGTGCAGGGAGCACTTCTTTCATTTTCTCAAGGATGAATAGCCTTGCTTTGCGCGCTTGCTCGAGTGCAATCCTCAATATATCGACTGTTATACCCTTTATCTTTATATCCATTTGAAGTGCCGTAATACCCGTATCAGTCCCTGTAACCTTGAAGTCCATATCACCAAGATGGTCTTCTGCTCCTTGAATATCTGTAAGAACGACAAACTGGTCGCCTTCCTTTATGAGCCCCATAGCAATACCTGCAACAGGCTTCTTTATGGGAACACCTGCATCCATAAGGGCAAGAGTAGAGCCGCATGTTGATGCCATTGATGTCGAGCCGTTAGACTCAAGGACTTCTGAAACAACCCTTATCGTGTATGGAAATTCTTCTTCGTCGGGAAGTACTGGCACAAGGGCACGCTCCGCAAGTGCACCATGACCGATTTCTCTTCTTGTTGGTCCTCTCATTGGACGCGCTTCGCCCACTGAGAATGGAGGGAAGTTATAATAGTGCATATAACGCTTTGTTTCAACTTCCTCTTCAAGAGATTCAACAAGTTGCCCTTCGCCTTTGCCACCTAAGGTTGCAATGGATAGGACTTGAGTCTGACCTCTTGTGAAAAGAGCAGAACCATGAGTCCTTTTTAAAACGCCTACTTCAATTGAAATAGGTCTTATCTCTTCGGGCTTTCTTCCGTCAATTCTGTTGCCTTTGAGAGTTTCTCCTCTTATGTAGTTTCTCAAAATGAGGTCAAATATCATATTAACATCGGATACTTTTTCGGGATACTTCTCTTCATACTCTGAAATAATGCCCTTCTTTATCTCTTCAAGAGCTTTTTCTCTTGTGAGCTTCTCCTTGTTTTCAAGTGCAAGTTTAATCTTGTCAAGGATTTCTGCCTCAATCTCCTGTTTGAGCGCCTCATCAATTATAATTTCGGGCACTTCTACCTTTGGCTTTCCGATTTTCTTTGCAAACTCCTCCTGAACAAGGGAGATCTTTTTTATCTCTTCAAGAGCAACCTGCATTGCCTGAATCATTGCATCTTCGGAAACTTCCTTTGCACCTGCTTCAATCATAATAAGTGCGTCTTTTGTCCCTGCAATACTCAAATCAAGAAGGCTTTTTTCGTCAATCTCATTCTCATTTGGATTGATGACGAACTTACCGTCTATAAGCCCCACCTTTACGGCGGATACCGCCTCATAGAATGGCTCATCCGAGATAAGAGATGCAAGGGATGCCGCATTTATCCCAAGAATGGCAGGTGAAATCGAGCCATCAGCAGAAAGCACATAAACAACAATATGGACAGGTCTTCTGAATTGAATTGGAAACATCGGCCTTAGTGGACGGTCGATAAGGCGGGAACCAAGTATTTCTTCGTCGGTTGGACGCCCTTCCCTCTTGTAGAACCCTCCGGGGATCTTTCCTGCAGCATACATCTTTTCGAAGTAATCAACAGTTAAAGGGAAAAAGTCCGTTGGCTCTGCAGGTTCATCTCCCATAGTGGAAGTTGCAAGCACCTGGGTGCCGCCACATGTTGCAAAAACAGCACCCCCTGCTTGCTTTGCCATCCTTCCAACTTCAAACTCAATAACTTTTCCGCCTACTTCTATACTTACTTTCTCTACCATAGCTTACGCTCTTAAATTCAATTCTTTAACAATTCTCTCATAACGCTCTTTGTCAGTTTCTTTAAGGTAGGTAAGAAGTTTTCTTCTTTCACCGACAAGTTTGAAAAGACCTCTTCTGGATGCAAAGTCCTTCTTGAATTGTTTCAAGTGCTCTGTAAGGTTGTTAATCCTCAAAGTGAGAAGTGCAATCTGCACTTCAGGAGAACCGGTGTCGCCTTCATGACGGCCAAACTTCTTAAAAATTTCTTCTTTTTGTTCTTTTGTAATCATTCTTAACCTCCTAAATAAATTTTTATTTCGCTAATAACAAAGGAAACCGTATGGAGGGTTATACGAGTTTCCCTTGCTAAAAGCAAAGATATTATACAACTTTTTACTAACTTTTCAAACCTGAATTCGCACTTAAAAATTATGAGTATCTTGACTATTAAAAACTAATAAACAACAATGCTAATCTATAATATACGAGTTTTTGTTCTATTGACAAGAGAGAGATTATATATAATTTGGTAGAAAAGAAAAAAGAATTTTATCTTGGAAAGGAGGAAAAAATGATGGAAATAGACAAAGGACCATAAGCAAAATGGGCAAAAGATACGAAAAGAGATAGAAAAGTAGAATTTTGAGAAAAGTAGAATAAATTCTAAAGGAGGGAGGATAAAATAAAGAGATTTATTATTAACAAAAGAAGTTTATTTGTTGTGTTTCTTTTGACAATTTTAATAGTTACTTCGCTGGTTACCGTAGTAAATAACAAGAAATCATTCGGCTCAAGTCAAAGTGTAAGTGCAATGACTTCAGACAACTGCGGATTAATTAGAAATGATTAAAGGAGGACCGCTATGGGTTTTGCTTTCTTTGGTATGAATGAAGGAAATGTAAATTGGTATCTTTTCAATACCATATTTATTCTGTTTGTTATTGTACTTGCAATAATAGCAGAGAAAAGCAAAAGGGGATTTCTTGTAGGCACTGTTCTAACATCGATGACAATGTCTGACGAGGAAAAGTGGAAAAAAGTCAACAGGTTCCGCTCAACAATTGCATACATACTTTTTATTCCCCTATTAATAATTAATACTATCTTCTACTTTATCGATAAAGAAAAGAAATACGGACCTATAATAGCATCAGTTATTGCAGTAGCAGTTTTAGTAGATTTTCTTATTGTGACTATTTATGTTGATATTCTTGAGAGAAAGTGGCTTTTGGAACAAAAAAAGGAAGGGTATCCAGTTTCCGAATTTAAAGGCTTATTTTCAAATGTGTCTAAAAGAAGATTTTATTTAGGGCTATTAACTCTCATCCTTTTGCTTGCAGTGCTTTTAATCTTAGGCAAATATATCGTCAAAATCTTTTGATGCGCAAATATTTGGCAATATGAAACTTAAGATTGGAGAAAATATGGTACCTTATATTTAAGTAATTGAGCTACAGGAGGCTTTTACATTTTAGTCCTGACAGAGGGGCAACTTTAAACCCCTCTGTCGTGTTACGAAAATAAATTTCTATTGAGCAACATATACTTTTTCATTCTCATTGTGTCGCTAAAGACAATTTTTAAAAAACTTCTGTATAGTTTAAGATGATTTTTGGAAAATGGCACATTTTAAATAAAATAATGTGCATGGAGCAATTTACTGAATTTATAGAAAGTAATTCATCATTTATAATAACGCTTGGAATTCCACTTGGGCTTCTGTTCCCTCGGTTTGCAGTTCTAAAGCCTTATCTTACTTATTTATTAATGCTAATTCTTTTCTTTACATTTTTAAAACTCGACTTCGTAGATATCATTAAGGTTGCAAAAAGAGTGAAACTCCTCATCTATGCGATTATCTTGGACCTCATTATCCTTCCTCTTATCATATTTGCAATGTTAAAAATATTCAAGGCACAGGACTTTCTCCTTGCTTCTCTTCTTCTATTCTCGGCTGTTCCCGCAGGCGTTGCATCTGCATCAATTACGGATATCCTCGGTGGAGATACAATTCTTTCAACAACGATCATTATAATTACGCACTTAATTGCGCCCCTCACAATCCCACTTTTATTTTACATCCTTTTAAGAAAGGTGATTCGTGTTGATTACCTTAATATATCCCTAACGCTTATAAAACTCATATTTCTCCCCCTTATACTCTCGCAGGCATTCAAGTACACCTTTAAAAATCTAACAGCACAAATTGTAAAGAGAAACAAAATCATCACAACATCGATACTGCTTCTCCTTGGAACAGCAATTTCAGCAGTAAATTACAATTTCATAGTAAAAAATCCTATTAGCGCATTAGGATTTATGCTCATCTCAATTCCAATCTATATATTGTTTATGGTAATTCCTTTCTATTTAACACCTAAACTTCCAATGGAAGAGCGTATTTCTATCTTTGCAACAAAAGCTTTTATGAATGTTACAATTGGCGTTGTGCTTGCGCTTTCTTTCCTTGATGCAAAGGCATCACTTGTGCTTACACTTGCGCAGATCCCCTGGTCTTTAATGATTTTTCCTGCACAGATTTTTATAAGGCTAAATAAAAATACCCCCGGAAATACCGGGGGCAAATGATCTCAAGTATATACTACTCGAGTGTAATTTCTTTTGTCTTCTTACCGGTTTCAACCTTTGGAAGAGTTATTTCAAGAACACCATTTTCAAACTTTGCCTGTGCATGCTCGGGGTCAACTTCTGCTGGTAACGGTATTGCTCTGTAGAAACTACCATAAACACGCTCTTCAATGAAGTAGTTCTCTTCCTTTTCCTTACGCTCCTTCTTTACTTCACCAGAGATAGTAACAGCATCAGGTTCAACTTTTATCTTAACATCCTTCTTGTCAATTCCAGGAAGGTCTGCTTTAACTACAATTTCGTTATCTTTTTCAATTACATCAACTGAAGGAGCGAAGGCAATCTCTCTTTCTACAGGTTGGATTTCACCCCTCTCCTTTCGATGAAGCGCTAATCTTGGTTTTGCGCTTCTCCAGAACTGAGAGAAGATGTCGTCAATTTCTTGTTCAAGCCTTCTAATTTCTTCAAATGGATCGTAGATTCTCGCCATATCCATCACCTCCCGATACATATTATATATAATTTTTTATTTTTGTCAAGAGGGTAAACGGTGGAACTTTAACCCTCTTTTTTACAAGCCTGAACACACTTTACGAATTTTTTATAAGGCTTTCCTCGATGTGCTCGTTACACTCAAACTGGATGTTCGTGTGGTCTATATGAAATACATCTTTAAGGAGGTTTTCTATTTGCGTTCGTATTGCCTTTGTCTCCTCAACACTTGTATTTGGTTTAACATTCACATGTGCCTCAAAAAGCGTTGTCTCATCGTCAAGCTTCCAGATGTGGACATGGTGCATATTAACAACACCTGGAATTTTCAAGACACTTTCTTCAACCTCTTTAACATCAATATCCGGAGGAGTTGCTTCAAGAAGGATAAGAGTGGATTCTTTTACGATTTTGAATGCCTCGTATCCCATATAAAGAGCAATTAAAACGGTAAGTAAGGGGTCAAGCCAGTATATCTTGAATGCCCACATAAAAAGTGCACCAAGGACTACAGCAACAGAAGATAAAGCATCGCTAAGTAAATGCAAATAAGTACTTCTAACATTAATATTATGCGCATGGCTATGAAGAATAAAGGCGCTTATAGAATTTGCAATAAGCCCAACTACAGCAACAGGCAGCATAAGAGAAACATTTACAACCTCTGGGCTTAAAAATCTAAGGATTGCTTCCCTTACAAGAAGTGCTGCGATAACAAGGAGCGCTGAACTATTTATAAAAGTAGAAAGAATCTGCGCTCGCTTGTAACCAAATGTAAACTTTTCGTTACCCTTCTTTTCTGATAGTTTTAGTGTAAAAAGCGTAAGGATCCCTGAAATCGTGTCAGATAGATTATGCATAGAATCCGATACAAGTGACAAACTTCTTGAAAGAATTCCAAAAACAACCTCAAGAACTGTTATGAGGACATTCATGAGGATTAAAACAAACACCCTTAATGATGTAGTTTCATGTTCATGTGCGTGATCATGCCCTTTTTCCATTTTTCACCTCTTTAAAAAATCCTTTTGATTATACCACTTTTGTTGTAAAATGTATTGAGAGGTGAGCGATGGGGTGCATAAGAGATTTAGAAACGAATCTTTACTCAAGAGAATTTTTTGACGAAGAGCTTGAGCGGCTCAGTAAAAAAAGAGACGCAAACATCGGGACAATCGTTATTGAAATTGAAACTGATAACCCACAAATTATTTTAAAAACGGCAGAAATACTCCAAAATTTAGTTCGGGCATACGATATCGTGGGCAGGGTAAATCCAAACGAATTTGGCATAATCCTTGAAAATGTAACAGAAGACAATATAATCGAAATAACAAAGAGGATTGCTTCCGACCTTAAAAATGCCTTTGCAGGTAACGCAACTCCTCCAAAGGTAAACATCGCTTGGAATATAAGTAAAAGTTTCTTCGGCGATTTGAAACAAGCCTACGAAGAATTAAGAAAAAGAAGAGAAAATTCATAATTACATCACAATTGCCTCTACAATGGATAGTGAGGTGATAGAGGTGGATATGAAAAATATTAAACTTTTGGGTGGCATTGGAGTCCTTCTTGCAGTGCTTTCAGTTATCCCAGGCATTGGTATATTTGCAGGTATTGCAGGACTGGTACTTGTTTTTATTGCTATAAACGAACTTTCAAAGTTAACAAAAAACAAGGCTATCTACAATAACTTCCTTGTGAGTTTTATTCTTGGCATGGTTGGTTCCGTTCTTTCAGGATTATTGATTATAGGAACTGCAGTAGGGAGGTTTTTAAGAGGCAGCTTCTACGAAGGATATATGCTTCCCTATAGAAGTTATCCAAACTTTGACTTTGGAAGAGGATATAGAGGCTTAAGACCATTTAACGAATTCGGCACAAGATTAGGCAACGCTAATATTGGCGTAATAATTGCACTTGTAGTATTCGGGCTTATACTCTACGGAATGCTTGTTGCAAGAAGTTACTACCTCAAGAAATCTTACGATGAAATTGCAAAAGAAACAGGCGTTGAACACTTTAAGACAGCAGGCAACCTTATGTTCATTTGCTCGATACTTTCAATTGTCCTTTTTGGGTTTGTAGTTTACTTCATCGGTTATATCTTTGAAGTTATCGCATACTTCTCACTTCCTGATAATTTAGAAACAAAAGAAGAAGCGACCCCTCTTCCACTCCCCCAATAATATTTTTTAACATATTACACAAGGAGTAGCTTTGGCTACTCCTTTTTTCTTTTTACAATTCTGTTATAATTTTTAGAGGTGATAAATGAAAAAGACAATTAAAAAATATTATGAAACTGCAACCGACAATACAATCGATGGCATTTACTTTGTTGATAGAAAAAGAAAGATCCTCTACTGGAATAAGGCAGCAGAAGAGATTACAGGCTATAAAAGTGAAGAAGTAGTTAATAGAAGATGTTTTGAGAATATCCTCAGGCATGTTGACGATAAGGGAACGCTTCTTTGCAAATCAAGATGCCCTCTTGTTAAGGTAATCGAAACAGGGGAAATTGTTTCTGAGAATGTGTATCTTCATGATAAAAATGGCGCAAGAATCCCTGTTTATGTTGAAGCAATTCCCGTAAGAAATAGAAAAGGTGAAATTGTTGGTGCGGTTGAAAGATTTAGCCAGAGCTGGGGATTAGCACTTGTAAGAGAAAACATCCAGAAACTTCAAAAGGAAGCATTCGTAGATGCACTTACGCAAATACCAAATAGAAGATACCTTGAAAAGAAAATTGATGAGGAAATTAAAGAAGTAAAGGCTTTAAATATAGAAAACGGTTTTCTTTTTATAGACATTGATAACTTCAAAAAGTTGAACGATACCTTCGGACATCTTGTAGGCGATAAAGTCCTTAAAGCAGTTGCACAAACAATTCTTTCTAGCATAAAACCTATGGATACAGTGGGGCGTTATGGCGGCGAAGAATTTGCTGTAGTTTTAAAAGATATAAGCAGTGAAAATCTCAAAAAGTTTGCAGAAACACTTCGAATCCTCATTGCACATTCCTCAATAGACTCTGACGATGGGCATGAAATCTCTGTAACTGTTTCAATTGGTTGCACGAAAATCAGGGAAGATGATACAGTTGAATCACTTGTTAAAAGAGCAGATTCTCTTATGTATCAAGCAAAACTATCGGGAAAAAATACTTGCAAGTTCGATCAATAATTAAGGTCAAACGGAGATAAAAGCCTTCCTTTATCAACGACAAGTGTATTTTTCCTTACGACATACTCAAATTCTACAGGCACAAGATTTGAAAGGATATTTTCAAACTCGTTCATCTTTATGCTTCCTTCACGAAGATACAGGGTTGTCATAAGTATCTGAAAATGCGGTTTTGAAAACTCATAAAGTTCAACTCTATCAATAAACTTTCTTACATCCTTTAACTTTCCCTCCCTAACGATTGCAATCTCTTTCTTTTCGGCAATTTCGGACAACGCTTTCAACAAATCAGCCTCGCTTAAATCCTCTTTTGTATGTCCAAAAACCAAGTTTGTAAAAACTGCTTCAAATGAAGTAATAGACCTTGCAGAATATGGCATTGGCTTTATCCTTTTAATTACAAGAAGGTTTGAGAATGCTTCGTTCAACAAGGTAAAAACCCTATCAAGGTCAACTTCCTCTTTTAAGAAGAAGTCAAAGTATTCATCCTCGCCAACCATTCCAACACTAAGGGGAAAGCCTAATTCAAGCTGGACTCTTTTGTTAAAACCCTCGGTATATTTCAAAGGAAGCCCTGTTCTCCTTAGCCCACGCTCAATGAGAGTCTTCATATCGAGGTGACCAAGGTAAAAAATCTCATAAGGCCTCTCAAAATTCACTCTTATTCTCACACTGATTATTATAACATGGGGAAATTTATAATCAAGCCTTTTAATTGTTCACGATCAACATCTTTTTGCTTGTAATATATTACTTTTTGTGTTATAATTTTCTAGTGAAATGAGGTGAAATATGCTAAAACTTGAAAACATAAGTTATAAGGCGGAAAACAAAATAATCCTCCGCGACATCTCAATGGAGTTTGAAGAGGGCAAAAAGTATGCAATACTTGGTGTAAACGGTGCAGGGAAAAGCACTCTTGGCTATATCATTATGGGGCTTGAAGATTACAAACCTCAAACAGGAAGAATAATTCTTGATGGTGAAGATATTACAAACCTTCCAATATATGAGCGAGCAAAAAGAGGAATAACCCTTGTATTTCAGGAGCCTCCACGGTTTGAAGGTATAAGTATTGGTGCATATCTTACGCTTGGCGGGAAAATAAAAATAGAAAAGGCGGAATTGGAAAATATCCTTGAAACGGTGGGTTTGAGCCCGAAATTGTATATGTCAAGGAAAGTTAACGGAAGCTTGAGCGGTGGCGAGAGAAAAAGGGTTGAACTTGCATCGATTTTAGTCCTAAAGCCAGGGTATGCCATTCTCGATGAGCCAGACTCTGGAATTGACATTATGAGCCTTGAAATGGTAAACAATGTCCTTAATTATATTGCTTCACACGGTGGCACACCAATAATCATAACACACAGAGAAGAGATGGCAGAAAATGTTGATTTTGCATACCATATCTGTAATGGTGTAGTCCTGCACAAAGGGAAAGCAACAGAAGTAATTGAAGAGTACAAGAAAGAGTGCGGCATATGTGACCATCCAAACGCACCCGAGAAAAACGAAAAAGCAATGACTTCTAAAGAAAAGGAGGAGGTGTCAAAATGAGTATAAATGTTACAAATGAATATAAAGAACTTGTAGAGGCGCTTGAGAAAAATGGCGCTGATGCTTCAAAATACTTTGATAAAAGAGTTGCATCAATTATTATAAGCGGAAATAGAGTAATAGGACTAAACAATGTTAAGGGAGTAAAACTTACTCCAACACAAATTGAAAACGGTGTTAAAGTCGATATGGAGATAGAAGAAGGAACTATCCTACCAATTCCTATACATGTTTGCACAGGCTATGTAGAGAAAAAGGGGCTTCAAAATATTGTTTTTAACATAAGAATAAGGAAAAATGCAAAGGTAAAGTTTACTGCTCACTGTGTATTCCCACAGGTAGAAGAGTTTACACACAACGCTATTTCTAATGTTATTGTTGAGGAAGGCGCAATAATGGAGTACGCAGATGAACACTTCCATTCAGATCTGGGCACTATAAACTTAAGGACAATCACAAACGCAAAAGTCGAAAAGGGCGGCATATACAAAAATAGTTTTACTCTTACAAAGACACGGGTAGGAAAACTCTATGTTGAGATGAACCTCGACCTTGGAGAAGAGGCATCTGGGGAACTTGTATCAAAAATAAAAGGCACAAAAGATGACTCTATTGAAATAAAAGAGGCGCTTAATCTTAATGGCGTCCGTTCAAGAGGGATTGCAAAGTCAACAGTTGTTGCCCTTGACGAGACAAAAGCAAATATCGTAAACATCGCCTATGGAAATGCTCCTTACTCATTTGGACATGTGGAGTGTAACGAAATTACAAAAGGTGATAAGGTTGATGTAAAAACCGAACCAATCCTCAAGGTTGTAAACGACCTTGCAGAACTTACACACGAAGCATCCATCGGAAGGGTAAATAGAAGGCAACTTGAAACCCTTATGGCAAAGGGCTTGACAGAGGATGAAGCAACAGAACTAATCATAAAGGGCATATTACAGTAAAAATCACATATTATTAAACTATCACACTCCCCCGGTTAAGGGGATTTTTTATAAAAATTTCCTCATATGATTTTGGATAAAATTTTAATTACTTAATGAGAAACTCAGAAAGATTTTAAATCCGATTTTCTTGTAACTATGCAAATTTTGAAAGGATTTGGATACCGACCCATCAATATTCTCTGAAAATGACCCTTTGCCTTTGGGGAAACGGCGGAGATCCTTCGCTACGCTCAGGACGACCAAAATACGGTCGGTTAGAAAGGGAGCGAAGCCCTCGTTAATCATTGGAGGAGGGATGAGTCCCCTCCTCCAACTCCTCCCAAAAAAATTTAAGCCTCTTTTGGGGAAAGTTCGAAGGGGGTCTGTTTCCCCTTCGATTAAATAGGAGATCCCTCACAAAAGGCGTTCGGGACTACACTTCA